>Ga0308157_10000873_pt1 | contig 78631 bp, 76 predicted proteins | sample PhyBR1_FD_201035 | JGI IMG/M metagenome (GOLD analysis project Ga0308157, IMG submission 201035) | Phyllosphere microbial communities from UC Gill Tract Community Farm, Albany, California, United States - DLSLB.R1 | ecosystem: Host-associated > Plants > Phyllosphere > Unclassified | place: USA...
TTCCAATATGAATCTAAACAGCTTAATGGTAATACACCAATTGTTTCTTTAAAATTTGCTCCCACTTCCGAAGGGTATTTTAATTTTGAAAATAATAAGTATATTTACAATTATGTTGATCATTTAGAGAATGTAAGGTTAAGCTACTTTAATAATGGAACCAACGTAGAAGTTCTTGAAGAAAACAATTATTATCCTTTCGGGTTAAAACATGAAGGATACAATGCACTGGCAGGAAATCCTTCTTATCAGTATAAGTACAACGGGAAGGAGCTGCAAACAGAAACAGGAATGTATGATTACGGTGCTAGATTTTATATGCCTGATATTGGAAGATGGGGTGTGGTAGATCCGCTGGCGGAGAAAATGACAAGACATAGCCCTTATAACTATGCATTTAATAATCCTATAAGGTTTGTTGATCCGGATGGGAGACAAGGAAAAGATATTATATTTGTACATATTGCAGATGACGGAACTCAAACTCAATTACAATACAGAAAGGGAAACTTTTATTATTTAAATGGAGATCTTAAAGGTCAGAAGTATGATGGAAGATTTCAATCAGTAAGTCAGAATTTATTTAGGTTGGCAAAAGCATATCGTAAAATTGAACATTCGAACAATGCTATTTTAAAAGATAGACTACACACGCTTGAGAACAGTAAAAATAAACATTATATTTTCGATCCCCAAAGCCCAGATCAAGGATCAGGTATGCAAGGGACTCCAGAAGGCGGATCAAAAACGATATATAATCTTTCAAGTGCTTCTGAAAAAAGACGATTTAAGGAAATGGAAGGTGTTCCAAGCACTGATTTAACTACTGTAGCACATGAAATGCAGCATCAATATGATAAAGAGACTGATAATCAAAGTGATGCTACAAATTATAACAATGCGGATAATCCTTCTGAACAAAGAGCGGTTAAAACAGAAAACGAAGCTCGAAAATTAGAGGGCATTTCCTTAAGAACAACATATGGCGGAGAAAAAGTAAATCCTAATCCTCCAAATTATAGATTGCCACAAGAAAGAAATCCAAAAATAAGATAGTATGAGAAATTATTCAAAATATATTTTTTTAGTATTAGTGATATCTTGCTTTTCTTGTAAACATGAGGTTAAGAATATAGAGTTTATCAATAAATTATCTTCAATTCAGAATGGTTTACCATCTCCATATTTTAATTATTACTTATATTTTAAAATGGATAATGGTGAAATATTGGAAACTAATGTAGATTGGGTATATAAAATATATAAAGATTATTATTCAAAAAATTACAAAGATTTTAGTTTTTACTTGGAGAATTTAATCAACCAAGAAGAAACAGTAAAAATATCAGATGTGGTAAAATATCAAAAAAAAGGTTATTTTTTGAATGTAATTAAAGCTGATAAACATATTTTAGTAATGAGTATTGAAAGTATAAAGAAAGACTACTTAAATGCCCAAAAAAAACAGTCTTTTATACTAAAGACAGGTAACATAGAGTCTGTGAAAGCAAGAACAATACTTTATAAAATGTTTGTTGATGGATATATAATAACTTTTAATGATTACGGAGGATACTATATTGTAATGCCGACCTCTGCAACGCAAAGTTGCTTGTAACCTTGAGAGGATAAATAAACAAACCCACTGCAATTGCGGTGGGTTTTGTTATTTAGCAAACGCCTGTTTCGTTTTAAAATTTTGGATAATGTTGTCAACGAGAAAGAACAGATGTTCTTTATTTTCAGGGGTAAGTTTTTCAATGCCGTTGAAATGGGAATCCAGGCTTGATTTTGCAGGGGTTGTTCAGCAGAGCATTACCCGCCACAAGAGGCTGAGTACAAATGCCGATAAAGTGATTACCGAAAACTTTACGTATGATACGCAAAACAGATTATTGACTCATACCCATCAGTTAGACAGCAACTCGGTGGAATATTTAGCGCAGAATACGTATAATGAGCTTTCCCAGCTTTCCGGAAAAAAAGTTGGGGGAATATCTCCTTCAACTCCGTTGCAGGATATCAGTTACAAATACAATATCCGGGGGTGGATGACCAAAATTAATGATCCCAAAAACCTTAATGGAAAGTTATTCGGATATGAGATTAAATATAACCAAGTAGAGGGACAACAGACTCCCGATCCGTTTGATACGAATTTAAAAGTATTGCCTAAATATAATGGTAATATTGCTGAAGTAGATTGGCGTAGCAATACCACATCAGGGGATTATTTAAGAAGATACGGTTACGTGTATGATAAGCTTAACAGGTTATCAGCAGGCTTTTATCAAAGAGAAGACCGTCCTTCTGCTCAGGAATATTTTGAAAAAATAACCTACGACTTAAACGGCAATATCACCAACCTGAAAAGAACAGCATCGTTGGATGGCAATACTACAGCAGGATTAATTGATAATCTGACCTATGGATATTTTAATAATAACAACAGCAACAGGCTGAAGACCGTCACCGATTCCTCCACAGATTATAGGGGGTATCCCGATGTTTCAGGGATTGAGATAGGGTATGATGATAATGGGAATATGACGAGCCATCAGGACAAAGGAATTCTTCAGATTGATTATAACTTCCTGAATCTTCCGAACTATGTAAGATTTGATCAGGTTTACATTCCCAGAAATCTCGCACGTCCTGTTAATATTCGTAGTTTTTATCAATATAATGCATCGGGAGAAAAAATCCGGAAAATATACCTTCACAAAAACCCCAGTGGATCTGGAGAGGAGTCTATTACTACAGATTATTTAAATAGCTTCCAATATGAATCTAAACAGCTTAATGGTAATACACCAATTGTTTCTTTAAAATTTGCTCCCACTTCCGAAGGGTATTTTAATTTTGAAAATAATAAGTATATTTACAATTATGTTGATCATTTAGGGAATGTACGGTTAAGCTACTTCAAAAATGGCACCAGCGTAGAAGTTCTTGAAGAAAACAATTATTATCCATTTGGATTAAAGCATGAAGGATATAATGCATTGGCAGGAAATCCTGCGTACCAGTACAAGTATCAAGGGCAGGAGTTACAGAATGAAACGGGCTGGTATAGTTTTAAGTGGAGAAACTACATGCCGGATCTGGGAAGGTTCTTTAACATTGACCCTTTAAGTGAAAAATATGCTTATCAATCACATTATAATTTCTCTGAGAATCGTGTTGTTGATGCAAGAGAACTGGAAGGTCTTGAAGCAGTTTTGATTAATAATACTGTTGAATGGAGAGTAAAAGTTGATAATAAATTAGGAACCGATTACAGTAAAACTCTTTTACAAGATGCTGCGGATATTTTAAGCCAAAATGGATTAACTGTAAAGATTATTGAAGATCCTAAAGCATTGTTTACAGTTGAACTAGCCAGACCTGTTATCAAAAACACTGAAGATGGAATTGTTCTTTCTAATGGTGAGACTATGTCTGATGGAAATGTATATGACGGAACAGTAAAAGCCAAAGATAGTCCAAGAACACTCGCTCATGAATTAGCACATAAAGCAGGATTACCACACATTTTTGATGAAGAAAGTAAAGTACCAAATACAACAGAAAATGAAAAAAACCTTATGAATTCTGGAGGAAATCCTGTAGAAACTTTGCAAGATACCACTGGAACAAATTTGGCTCCTTCTCAAACAACAGATATGAAGAATCACATTAGAATTTTCAATGAAAACAGAGAAAGAAAAGAGAAAGAATTACAAAAACAAAACCCTAACACAAACCCAAATGCTAATTAACAGTAAACGATTTTTATTTTTTTTTACGACAATTTTAATGTTAAACTTTGTTTCTTGCCAAACGAAAAAGGTGATCAATTCTACTAAATATGAAAACTTAACCCCAGAAAAGAAGCTAGAAATTGATGAATATTTAGCAGATGCAAAAAAAATGGTAGTTAAGAAAGAAAATGAAATAGCTTTGCTGTTTCAGTATAGTTGTTTTTTTGGAAAAAAAATTATAGTTAATGATACCTATATAGAAGATTTTCCAAAATCACCAGATAAAATTCACTACGGACAAAAGATTATAAATTATCCTAAATCTTTTGGAGAAATTAGAATTAAATTATCAAATAAGAAACCTTTTTCCATACCTCAGGAAAAAGGTTATGATTATATAACAATTTGTTATAATGAAGAATTGGATACTCTCTATATACACTATTATAATTTTCCAAAAATGCTTATAGAAGAATAAAAGAACCGTCCCCCGTTGCGCAAACTCTCACGACTTTGAACAGATGAACACACAACCCTCACAATTTTGCGAGAGTTGTGTGTTTATAGTGTAGCTACCTTTTTATTAAATAAGTCTTTAAATTTTTTGGTGATAAGTATTTTACCATAAGTATAAATAATTCATTCATTCATTATAATTATTTAAATTTACCGAAGAAGATTACTCAGATAACAGATTATGTGTACTGTGCAGACGGAGTGAAAGTGAAGAAGTTCTTTGATTTAGAAACCGATTACCTGGATGGCTTTCAGTATAAGTTTACTTACGGTTGGGAAGTTGAATCGGGTACGGATGCGATGAGGCTGAGAATCATCCCTACTTCGGAAGGCTATTTTGATGGATTAAGAAACAGGTATTTTTACAATTATACTGATCATCTTGGGAATGTAAGATTAAGTTACAGCGATGCAGACGGAAATGGTCAGGTGACGGGAGATATTGTCGTTAATAATTGTTCCACTTTACCGGATGGCAGTACAGCTTGCAACAACTATATCATCACGGGCGAAGCAGAGGGTGTAACGAACTATTATCCTTTTGGATTAATGCATAATGCCCAAAGCTATAGTTTTGATAATGCGTACAAATATAAGAACAACGGTAAGGAATTGCAGGAGACGGGAATGTATGATTACGGTGCTAGATTTTACATGCCGGATATTGGTAGATGGGATGTGGTAGACCCGCTGGCGGAGAAAATGACGAGACATAGTCCTTATAATTATGCGTTTAATAATCCCATCAAGTTTATTGATCCTGACGGAAGAGATCCCGATGATATATTGTTGGTCAAAAGTATCAACAACAGTTCAATAAAGCTTTAGAAAGTGTATTTGGAAAAGAGGCAAGTAACTTTAGTTATGATAGCAATGGTAAACTTTCTTTCTCTGGGGACACTAAAAATTTTAATTCCGATCAAAAAGCTATCTTTAAAGGTTTAGAAGGACTAATGTCATCGAAAGATATTACTAATGTTGTATATGAACAAAATTATACAATAGTTGATAATAATGGTAATTCTATTTCTATTGATGCTTCTAAATCTGGTGGAGAATCTAAAATTGTAAAAGCAGAAAATTCAAATATATCTGAAAATTATGTTATTGTAGATCCAAATGGGCCTTCTTCAGTCACAGTACAAGAAGTGACCAGTAATTATTACTCCTCAAAAGAAACTATGCCTTCACCAGGAGATCCACCTAATTTTAAATCAGCAACTGTACAAACTAATCCTGAAAATTAACCTTTCACGGATTAGGTCATGTAATTAATGCCGGAAAGCCTCAAGATAAAGTTTTAAATTATGACAACAAAACAAGAAGCCAGATGAATATGCCTAAAAGAAATCCTGACGAAACTCATAATCGTACAGTTACAGCAGGCACAGGGGTAATCTGGGAACAACGTTAATACCTATGGAAAAAGTTACTTTTTATATTATTTTTTGTACTTGCTGGTAATTTAAATGCACAGTACAAAAGAAGCGTTTATTGCGATTGTAAAATAAAGGGAGCAAAAATATTGAATGATTTAAACGAAAAAAAAGTTAATTTAAGTTCAAATTATTCAGATGGAAGCCTCCATCTTAAAATCACAAACGATACAAAAGATACAATTTTTGTATTTAAAAGTTATTTTGATAAAGATATTAGTACTTCTAACTACGTATACAGATATGATAAAAAAAACAATAAGGTTAATGTTTCTTTTGCACCCTTACTTCCTTATCTGTTCACGAAATACTCGGATAGAGTAATTTTTGAAAATAGGATAGTCAAAGATTATCAAGTTGTTTATGATTTTTATAAAATACCACCTTTCTATGAATATTCATTTAGCGTACCAGTAATAGATTTTGAAAGAAAAAAAGATTTTATTACAGATTTTAATGTGGCAGAATTGAATAAATTTGAAAAAATAAAACGATTTAAGACAAAGAAATTAAACAAAAAAAATCCTTCTTTTGTTGTAAGTATTGCATATTATAGAAACGTAGAAACTTTGTGTAATCCTAATTCTTATTATCAAGAGGAATTACAGTTTAATAACGCTGCCAAAGAGTTTACTCTATTACAAAGTGCTATACAATAATAATTTAGTAGCATAACTTAAAAACCCACCGCTTTGTGGTGGGTTTAAAATTTAAAACTGATATATTTAACCATATAGGAAATGTAAGGGTAAGCTACTTCCACAATGGCGCCGGAATAGAAGTTCTTGAAGAAAATAATTATTATCCTTTTGGATTGAAGCATGAGGGATACAATGCACTGGCAGGAAATTCTGCCTATCAGTATAAGTACAATGAAAAAGAGCTTCAAGAAACGGGAATGTATGATTATGGCGTAAAATTTTATATGCCGGATATTGGAAGATGGCCAATTATAGATGGAAAAGGAGAACTCAATATGAGTAAATCACCATACAGCTACACAAACAATACACTTTTTAACGCAATAGATCCCGATGGAAATCTCGTAATATTTATCAATGGTCAACACGGAGGTAGTGGCGGTTCAACAGAATATTGGAGAAAGTATGAAAAGGTGTGGAGATTTAATTCAAATTTATCTGGTGGTATTACTTATAGAAAAGAGGAAGTAATGGCTTTTGATACAGCCGTAATGAATCAACTTGGGATCATCGCTCTAAATATGTTGATGGCGCAATGGGGGATGGAGTAATACACTTTTTGCAAGCAGTAATGTAAATACTTTGGCTACGAACAGGATTAATTCAAGATTCACACAAGGTAAAAAAGATGCAGCAGAGATTATCAAAAATTTAGCTCGTGATGCTTCAACTGGAGAAATTGTAGAAACCATTAAAATCATTACTCACAGTATGGGAGGTGCTTATGGTAAAGGTTATGTAAAAGCTCTTAAACAATATATATATCCACTTTACCTAAAGAACAACAGAAACAAATTAAAATTACTTTGGTTGCTGACTTTGATCCTTTTCAAGCGGGAAGTTTAAAAGTTGATCCTAATATTAAAACGCAGCAATATATTCACGAAGGCGACGAAATATTTTAGGGATGGCTGGCTTGCAAATGAACAAGAACAAGGAATTAGTAATGAAGATACCTATATAAATACTGGATCAAGCACAGATCATTCAATTCAAACCTTCATGAATGATATTAGTAAATTACAAGAAGGAACATACAAATGGGATGGATCTTCGTGGATTTGTATAACTTGCAATCATTAATTTAGTAAAATGAAAAAAATAATGATATCTTTTATAATTGTAGGATTGCTATCTTTTTACTTACTTTATATTTATGGTTGTTATGATTTTAAATCTTACAAAGAAACTCCTAAAGAATATTTGAGTAATACTTTTATAAATAAGAAAAAATATTCTTTGGATAGTGCAAATATTACTCTTCAAATTCGGGGATTTATAAATGGTCATCAAGATTCATTTTATTCTAAGGAATATGATGAATCTACTCAAATAATAGTAGATACTATTCTATATAGTCATGATTATAAAAAAATTGCAACTTTTATTATTACAAAAAATCCAACTGCAAAGCAACTGTCGCCGGACAAGAATTATCAATGGTATTATGATGCAACGTGCTATCTTGGGATGAGGCAAGATGATTCTTTTTTATTAAGTTGGATTGGTCCTAATTATACTAATTTCTATGATATGGAAAGTATATCTAAAAAAATAAGAAATTATTATTTTAAACAAAGATACTCAAGTACTAATAATACTGATGATAAATATAACATTGATGATATTAGATATTGGAATGATAATAAAGATTGGGAAAAAATAGAATATAACAGGAAGATGCAAAAGAGTTTTGAGGAAGAAAAGAAGAATCATCCAGAAAATATTTATGAGCCTAATAATAAATAAGCTATCAAAACCAATTTCACAGATTTGTAATCTCTGAGCAATAATAAACAAACCCACCAATTTGCGGTGGGTTGTTTATAGAATAATTATATTATTAAAGAAAAACTCAAACAAAATCCTGCAAACTACTATAATTCCACGCCGCCACAAAAATTCCCGCCGTTTCCGTTCTTAAACGCTGATTGCCCAAAGAAACAGCATTTACCTGATGATCAGCTAATAATTTGATCTCCTTCTCAGAGAAATCACCTTCCGGACCGATAAGGAAAGTCAGTTGGTCAAGTTTCGGAATCTCGTTTAAAGCAATCCGGTGAAGATTTTCGTGACAGTGAGCCACAAAGGTATGTTCTGGATGAATCGTTTTTAAAAAATCCTGAAGTTTAATGCTGTCGTTAATGACAGGAAAATGAAATCTCAGGCTTTGCTTGGATGCAGCAATTGCCTGTTTTCTCAGTTTGTCGATATTCAGGTTTTTACGTTCCGTTTTTTCGGTTTGCAAAATTGTAATTTCAGAAATTCCCATTTCTACGGCCTTCTCTACGAAAAACTCAATGCGGTCAATGTTTTTTGTGGGAGCAATCGCAATATGTAATTTCGGATGAAAATCAGGCAGGCCGGTTTTAATTTCATCAACCGAAATCATTGTTTTTTTGCCTTCAATCATTAACTTTCCGGAGGCCAGATTTCCTTTTCCGTCGGTTATATGGATCTCTTCACCTTCCTTCATCCGCAACACCTTTACAATGTGCTGCTGTTCTTCATCGTTGATCGTTACGTTGTTTCCTTCAATTTCTCCGTAGAATAGTTTCATAGATCTTGCGTTAAAAAGGCAACTCCTGTTTTTATAGTCGTGTAAATATCCGTATCACAGTCGCGGTACGAACAGATGAATATTTCTTCGATCCACTTGTTATTAAGGAAAATCAGATTTAAATATTCCTGTTTTCTTAAGTTATTTTTAATAGACAAATAATCTCCTTCTTTAGGTTCGTAGGGAAAGCTGAAAATATTTTCAGCATTGATTTTTTCTATAATTTCATCTTTTACATCTTGAATATACCCCTTTTCGGAGCTGGATGGAAAATAATCTGTGTTAAGTTCAGATGCTTCATTTTTTCCGGTAACAGTTTCTAAGATCCAGTAATATTTTGAATTTTTCTTAGACTGGGTCCCCAATATTTTTTCTTCTAAAAGAATTTTCATAAATCGTATTTCGCGGTTGCACTGGTTCTTAAATCCGTAAATTCTCCTCTTTCAAATTTCAGCTGTGCTACCATTGCAATCATCGCAGCGTTGTCTGTGGTATACTCAAATTTCGGGATATAAATATTCCAGCCCAATTTCTCATGATTGTCCTGCATTGCTTTTCTCAATGCCGAATTGGCAGAAACACCGCCTGCAATAGCCACTTCATTAATATTTAAATCTTTCGCAGCCTTCTCAAGCTTGTTCATCAGAATTTCGATAATACTTTTCTGCACCGAGGCACAAAGATCATTGATGTTATTTTTAATAAAATCCGGATCTTTTTTTACTTCTTTCTGAATAAAATACAATACCGAAGTTTTTATCCCACTGAAAGAATAGTCGTAATTATCAAGCTTTGGTTTATTAAACTTAAATGCATCAGCATTACCTTCTTTGGCAAGCCTGTCAATGATAGGGCCTGCAGGATAATCGAGGTCGAAAATCTTTCCGATTTTATCGAAGGCTTCACCGGCAGCATCATCGGTTGTTTTTCCGATAATTTCCATGTCAAAATAGTCCTTCACCACCACGATCATCGTATGTCCGCCGCTTACGGTAAGGCATAAAAACGGGAATTTAGGCGGCATAGGATTTGCATCCTCAATGAAATGCGCTAAAATATGTGCCTGAAGGTGGTTTACTTCGATCAGCGGAACGTCTAGGCTCATTGCCAAAGACTTAGCGAAGGAAGTTCCCACCAGAAGAGATCCCAAAAGGCCGGGACCTCGGGTAAATCCTATCGCGGAAATTGCATTTTGTTGTATATTTGCTTTAGTTAGAGATTTTTCAACAACCGGGATTATATTTTGCTGGTGAGCACGCGAGGCAAGCTCAGGAACAACGCCGCCATATTCTTTATGGACCGCCTGATTTGCAGCAATGTTCGACAGAATAGAATTTCCCTTGATGATAGCTGCTGATGTGTCGTCGCAAGACGATTCAATACCTAAAATTATAGAGTCGCTCATAATAATGGCAAAGTTAGAGAATAATAACGAGAATGAGAACAAAAAATCAGTAGCTGAAAACTTAGGTAATCAGGTACAAAAAGCCGTTGAAAACGCCGGAGATAAAGTAAAGGAGACCGTAAAAGAGGCTTCTGAGCTGGCTTCCGATGCGATCAAGCATCCGGTGGAAACTGCTGAAGAGTTCGGGAAACAGGCAGTGAAAGACGTTACCAGTTACTCCTGGTGGGCACGTCTGCTTTTGATTCTTTTCTGGCTCGGACTCGGACTTGTAGTCTCTATTTTTATTGCAATTAATCTTCCCGTAACCAAACAATGGGCGGCAGACCAAGCGCTGCAGGTCGTAAACAGGGATTTCAAAGCGCAGATGTCAACAGAAAGTGTTGAAGTAAATTTTTTTGGGAATGTTAAAATTAAAGGGTTAAAAATCAAAGACTATAAAGGCTACGATTTTATTCAGTCTAAAGAGTTCATTGCCAATTCAAACTGGCTTTCTTTGTTTAAAAACATTACCAAAAATAATTCACTAAGCTTTAATTCTTTAACCTTAAAAAATGCTGATGTAAAAGTAATTACTTATAAAGGCGACAGTATTTCAAATTTTATCCGCTTTACCCAATTGTTTGACAGCGGTAAAAAAAGAGATCCCAACAAACCTCCTTTTCAGCTGGATTCAAGACTGCAGATTCTGGATTCCAAAGTTTCCATTGTGAATTTAAATTCTCCGGGAGAAAAAGGAAAATGGTTAACTGCAACCAACTTTAATCTGAAAGCACCTAATGTAAAGGTTAACGGAAGAAATATTTCCGCCCTTATCAACAATATGTCGTTCACAACAACGAGATGGGGCAAATCCCATTTTGTGGATACTTTTTCTACGGAGCTTTCAATGACGCCGGATTATCTTTCATTAAAAGACCTTACGCTGAATACAGATCATTCGCTTCTGCAGGGAGATATCAAGTTTAATCTTCATGATGACGGCTCCTGGGCAGACTTTGCCGATAAAGTAAAATGGGAAATGAATCTCTCGCAGGGAAGCCAGTTAAGTGGTTACGATATCAGTTATTTTGTGACCAATTGGGATAATTTCAAGCCGTTTAACATTTCCGGGAAAATGGCAGGACCGCTGAATGATTTTAAGCTTAATAATTTCCTGATCAGAAATCCTGATGTTAATATAGCAACCAAATCGATGAAGGTCAACAGGCTGTTAAAAGGTAACTTTTTAATTGAAACCAATGATCTTTCAGCCGATTTTACGTACAAAGATCTCAAAGCCATGATGCCTTCATTCATTTCTAAAAAAATGAAAAACTTTGCAGATGATTTCGGGAAACTAAAATATAACGGGACGGCGAGTGTAAATCCGAACCGTGTATATGTAGCCAGTGGAAATCTAATGACAGGAATTGGGCAGGCAAAAATCACTCAGTTTTCATTAACGGAATACAGTTCTTCAATGCCAAAATATGTTGGGATTGCTGATGTTAAAGACTTAAACACTTCCGTTATTACCAAAAATAAATCCGTAGGTTTAATTTCAGGTAGATTTGATGTCAATGGGCAAAGTTTCGACGTCAACACCATGAGAATAACGACCAAATCAAGAATTTCCAGTGTTGAAATCATGAATAAAGAAATCAACAATCTTTACCTTGAAGGTCTTCTTGATCATAAAAAATACAACGGGCTCATAACGGTGAATGATGAGCAGGCAAAAGCCAATATCAAAGGATTAATTGATTTCAGTACTTCAAGAATTTCGATGAATGTAAATGCTGATGTCAATTATTTGAATATGAATTATTTTACCAACACTCCCGGAACGCAGATCGTAAGCGGAAAGGTAAACGGTAAAATGGCCATGTCTTCAATCAATGATCTTACTTTAGATGTAGAAGCAAATGCAATCAATTTCGCTACAGCCAGTCAGAAATACTATATTCCGACAGCAAAACTGAAAACATTTATAGAAGGCGGAGGCCGTGTAATCGATGTAGACGCACCGGGAGCTGTCAACGGAAAAGTATCAGGCAGGTACAACTTGGGAGACCTCGCAGGCATGGTAGAAAATGGCTTAAACAGAATTCTTGTGGGGCCTGCACCGAGAAAAATGTACAGAGGACAAAGTTTTGCCATGAATTTTGATGTTCAGCAGGGCTTGGTAAGTTATTTCCTGCCGGATCTTAAATTACCGCAGGGGGCAAAGGTAGAAGGCCAGTATGACGGGAATTCCAATAATTTAATCTTAAACCTTGATGCGGCTTCTTTAAAGTACATTATGACTAAAACCCGTGAAATCACGGAAGCCGACAGAGCACTTGCAGCAGCCAATCCTGCTTATACCATTAATGAAAGAGATAATGTCACAAGGGACAGTGCGATGGTAGACAGTGTAATGGTAAGAATCAATACGGCTAATCTCGATGAGCAGATTTTTGCCAGAATCAATAGATTGCAATACAACAAGAACATTCTGAAAGATGTTACCCTAAGCGGTAGAAACGAAAACAATACACTTCTTCATCTGGCTGCCAAGTTTAAGCATGGAAGCCCTGAAGATGAGCTTGATGATACCATGAAAGACTATGCCATCAATGTCAACCAGTCTACCAATACGGCAGGAGATTTTATATTCAGGTTTGAACCGACGGAAGTAAAATTCAATGATGTGACATGGGCAATTGATACCAGTCCCGAGCTGGATCATTCCATTACCTATCGCAAAAAAGAAAAAGATTTTGATATCCGCAACCTGAGAATCTATTCGGATAACAGCGCCTTGTTTATAAAAGAAGCCCAGTTTAAATCTGCTAAAGATTTTTACCTGGATGCCGAGGTAAATGATTTCTCCATAGAAAAGCTGATGGAAATGCAGCCCGGAGGAAATAGCATGAATATTAAAGGTCTGGCTAACGGTAGCGTGAAAATCCGTATGGATAAAAGTACCCTTCAGCCTTTAGTGGATATGACGATTGATGATATCATGATGAACGGAAATGATATGGGAGATATCACGATTTCTGCAACCAACGGTTTTTCATTAAATGTCTACGACGTAGATATCAGGGTAAATTCTGCCGGAGTAATAGGAAACAACAGTCTTCACGTTACAGGAACCGTAAATAATAATACCTCTTCACCTACCATAGACCTGACTGCGGAAATGCGGGATTTTGATATTGCTTTTGCCCAGCAGTTCGTGACAACTGTTTTTGGTAATCTAAGAGGAAAAGCAACAGGTGGCCTTAAGATCAGCGGGAAATTCAGTGATCTGGATTACAGCGGCGATATTGCCTTAAAAGGATTCGGGCTTAAGCTTTTATTTACAGGTGTTGATTATTCGTTTGATGATACCGTAATTCCCCTTACCAAAGGTCTTGCCATACTTAACAATATCGGCGTTCGTGACGGAAGAACAAACTCCAGCGGAAACATATCGGGAGCGATTCAGTTCGAAACCCTTTCATCGATGGGAGTCAACCTGGTAATGCGGGCAGATAATTTATTGGTTCTCAATACAACCCAAAAAGATTATGATCTGTTTTGGGGAAGGGTGTACGGACAGGGAGATCTCTATGTTGATGGCCCGGTTTCAGGTCTTAGCCTTTCCACTCCGAACATGAAAGCATTGAGCGGAAGTACATTTACGTTTAATTCAGGATCTACTTCCAATGTGGAGGAGTTTAAAATGCTGAGGTTCCTTAAAGAAGGAAAAGACGGTCTTGTAACATTAGAAGAAAAGAAAAAATCCGGGGCCAATATGAATATTGATTTTGCACTGGATGTAGATAAAGGTACTACAGTGAATGTACTGATAGGAGATGAAGTAGGAAATATAATGGTAAAGGGCGCTGCCGAAAAACTGCGTTTCCAGATGAGCAGACAGGGAAATATCGCGATGAACGGAACCTATAAAGTTGATAACGGAACCTTTATTTCCAAAGCGATCCTGAATAAGACCTTCCAGATCGAAAAAGGCAGCAGCATCCGTTGGGACGGTGATGCCATGAAACCGGCGCTGGACATTACTGCCAACTACGTAAGAATGGTTTCCAACGCGGGGGAATATCTGAATATGGGAAGTCTTCAGCCGATCAGTATTTTGCTTCAGGCAAATATCACGCAGTCTCTTGTTGATCCTAAAGTTGATCTTAATGTTACCGCGCTGGATGTTTCCAGCCAGGTAAAGGAAACACTGGCTGCCAAAATGAGCCAGGAAGGGGAGAAGGTACTGCAGTTCGGGTCTGTATTGCTGCTGAACAGTTTTAATGTTTCAAAAACCGGAGGGGTAGATGTGGATGTGGCAGGTGTTGCAGAATCTTCAGGATATAATCTTCTTTTAAAGCAGCTTGGGTCGGTGCTTAATACCATGAGTAATGAATTTCAGATTGACCTTAATTACGTGAAAGGAGATCAGTATTCCAATATAGGAGACCGGGCGAATGCCGGCGTGAGTTTCGCACTTTCACCAAGAATAAAAGTAAAAACAGGGTTGGGAATTCCTCTTACCAAAACAGAAAATACAGAAACCAATTATCTTTCGGGAGAAGGAACCATTGAATACGATATTTCCAAAAAGAATGACGGAAGCCTGATCTTAAGAGGTTATTCAAAACCTTCCAATATCGGTGTTATTAACGGTGCAGGATCAAATGGTACTGCCAATCAGGCGTATGGTGGAGGGATCGTGTGGAGCAAGAGCTTTAATTCTTTATTCAAAAAGAAGAAAAAAGATAAAAAACTACCTGAAGATAAAACTGAAATAAAAACAGATTCTACAAAATCAACTACAAAATAATTCTAAATATATAATGATTTTTCTCATATATGTTAATTATTGTTAATATTTAATATAATTTTTTTAGTTAAATTATTTTTTATAAATTTGCAAAAAATACATTGTTTTTTTAAGAAAATTGTAATTTAACTAATATGAACTATCAACTGGACGAAATAGACAAGAAAATTCTTGATTTCTTAGTAGAAAACACAAGAATGCCTTTTACAGAAATTGCTAAACAGATGGATGTTTCCGCTGGTACAATTCACGTAAGAGTGAAAAAGATGGAGGATGCAGGTATTATTTTGGGATCATCTCTTAACATTGATTACGGAAAACTGGACTATCATTTTACGGCTTTCATCGGAATCCTTCTGACAAAATCAAACAGAACTCAGGAAGTTTTGAAAGAATTGTCAACAATTCCAAATGTAATCGAAGCAAGCGTTATTTCAGGGAAGTATAATATTTTCTGTAAAGTAAGAGCTAAAAATACAGATGACGCAAAAAGAATCATCTATCAAATTGATGACATTCAGGATGTAATGAGAACGGAAAGTATGATTTCTATGGAAGAATACTTAAGCGACAAAAACAGACTGATCAACGCGATCTCTGTATAATCGGTTTTTTAAAGAAATTATATATAAGAACTTATGAAATCTCTCATAAGTTCTTTATTTTTGTACCTATGGAAGAATACAGCTATTTTGACGAAGATCCTAAAAAAGGATGGGGCTTCATCCTTGCTTTTGCAGCATTGCTTTTGTTTACCGTAATGGGATTCGGGATCGATCTTGATGAATATTTACAGCACGAAACCCTGAATATTCCTGCCTGGTATGCTTATACTGTTTTCGCTATTGATGCATTGATGGTCGTAAGTCTTGTGCTCATGTTTTTTTACAGAAAAATAGGGATTTTTGCCTTTCCGGTACTGCTGGTCTTGCACTTCTTTATGCATAATTATTACCTTTCTACATTCCTGTATACGGATGTAACCAATCTTTTTCTGTTTACAGGTTTCGGAATGCTGGCCATTATTCCGAAATGGAAGTTTTTCAAATGATTTTTAAGAAAATAAAAGATAAAGAGATTAATAAATATTAATAGAGCGGTTAGTATCTTGAGCTTGTCGAAGGAAGCCCGCTTTCTTATTTAGTATGAGAGCTCGGCTTTAGCCGAAACTTATTATAATATCGGTCCATAAAACAAAAAGTCCTCAGTAATGAGGACTTTTTCAATATGATCTTTATATTTTTAAGCTAAAATTCTTTTCACTGCTTCTTTCACCGCAGTTGAATCAATCTTATATTTCTTCATCAATTCCGCTGGGGTCGCGGACTCTCCGAAAGTATCGTTCACTGCCACAAATTCCTGTCTGGTTGGTCTTCTTCTCGCAAGCATTCCTGCAATAGATTCTCCCATTCCTCCAAGGTAATTGTGCTCTTCAGCAGTTACAATTTTTCCTGTTTTTTCAACCGATTTCAGGATGATTTCTTCGTCTAAAGGTTTAATCGTATGAATATTGATTACCTCACAAGAAATTCCTTCTTTTTCAAGCTCATCTGCAGCAACCAGAGATTCCCAAACAAGGTGACCTGTTGCAACGATGGTTACATCGGTCCCTTCCTGAAGCATAATTCCTTTTCCAATCTCGAAAGGCATATCTTCAGGCATGAAAACAGGAACGGTAGGTCTCCCGAATCTCAGGTAAACCGGACCTTCGTGTTCTGCAATTGCAAGGGTAGCAGCTTTTGTCTGGTTGTAGTCACAAGGATTGATTACCGTCATTCCGGGAAGCATTTTCATCATTCCGATGTCTTCCAGAACCTGATGCGTCGCGCCGTCTTCTCCTAAAGTAAGACCAGCATGGGAAGCACAGATTTTTACATTTTTATTGGAATACGCGATAGACTGACGAATCTGGTCATACACTCTCGAAGTCGAAAAGTTCGCGAAAGTTCCCGTGAAAGGAATTTTTCCCGTGATGCTTAATCCTGCTGCCATACCCATCATATTGGCTTCTGCAATACCTACCTGGAAGAATCTCTCAGGAGCTTTTTCAATGAACTTCTCCATTTTTAAAGATCCGATAAGGTCTGCGCAAAGTGCTACAACATTTGGGTTTTTATCTGCCAATTCAGCCAATCCGGCTCCGAATCCTGAACGTGTATCTTTTTTTTCTGTATATGTAAATTTCATTTTCTAATTATTAATTAAGATTACTTATTACCAATTACTCATTACTTATAATTAATAATCAGCCGGAGCTTCTAAATACAATTGTTTGAATGCGGTATCCAGTTGTTCGTCATTAGGAGCTTTACCATGCCACGCGTGAGATCCCATCATGAAATCTACGCCATTCCCCATTTGAGTATGAAGGATGATAGCAACAGGTTTTTCTTTTCCCGTTTCGGTTTTTGCTTTCTCAAGAATAGCGATTACTGCTTCAAGATCATTACCGTTTTTCTCTTCAAGAACGGTCCATCCGAAGGCCTCCAGCTTAGCATGAAGGTTTCCCAATGATAATACATTGTCTGTACTGCCGTCAATTTGCTGTCCGTTATAATCAATTGTGGAAATGATATTGTCAACTTTTTTGGAAGCAGCATACATGAAAGCCTCCCAGTTTTGCCCTTCCTGCAATTCTCCGTCTCCCTGTAAAGTATACACTAAAGAGCTGTCGCCATCTAATTTCTTACCCTGAGCCGCACCTAAAGCAACAGAAAGTCCCTGTCCTAAAGAACCTGAAGCTACTCTGATCCCCGGAAGCCCTTCGTGGGTGGTAGGGTGTCCCTGCAATCTTGAATCCAGTTTTCTGAAAGTTCTCAGTTCATCTACCGGGAAAAATCCGAATCTCGCTAAAGTAGAATAGAATACCGGAGAAATATGCCCGTTTGAAAGATAGAAATGATCTTCATTTTTACCTTCCATGGTGAAAGGAAGTTTATAGTTCATTACCTTTCCGTAAAGTGCTGTGAAAAATTCGGTACAACCTAAGCTTCCACCCGGGTGGCCGGAATTCACAGCATGAACCATTCTTAGAATGTCTCTTCTGATTTGCGTAGTAAGAGATTTTAGCTCTTCGATGCTTTTACTCATTATATAAGATTTATTTACAAAGCGAATTTACAATTTTTTAATGGCTTACGGAAATGCAAAAACCCGGATTTGTGTCCGGGTTTTAATCTTTTAACGTATTTTTAATGATAAGTATTTTTTAGTAAGAGTAAAGTGTTTTATATTAAATAAACTAATGAAGAGAAAATTAACGAAATATCGGAATTTTACAATTATTTTATTTTTTATTTGAAAATGATAAGTAAATGCTGGTAAATATGAATAAAATGAAATTATTTCTTCCTGATCAGCCAAAGCCCAATAAAAGTAAGCAGACCATTAATAATTAACAGCTCCAGGCCAATTTTAAATTCCCCGAAAAGTGTCTCCTGATACTTATCGATAAAGAATGAAATTACCGGTGCGGCAATACATACAAAAGGCACCAGTTTGTCTTTTACTTTAAACTTCGTGAAAATCCCGAAAGCAAATAATCCTAGAAGAGGTCCGTACGTAAATCCGGCAAGTTTAAGGATCAATCCGATCATCGAATTGTCATTGATAACTTTAAAAATAATGACCATTATTAAAAATGATACCGCAACCAGAAGATGGATGTTCTTTCTGAATTTCTCCTTCTTGCCGTCGTCCCAGTGTGTTCTTTCTCTCATCCCGAAAATGTCGATACAAAGTGATGAGGTGAGCGCCGTCATCGCACCGTCCGCACTTGGAAACAATGCCGAAATAAGGGCAATGATAAAGATGATGGAGATAAACGGAGGCATATGATTCAGAGCGATATCCGGAAACAGCTGGTCGCCTGCGCTGGAAACACTTTCCTGAGCACCGTAAAGATGGAGAAGGCCACCCATATAAAGGAATAATGAAATAACGCCCAGCAGAATAAAACCTAAAGTCACCATATTCTTCTGAGAATCTTTCAGTCTGGTTACGGAAAGACTTTTCTGCATCATTTCCTGATCTATTCCTGTCATGGTAATGGTAATAAAAGCTCCCGCGAGAATCTGTTTAATAAAGAAACTTTTCTGGTTCGGATCGAAATCAAAAATTTTGGTATAACCTTTTTCATTCATTGCCGTAAAACTGTCGCCAATGCTTAGTCCGAGATGATTCAGCATGTAAACCGTACAGATGATCAGTCCCAGAAGCATGCAGGAAGTCTGTAGGGTATCTGTCCAGACGATGGTTTTCACGCCCCCTTCATAGGTATAAAGAATGATCATACCCAGGATGATAAGCGTAGTTACAATAAAAGGAACACCCAAACTGTCAAGGATGGAGACCTGCAGAATATTAACAACAAGATATAATCTCGCCGTTGCACCCACCAACCTTGAAACAATAAAGATCCATGCTCCGGATTTATAAGAAAGCTGTCCCATTCTCTGCTGAAGATAGCCATAAATAGACGTCAGTTTTAGCCTGTAATACAAGGGAAGAAGAACATATGCAACAACGATGTATCCGATCAGGTATCCTAATGTAATCTGCAAATATGAAAATTTGTCATTTCCTACTGCTCCCGGAACACTCACAAACGTAACTCCCGATAAAGAGGTTCCGATCATTCCGAAGGCAACAAGCATCCAGTTACTTTTACGGTTTCCTATGAAGAAACTCTCATTATCACTTCCTTTTCCGGTTTTGTATGCTACCCAGAGCAGTAATGCAAAGTATATGATGATAATGGATAATAAAATAATCGGAGACATGTTCTGTTTAAATTAAAATTTTAGCAAATATAGTTTTTTTATATTCTGCTCAAAAAAATAAAAACCTTCCGGATTTGTTCCGAAAGGTAGCATCTTTTTTAAATTAAGTTTGAGGTTAAATCGCTGAGGTTACTTTAGTCCTAACCTCAACCTTACTCTTATCCTAAGCCTGTGTTTTGTTTACCAGTACATCCTGAAGCTCTTCATGTTTCTGGAAAGTAGCTTTTGCAAAAGGACACAGCGGAATGATGTTTTTGCCGTTTTTTCTTGCAAAGTCTACCGCAGCCAGGAGCATTTCCTTGCCAACGCCTTTTCCGTTGTATGCTTCTTCCACTTCGGTATGATCAATGATGAATCTTTCTTCTCCCGCCCAGGTATACGTCATCAAACCAGCGTGGTTTCCGTCTATGAACGCTTCAAAATTTCCGTTTTTCTCGTTGTTGCTTTGTTTTACTTCAATCATATTATGAAAATTTGGTTAATATTTCGATATCGTTAGTCAGTATTTTATGAATAGGGCATGCATCTGCAATAGTACGCAGCCTTTTCATCTGCTCCTCATCAGGGATCATACCTTCAAAAGTGATATCTCGTTTAAAAATGGCTCTCTTGGTTAAAGGAAAATTCTCAAGTTCCACTTCTACATGGATGGTATCAATATTCCATTCTTTTCTGTCGATGTACATTCTCAGGGTAGCTGCAGTACAGCTTGCCAGCGACGTTGCCAGAATTTCAAACGGATTGAAACCTTTGTTTCCGCCGCCTTTATCCACCGGTTCATCCGTAATGAGGGTATTTTCGCCGGCGATAACTTCGGTATAGTATTTTTCCTTGCCTAAGCTTGCTTTTACGGTTATGGACATTATATTGCTGTATTAAATTTATAACTTAATGCTCCTGAAGGGCAAAGGTCAATTTGGTTTTTAAGTTCCTCTGCTGTTGCATTTTCAGGTTTTAGCCAGGGCCTTTCTTTAGGATTGTACACTTTAGGAAGTGTTTTTACGCAAACTGCTGCGTGAATACATTTTTTAGGCTGCCAAATGACTGTTATTTCTCCTGCTGCATATTCGTGTGTTTCCATATCAATTTTCGTTTAAAGTTTTTTCTATTCTTTTGTCCGGAATCAGCCACAGCACTGCTACTGTATAATAAAATACAACAGCAATGTAAGGATAAATAAATGAAATAATAATTCCGGAAACATACAGAACTATTGATACATTTTCCTTGAAGCGTGATGCAATTGCCTGTTTCAGCTTAGAATTTTCATCTTCATATTTCGTGATCGTATTTTCCAGAATGTTATAAGCAATCGCGCACAGCACAAGCCCGAATCCGTACGTTGCTACCGGATTTTTTGCAAAATGTGTTTCTCCGATCCAATCTGTGGCAAAAGGCATTAAGGAAAGCCAGAACAGCAGATGGAGATTTGCCCAAAGAATTTTTCCGTTTATTTTTTTCACGGGCTGAAACAAATGATGATGATTATTCCAGTAAATTCCTATGTATAAAAAGCTGAAAAGATAAGCCAAGAACTTCGGGATAAGAGGTTTAAGGCTTTGCCAGCTGTTTCCCTCCGGAACTTTCAGTTCCAGTACCATTATGGTGATGATGATTGCCAGAACACCATCACTGAAAGCTTCTAACCTTCCTTTGGACATTAGTTTCTGATCTGGTTTTTAAAATTTGTTATTTTATCTTTAAGATCTTTAAGCATTTCGGGATCAATCACTCCCGCTTCCAGATCGAAATTCTCGTAGAACTTTGGAAGTGAAAACGTTTCCTTAACCTCGCCCCCGAACTGCGGGAAAAAAGTTTTTGCCGTGTTCATTACATTTCCGCCGCCGTAACCTCCGGGAGAGGTCGACATTAGAAGCATCGGCCTGTTTTGAAAGACTTTTACATTGATTCTCGAAGCCCAGTCGAACACGTTTTTAAAAGCTGCACTGTACGATCTGTTGTGCTCGGCCAGAGAACAGATAATGGCATCGCATTCTTCAATCACTTGTAAAAAATGATGGGCTTCGTCCGGAAAACCTTTCTTTTCCCGGTCTACGGAAAAAACGGGCATGTCGAAATCATTTAAATCAATTAAATTAATCTCGTCATCCTGAAAATCTTTCAACACAAACTTTACCAGTTCTTTGTTGATGGAGGTGGAAGAAGTGCTTCCCGCAAATGCTAATATTTTCATAATTTATTTTTTCTTCCTACGGTTTTCTGTTTAATATTGCTTTTGGAAGCGGAACATAATCTTCTTCATCCCCCGGAACCAGAGGAAAAGCTTCATGATTCTGGTCGTTCCAGTTTACTTTTGCCTGCTCTATCAATTCTTTGTCGGAATTTACAAAATTCCAGAATATAAAACGTTCTTCATCGAAAGGTTCACCTCCAAAAAGATAAACCGTTCCGTTTTCGCTCATATCAAATTCGCATAATTTTGTGTCCTTGGCAATCATCAGCTGCTTGGAACCGTAGGAATTTCCGTCTGTAGAAACCGTTCCGTCCAGCACATACATGGCTGCTTCTCCGTAAAGATCTTTTCCGATACTTATCTTCTTAGCATCTTTTGTTTTAATTTCAATAAAAAATAATTTACTGTGAACGGGAACCGGAGATTTTCTGCCGAAAGCTTCACCTGCAATCAGTTTATATTGTATGCCGTCTTCTTCCCAATCCGGAATTTCATCCGCTTCAATATGATGGAACGTAGGTTCGGATTGTTCGAGATGTTTCGGGAGGCCTACCCAGATCTGAAAACCGTGAAGTCTCTTGTCAGAATGCCTCAGGTATTCCGGTGTCCTCTCAGAATGCACAACTCCTTTTCCTGCCGTCATCCAGTTTACGGCTCCCGGCTGGATTTCAATAGCGCTTCCTACACTGTCCCTGTGAAAGATTGAACCTTCCAGAAGGTATGTCAATGTTGAAAGTCCGATATGTGGATGCGGCGGAACATCTAAATTTTGATAATCTTTCAGCTCGGCAGGTCCCATGTGATCAATGAAAACGAAGGGTCCGACGGCTCTCTTTTCGCGGAAAGGAAGAAGTCTTCCCACCAGGAAGTTTCCGATATCTGCAGATTTCTCTTCTATAATAAGGCCAATATTTGACATGATAATTATTTTTTTAAGCTAATGTATTTAAAATTAAAATATTGAAAGTACTAGGAAATCAAATCTGGTCGTATCCGTGGAATCTTTCATCCACCACACGTTTCCATTCAGGATTTTTTCTGATGAATGACCGTATGTAAGGGCAGAATGGAAGTGCCTTTTTATGATGGTCTTCAATAAAATGCAGCGTTTTTTCCACAACTGCTTCTGCTGCGCCCGTTCCGGCAATAAGAAGGTCAGCTTCAGTATGATTCAGGGCGATCTGGCTTCCCATTTGTCGGTAATCGATGAATGCATAATTACCGTTAAATTCTATTTCAAATCGTTCTCCGGTATCCTGTAAAGGAATATGTTCGAATTCTGGTTTCATAGTGGGTTGTTAAAATTGTAATGAATAAGGTCATTTTTGGAAACTTAATTCTGAAACTCAGTGTCTATTTTTACAATAGATAAATGACAGAATCCTATACACATTTTCCATAAAAATAAGGAAAATAATAAACTGATTTAAGTTTTAAATTAAATTAATCTTCGAGGTAGCCAAATCTTCCGAGGTTGTAATCTTCAAAAGCCTGCATGATTTCCTCTCTTGAATTCATCACAAAAGGGCCGTGTGCATAAATCGGTTCATTTAATGGCATTCCGCTGATAATAAGAATAATGCTATCTTCTTGCGCTCCAACCGTAAATGTTTCACCCTCATTTTTAAACAATACAAAATGATTGACCGGAATTTTCCCTTCATTGTTTATGGTAATACTTCCTTCGATTACTAATGCAGCCGTATTAAAATCGGCCGGAAAATTAAAAGTTGCTTTTCCGTCTTTTTTAAGTTTTGCATTCATCATATGCACAGGGCTGAATGTAGAAGCCGGACCCTTCTGGTCTCCATACGTTCCGGCAATAATTTCAACAAAGCCGTTTTCTCCGAGATCGGCTATTGTCATGTCTGCGTTACGGATTGCCTGGTATTTCGGGCAGCTCATTTTATATACCGAGGGAAGGTTTACCCAAAGCTGAACCATTTGGAAAATTCCGCCTGTCTTTGCCCATTCCTTTTCATGATATTCTTTATGAAGAACTCCTTTTGCTGCTGTCATCCACTGTACATCACCTTCACCGATGATTCCGCCTCCGCCGGCACTGTCGTGATGCTGAACTTGTCCTTTATAAGCGATGGTAACGGTTTCAAAACCTCTGTGCGGATGCACGCCAACACCGCGTGGCTGGTCTGTTCCGTTGAAATGAAACTTTGAATTGTAATCCAACATAATGAAAGGATCCATTCTTTTCATGTCTAATCCTTGTGTGCCGGGGATAAAATTATGTACCCGGAAACCATCACCCACAAAATGAGCGGGCTTTGGCGATATAATTTTTTCTACTTGTTTGGTTGCCATAATTGTTGGTGTTTATAGCAAAGATAAAATAAGTGGAAAGGAGGTGCATTGACCTGTGGTAATATCGGATTTAGTGAGTTTAACGGAAAATATTTTAACCGCAAAAGCTGCAAAAGATTTTTAAGACATAAGATAATTGTTAGCTTATCAACTTTGAGAAAACAAGAACACATGAGTTTTGAAAATCAAGATTTCATTTTATATAAACATCTATTGTAAATTCGGGTAAATGTGTGGTATTTATTTACAATATCTTATTAATCTGCAAAATCTGTGTGATTTGCGCGAGATGATCTTAATTCATATCAATTTATTCTTCCTTGGATTTCATGTTTTTTCCATCCGAAATATGCAGTCTTCTGAAAACAAAACCGGAAATAATAGTAAGAATACCAATGGTAAGAAATGTGTAGCGAAAAGCGTTGTGAGGTTCGCCATGAATAAGATCAGTATTTTCAAAAATCTTCAGGACAATCAAACCGAACGCAATCCCAAAACCGATTGCCAGCTGCTGGTTGACGGATAAGAGCGAATTTCCGCTACTGGTCTGAAAATTCCGGAGGTCTGCAATGGAAATCGTATTCATTGAGGTAAACTGGATTGAGTTAAAAAATCCCAATACTGCAATAATCGGTACAAACCAATATAGCGAAGTATTAATATCAGGAATAGCGAGCAGGCATATGAGCGTCCCGATAATGAAAGTATTGATCATGAGTGTCTGGCGGTAACCGAACTTATTTAATATCTTAATGACATATGACTTTCCAAAGATTGCTGTAAGAGCCATAGGAGCAATAATCCATCCGGAAGTAACAGCTGATTGTCCGTAGGCAATCTGGATCATTAACGGTAATAAGAGTGGAACTGAACTGATGCCCAACCTGGTGGCCAGATTTCCTACAATTCCCACTCTGAAAGTTCTTACCTTGAATAAATTTAACGGAAAAATGGGACTTTCATCTTTTTTTGCATGACGATAATAGTAATACATAAAAAGGAATCCCAGAATAAAGACGACAAGAACAGGAGTGGTATTCTGAAGATCTCCGAAAAGTTCAAGTGAAACGGATAGCAGGAGAGAAGCCGCTGCAAAAATTAAGAACCCCTTCAGGTCAAAATCTACATCTGCAGATTTGTAATTGGGCATAAATTTAAGCCCTAACGTCACACCAAGAATTCCGATCGGTATGTTGATGAGAAAAATCCAGTGCCACGAAAGGTAGTCTACCATATATCCTCCAACGAGCGGACCAAGAACCGGACCGATAAGTGCCGGAATAATTGCGAAATTCATGGCTTTAAGCAATTCGTTTTTATCAAATGTTTTGATGAGCGCCAGTTTTCCGACCGGTGTCATGAGACTCCCGCCGATTCCCTGTACTACCCGCGAGATAACAAGATGGGTCAGGTTTTGTGAAAGGGCACAGAAAAGAGAACCCAGACTGAATAATACAATAGAAAAAATGAAGATTTTTTTTGTTCCGAACCTATCTGCCAGAAATCCGCTGGCCGGCATAAATACCGCCAGAGTTAAAACATAGCTGATGATCGCATTCTGCATGTTCAATGGTGATTCTTTAAGGTCTCTTGCAATAGCAGGAAGTGAGGTATTGAGAACGGTAGAATCCAGCATCTGCATAAAGATCGCAGTTGCTAAGATCAGCGGTAATATTTTTTTAATCGAATTAGGTTGCGAAACTGCTTCTGACATTTTTCTGCTTACTGGTTGTTTCCAGATTTGTTTGGTTCAAAGAATAGAATGGTATTGTTACAGCAATATTTATTCCTTTGGTCCTATTTTATTTTAAAAAGCTTTTGAATGATGAGCGAGACTGTTGTTTTTCAAACAATCAAAAAGTCCCGCAGATTCTGCAGGACTTCTCATTTATTTTCTTGGTTTTTCAACCCCTTTCCACTCGTCGCCGGCTTTTCTGTACTGGCTCAGTTCGAAGGTTTTAAAATCTTTTGTTTTATACTCTATGTTATCTGTATTCTGCTCAAACGGCATGATGTAATAAAAATCTGCATCCGTTCTGTCTGTCTTGGTTCCTTTTTTTACGGAAGGAACATATTTTGTGAACTTATAGTTTGGAAGATACTGCTTTAATCTTGCATAGAAAGCTTTATTCTCTTTCTCATCAGGAATGATATTCACGATGTTGAAGTCGTCTTTCTTTTTGTCGATCCACAGGTAATACGTTGTATCTTCTCCGGTATTTCTGTTATTAGAGTTGAAAGCAAAAAGCTCTTTTGGTACCAGTTCCTTGATTTTTTCAGCATCAACCTTCGTGTAATATTGTCCTTTTGAAGGGTCTACATACGTTTCAAGGTTGTACATCAGAACAGAATTGTTCTCAAGGTTTTTATTTTTGAAATACTGATTCAAAGATAATTCTGCAGTTTCTCTTAGCTCTTTTCCTCTGTCATCAAGCTTTTTGGTAAGATTCTGAGGATTTACTTTCTTTACAAATTCGTATAAAACCTTCGGCTTTATTTCTTTCAGGTGGGGGTATGTTTTCAGCTGCTCAGCTTTTACCAGCCAATAGTATTGTTGATAAAAGTCTTCTTTATCAGCATCCTTCACACTTTTATACACCATTGCAAGTTTTTTGGAGCTAAGATATTTGCCGTATTTTCCCTGTCCGAAAGCCAAAGTCATGGATAATAAAGCAAATAAGATAGTAATGTTTCTTCTCATTTTATTATAATTGATATTTTCGTTTTCCAAATATAATTATTTATTAGATAATATTTTTGATTAACGGTTAAATTCTGACATTATTATTAAGGTTAATTCAAAAGAAAATCCTGTATTGCTACAGGATTGATAAATTTTTATTTGAGTTGCAGGTTTTTAGAGTATAGAATTTAGTTTTAAAATCAATAATAACCGAGATATTTAAGAATCGAAAGTCATTTTCAAAACTCAAAAAACGCTCATATTCTAACCCTCAAACTTATTCTCCGTAAGATGTTTCGTGTACTTTTACGGCTCTTCCGCTCGGATCGTTCATGTTTTTAAAAGCTTCATCCCATTCCAGTGCAATTGGAGTGGAGCAGGCTACGGAAGGAACGGAAGGAACGGTAGCAGCGGCTGTTTCACTTGGAAAATGTTCCTCAAAAATAGACCGGTAACGGTACTCTTCTTTATTCTGAGGCGTGTTCAAAAGAAATCTGAATCGTGCATTTGCCATCATTTCATCGGTTACTTCTTTTTCGGCAACCGCTTTCAGGCTGTCAATCCAGGAATAACCGACCCCATCTGAAAACTGTTCTTTCTGTCTCCATGCAATAGATTCCGGAAGAATGTCCTCGAAAGCTTTCCTTAATACCCATTTTTCTATTTTTCCTTCAGCGGCATTTACCATCTTGTCTTTAGGGTTGATGGTCATTGCAATATCCATAAATTCTTTATCTAAAAAAGGTACACGGCCCTCAATACCCCAACTCATAAGGGCTTTGTTGGCACGCAGACAATCGTAAAGGTGAAGTTTACCAAGTTTTCTCACGGTTTCATCATGGAATTCCTTTGCATTAGGGGCCTTATGGAAATATAAATATCCGCCGAACAGTTCATCAGAACCTTCCCCGGAAAGCACCATTTTGATTCCCATTGATTTAATAACTCTTGCCAGCAAATACATCGGAGTGGATGCTCTTACGGTGGTAACGTCATATGTTTCAAGATGATAAATTACATCACGGATGGCATCGAGCCCTTCCTGCACAGTAAAGTGAACTTCATGATGAACCGACCCGATATGTTCCGCTGCTTTCTGAGCTGCTGCCAGATCGGGAGAACCAACAAGACCTACGGCAAAGCTGTGCAGTCTTGGATACCAAGCTTCCTGAGTGTCACCACTTTCTACTCTCTGTCTTGCGAATTTTGCTGTTACCGCAGAAATTACTGAAGAATCAAGGCCTCCGGAAAGCAGCACGCCATAAGGAACATCGCTCATTAGTTGTCTGTGTACAGCATCTTTCAATCCTTTTCTTAATGCAGCAATATCTGTTTCTTTATCTTTAACAGCATCATAGTTTTCCCAGTCTCTTTTGTACCATTGCTGGAGTTCGCTGCCATCTTTGCTGTATACCAAATGTCCGGGTAAAAATGTTTCAATTTTTTTACAGATGCCTTCCAATGCTTTTAGTTCGGAGGCTACATAATAATTTCCGTTTCTGTCCCATCCCTGGTATAACGGGCATATTCCCATATGATCCCGGGCGATGAGGTAAATATCATTTTCGGTATCGTATAAGGAAAAAGCAAAAATACCGTTCAGTTTTTCTAAAAAATCCTTACCGTATTTTCTGTACAAGGCTAAAATTACTTCGCAGTCAGATTGTGTCTGAAATTCGTAATCAGGAAATTCTTCTTTTAATTCGCTATGGTTATAGATTTCCCCGTTTACGGCGAGAACAACTTTCCCGTCTTTGGTAAAAAGCGGCTGTTTTCCCGATGTAGGATCTACGATGGCGAGCCTTTCATGGGAGAAGACTACTTTTTCATCCTGGAAAACCCCGCTCCAGTCAGGACCACGGTGACGAATTTTCTTAGACATTTCGAGAACCTGGGGTCTTAATATTTCAGTTTTTTGTTTGGCGTCAAAGAGACATACAATTCCACACATTATTTTATCATTTAATTTTAAAACAAAAGTATCGGTGTGGTTGATAATAAACAATAAAAAAAATCATTAAGCGTATATTTTTAACTTAATGATTTGTTATTAGGAAAAATTTTAATTATAATTAAAATTTGATATGATTTTAGTTAATTTTTTTCGTCACAGATATATTGTTAAACATATACAAAATAAAAATTTAATATTTATTAATCTATGATAATTAATTCCAAAAAATTTTACCCTTACTTTGTGGCTCGAAATAATTTTTTTTCATCATTTGTGTTTTTACCTTCTTGCAGAGTCAATTTGCGAGAAGGTTTTTTTTATTCATCACCCAACAACACTCCTGAAACATTCCATGAACTGAAACTGTTTCCTTCCGTAGGACCCTGAGGAATTTTTACCTGAATGGTATGTTTTCCGGCCTTCAGATCTCCGAGAGAAATGAAATTCGGATTGGTAACGGTTCCGGGACACCAGTTGGAACGGCTTAAGTCGGATGAAGAAAGTCCATCGCCGAAATTTCCGGATGCCGGGTTGTAAAGACGGTAAGAACCGCAATCTGATCTCCAGGGAATAAAAGAAAATACCATTTTTCCATCCAATAATATAGAATTGATTTTCGGTACAAATTCATCACCGTTTTCCCAGCCTCCATGTCCGGTGGTAATATATCTCAATTGTGCGTTCTTAAGGTCTTTTGGTAAGGTGAATTCCACCAGCAAACCTTTATCCTCATTGAACATGGTAGAATAGTCCTGTCCGGCCATTTCCATAATGTTCAGAGTGTTGAATAAAGGAATTACGGTATTGTTTTTATAAATGGTCTGATCGCTTTTGTGAATGGTGATTTCCAGGCTTACTTTGTGGCCGCCTTTATCATAGTTCCCAATAAAAGTTCCGATCCATAATTCTTTTTGACTTAAAGCAGGTTTTAGTTCCGTAATATCCTGACGATACGGACTGATTGTTTGCCACGTTTTGTCTTTAAGCTGAATATGGTTAAATTTATTAATTCCGAAAGCCGTAAAGAAACGCATCATTTCAACGGCGGGGTTATAATTTTCTGTTGCTTTAACGCCGAAGTACTCCTTTCCGTTTCCGTTATTGTATACCGGAAGGGTTTTTACATCGTTTTCCAGTCCGTTCAGAAAAGATTCTTTTTTATCCTGCGGAATAAAGAATACCGTGCCGGTTCTGTCGTAGGCATCACCATTGGACTGCTGTTTAAGCTCAACAAAAATATTATCGCCATCTTTTATTGTCGGAAATTTGATTTTTTTCAAGATAATAGTTCCGTTGGCAAATCTTTTAATTTCGCTCTCTGATTTCGAATCACCGGAAAAATTAATGGTTTCGTCTTCAAAAACTTTCAAAGTGGTGAATCTGCTTTTCCAAACCCGGTCTTTATAACCCAGCTGATCGATGGAAGTAACATGACTGCTGAGAATTTTATCAATATCAGTTTTTTTGACTTTTTTGATTGAATTCGCCGTAACCAGAGAATTTTTATTTCTTTCGATTTCCAATACAAAGCCTAAACTTTGTCCCAAAACGGATGGTCCTCCGTTGATCTTCAAATCAGTAGTGTACCAGATTTCGATGGTGTTGGAATTGATTTTGGTTACTGCTTTTTTGCAATTGTAGCCTAAAATTTTCTTTGTTTCACTGGTAAATTCAAAAGTTTGTTTGCCTATAGATTCTGCATCGGAAGTCGATATGATTTCATCAGGTTTCAGAAAAGCATAAGAAATTACGGTATTGGAAGGTTTCTCAATTTTGGTAATCTCAAATGGAAATTCCGCTTTCTGTTCCCTGATTTTCGTATTCAAAATAAAATTTTCTTTTTCATTGGCCCAGACTAAAGTTGGAGACTGGTCGGGAGTTATTTTTCCATTATATGAACTTATATACTGAACCTCATAGGTTTGCGAAAAGGAAAATAGTGATAATAGAATAGAAAAACTGAGTAAGATCTTTTGATGCATGTGGATTGATAGTTTTCACAAAGATAAATTTTAAATCTTTTGCAGGTGTACCAAATAAAAAACTACTCCAAAATAGAGTAGTTTTAATAATATATATTTAAAATTCGTTTATGAAACTCTTTCGATCAAAGCCATGTAAAACCCGTCGTATCCTTCGCTTGGCATTACCTTTTCATCTTTGATCATTTTGAAATTCGGATTGTTTTTCAAAAATTCTTTTACCTGTTCATTATTTTCGGAAGGCAAAATAGAACAGGTCGCATATACCATTTTTCCGCCTTTTTTCAGCATTTTAGAATAATCCTGAAGAATCTGCTGCTGTTCTTTTTTAATTCGGTCTATAAAATCCTGGTCGATTTTCCATTTGCTGTCCGGATTTCTTTTTAAAACACCCAGTCCTGAACATGGCGCATCAATCAATAAACGATCTGCTTTATCGTGGAGTCTTTTGATGACTTTATTGTCCGAAATCAATCGGGTTTCGATATTATGAGCACCGGCTCTTTTTGCGCGTCGTTTTAGTTCTGCCAATTTCCATTCATAGATATCAAGTGCAATGATCTGTCCTTTATTTCCCATTAAAGCGGCAAGATGCAGGGTTTTTCCGCCGGCTCCAGCACACGCATCAACTACGCGCTGGCCTTCTTTTACATCCAGAAAATATCCTATTTTTTGTGAAGAAGCATCCTGAACTTCAAAAAGCCCTTCTTTAAAAGCTGTAGTAAGAAAAACATTCTTTTTCTCTTCAAGCTGTACTGCATCAGGATAATTTCTTACAGGGTAGGAGGTAACATTTTCATCAGCAAGATCAGAAATAAGTTCTTTGGTAGTCGTTCTTAATGAGTTGGCTCTCAGTACAGTCGGCGCCTGCTCGTTTAATGCATGCATTTCTTTCTCCCATTTCTCGCCCAATTCCTTTTCAAGGGTTTCTGCGAGCCAGTCGGGGATAGAATGTTCAATAGCCTTTGTAGGAACGGTGTTTTTTTTGAGTTTGGTAAGGATGTCAGCGATTTTTATCCCGTCAAATTCCTCAAATTTTTTATAATTGGTTTTGCTCCATAAAAGGTAGGCAATCATCAGTTTGTAAATGTTGTTGGGTTTCACTCCTTCGCCCATATAGTATTCAAGGCGCTTTTTCCAACGGATGATGTTGTAGAAAATTTCAGAAACAACGGCTCTGTCCTGGCTTCCCCATTTTTTGTTTGCTTTTAAAAGTCTTTCGATCACTTTATCGGCATATTTGTTTTTCTCAAAAAATGTTTCCTGTAAAGCATCGTGAATACCGATGGCTAAGTTTCTGTGAATAAGTTCCATAAAATTGGGTTCTGCTATTTTGAATCTGCAAAAATACGAATTTAAGTTGAGACTTTTAAGTTCAAAATTCTGAGTTCGGTGTTTAAGGTTTCGTTATGTATTTGATATGTTGCCTTTGTGTACTGAAAGGTGAACAAATCACGTATGTCCTAATTCTTTCTTGAGTTCAGTCTAACTCGTTTGGGTATATCTCATGTTTTTAGATTTTAATTAAAAATATTAAAGAATTACCTTTGCAAAAAATTAATACAATGAGTGATTCTGTACTTTGTCCAAAATGTGGCTCCGAATTTACCTATCCGAGCGATGATTTAATGGTGTGTTCCCAATGTTTTTATGAATGGAATCCTGAGGAAACAGCTGCAAGTGCGTCAGATTCGGGAAAGATTTTAGATTCAAACGGGAATGAACTGCAGGATGGAGATTCGGTAGTGGTTATTAAAGATCTCCCTGTAAAAGGGGCACCCAAGCCGGTAAAAGCCGGAACAAAGGTGAAAAACATACGCCTCAGACCGGACAGTGATCATAATATTGACTGTAAAATCGATGGTTTCGGCTCAATGGCCCTGAAATCTGAATTTGTGAAAAAGGCATAAAAAAAGGAAAGAATTGGACAGTGTAATCTTTCAAAAAACTAGATTGCAGAACTGCTAATTTTCGTTTTAGGAGGCAGAAAGAGAATTAACCAAAAATTTCCTTATGCTGTGGAGGTACAAATGTAAGAAAAAGTTTTATACGTGTTCTTGCATTTGTACTTTTTTTATACACAAATCCACAATAAGTATTGGAAAATGTGTTTATTATAAAAACATTTTGAGAATAAGCAGATTGGATATTCAATTTTTTTTCAGGAGCTTTTCCCGCTCTCGCTACTCGCTTTTTCCCGCAGAGGGGTTCGGCGGCTTCGCCGCCGAACCCCTCTGCGGGAAAAGAGCTCAGACAGGCCGCTTGATCGGGGCTAAAAAGGAAGTTTTTCTTTTGAAATCTACATCACTGAAAGGAAATATAGACTGTATTTGCGATTTTCTGATCGGTGTAGATGATCAGTTCTTTATTTTTTGCTTTTACTTTATTCCAGTAATGATTTCCGGCAAACCGGCTTTCCAGAACTTCAGCTTCAAAACCCGATTCGGAAATTTGTATTTCTTTAGGGTAATAGGAAAATTTAGGAAGCTGAAAATCGGCAATTTCATACTCGTTAAAAACATTGACCTCGCCAAAAAGTTTGGCAACATAAGCATTATAGGGATTTTTGAAGGTCTGTTCCGGATTCCCTTGCTGGATGATTGCTCCGTTCTGCAATACTACGATCTCGTCCAGCCACGGAATAATGTCCTGTAGCTCATGCGTTGAAATAATCAGTGAAATACGCTGCTGCTTTACATAGCGGAATAGCTTTTCCCGCAGTTCAATTTTCCTCGGAAAATCAAGGTTACTAAAAGGTTCGTCAAGAATAAGCAGCTTTGGAAGCACAGAAAGTGCCCGCGCTATGGCAACCCTCTGTTGCTGTCCGCCACTCAGGTATTTTGGAAGAACATGGGCAAATTCTTCAAGTCCTACAACTTCAAGAAGTTCGGCTACCGTTTCTCTTTTTTTTGCGAGATTAATATTGGAAATAAATTTGCCTACATTTTCCGCCACAGTGGCGTAAGGCATCAGATCAAAATTCTGGGCAACAAATTTCATTTTCGACTCGCCGGGAACAAGATTTCCTTTCGGGCCGAGCAGTTTTTCATTATCAAAAACAATATCTCCGCCCTGCCAGTCGATAAGTCCGTAAATCAGACTTAACAAAGTAGATTTTCCGCACCCGCTCTCACCGGCAAGTGCGATAATTTTGCCTTCGTCAAAATGCAGGTTAAGGTTCTGAAACAAAGGTTTTTCTACAGAATATGAAAAATAAAGATTGTTTATTTCTAATAGCATATTACAAATGTAATGAATTGAAATCTTTCTAGGAAAGAACAATTTTTTTTATTATTTTAGCGGGAGTATTAAAATTTCAAAGATTATGAAAAGAAAGCTATTTTCGGTAGTTTTTTCTGCTTTTTTAGCCGCATTTATCACTATTTCCTGTAAAAAGGAAAAGCCACTTACAGGTGAGAGCAACGATGTGGCTACTGCTAAGGATGGTGCCCAGTTTACGGTAGATACTTTAAACAGTAAAGTAGAGTGGAAGGGATATAAAATTTTTAAATCTGAAAATACAGGCCATTTCGGTACCATTAAGTTTGAAAGTGGTGATGTAACGGTGAAGGATGCCAAGCTGCAAAGCGGAAAATTTGTGGCGGATATGACTTCCCTTACCTCTGAAGATCTGAAGAATGATCGGGGACAGCTGGAAAAACTCAACGGCCATCTGAAAAGCGGCGATTTTTTCGAGGTTGAAAAATTTCCTACGGCATCTTTTGAAATCACAAAGATTACTCCATCATCAGAAGGAGATTATAATACGATTCTGGATGGAAATTTAACAATTAAAGGAATTACAAAACCCATTCAGTTCAAAGCCAATGTTTCTGTGAAGGAAGGGGTGGTAAGCATTGCAACCGAGCCTAAAGATATCAGCAGAGAAGAATTTGGTGTTCAGTTCCAGAGTCCTGTGGAGAACGGTGTAATCAAGGATGAGATCACCATTCAGATCAATGTGAAAGCTCTAGAAAAGAAATAAGAAAGACTGATTTTTTAAAGATAAAAGTACTTTTTTTATTTACGTGAAAAAGTGATTAAGGTCTGCCTCTTAACGGGGCAGATTTTTTAACAATTTAAGGAAAAATATTTCGCCGAAAAACCGTATTTTTGCAAAACATTCTGAAAGGGTAAAACAATGATAGAAAAGATAGAAGAGTTACTGGTTGAGGTAAACAGCTTCAATGCCACATCAAAAGAGGAGATTGAGAACTTCCGTATTAAGTACAATGGAAAGAAAGGAATCCTGAATGATTTTTTTGAAAAATTCAAAGAAGTTCCTAATGACCAGAAGAAAGATTTCGGGCAGAAGATCAACACTCTGAAACAGGCCGTTAATGTAAAACTGGAGGATTTAAAAAATGCTTCAGCATCTTCTGTTGTGATAGAAAAAGAAGATCTTACGAGACCTGCCTTCCCTTTGGAGCTGGGTTCAAGACATCCTATCAATCTGGTAAAAAACAGAATTATCGAGATTTTTAAATCTATCGGTTTTGCTGTGGCAGACGGACCCGAGATTGAAGACGACTGGCACAACTTCACCGCATTAAATCTTCCGGAGTACCATCCGGCAAGAGATATGCAGGATACTTTTTTTATCGAACAAAACCCAGATATTCTTTTAAGAACGCATACTTCATCTGTACAGATCCGTTATATGGAAGAAAATCAGCCGCCAATCAGAATTCTTTCTCCGGGAAGGGTTTTCAGGAATGAGGCAGTTTCTTCACGTTCACACTGTATTTTCCATCAGATCGAAGGTTTGTATATTGATGAGAATGTAAGCTTTGCAGACCTTAAACAGACTATTCAGTTTTTTACAACGGAACTTTTTGGAAAATCAAAAATCAGATTAAGACCTTCCTATTTCCCTTTTACGGAGCCTAGTGCTGAAATCGATGTGTACTGGGGATTAAATTCTGAAACCGATTACAGAATCACGAAAGGAACGGGCTGGCTCGAAATTATGGGATGCGGGATGGTAGACCCTGCCGTTTTGAAAAATGTAAATATTGATCCTGAAAAATATTCGGGGTATGCTTTCGGAATGGGAATTGAAAGAATCGTAATGCTTCTTTACCAGATGAGCGATATCAGAATGTTTTTTGAAAACGATATCAGAACGCTGGAACAGTTTAAGACTCTTTAATAGAAATTAATGAAATATATTAAAATCCTGTAAATTATTTTATAGGATTTTTTTATTATTTTTACACTCAAATTGCACCGATGTTTGAGAAATTAAGTTTTAGATCAAGAAGAATCGTTCACTATTCGTTGATTTTATGTATTTTACTTATACAATTTTTAATTGCCGGATTTTTCTACAATGAGTTTATTACGAAGAAAAATTTAAAGTTTATTGAAAATCAATTAAAAGAAATTCATTCATTGGAAAACCTTACCGGTAACTCTAAAAAAGAATTGCTAAATGCACAGGTTGACTTTCAGAAATATCTCATAAATAATGATAAAAAATATCTTGAATCATACTTCCAATCTTTACGTAAACTTGATAAAAGCCTTGATAGTATAGGCAACTATAAAAATAAATATCCGAGATTAAAAAGTGTGCTCATTTTAGAAAATGATAATTCTGCGAAAGTTCAAAAATTTAAAATCCTTATTGATTCCACCCAAGAATATTCTGCTAGCTCAAACTTTAAGGTACAAAATGTTTTCCCTGAAATCAGAAAGTATGATCTGGATTATGATTTTGGGAAGTTTAATATAGAAACCAAAACCTATTCTGATACCGTAAAGAGAAAGAAATTTTTCGGGCGTATAAAAGATGCAATATCAGGAAAAGAGAATGTGCGTAAAGACAGTACGGTTGTAACCATGAAGCAGGGAAGCAATCCCAATTCTGCTCTCATAAAAGCTGATTTTGATAGTATTTTGAATATTGTTAATAAGCATTACACCGTACAGATAAAGCAGATACGGAACAATGTAAGCAGGAAAGATAATAGCAACAGTGCTTTTTACAAGATATTCAGCAATCTCCTGATGTATGGCAATAGTGTCATGAATATTTACGATTATGCAATTAAGAATTCTAGAAATGATCTGGAAAAAGAGTATTATAAGCAAAATTCAGCCAATAACAGAATCAGGATGAATCTTATTTTCGGAGCGATGATTCTTATGCTTGTGATATCCGTCCTTATCATGATGCTTACAAGCATCGCTTTTTCTTATGAGAAAAAATTAAAAGAAGCAAATCTTCAAATCAGTGCAAATCTCGAATTTAAGAACAGGGTCTTAGGGATGTTAAGCCATGAGCTGAGGTCTCCTTTAAAAATTATTGGCATTCTTATCAGCAGAATACAAGAAAAAACGGATGATGATGAAATTAAGGAATATCTCAAATCCATTGGTTTTACAAGTAATGCTTTGCTTCTGCAGTCTAATCAGATTTTAGAATATACCAAAAATCAACACGTGAAAAATAAACTGATTCCCGTTGTTTTTAATCTCAATGATCAGATCACATCCATATTAAATTCTATTGAAGCCTATATAAAAACAAGGAATAATAAATTTATTGTTAAAAAAGATATTGATTCAAATCTTATCCTATACTCTGATAACACAAAGATCTGCCAGATTTTCATGAATATTCTTGGCAATGCCAATAAATTTACAGAGAACGGACAAATAACGGTTAATATATATATTGAACAAAAAGACGAATCTGTTGTTACGATGTTCGCTGAAATTATTGATACCGGAGTCGGGATTGCTGAATCTGATCTTAAAAAAATATTTGAACCCTATTATCAGGGTGTTTTGTCCGAAGATATTGAAAATATCGGCGCAGGTTTAGGGCTCAGTTTATGTAAGGAATTGGTAGAGCTATATGAAGGTCAAATTTCAGTTAAAAGCGAACGTGGTAAAGGAACAGCTGTTTGTTTTTCCCTTAATTTAAAAATCTATCATGATAACTAAAGACTGTAATCCAATTTTTATAATGTTGGCAGATGATCATACCCTCATACGCCAGGGAATGATATTTATATTGGATGCTGCGAGGCTTAATTATAAAGCATTCCATGCTTCAAACTTTGAGCAGATCAGAGATTGTATCAATAGCCATCAAATTCATATTGCAATAATTGACGCTCATTTCCCCGAAGGAAACAGTCTTCAGATTGTATCAGAAATCAAAGAAAAAAATCCGCACATTAAAATTCTTATTTTTTCCGGAATAGATGAAAATATACATGCTCTCAAATATCTTAATGCAGGCGCGAACGGTTTTTTAAGCAAGCTCAGTGAAGAAGAAGAGATACAGCAGGCAATATTAGATATTATCAATAAAGGAGAATATATTTCCCCTGCAACACAGACATTGTTAATGAACTCCCTCAATAACCGGAATCTGGTTAACCCTCTATTATATTTAACGGAACGAGAGCTGGAGGTTGCCCGGATGTACTCGGCAGGTCTTGGAAATCTTGAAATTGCCAATATGCTGGATGTAAAGCAGAATACCATCAGTACAATTAAGAAAAGAATATTCAAAAAACTGAATATCGAAAATATCGTAGCACTGATTGAATTAATTAAAAATCATTCTTAATACAGTTGTAGAAAAATATCTACAATTATATCGATATATATCTAAAATATCTGTAGTGATTATATACTTATAGCGCTATATCTTTGTACCATAATAATCAGCTATTATTAATACCCTATTAAAACGATCTTTGATTCTAAGAACACAAATGATGAATTAAAAAAAGGGTCAAAGATCAAAAAAACGCAAATGATGAATTTTAAGTATATCTTCGGGGAAGTAGATATTCTTATTACGATCAGATGCAAAAAAAGAACCTCCGAGATTGCTCGGAGGTTTTTATTTTATTTTGTAAACTTTAAAGGATACTTCACATTACTATATCCGTCAATACTTGCCTTCAGGGATCCTACTGCAAGTTCAGCCTTCAGCATCATCGGAAGATGATTGGCATCATTGGTAACCCACATTGTAACGCCTTCTTTTTCTTTGAATACTCTTCCGCTTTTTACTGATGGGATGATTTTCAGACAATTGATGGTGCCGAATTTAGTCTTAAGATTTTCTGTTCCCGTTACCTTCAGCTGAAAAGGAAACATTTCATCATCAATCCAGACATTCATATTAATTACCGTACCTACTTTTAGTTCTGCAGGGCTTTTACTTCTTAAATAATAAAAACAGGAAAGCATGTCCTGTACGCCTTTTACAGATTTTATAACCTTTGATCCGTTTGCGGGTGTTTTTTTGTCCGTGAGAACCAATGTATTATTATCGTGGTTAAATGTCGTTTCAAGATGCTGGCGGTAGCTTCCTTCTTTTACATTTCTAACATAAAAACTCGGAAGTTCGGTATTCATATTAATATAACTTTCATAAAGATCATCAACTTTAAAAAAAGCTCTTACGGCTCCCGTAGTTTGCCCGGTTCCTTTCACATAAAGATGAGGAACACCTCTGTACGCGGTTTTTCTGGCTGTTAAATTAGCGGTTCCTGCATTAAGGAAACCATAATGAATTCGCAGAGTGATAGATTCGCCATCTGCAATATTGGTAATCTGACTGAAACTTAATCCAAACAGAAAAACCATAAATACACTTAAAAATTTTTTCATAATCAAAATTTTACAAAAACACTGCCAAATACAATAACGTCAGATTCTTAAAGCTATTTGACAAATCTCAGTTTTTTATTTAGACTGAATTAAATATGCTTCGCATTAAAATTAGTAAATTTGCAGCCACAAGTATAATTAAATTATCTTATTATTATGATAACGACCGATATATTGATCATAGGAGCCGGGCCTACCGGGCTTTTTGCTGTATTTGAAGCAGGTTTATTAAAAATGAAGTGCCATATCATTGATGCACTTCCACAACCGGGAGGACAGCTGGCCGAACTTTATCCCAAAAAGCCTATTTTCGATATTCCGGGTTATCCATCTGTGAATGCAGGGGAGCTTATTGATAATCTGATGGAGCAGATCAAGCAGTTTCAGCCGGGTTTCACATTGGGAGAGACCGCTGTTTCTTACACCAAAGTTGATGATGAATGGTTTGAGGTAATCACCAATAAAGGAACCGTACACAGGGCAAAAGCCATTGCCATAGCAGGAGGTTTGGGAACTTTCGAACCCCGAAAACCAACCATGGAAAATATTGCAGATTATGAGGAAAAAGGGCTTGAGTACTTTGTAAAAGAACCTGAACATTTCAGAAATAAAAAAGTCGTGATCGCAGGAGGTGGAGACTCTGCACTGGACTGGAGCATTTTCCTTTCCAACGTGGCAAGCGAAGTAACCTTGATTCACAGAAGAAATGAATTCCGTGGTGCCTTGGATTCCGTAGAAAAAGTTCAGGATCTTAAGAATCAGGGTAAAATAAAATTAATAACACCTGCCGAGGTTACTGCCATTAAAGGTGATGGAAAAGTGGAAGCAATTACCGTAGCCGTTGACGGACAGGATCCTTATGATATTGAAACAGACTTCTTTATTCCGCTATTCGGACTGACGCCAAAATTGGGCGAGATCGGAAACTGGGGATTGAATATTGAGAAAAATGCAATCGTAGTAAACAATGCTTTAGATTACCAGACGAATATCGACGGAATTTACGCAATTGGAGATATCAATACCTATCCGGGTAAATTAAAATTAATCCTTTGTGGATTTCATGAAGCGACCTTAATGTGCCAGAGTGTATATAACAGACTGAATCCTGGTAAAAAATTCGTTTTAAAATATACAACCGTAAGTGGAGTAGACGGATTCGACGGAAGCCGAAAAGAAGCGGAGAAAGCAGTTGTGAAAAAAATTGACTAATTTTGTGTCGGTTGCAGGCCTTTTATTCAAAAAGAACTGGCTGCTGTCAACCCTTACCAAAGAACTATTAACTAAAATGAGTGATATAAATATAAAAATCACCGACAGGGAAGGAGTTGCCCACGATATTGTAGCTCCAACCGATATGTCGATGAATTTAATGGAGATTATCCGTTCCTATGAACTTGCCGAAGAGGGAACCATTGGAGTATGCGGAGGAATGGCGATGTGTGCATCCTGTCAGGTTTATGTGATCAACGATCCGGGACTGGAAGAAATGGGTGCAGAAGAAGACGCCATGTTAGGTGAAGCTTTTCATGTGCAGGACAACAGCAGATTGGGCTGCCAATTGCATATCGTTCCCGAAATGGAAGGTTTGGAAGTGGAAATTGCTCCTTATCCTTAGAAAATTTTATTTAAATTATACAAGTAACACCCGAAGACTTTCTTCGGGTGTTGCTTTTATAATAGATTTATGTTTCATCCTTTGAAATCCATTTTCCCACCGTCGGAGCCTTATAATTCCTCATCATTTCCAACAATTCATCAATATTATTACTAATCAGCAGCATATCGCGGTTAATTTGCTTTAAAAATCCTTTTTCCACCATATTTTGAACAAGGTTTATTAAATCATCATAAAATCCGTCAATATTAAGAATGCCAATCGGTTTTTGATGAAGCCCAAGCTGCGCCCAGGTAATCATTTCGAAGAATTCTTCCAGCGTACCGTAACCTCCGGGAAGTACGATTACGCTGTCACACAATTCATTCATTTTGGTCTTTCTTTCATGCATGGTTTCAACCAGAATCAGTTCGGTAAGCTGTTTGTGGGCAATTTCTTTGGATTGCAGAAAATAGGGAAGAACGCCCACCACTTTCCCTCCGGAATGTAATGCTCCGTTGGCAACAGCACCCATTAATCCTACATCGGCTCCACCGTAAATCAATTGAATATTTTGTTTGGCTAAAGTTTCTCCAAGTAAAGCTGCCTCTTCCTGATAAATATCTTCCGAACCAAAACTCGATCCGCAGAATACGGTGATGCTTTTCATTGTTAAATTTAAAAAATAGAGTTAGAATTTTCTTTTCTGGGGAGATTGCCTGTTTGAGAAGAATGATAAAATTTCCACAGTGCTCTCCTGTATGGGATAATACATCGTATTGAATTTCAGAAAAATTACCTTGTGAATGCCTTTGCTTTCGGATACAGGAAATATAAAAGGATTTTGAGATATAATTTCTATCGAACTTTCTATTTTATGGGCAAGTCTTCTAATATCTTTATCTGTAAAGTTATTATGAAGATACTCTATAGTCTTCTCTAGCTCCTCTAAAGCATGTGGAGTCCAGAAGACTTTATAACCACTTTCCATATAACTTTCTGGCTTCGGAATGAGGTTTTAATTCTTTATTATCAGCTTCGGATATTCCCTTTTCAATAGATTTTTTCTCTTCTTCCGAAATCGCATTCCACCAGTCTTTAGTTTCCTCTTTTCTGAATTGGATCAGTTTTTTTATAATAGAAGTATCCTCCAATGTAGACAACCATTGAATTAATTCAAGTTTTTCATTGAGAGTCTGTGTGTTCATAATTGGTATTATTTATTCAAATTTAAAAATTTTAAATAAAAATCTGTAAAGATTTAGAAACAAAAATATCCAAAATCAAAATAATTTTGGATATTAATATAGCAATTTTACAATTCTATTTTAAAGGAATATTGGCTAGAATATCTTTCGTAAAACTCCAGAATTTCTGTGCAGAAGGAATATTGGCTTTTTCATCAGGCGAATGTGCTCCTCTGATCGTAGGGCCGAAACTCACCATTTCCATTTCCGGATAATTGGCTCCGATAATTCCGCATTCAAGGCCGGCGTGACAGGCTACAACATGAGGTTTTTCACCGAATTTCTCAGCATAAATATTTTCCATCAGTTTTACAATTTCCGAACCCGGTTTTGGTTTCCATCCCGGATAAGAACCGCTGAACACTGTTTTCATCCCGGCAAGCTCAGCAACGGATTTTAGCTGCTCAGCTACAGAATCTTTTGAAGACTCTACTGATGATCTTGAAAGATTTAGAATTTTTAAATCACCTTCTTTGAGTTCTACTCTTGCCACGTTGTTGGAAGATTCCACAAGATCTTTTACATCCGGGCTCATTCTGTAAACACCGTTGTGAAGTGACTTCAGCGTAAGGATGATTTTTCTTGAATCTTCTTCGGAAAGGGCCTTTTCTGATGTGGTTGAGTTTTCAATATTGATATGAAGATTAGGCTCTACGGTTGCAAACTCTTCAATAATTTCTTTTTTCAGTCCGTTGGTTACCTCTTCGATGAACTCCTGTGCATTTCTTACAGAAACAACAGCAACCGACTCTCTTGGAATGGCATTTCTCAATCCGCCTCCGTCTATGGAAATCAACTGAATATTTTCTTTGTCAAGAGCTTTATAAAGAATCCTTCCTAAAATTACATTAGCATTTCCAAAACCTTTATGGATATCCATTCCGGAATGACCACCCTGAAGGCCTTTTACTTCAATTCTGATGATTTGTCCTTTTGCTACTTCCGTATTATAATCCTGTGAAATAGTAACGTCAATTCCGCCGGCACAGCCGATATCAATTTCGTCGTCTTCTTCCGTATCAAGGTTTAGGAGAATCTGTCCGGTTAGCTGTCCGGGTTTCAATCCTAAAGCTCCCGTCATTCCGGTTTCTTCATCTATGGTGAAAAGGGCTTCAAGATCAGGATGCGGAATATCCGTACTTTCCAGGATTGACATAATCGTAGCGACTCCCAGTCCGTTATCGGCTCCCAGGGTGGTTCCTTTTCCCTTTACCCAGTCTCCATCCACTTCCATTTTGATGCCTTCCGTTTCAAAATCAAAATTAACATCATTGTTTTTCTGGCATACCATATCCAGGTGTGATTGAAGAACTACAGATTTGCGGTTTTCCATTCCCGGTGTTGCCGGTTTTTTGATAATTACATTACCAGTTTCGTCAACCGTAGTTTCCAATCCTAAATTTTCACCGAATTCTTTAATGAATGCAATAACTTTTTCTTCTTTTTTTGATGGTCTCGGAACAGCATTCAATCGGGAAAAATTCTTCCAGATAATCTGCGGTTCTATATTAGATAGCTCCATTGAAATTTATTTTTCTCAAAATTACAAAATAAAAAATGCTTCCGGATGATCGGAAGCAGTATTTTTACCGGCAGCAGGAAGCTTTAGCATCCGCATTCACCGTAGATTGGTATTTTAACAACAGTTCCGTCAGGTTTTTCAATCGTGAGTGTTCCTTCAAAAAGCAAAGCTTCTTCACCCTGTATTTTTTTACCTTTTACGGAAATTTTATAATCATCATTTTCTATTTCTTTGGTCAGTTCATCATCGGCTTCCATATCGCTGGATGAAATAAGGTTGAGAACAATTCTTTTACCGTCAAGTTTCATGTATGCGGTTTTGCCGGCATCATCAGCGTAAATGTACTTTTCAGCAAGAAAATCTGCTTTGCTTTTGGCAAAATAACATGAACATTCTTTAATTTCCGAAGGAAAAGGAAACGTATCGACTTCAATTTTTCCAGATGAAACATCAGCTGCTGCAGAATCCTGAACGATTTGTACAGAATCTGAAGAAACCGAAGGCTGACTATTTTGCTGCTGTTCCTTTTTACAGGCAACCAGCATAAAAGCAGAAAAGAAAATGATAAAATATTTCATTGTTTGTGGTTGTTAAAGGTTTATCCTCGTGCTCTCTCAAGAAGCGTCATCATTAATAAAGAGAGAATCACAAGACTTTCTTCTTCATCATCGATATCAATAAGGCGGTCAAGCTGAAATCTTCTTCCGAAGAATGACGGCATTTTTTTTAGTTTAAAGTATTCTTTTCCGTCGATGCCGGTAACGGTGTAGGAAGGGTTTAGGAAATATCCTGTAAACGCTCCAATAAGTGGAATCTCACCAACTACTCCGTCAAAGAATCTTACCCAGGCACTGTCTTCTTGGATTTTGAATTTCGGCTGATCGTTGGCATCCAGAACATCATAGCTGGCTTTCCAGAGAGACCGCATTCCTTTTCTAGCCATTCTTCCGAAGTTTCTGCCGGTGGCAATTTCCGATAAAGAATAGGAAGCATTAAAATCAATCCACTGATTGGCTTTGATTCTAAAAAGCTCTTTGGTTTTGCTTTCATCATTAAAAACAATGACATCTTCCTTCAGTTTAAACATTTTTTGACGTACATATGCCACATAGTTACCGTTTCTGTCCGTGATGTTAAAATCACTGGCCAATGTTGTAATCTTAAATTTAAAATCCAGCGGATAATTTAAATTGTTAAGTACCATTTCGTTTATTTTTCAAGTTAATATTTAGTGGATCAAAGATAATATTAATTGCTTTAAAACATAGGGTATCTTAACTTCATTTAATTTAAAAAGTAATTATTTTATGAACATTTAAGATTAATTTAGGCTAAAACCTCGAAAGCTTCTTTCACCGCTGCACCAGGTTTTCCGGTAACCTTGAAAGTCTCCTGCACCCCTGCGACAAACTTTCCGGAGACCGGGAAAGTTCCCTGCACCCTGGTAACGGCTTTTCCGGTAACCGGGAAAGTCCCTTTCACCCCTGCGGCAACCTTTCCGGAAAGGGAATTGCTTTGGAGAATTCTGAATCTTTTTACTTATTTTTGTGTTATGGATTACCCTAGTAAAGTTTTGGCAAAAGCAGTGGATGAAATTTCCGGCCTCCCGGGAATAGGAAGAAAGACGGCCTTGCGTTTGGCGCTGCACTTATTAAAGCAGCCAGCCTCCAGATCGGTAAGTCTGGGAAATTCTCTCATCAGTCTTGTAAATGATATCAAATACTGCAAAGAATGTCACAATTTTTCAGATTTTGAAATTTGCGAGATCTGCAGTAATCCGAAAAGGCATGACGAACTGATCTGTATCGTAGAAGACGTCCGTGATGTTATTGCCATTGAAAATACCGGAAAGTATACCGGAAAGTACCTGATTCTGGGGGGTAAAATTTCTCCCATGGAAGGCATCGGTCCTAGCCAGCTGAACATTCCGAGTATTGAAAAAAAACTGAATGAAGGAACAGTAAAAGAATTTATTTTTGCTCTGAGTGCAACCATGGAAGGCGATACCACAGCCTATTATATTTATAAAAAATTTAAAAATTTTAATATTAATTTTTCCAGCATTGCAAGAGGTATTTCTGTAGGTGATGAACTTGAATACGCAGATGAAATATCATTAGGACGATCCATCATCAACAGGCTTCCGTATAATGAAGAAAAATCATAATCTTATATAAAAATTAGAATATGATTTCTGTAATAATTCCCATGTTTAATGCTGAAAAAATGATAATCAAAGCCCTTGATTCTATCAGAAAACAGGATTACGATCTGACTCAGTTTGAGATTATCATCATCGATGACGGGTCTACAGACAGCAGTAAAATATTGTCGGAAAATTACAGAGATACCCATTCTCAGTTAAAGATTAAAATCATCAGCCAGGAAAACGGAGGCGTTTCCAAAGCCAGGAATGCAGGTTTGAAAGCAGCAACAGGCCGCTATATTGCTTTTTTAGATTCGGACGATGAATGGCTTCCCGCAAAAACCAAAACGCAGATGAAATTTCTTGAAGATAAAAAACTGAATATCGATTTCATTACCTGCCTTAGAAACGGCGAAAAAATATGGTTCCCCTACCAAAAAAATAAATTCAACCTTGCCCGGATTACCCTGAGGAAATTATTGGTAAGAGTAGACGGCCAGACTTCCACTGCTTTGTTTAAACGAAAAGTTTTGGAAAACACAGGTTTTTTTGATGAAAATCAGCGCTATTCGGAAGATGCCAATTACTGGATGAAAGTTTCCAAAAACAATTCAATGTACATTCTCGGTGAAGAACTTGTATTTACCGGAGGCGGAAAACGCTCTTTCGGGGCATCGGGACTTTCTGCTAACCTCCCGGAAATGGAAAAAGGGATACAGAAAAATCTTCGTGAGATGTATCAATTGAAAAGAATTAACTATCTTGAATATATTTTATTTTTTATATTCTCAAAATTAAAATATATTGTACGGATTTTTAAAAACAGTGTATGATCTATAAAATCTTTTGGGCGTTGAGGGCTGTTATCTATGCTCCTTTTTTCGGAAAATTCGGGTTCCCTTCATATTTGGGAAAACCGCTATTTCTGATGGGTACCCGAAAAGTTTTTATAGGCAAAAAAGTGCGTATCTTTCCCCATCTCAGAATGGAAGTACACCGTAACGGAAGCATTCATATACAGGATGATGTGGTGATTTCCCAGAATGTACATATTACCTCTGCAGGAAATCTTACCATCGGAAAAAGCTCATTGATACTGGCGAATGTTTTTATTACAAATATTGACCATGATTATCAGGAACTCAATAAACATATCGTAAAGCAGGAGTATCTTGTAAGTGAAACCATAATCGGAGAAAATTGCTATATTGGTATGGGAGCGGCCATCATGGCGGGTACCAGGCTTGGAAAGCAATGTATTGTGGGGGCCAATTCTGTGGTAAAAGGAGAATTTCCGGATTATTGTGTTATCGTAGGAGCTCCGGCAAAAATGGTTAAAAAATATAATTTCGAAACCCAAAAATGGGAAAAAGTAATATAAAAATATGGAGAAGATTCTGATCACGGGAGGAGCCGGATTTATAGGAAGCAAACTTTCTCTGGAACTTAAGAAAAAAGGTTATGAAGTTACGGTTCTGGACAATCTTTCTTCCCAGATTCACGGAAAAAATCCGGAAGAAGATTCTCCGTTGTACAGAAGTATTTCAGGTAAGGTAAACTTTATCAAAGGCGATGTGGTGAATTTGGAAGACTGGGAAAAAGCCATCGACGGCCAGGAAGTAATCGTACACCTCGCTGCGGAAACAGGAACCGGGCAATCAATGTACCAGATCGAAAAATATACGGAAGTCAATGTTTCCGGAACGGCAAAGATGCTGGATCTTCTTGTGAATAAACCACACCGTGTAAAAAAAGTAGTGATTGCATCTTCCAGAGCGGTATATGGTGAAGGAAAATACCTTCATCCGGAATTAGGTTTAATTTACCCGAAACCAAGAAATACCGAAGAAATGCGCAACGGTATTTTTGAAATCATTTATCCGGACGGACAGATGCTCCGGGCTTTGCCTACGGATGAAGAATCGAAAATACATCCTACCTCCATCTACGGAATTACAAAATATACCCAGGAACAAATGGTCATGACCGCCTGTTCATCAATGGGGGTAGCACCAGTAGCGGTAAGATTTCAGAATGTGTACGGGGAGGGGCAGTCTTTACTGAATCCCTACACCGGTATTTTATCGATATTTTCATCGCAGATTCTTAACGGAAACGATATCAACGTTTTTGAGGACGGAAATGAATCCAGAGATTTCATCCATGTCGATGATGCTGTGAGGGCTACCATAAAATGTATTGAAAATGATGCGGCAAACGGAGAAATCTTCAATGTAGGGACGGGTGTTTCAACTTCAGTGACTACGGTAGCGGAAAATCTCAGGAAGTTCTATAATATCGATTTTAAAATTAATGTTTCCGGACAGTTTCGTTTAGGGGATATCAGGCATAATTTTGCAGATATCAGCAAAATAAAATCAAAACTGAATTTCCGGCCGGAAATCTCTTTTGAAGAAGGAATGTCAAAATTTACCAACTGGGTGCTTCAGCAGAATATCCAGGATGTAAAATTCAAGGAATCTTTAGATGAAATGAAAGTAAAAGGACTTTTAAAATGATCAATTTACATGGCAAAAAAATACTTTTTTTATCAGTCAGTTTTTTTAATTATGAGAAAGCCATAGCAAAAAGACTTTCTGAACTGGGAGCGGAAGTAGATTTTTATGACGAGAGACCCTCCAATTCAAACTTTTCCAAAGGAATCATAAGGTTGAATAAAAGATTTTATCATTTAAAAATAAATGAATATTATAACCGGATTTTAAATGAAATTCAGGGCAAAAAATATGATTTCTTTTTTCTAATAAAGGGTGAAGCCATACCCACTTTTTTTCTCGAAAAAATTAAGCAGAACAATCCTGAAATGGAGATGATTTATTATAATTTTGATCCGTTGAAAGAATATCCTAACCTTATTGCTCATCTTAAATATTTTGATAAAAAATTTACTTTTGAATATAATGATGCGATACAGTTTAATCTGAAATTCAGACCATTATTCTATCTGGATGAATATGAAAATCTGAATCAGAATCCTGAACCGTCAGAATATGATCTCGTATTTATCGGAAGTGCCCATACAGACCGGTACATTGTGGGAGAGCAGGTAAGAGCTATTGCAGACAGGTTTCATCTGAGATCTTATTTTTACTATTACGCCATGGGAAGAATTGCTTTTCGGCTGAAAAAGATGATTGATAAAAATCTTAAACAATTTGATATTACTAAAGTAAGTTTTAATAAACTGAATCATCAGCAGATCATTGACTTTTACAAGAAAACAAAATCTGTTCTTGATATCAATAAACCTTTTCAGAATGGTTTAACGATCAGGACATTTGAGGTTCTGGCTTCAGGAAAAAAACTGATTACCACCAATTCTGATATCAAAAATTACCCCTTCTATAATCCGGATAATATTTTGGTTATCGACAGGGAGAACATTCAGATAGATCCGGAGTTTTTTAAAACAGATTTCAAGGAAATGGACACAGACATTCTGTACAAAATGTCCCTTAATTCTTTTATTGAGTGTATTTTTGGTGATCCTCAGGATGCCTACTGGAATGGTTTCAGGGGTAAAGGCTAAATTTCAAAATGCAGTATGAAAATCATAAAAAACAAAAAAGCAACTCCTGAGAGTTGCTTTCTTTATGTAAAAATATTATTTGCTTATTTCGTTGGCGCAGGAGTTTGAGCCGGAGCTGTTGTGGTAGTAGCGGAAGCCGGAGCAGAAGACTGCTTAGCCGGAGCTCCTTTCGAAGCCGGAACCTGTGCAGGAGCGGCAGCTGAAGGTTTACCCGTAATTACAACGCTTAAAAGAATAAGAACGATGATTGTTCCTCCTAATGTCCAGGTTGCTTTTTCCATAAAGTCGTTGGTTCTTTGTACTCCAAACTGTGCAGAAGATGCTCCCCCGAAAGTGCTGGAAAGACCTCCTCCTTTTGGATTTTGAGCCATAACGATGATTACCAGAAGAATGCTGGCGATCATAATAAGAACCATCAATAGTATAAATATAGAATCCATTAATTTGATATCTTTTTGAATGGGCAAATTTAATCTTTTTTTACCGAACGGCAAAGAAAGATACAGGCAAATTTGATAAAAATAAAAAACGGCAACATTCGTTGCCGTTTTTCTATAAAAATAAGAAGCCTTATTTAAAATCAGAATCTTTTGCCTGATTTATTTCATAAGATTTCACTTTCATGGTCATATCCATTCCCATTTGATTTACAGAAATTGTGTAAGGCATTTTTACGCCTGCTACATCTTTATAATCAGAGAATGTGGTAGGAACGCTTACTTCCTGGCCTTGTGCCTTTACCGTTCTTGTTTCTCCTGTTTTCAAACCGGTTTTCACACTGTAATAATAGGTGGTTTCAGGTCCTTTGATTGCATAAGAATCTTCTCCTCCTACTTTTTCAATCCCGGCTAATTTATATTCAGGAGATTTTGCAAAAGCCATTTCTTCAAAAAGCTCGGTATTCTTTTGCTTTTCTGCAATCTGTTCAGGCTTCATAGGAACTTTCTGACCCATCTGCTCAGAGTACCCTGTTTTTCCGTCAAACACCTGCTTTTGAACAACCTGTCCCATAGCCGTAACCTGAGTCATTTCTTTTCCACCCTGTGCTTTCATCATTTTCATATCGATGTTCTGTCCTTGAATAGACATAGCAGCGTTTACTGTATATGAAGAAATTTTAGAAAGGTTTGCTTTTCCTCCGATCGCATCAAGATATTTGTCTGCAACGGAAGCAACCGTTACGCTGGCGTCCACTTTCTGTGCCGTTGGTTTTGCTACCGGATTTGCGTCTTTATCATAATATTTTACAGGGTAGCCCAATTTTTCCAGTCCTTCAGAAATATCAGATGCTTTTCCGGCAATGAAAATTCTGCTCTTAGTCGGATAAATGGTAGAATTTACCGCGCTGGAAACGTCAGCAGCATTTACTTTATCAATAGATTTAAGATAATTTGTATAGAAATCGCTCGGAAGATCATAAACTTTCTGGTTTAATGCAAATCTTGCAATAGTTGCAGGCTGCTCCAGAGACATGATGAATGATCCTTTCAGTTTTGCTTTGGCATTTTCAAGCTCTTCAGGCTTTACGGTAGAGATTCCGTTAAGTTCATTCATAAATTCCTTAACCGCTTTATCCGTAACTTCGTTTCTTACACTTGCGCTTGCAGAGAATTCCGGGGAATATTTGCTTGCACTCATGTTCGAATATGCTCCGTAAGTAAATCCGTTTTTCTCACGAAGGTTCATGAAAAGTCTTGCTTCACCACCGCCTCCAAGAATGTAGTTGGCAATTGTCGCTGCAAAGTAGTTAGGATCCTTCATTTTTAAATTGTTGATGTTGTTTACGGAAACAACAGACTGTACCGCTGAAGGAACGTCAACAACATTGATTTCTGTAGTGGAAACGTTGGATGCAGGCTCTACCGGAGTTATCGGAGTGTTTGCTTTTTTCCATCCGCTGAATGCTTTTTCGATCATCGGTTTTACCTTGTCGAACTTTACATCTCCCACAATTACAAGATAAGCATTATCCGGAGCGTAATATTTTTTGTAAATATTCTGTACATCCGCAAGCTGGATTTTGCTGATGGATTCAACTGTTTCAAATTCTCCTCTTGAAGTGTTTTTACCATACATTAATGCGTTGGATACTTTCGAAGCAATCGCAGACGCATTCTTTTCTTCAGATTTTAATCCTTCAATTGCTCTTTCTTTAGAATCTTCAATCTCTTTTGAAGAAAATTTAGGATTGATGATAGCATCAGCCATTAAACTCAATACCTGAGGAAAATATTTTGAAAGTGAATTTGCAGAAGCTCCGTTTGAAGAGAAATTAAGATTTGCTCCAAGATAATCTACTTTTTTGTTGAAATCATCTTTGCTCATGGTGGTTGTCCCGTTTTCGAACTGTTCTGCCATGATGTCGCTTACTCCGGCTACGCTTCCTTCATAGTAAGGAGGTCTGTCCATGGTAAGACTTGCGTTTACTCTTGGAAGTTTGTTGTTTTCCACAACCATTACCGTAAGGCCGTTGCTCAATTGGAAAGTTTTCGGCTTTGCAATATTGATAACGGGAGTAGGTCCCGGTTTCGGCATTGCATTAAGATCTATTTTTTGTGCTGAAATCGTTCCTGCGAATAAAAACGCTACAGCTATATATGTTAATTGCTTTTTCATTTGTAAAAATTTAATTTTAATAATCAATATTAACCCGGATTAGCGATTACTTTTTTTCAGGTACGTAATTGATGATTATTCTTTGGTTTGAATTAAGATACTTTTTAGCTGCATTCTGAAGATCCTGTCTTGTGATAGACCTGTAAATGTCGATTTCTTTGTTGATAAGATTTGTATCACCCATCAAAACATGGTTTGTTGCTAATGAAGCAGCAATTCCCTGGATGCTTGAATTTGAATTTACAAACTGGTTTTCGTATTGGTTCTGAAGTTTTTGGTAATCTTCTTCGGAAATAAGAGTAGTCTGAATCTTTTTAATTTCAGCGTCGATATCAGCCTGTAATGTTGCCTTTGTCGTCTGTCCCATCGGGATTGCGAAGAAAGCAAAAATTCCATAATCTTCAAGTCCTTGGTTGAAGGCAGCTACCTGTAGCGCTTTTTTATCCTGGTCTACTAATTTTTTGTACAAAACAGAAGATTTACCGCTGCTCAGGTAAGAAGAAAGCATGTCTAAAATATAAGCGTCTTTTTCTTTATTGCCTGGTGTTCTGTAAGCAAAAATATAAGCAGGAAGCTGGATGTTAGGATCTGTTGCCGTTACTTCTTTTTCCTGAGTGATAGGCGTATCTTTAGGGAAGTTTTTAGGATAAACCGTTCCTTTTGGAATTCCTCCGTAATATTCCTGAATCCATTTTTTTGTCTGCTCAGGCTTAATATCTCCTGCAACTACCAATGTAGCATTGTTCGGAACATAATATTTTTTGTAAAATGCCTGGAACTCTTCAAGTTTCGCAGAGTTCAGGTCTTCCATAGAACCGATTGTAGGCCAGTTGTAAGGGTGATTGGTAAACAGGTTCTTCTGGATGGTTGAAAAAAGATTTCCGTAAGGCTGGTTATCCATTCTTAATCTTTTCTCTTCTTTTACAACTTCTCTCTGTGTATCCACACCAACCTGATTGATTAATGCATGACGCATTCTTTCAGCTTCCATCCAAAGACCCAGCTGTTCGTTGTTTGAAGGGAAGGTTTCATAGTAATACGTTCTGTCGTTCGTAGTATTAGCGTTGTTTTGTCCTCCGTTTGAAGAAACTATCTTGAACCAGTCACCTCTTTTAATATTGGGTGTCCCTTCAAATAAAAGGTGCTCGAAGAAGTGAGCAAAACCGGTTCTTCCTTTTACTTCATCCTTTGCACCCACATGGTACATTACACCTGTAGTTACAACCGGAGCCGAATTGTCCTGATGAAGGATTACGTGAAGACCGTTTGGTAAGTCATACTCTTCAAATTTAATTTGTTGTGCATTTAGAGCCATCCCGAAGAAAGCTGCTGCAGCAACCGAAAGAAGTCGCTTTTTCATAAAGTAGAAATTGTTTTGTCAATTAGTGCCAAATTTACTTTAATTGTTACAATTTTTCAAGAATATTTTTAGAAGTGTAGAATCTGTCTAAATTAACGGGTAATAAGCACCTTAAAAAGCCACAGTCAGTACCTTTTCATATTTAAAAAAACAAAGTTACAGGCCGCAAAAAAGGTAAATAATAACATTCCTTTAGAAGTTATCTTTTTGATGAATAAATTGTTTAATTTTATAAGTTCTGAATCTTATTGAAATATTATGAAAAATTTAAAATAAGGGTCCGAAAATTGTATATCTGTCCAGGAATATTCGGTATGTGGTATTGTTTTATTTTATTCTGTGCGGAATATGAATTATTTTTACAATAAATACTCAATCAATAATGAAAAGCTTTTTAGAGCAGAATGTTTCCCAGGATTCACTCATTACCCTCTTTAGCCAGGCACCGGTAGCCATGTGTCTGTTAACCGGTGACAATTTCAGCATCAACAATGCCAATCCGCAGATGCTGGAGCTTTGGGGAAGAGATGCTTCTGTTATAGGTAAATCTTTATTTGAAATACTTCCGGAAATCATCGATCAGGGCTTTCAGGAGATTTTGGAAAATGTGTACCGTACAGGAGAAACTTTCAACGGAAACAAATGGTCTGTATTTTTAGAGAAATACGGCAAATATGAAGAGCATTTCTTTACTTTTATTTTTGCTCCCGTCTACAGTGGTGATAAAAAGGTTATCGGAATAAGCATTGTGGCTACCGAAGTTACCGATCAGGTTCTTTCCGAAAGAATGCTGAAAGACAGCGAATACCGCTTTGAAAACCTCATCAAAAAATCAGATTACCCGATAGCGATCTACCGTACCGAAGAATTGTTTATAGAATTTGCGAATGACCAAATGCTCAAAACCTGGGGTAAAGGTCCATCCGTTATAGGAATGAAGCTTGAAGATGCTCTTCCTGAGCTCGAAGGGCAGCCCTTTATAGGTCTTCTTAAGGATATTTTCAAAACCGGAGAATCGTATGCTTCGAAAGAAGCCAGTGCAGACCTTATTGTAGACGGAAAGCTTCAGACATTTTATTATAATTTTTCTTATAAACCTCTGAAAAGCCCTACAGGCGAGGTATATGCCATCCTTAATATGGCTGTGGACATTACCGATCTCGTAAAGGCAAAAAAAGAAATTCAGGAAAGAGAAAAAAAATACCGGGATCTTGCAGATTCTATGCCCCAGTTTGTGTGGACCTGCGATAATAACGGAGAAATTACCTACATGAACGACAGCTGGTACAAATATACGGGCTCTACAGCAAATGAAAACCAGACAAGTCTTGTAAAAAAGATGATGCGGCCGGAAACCTCCAGGAGAGTAGATGAAATCTGGGAAGAATCTGTGAAGACAAATTCTCCTTTTGTGATGGAATATGAGCTTGAAGATCCTGGGCGGAAGGGAAACTATCGGTGGTTCCTGGGAAGGGCAGTTCCTAATTTCTCTGAAAACGGAGAAGTAAAACAGTGGACGGGCACTTTTACCGATATTGATGAATTCAAACAGCTCGAAACCCAGAAAGATAATTTTCTCGGGATTGCCAGCCATGAGCTGAAAACACCACTTACCAGCCTGAAATTATATACACAGTTTATCAAGGCCAACCTTGAAAAAGCAGGTGATCCTAAAAATGCCCAGGTAGCCAAAAGAATGGATTACCAGATTGATCTTCTTACAGGTCTCATTAATGAATTGCTTGATGTAACCAAGATACAGAAAGGGCAGCTCCTGCTGAATGAATCCTATTTCGATTTTGACAAGCTTGTGGACGAAGTGGTGGAAGAGCAGCAAATGACCTCAAGGCATAAGCTCTTTGTAAGCAGGTCCGGTGCAATAGGGGAGGTTTTTGCCGACCGCCAGAGGATATCGCAGGTCATTGCTAATCTTATCAGTAATGCTATTAAATATTCTCCCGATGCGGATGAAGTACATATTTCTACAAGCATGAACGGCAACCAGGCTCAATTCAATGTAAGGGATTTCGGAATCGGAATCCCGGAAGATAAACAATCGAAAGTTTTTGAACAGTATTACCGAATCAGCGGGTCAAAAGATCATACATTTTCAGGGCTTGGACTCGGTCTTTTCATCTCGGCAGAAATTATAAAAAGAACCGGTGGCGAAATTTTTGTTTCCTCTTCAGAAGGAGAAGGGTCTGATTTTTGCTTCAGAATCCCAAAGAATAAAAATTAATTAAAGTTTTTACCATGTCTAATGCTGCAAAAATTATGGTGGTGGATGACAGTCCCGCGATTGTTGATTCTATTGAAATGATGCTTGATTTTGAGGGGTTTGAAGTTGCCAAATTTTATAAAGGTTCAGAAATGTTCAGTGCTCTGGATCCCGATATGAAACCTGATGTTATTTTAATGGATATGTGGCTGTCCGGCGAAGACGGCCGTGATTTCTGCAAACTTATTAAAGCTCACGAGAACTTTCAGGATATTCCCGTACTTATCATGTCTGCAAGCCGCGGGCTGGAACAATCTGCTCTCGACGCAGGTGCTGATGAATTCATCGCCAAACCTTTCGATCTTGGGAATATGGTAGATAGGATCAGGCATTACTTAAAGTAGTTTGTCAATCACTAGTCTAAGTAAGGAATTAATTTAACACTATTTACACGATCATCCAATTTGAATTCTCCATATAATACACTAATTTTGTGTTCCCAAAATTTTTTTGCAGCATGGAGGATTATCTGAAAGGACTGAATGAATCACAATTTGAAGCCGTTACCACATTACAGGGACCACTTATGGTTCTTGCTGGAGCAGGTTCCGGGAAAACGCGTGTTCTTACAATGCGTATCGCACACCTCATTACAAATGGGGTAGATCCTTTTAATATTTTAGCCTTAACATTTACCAATAAGGCGGCAAAAGAAATGAAAGAACGTATTGCGAAAGTGGTGGGACAAAGCAATGCAAGAAGTCTCTGGATGGGAACTTTTCACTCCGTTTTTGCCAGAATCCTGAGAAACGAAGCGCATTATCTGGGATATCCTTCCAATTTTACCATTTATGATCAGCAGGATGCCCTGAATGTGATCAAGAAGGTATTAAAAGACATGAATATCGATGCTGATCTTTATAAACCTAAAAAAGTTCAGGCAAGAATTTCTACCTATAAAAATAATCTCATTACCGTAAAAGCATACTACGCTAATCCGGAACTTATTGAAGCAGATGAAAAAGCAAATATGAAATTCATCGGGCAGATTTATCAGCGGTATGTTGAACAGTGCTTTAAAAACGGATCTATGGATTTTGACGATTTGCTGCTCAAAACCAACGAACTTCTTACCCGCTTTCCGGAAGTGCTTGCTAAATATCAGGACAGGTTCAGGTATATTCTCGTAGATGAGTATCAAGATACCAACCATTCGCAGTACCTTATTGTGAAAGCTTTGGCTTCAAAATTTGAAAATATATGCGTGGTGGGAGATGATGCACAGTCTATTTACTCTTTCCGTGGCGCGAATATCTATAATATCTTAAACTTTAAAAAAGATTATCCGGACGCAATAACGGTTTCCCTGGAGCAGAATTACCGTTCTACCCAGAACATTGTAAATGCGGCCAATGTGGTCATCGCTAAAAACCTTCAGCAGTTCAAGAAAAATGTTTTCAGTGAAAATGAAGAAGGAGATAAAATTAAAATATACCGTTCCCTTTCTGATGCTGACGAAGCCAACTTCGTAGCCGGAAACATCTGGGAAACCAGAAACCGCGAACAGAGGAAATACAGCGATTTCGCAATTTTATACCGTACAAACTCTCAGACTCGTGCATTTGAAGATGCTTTAAGACGTAAAAATATTCCGTATAAAGTGTATGGAGGTTTATCTTTCTACCAAAGGAAAGAGGTAAAAGACCTGATTGCCTACCTTCGTCTCCTTGTGAATGAAAACGATTCGGAAGCATTGATGCGTATCATCAACTATCCGGCAAGAGGAATCGGTGAAACTACTCAGAATAAATTGGTTGTATTTGCCGATGCTCAGAATGTTTCGGTATCGAAAGTATTAGATAATCTTACGATGTATTCACCGCATTTAGGCTTTAACAATGGCGTTTTGAATAAGCTCAGTGATTTCTGGTCGATGATTAAAGCATTTCAGGTATTGCTTAAAACAGAAACGGCTTACAGTGTGGCCATGGAAGTTGCTAAAAGAAGCGGATTGATTAAATTCCTAAAAGACGATCAGACACCAGAAGGAATTTCCCGTGTAGAAAACGTTCAGGAATTAATGAACTCCATGCAGGGGTTTATCGAAGAGCAGATGCAGCTGGAAGACGGAGATCCGAGCTTACCGAATTTTCTTGAGAATATTGCCCTTTCCGCAGATACACAGGATAAGAACAATGAGGAAGATATGGTTTCGTTAATGACCATTCACCTTTCTAAAGGACTGGAGTTTCCGGTGGTTCACCTGGTGGGTCTGGAAGAAAATCTCTTCCCGAGCTTTATGAGTTCATCAACCAGGGAAGATCTGGAAGAAGAAAGACGTTTGTTTTATGTTGCGCTTACAAGAGCCGAAAAACAGGCATTTTTCTCGTATGCCATCTCCCGTTTCCAGTGGGGGAAAATTACTGATGCGGAACCGTCAAGATTCCTCAGTGAAATTGATGATATTTATCTGGAATTTGTAAATCCGGCTATTGAAAAACGTTTTATCAATAATTCAGGAGTGAGATCCAATATTTTCGATGAGCATCCGTCTGAAATGAGAAGCTTCAAAAAAGTTGAAAAGAAAACCATTGAAAGAAGCGGAGATTCCAAACCTATTGCAGAACCGAGAAAGTTAAAACCGGTGAGTACTGCAAAAATCATTAATCCGAGCGGAGCTTCTTCTCAGGATATTGAAGTGGGTGATAAGGTAAGACACGATCGTTTCGGAATCGGTGAAGTCACCTTCCTGGATGGTACCGATCCACAAAATATTAAGGCAAAGGTTATTTTCCAGCATGAAGGGGAAAAGAATCTTATTCTAAAATATGCTAAGCTGACCAAGATTTAAAAAAGCAATTACAACATAATATATTTTCTATGGCTAATTAGTCTATAAATTTTGTGGACTAATAAATATGATTTACATTTGCTGCTTCAAATAGTAAAAAGAGCGATGTATGAAAAATAAAAAAGCTATTCTTTCGGCTTCAGTATTATTTTTCCTGGGAACATTTACCTATGCACAGGAAAAAGATTCGGTAAAAACAAATAATTTAGAGGAAGTTGTTATCCTCGGCTCCAGAAGCGGAGCAAGATCAAAAGCAGACAGTCCCGTTCCGGTGGATGTTTTCAATATTAAAGAATCTTCAGTTATTTTGCCGCAGACCAATATTGGTCAGATTCTCAATGCAATTGCGCCGTCATTCACTTCTACCATACAGACCAATGCAGACGGAACCGATCATTTGGATCCTGCACAGCTGAGAGGTCTTGGCCCGGATCAGGTTTTGGTTCTGGTCAATGGAAAGAGAAGACACACTTCTGCACTTGTAAATGTAAACGGATCACCGGGAAGAGGAACCGTGGGAACAGACCTGAATGCTATTCCATCTTTTGCGATTAACAAAATTGAAGTGCTGAGAGACGGCGCTTCTGCACAGTACGGTTCTGATGCTATTGCCGGAGTTATCAACTTAGGGCTGAAAAAAGATACCGGAAAACTTACAGGGCAGCTGAGCTATGGCGGAAATCTTACGCCCGCTGCAAACGATCATACGGGAGATTTTGACGGACAAAATATTCAGGTAGACCTTAATTACGGAAACAAAATCGGGAAAAGAGGAGGTTTCTATAATATTACCTGGACTTCACAGTTCCGGAATCCGACCTTCAGAGCAGGAACGGAAAGCGGAGCCATTTTTAATGCTTATAATGCGATTGAACAGCGTGCTTTAAATAGCGGTGTCAATCTTTCTTCACTATTTAGCAACATCAACAATACGCCAAACTCACAGCAGATTATTAATTATATTCACCAATATGCCCAGGATGTAAATTATTTTTCACAGGCTTATCAGAATCAGATCCAGTCGGCAACTACAATTTCTGCATTACAGGGACTTTTGGGCGCCAATGTAACCGATCAGGAGCTGGCTTACCGTGGATTGAACAGAAAAGATTTCAATATGCAGGTGGGACAGTCCAAACTGAATAATCATCAGCTTTTCGCCAATATTGAAGTGCCGTTGAATGACAACTGGAAAGTTTATACTTTTGGCGGTTACAGCTTCAGGCACGGTACATCCGGAGGTTTCTACAGAAGGCCTAACCAAAGCAGAACCTTTACAGGATTATACCCGAACGGATATCTGCCGCAAATCGGGACCGATATTCAGGATCTTTCCCTTTCTGCAGGAATTAAAGGAAACTGGAAAGGCTGGAATGTGGATTTCAGCAATACGTTTGGGCAGAATTCTTTTAGCTATAATATAAAAAATACGGGAAACACGTCTTTAAGATTTAACTCCCCGAATGAATTTGATGCAGGTGGACTTAGATTTTCCCAAAATACCATCAACCTGGATTTTTCTAAAAAATATGATGTCTGGAGCGGAATCAACATAGCATTCGGTGCCGAACATCGTTACGAAAACTTTAAAATAACAGCGGGAGAAGAAGCTTCTTACGCCACTTATGATGTTTCCGGGAATGTGTGGAGCGGAAATTCTCCTCGTCCTACCGATTTTTTCGGAGCGGCACTTCCGGGAGGATCTCAGGTATTCAGTGGATTTAAGCCGGAAAATGCAGTGAATAAAAACCGTCAGGCCGTTGCCGGATATGCTGATGTTGAACTTAATTTTACCGATTGGTTCCTGGCAGATGCAGCCGTGAGATATGAAAACTATTCAGATTTCGGCTCTACGTTCAATTATAAATTAGCTTCCAGAATTAAACTCAGCAAAGATCTTAATTTCAGGTTTGCCGGTTCTACAGGATTCCGGGCGCCTTCCATTCACCAGATATATTATAATGTAACTTCAACACTTTTTACCAACGGACAACTTCTGGAAGTGGGAACTTTTAGTAACGATTCCCAAGTTGCTAATTCGTTGGGGATTCCAAGCCTGAAACAGGAAACCTCAAAATCTGCAAGTGTAGGATTTACCTACAAAATTCCTTCTGCTAAACTTACCTTTACTGCAGACGGTTATTTCATAAGAATTGATAACAGGATTCTTCTAACCGGACAGTTTGCAAGATCAGCAGTTTCTCCTGCTACTCAGATTATCTATGATGCGGAAAGGGTAAATGCCGTGCAGCTGTTTACCAATGCAATAGACACTGAAACCAGAGGACTTGATGTTGTAATTGCACATAACGCAAAATTCTCTGATATAAAACTGGATAACAGTTTCGCGATCAATCTTAACCAGACCCGAAAAGTGGGAGACATTCATTCATCAGGCTCACTGCAGTCTCCGAATCTGGAAAGTGTTTATTTTTCAGAAGCTTCAAGGGTTTATCTGGAAGAAGCCGTACCGAGAGTAAAAGCAAGCTTATCTAATCAGCTCAGTTGGGGGAAAGCCATTTTCTATGTTAGAAATACCTATTTCGGTAAAGTAACAAGTCCTGATATTATTGATGCCAACGGGGACGGAGTAATTTCTCCTAATGAGCACCAGGAAATTACAGATAAAATCATTACCGATGTATCTTTAGCCTATCAGTTTACTAAGAATATCGGACTTACGGCAGGGGTGAACAATCTGTTCGATATTTATCCTACAAAAAACCTTCCTGCATCCAGTAATAACGATCAGTTTATCTATTCACGTTCCACCTCGCAGTTCGGGCAGAACGGAAGATTTGTGTTTACAAGACTTAATTTCAATTTTTAAGTATATATTTTTTGCTCAAATTACCATGAATCCGGTTTTTCCGGGTTCATTTTTTATTTAGCTGAACTTCAATTTGTATCTTTAAACCATTAAATAAAGCTTACAATGAAAAGGATTCTGATATTTTTAATGCTCACCCTGTTTTCAGCGCCGTTTTTTTCACAGGAATACCGTACCGAAAACAACATTCATTATTATGATGAAAAAACAAATGCATCTGATGCTTATATCAATGAAAGATGCGTTCTGGATGTATATATTCCGAAAAACATAAAAAACTTTTCTACCATAATCTGGTTTCATGGCGGAGGAATCACAGGTGGAGAAAAAGAAATTCCCGAACCACTGAAAAACAAAGGTGTTGCGGTAATCGGGGTTAACTACAGGCTTTCTCCAAAAGTAAATGCTCCCAAGTATATTGAAGATGCAGCGGCGGCAACAGCCTGGGTTTTCAACAATATCAAAAAGTACGGAGGTGACGAAAATAAAATTTTTATTTCCGGACATTCAGCAGGAGGCTATCTTGCGATTATGGTCGGATTAAATAAAATGTATCTTAATACATATGGAATTGATGCCAATAAGCTTGCAGCAATCGTTCCTTTCAGCGGACAGATGATTTCTCATTTTACTACAAGAAAAGAAAGAGGAATTGATGAGCTGGATGCCAGAATCGATGAATATGCACCACTTCATTTCATCAGGGCAGACACGCCGCCGTTGCTTCTCATAACCGGTGACCGGGAAAAGGAACTGCTCGGAAGATATGAAGAAAATGCCTACATGGCCCGTATGATGAAGCTGAAGGGTCATAAAGAAACCACTTTATACGAACTTCAGGGATTCGATCACGGAGGAATGGCGTTGCCCGCTTTTCCTTTATTGCTTAATGAAATCAAAAGAGTTGAGAAACTGAAAAAGTAAAATTTTCATTAAATACTTGAATATCAGCTTTGCAGAATTTATTTTGCAAAGTTTTTTTATCTTAAATAGAAATTTAAAAACTGATCTCGATATGGGAATTTTCTACAACAATGCGCTTTGTGATATTTATATAGGAAAAAATGCGGGTGCTAAAATGATGCAGGATATCAGGAATGCTCAGAAAAATGTGAAAATCGTATCACCTTACCTGTCGCCTTTCTTAATTAAAGAGCTTATTTACCTTCATTCCAAAGGAATTAAAATAAGGTTGATTACCAGTGATGAAATCGAAGATTTTTATGGCTATGACAAAAATATTCACAAGCTTATTATCCAGCATAGACATGTTGATGAAAAATCACAAAAAAAAAGGAATGATCTTATAAGCCTTTCAGGAACGCTGCTTTTTGCGATGATCGGATTAGGACTTATTTTGCTTGCATTAATGTATTTTTTAAATAATATAACCTTTGCCTACGGTTTTATTATGATTGTTCTGATGTTTTTGATAAGAGATTCTGTTGTTAAAAAGATAAAAAGGACGAAGATCTATCATTATACCTATAAACAGCTTTTCCCCTTTAAGGTTTATGTTTCTCCCACTCATGGAAATTCTACTAATAAAACTTTTATTCACAGTAAAATTTACATCATTGATGACGAAATAGCCTATTTAGGTTCTCTCAATTTTACAGGAAGTGGAGTAAAAGACAACCACGAAACCAGAATCAGAACTACTGATCCGAACGCTGTTGCAAAAATAATAGAAGAAATTAAAGAAATCTTTTATCATTCTAATCTGCTGGAAAGAGACATCCAGTTTTGGGGAAGCCAGCTGTATGACGAACCGGATTATTAAGGTCAATTGTGAATTTGCTTCGCAGGGGATTGTAAATTAATAAATGATAAATATATTTTCAATATTTTAAATTCACTGCAAAACAAATTGACCATTCACTATTCGCTTTAATTAATCACCGCATTGATTTTTTGCCATAAAACATCATCAAAATCAGACAGGGCAAGATTTACATTGTCGGCAGCATCACCCATTCTGATGATGACCAGTTTTTTACCCGGAACAACGTATATTTTCTGGTCATTTTTGCCTAACGCACAAAACATATCATCCGGTGCACTCGGAATCAGTTTTCCATTAAACTGAAACTGCGTCTGCGGAAGATGATAACTTGATTTTCCGTTGAGCCACCAAAGGTATCCGTAAGCTAAATTGATATTCTGCGAAGTATTGGTTGCGCTTTGAAAATAGGCGGAGTTGATGATCTGGTTGCTGTTCCAGTTACCATTATTTAAAACCAATAAGCCGAAACGGGCCATGCTTCTGGTCGTACTCCAGTAAACACTGTTGTCACCGCTTTGGATCCAGTTTCCGGTCATTCCTATTTTATCCCTCAGTTTGGTGTTGAAATATTGGGCCCAGGTTTGTCCTGTGGCGGCTGCCACTACATCCTGAAGCTTAACGTAAACATTATGATAGGCCCAGCGTGTTCCTGCATCAGCCTTATATTTTAAATTGGCAGGACTTACATCATCACCAAGGCTGTCATCCAGCCCTGAAGTCATGGTCAGCAGATTTTTGCAGGTAATTAAATTCTCTTTGGCTAACGGGGCGCTCGTCCAGCCGGTCCCGATATAAGCTGAAACTTTATTGTTGATATTTAAAAAACCTTCCTGTTCGGCAATTCCGGTTACGGTTGAGGTTAAGGTCTTTCCGGCACTGGCCCAATACCATGGCGTTGTTGCCGTGTGTCCCGAAAAATAATTCTCCATCACAATTCTGCCATTTTGAAGAATCATAAAACTTTTTGAATTTTTTTGCTGAAGATAATTCAGCAGATCCTGGATTTTCTCCTGGTGCCATCCCAATGAAGATACAGATTTTGTTTCCCAGACGTCACTGTTGGACGGTGGAAAGTACATAGATTCTGGAGATGAGGGACTTTCAGTCTGTGGGTTTTCTCCGGAATCATCCTGACCGCAGGCAATCATTGAAAAACAGGCAAGAACAAAGAGTAAAGATTTTAATTTCATATAAAGCTGATTTACATTCAGACTTTAGATGAGATCATACCACAGAGGTTAAATTTAAATAATAAATACAGTAAATGTTTGAATATTTAATAATGATATATTATTTCTGATGGGATATGATAAAGTTTATCATCTCGTCGGTAAGGCGATCCAGATAGCTTTTATCGGTAGTTCCAAAACCGTGGATACCATCTTCTACAACAATTAACTGGTTCTCAATATTATTTTTTTCCAGCTTTTTCACCAGTCTCTTAGAATGTTTTAAAGGAGCAACTTTGTCTTTGTTTCCGTGAAGGATAAAAGTGGGAACGCCATCTTCGGTATCATTTATTGGAGAAACGGTTTCAAGATAGTCGATTGCTTTTCTTTTTTCTGTATTGATATCATAACCCGAAATTCCATAAACCAGCTTTTTCCTGATTTCCACAATCGGTTTAAAAAACAATCCTACTACTGCTACAGGAGCTTTTCCCAATCGTGTATGAAGAAGCTTATTCAAATCAGTCGGACCGAAATTATCAACCACGTAATTTACTTTCGCAGAATAGGCTGAAAGCTCCGGACTGCCGGTATATTCGCCGTCACCGGTATAAGCTGCAAGCAGCGATAAATGCGCCCCGGAAGAAACTCCGAAATAACCTATATTATTTTCATCAAAATTATATTTTTCAGCATTTTTCCTTACCCAGCGCACTGCATCTTTTGTATCTTCAACAGGAAGTGGAAAATGCACTTTGTCGCTTACCAGCGTATATTCTATACTGATAACTGCAAAATTCTTCTCAATCAGTTTTGCAATAAAATTTTCGATGTAATTATTTGCCCTTACGATCTTGTCGCCTTTTGCCCATGCTCCGCCGTGGACGTAAATCACTACCGGAAGTTTGGAGGCTGCAGGATTTTTAGGCCTGTATATATCTAATGAAACCGGAGTTCCCAGGCTGTTTGTTTTATAAACTATATTTTCAGAGAAAAGTGCTTTTTCAGGAAGCATTGTGCTGGGAGGATTTTTGGTCTCCGGCAGTTCCTGTGCATGGCTGAAGGTAAAAAGGTTTAAAGAGAAAACAAAAAACAGGTTTATCATAAACCTGCTGAATAATGTATGGTTCGTGGGAAAATTCATAGAATAGATTATTGCTGAGTTATTCATTCTCAAACCCCTCAAAAACTTTACCAAAAAAATACTGCTTTAACTGAACTTAAAGAATAAGCTCGTCAAAGAGCTTTTCAAAAGTCTTCTCAAGATCTTTTGATTTTCCCGGATGAGGTCTTGAAGTCTGTACTACAGAACTTCTTACGGCTGTAAGCCATCGGAAACGGTCAGGGATGTCAAGTTGTGCAATAGGTCCGCCGTCTTTGTCTCCATCAGCAATTTTCTGAAAACTTTTAAGATTCTGGAGAATATCATCATAGTCCAGCTTGCTGCGCATTAATCTGAATTTATCAGGACACAGGTAATAAGCTACCCGAATAAATTTTTCCTTCTTTGAGAACATAATCAGCCCGATGTTGAAAAATTCTTCTCTTTCAACTTTCGGAACCAAACGTATCACGGCATATTCGTAAATTTTATCCTCTTGCATTTTTGGCTTCGTTTAAAAAGATTTCAGAATGTTCCAGTCTTGTTTTCAGGAAATTAAAATAAATTTCACGGATTTCTTCCGGGCTTTCGTCTGCATCTTCCCAATGCAGCCAGTCTTCCGGGATGAGGTTTACGATTTCCCGGAAAATATTTTCGTTCAAAGCTTCTTTTGCCAATCGGTCTGCTTCGTCGAGTTTTGTGGCCTGTGGCAGAAGAACGTGATCTTTAACGTATTTAAAAGGTGTTTTTGCAGCAGTATCAAAATTCTGCCAGGAATGATGGAAATAAAAGGATGCACCATTATCAATCACCCATAATTCTTTATGCCACATCAAAAGATTGGTATTCTTGAAAGTACGGTCGATATTAGTAATGAAAGCATCCAGCCAAACGATTTTTGATGCCAGCAGCGGATCGATTTTTACACTCGGATCATAAGCAATAGATTCGGAAAGGTAATGAAGGCCAAGATTAAGACCTTCTGAGAATTTTAATAAATCCTGAATTTCTTCATCTGCTTCAGTCCTTCCGAAATCGACGTCGAGGTTTACAAAAACAAGCTCGGGAATCTGTAATCCCAAAGCTTCGGTGATTTTTCCGCCTAAAAGTTCGGAGATCAGCATTTTAACACCGTGACCCGCGCCACGGAATTTTAAAACATATTTAAAATCATCATCAGCTTCTGCCAGAGCGGGGAGAGAACCTCCTTCCCGAAGAGGCAGGATGTAACGCATGACCGTGACTGTTCTTAAATTCAACATACGGCAAAAATAAGATTTTTACTTTGTGTTTATTTCTAATTATGCTATTTTTAGGTAAAAATAATCTCACTATTAAAATTTATCTTATATATATTTTTTAAAAAAGTCGGGAAATTTTTCGAGTTTGAGATATTTAAAGTTTAAAAAACAATAAAAATGGAGGTCACAAAAAAGCAGAATATTATTATTTCAAACCCTGAAACCAAAGATTTTCTTGCGGATGCATTTTATCCCGAAGAAGAAAAACAATTACCGCTTGTTATTTTTGTACATGGCTATAAAGGCTATAAAGACTGGGGTGCATGGGATTTAATGGCGGAGAAATTTGCAGAAGCAGGATTTTTCTTTGTTAAATTTAATTTTTCGCATAACGGAACTACCATTGAAGATTCCCATAATTTTGCTGATCTTGAGTCATTTGGGAACAATAATTATTCAAAAGAGCTTTCGGATCTTGGAGTCGTAATCGATTATTTCAGTACAAATGATAAGGTTGATGCGCATAAAATCATCTTAATCGGACACAGCAGGGGAGGCGGAATTTCTATTATTAAAACCTATGAAGATGAAAGAATCAATGGTTTAATCACGCTGGCAAGCGTTGATTCTCTGGATCGTTTTCCTAAAAATGAATCGTTTGAGGAGTGGAAAAAGTCGGGTGTTTATTTTGTTACGAATGGCCGAACCAAACAGGAAATGCCGCATTATTACCAGTTTTATGAAGACTACGAAAATGATGTGCACCGTTTTGATGTGGAAAGAGCAACCGAAATGGCTAAAGCTCATTTTCTGATTATTCACGGAACAAAAGATGAAAGTGTCAGTGTGAAAAATGCGGAGCATCTTCATATTCTGCATCCGAATTCCGAGATGTTTTTAATAGAAAATGCAGATCATACTTTTGGTACAAAAGAACCTTGGGAAAAGCCTGTTTTACCAGATGATCTCGATGCTGCTGTTGAGAAAAGTATTGAATTTATCAAAGAGAAAATAGTCAAAGAATAACATAAAAAGGAGTGAAAATTTTCACTCCTTTTTTTATTTAATTAAATGCTTCCATGCATCATCAATTTTGTTTTCCAACAACAGTTGCTGTGCATTTTTGTGTATCGCTTCATCACTATGATAATCTCCTTCCGGAAGAACTTCCACATTAGCAAGCATTCCCAGATCATTCCCAGTAAATACATTGCTGAATTTTATCTGATCGGGAAGAAGATCAAATCCGATCCCTTTTGTTACCAATGGTTTCGGAACTTCAAAAAGATTGTTTTCATTATTTCTGGAATACCAGTTGCTTCCCAGTCGCGCGACCATATCAAGCTTTGCCTGGTCGAGATTTCCCTCATCATTCAGGTATTCTTCTCTGATATGGATTTTCTGAACTTCACAGATCACAAGATTTCCGGCACCACCCTGAGTTCCCAATGGTTTTACTTCAAGAACTTTACATTCGAAATTCACGGGGCATTCTTCAATTAATTTAGGCTGAACAAGATCTGCATCTTTCATAGTCAGTCCCGCTTTAATGAATTCATTTACGCCTTCCTCATATTCTGTGGAAGCTAATGAAATCTGCTGAACAATCGGAAAATTTACGGTTCCGATTACTACTTCAGGAACTTCCAGCACATTTTCCAGTGTATGTTTTGTTGTATTGTCCCTCACTCTTCTCGAAGGAGAAAAGATCAGAATCGGAGGCACCGTGCTGAACATATTAAAAAAACTGAACGGCGATAAATTGCTGTTCCCGTTTGCATCAACCGTTGAAGCCAGTGCAATCGGCCTCGGTGAGATGGCCGTCTGCATCACCGTCTGCAGCTGTACAGGTGTTATTTCGGATGGAATGAGTGTTTTCATTTTTCTGTTAATTGTAACACAGTAGTCACATTAGATTTTAGATTATTACATTGAAAATATTCTAGAACACATTAGATAGAAAATCAAGATTTTCATTAACTGAGTTTTTCAAAATCTTTACTAACAAACGTTTCGGTCCCCTCACTGTATAAATTATAAACATTAAAATTAATTAATATTGATTTCGGAACTTTGAGTAAGTTCATGTAGTTCATAGTTTGTGCTTTATGAATTTTATGAAGTTCTTCAACCGATTTAATTTCTACTATAATCGCATTTTCGACCAAGAAATCACATTTTACTTTACAATTAATATTTAAATCTTTATAAATAAGCGGTATTTCGAGCTCACTTTTGTATTGAATACCAAGCAAGTCAAACTCCCTTTCCAGACATTTGTGATAAACATCTTCATATAGACCAGGGCCAACAACTTTATGAACTTCAATACATGCTCCAATTATTTTGTATGTAAGTTCATTAACATATTTTTTTGTTAGTTTTTTCATCTGTTTGTGCTGTGAAATGAAAATCGAAGATTTTCAATCTAATGTGTTCTTCTGTAACGTTTTTACGATAAAATCTCTATGTGACTTATGTGTTTAATGTTTGATATTACAATTATTTAGCAGGAATAATTTTACCAGAGACTTCACCGAAGCCCACTCTTACTCCATCTTTTTCGGCCCATGCTTTCATCGTTACAGTATCATTATCATTGATGAATTTTCTCTCTTCGCCGTTGCTTAGTGTGATTGGATTCTGTCCTCTCCACGTCAGTTCAAGCATAGAACCGAAAGATTTCGGATCACTTCCTGAGATGGTTCCGCTGGCATACATATCACCCACCTCAACATTACATCCGTTTACGGTATGATGCGCCAATTGCTGGGTCATATTCCAGTACATATGCTTGTAATTGCTTTCGCAGATTAGATTTTGTTCGCCGTTTTCAGGCTGAATATAGACTTCAAGATTGATGTCATAATTTTTATCGCCTTCAAATTGCAGATATTCTAATACTTCAGGATCCTGTTTTGGGGAAACGGTTCTGAAAGGCTCCAGTGCTTCAAGGGTCACTACCCACGGAGAAACCGAAGATCCGAAGTTTTTAGCCAAAAATGGTCCTAACGGAACATATTCCCAAGATTGGATATCTCTGGCCGACCAGTCGTTGAAAATTACCATTCCGAAAATGGCATCTTCTGCTTCTTTGGTAGAAATGCTTTCGCCCATCTCCGTGTTTTTATTAATAATGAATGCCATTTCCAGCTCAAAATCCAGCTGTTTAGAAGGTCCGAAAACAGGTTTTTCAACATCGGCGGGCTTAGTCTGCCCTTTGGGACGGTTGATCTCAGTTCCGGATACAACAATTGATGAAGCTCTTCCATGATAGCCTACAGGAAGATGTTTCCAGTTGGACAATAAAGCATTCGCAGGATCCCTAAACATTTTACCGACGTTTGTTGCATGTTCAATGCTGCTGTAGAAATCCGTGTAATTCGGGATGTGTACGGGCATCATCATTTTTACCTTATCCAGATCGTAGAATGCTTCTTCAATGGTTTTTTCATCTTTAGACAAGATAGAATCTTCCTGCAGCAATTCCTGAATTTTCTGACGAACGGCATTGGTTATCGGTTTTCCAAGTTCAATAAACTCGTTTAAAGTGTAGGCTTCAAATACATTGTCAATCAAACCCTCTATTTCTTCGAAATATCCGTAATCATAAAGGGTTGCAAGATCAATGATCTGGTCTCCGATTCTTGTACAGCACCCGATGTATTCTTTGTTGAAAACGGCTACTCCGAAAGGAATATTATGAATGGAAAAATCTGAATCTGATGAATATTCTACAAATGATTTCATAATTTACAGTTTAGATGGATTTATTAAATCCGTTACAATTTTTAATTACATTATTTGAATTTTGTCCTCTGAGTATTGCAGCTTAACACTACTCAAAACAAAGTTCAGATAATTATTTTTTAGATTTATTTTTAGATTGGTTACCGGATAATGCCGCCTCATCGATCCATCTCGCTTTTGTATTCACATCGATGAGATAGAGAATGTTGTCCTGTTTGGTAAGGAGTAATGTTTTGGTTAGCGGGATCGGAACTTTCTTGTTTTCCAGCATGTCGGCTCTCAGAGAAATGATGTTTTTCTTTCTGATGATATCTCCCGAGAAAACATTAGAGGTGCTTTCGCCGGTTTTTTTGTCGTCGAATACTTCTACGTAAGTCGCTTTATTACCCTTGATAATAATAAAATCTCTTTCCGTATGGTCTGCTTCATCTTTGATGAAAACAAATTTCTTATTGTCAATATTCACGGATTCCAGATTCTGATTGACACCCGATCTTTCTTCAAGCCGGGTAAGGATCTGGTCCATTGTTCCGTACTGTGCTTTTGCAGTGAATATTGCACCGGCAAATAGAATTGCCAATAATGTTTTCCTCATAATGATGTGTTTATAAAAAAGTTTTGTCAAGACTTTTGATCCTGACAAAACTTGATATTGTTATTAAAATTAAAGATTTCCTCTTCTCTCCTGTTCTCTTTCCAGTGCTTCGAACAATGCTTTGAAGTTTCCTGCTCCGAAGCTTTGCGCACCGTGTCTTTCAATGATTTCAAAGAAAAGGGTAGGGCGGTCTTCTACTGGTTTTGTAAAGATCTGCAATAAATACCCTTCTTCATCATGATCAATAAGGATGCCTAACTCCTGAAGTTTCTTAAGATCTTCATCAATATGTCCCACTCTTTCAGGAACCATATCATAATACGCTTCCGGTGGAGCAGATAGGAATTCTACCCCTCTTTTTTTCAACTCGCTCACCGTGTGGATGATATCTTTTGTTGCTACGGCAATATGTTGTACCCCTTCGCCTTCGTAGAAATCAAGATATTCTTCTACCTGAGATTTCTTTTTACCTTCTGCCGGTTCGTTGATCGGGAATTTCGCAAATCCGTTTCCGTTTGACATTACTTTAGACATCAGTGCAGAATATTCTGTGTTGATCTGTTTGTCATCAAAAGAAAGAATATTTACAAACCCCATTACTTTTTCGTACCATTCTACAGTTGGGATCATTCTGTTCCAATCTACATTTCCTACACAGTGGTCTACATATAATAAGCCTGCTTCTTCAGGTTTGTAGTCACTTTCCCATTTTTCGTAACCCGGCATGAAAGGACCTGTATAGTTTTTTCTTTCAATGAACATATGCACCGTCTCTCCATAAGTATAGATTCCGGACATTCTTACTTCACCGTTTTCGTCGGTTAATGTTACCGGCTCCAGATAAGGTTTGCCTCCTCTGGTTGTGGTTTCTTCAAATGCTTTATAAGCGTCATCCACCCAAAGTGCCAAAATTTTAACCCCGTCACCATGCTTTTTTACGTGTTCGTTAATCGGGGAATCAGATTTTAATCCTGTGGTAAGTACCAACCTGATTTTTCCCTGCTGAAGAACGTATGAAGCACGATCTCTCACTCCGGTTTCAGGACCGGCATATGCTACAGACTGAAAACCAAAAGCGGTTTTATAATAATGGGCAGCCTGTTTTGCATTTCCTACATAGAACTCAATGTAATCTGTACCGTTGATCGGTAAAAAATTCTCTGCTTGAGCAATTTTTTCGGCAAATGTAAGTGTTGACATATTCTATTTTTACTTTTATATTTATTGGACGCAAATTACGAATTTCTGACTAATACGAAAAATATTAACAAACAAACGTTAGGCAAATATCGCAAATGCTTAATGAAAATTTATAATGCTTACATTTCTGTATTTAAAGATATTTCTAATATAAACAATTAATGTCTGAATCTTTCATAAGCTGCTCTTTCCAGCATTTCACGGTCATCAGGATGCGCGATGCTGATGAGTTCCTGTGCTCTTTGCTTTAAATTTTTACCATACAAATATGCTGTTCCATATTCTGTAACAACCCAGTGGATGTGGCCTCTTGTTGTAACAACTCCGGCGCCAGGTTTCAGATAAGGTACGATTCTGGAAACGCCTTTTTTTGTTCTTGAAGTGATGGCGATAATCGGTTTTCCGTCTTCGCTTAATGCGGCACCTCTCATAAAATCCATTTGTCCGCCGATCCCGCTGTACTGCATGGTTCCGATAGAATCTGCACAAACCTGTCCCGTAAGATCTATTTCAATAGCCGAATTGATCGCTACCATCTTTTTATTTCTCATGATATTGATCGGGAAATTTACCGTACCGACATCATCAAAGGAAAACACAGTGTTGTCATCCACATAATCATACAGCCTTCTGGTTCCGAAACAAAAACTGGTAATGGTTTTATTGTCGTTATAACCTTTATATTTATTGTTGATGACATCATTCTGGATCAGATCGATAACACCATCGCTCAGCATTTCGGTATGAACGCCAAGGTCTTTGTGATTTCCAAGACATTTCAAAACGGCGTCAGGAATCGTTCCGATACCCATCTGAAGGGTTGACCGGTCTTCAATAAGTTCGGCAACATGTTTTCCGACCTCCATTTCTTCGGGGCCTACTTTTGAGCCATAATCAATGGTAGGAAGCTCTTCTTCATGCCATACCAGTTTATGAATTTTGCTGATGTGAATCATTCCGTCGCCGTGGGTTCTGGGCATTAAAGGATTAACAATTGCTACAATAATTTTCGCGGTGTCTACTGCTGCTCTGGCAACATCAACAGAAGTTCCGAGGGTACAGAAGCCATGTTTATCCGGTGGTGAAACGGTAATTAAAGCGACATCCAGCGGAAGAATATTCTTTCTGAATAAAATAGGGATTTCACTCAAAAAAACGGGAACAAAATCTCCCCTGTCTGAATTTACAGCGTCTCTTACCGGTGAAGAAACAAATAATGAATTCACAAAAAATTTATCTTTATACTGAGGCTTGGCAATTTCCACATTTCCCTGCTGGGTAATAGAAACCATTTCTACATTTTCCAGACGGTGAGACTGTCTTGCAAGTTCGTCGATGAGATAGTTTGGAGTACATGCACTTCCATGGAAAAATACTCGGTTTCCGCTTTTAATAGTATAAATGGCTTCCTCTGCACTGATATAATTGTACATATTGATTTTTTTTATAAATTTTTCTCTGACTTAAAGATAGGTTTAATTGTTTTTATTAAGACCAAATATGCAAAAGATTTTTGTCATGTTTGAGCCAGATTAAGACAATAAAAAGACCGATGACGATGCATCGGTCCAGTATAGTAAATTATGTACTTTCATTTAGGAATTACTCCTGAGAACGGTCTTCCATCGTTTTGTCCTGCTCATCAAGCCAGGAAGTCTTATAGGAAGGATTTTCTACTTTTAAAGCTTCTTCCGTAATTTTAAGTGGTTTGAAAGGATCTACCATCACAGCATATTCTTCGGTGAATTTCTTTCCGATGCTTCTTTCCATTGCTCCGGGATGCGGTCCGTGAACGATTCCGCCGGGGTGTAGGGTGAAATCCATCAGATCAATATGATTTCGGCTCATGAAATCTCCTTCTGTATAGAATAAAACTTCATCAGAATCGATATTGGAGTGGTTGTACGGTGCAGGAATAGCCATCGGATGATAATCATACATTCTCGCACAGAACGAACACACCACAAAGTTATGACCTTCAAAGTTCTGATGTACCGGAGGCGGCTGGTGAATTCTTCCCGTAATCGGCTCAAAGTTTTTGATATTGAATTTATAAGGATAAAAGTAACCGTCCCAGCCTACAACATCGAAAGGATGCGTGGCATAAATAAAATCGGTAATCTGATTTTCTTTTTTTACTTTGATTAAAAATTCTCCTTTTTCATCTTTTGGTTCCACAAAAGTTGGTGCAATGATATCTCTTTCACAAAACGGAGAATGTTCCAGCAGCTGGCCAAATTCATTTCTGTATCTTTTCGGGGTGTAAATCGGTGAGTGGCTTTCCAAAACGAAGAAAACAGTATCTTCAGAATTAAGTTCCACCTGGTAAATGGTCCCTCGCGGGATAATCAAATAATCACCTACAGAAAATTCAAGGTTGCCGACAAACGTTTTCAATATTCCGGTTCCCTGATGTACAAACAGAAGCTCGTCACATTCTGCGTTTTTATAAAAATAATCGGTTGACTTTCTTGGTTTGGACAATCCCATTTTAAGGTCGTTATTGACCATAAGAAACTTTCTGCTGTCTAGGAAATCATCTTCAGGCGTTACATTCATTCCTTTGAACATCCTTGGTGTTACATTTTTGGCAACAGCAATTTTGGGCGTTACATCTTTGGCTTCACCAATGGATTTGATCTGTGTAGGGCGGTGAATGTGGTATAATAAAGAAGAAATTCCATGAAAACCTTCGGTTCCGAAAAGCTGTTCATAGTAAAATTTATCTTCAGGAGATTTGAAAATCGTATGTCTTTTTTGGGGAATATTTCCCGACTGATGATATCTCATTTTACTTTTATATGTCGTTTCTCAAATGTAATAATTTTTCATGAATTGAATTTAAACAATATTCATGTAGAGTTTTGCAATTAAAAAATAATTGTTAGTTTTGTCTAACAATTTTAATTTCATGAAACAAATTCTTTTTAATTTCTTATTATTGCCGTCACTGTACTTTTCTCAACAAGCTGACAGTCTGGGTATAAAAGCTGTTGATGAACAAATTCCGGCAAAAATTTTACCACAAGAAATTAAAACAAAGAATATTGATGATGTAGTTATCACCGGTACCTTAAAGCCGGTAAGCAGATCAAAAAGTCCGGTTGCCGTAGAGATCTACAGCCAGAAATTTTTCCAGAAAAATCCTACACCGAATATTTTTGAAGCTATTTCCATGGTGAATGGCGTTAAACCTCAACTGAACTGTTCAGTTTGCAATACAGGAGATATTCATATTAACGGTCTCGAAGGTCCTTATACGATGATCCTGATTGACGGTATGCCGATTGTAAGTTCACTTTCCACAGTGTACGGGCTGAGCGGAATTCCTAACAGTCTGGTAGATAGAATTGAAGTAGTGAAAGGCCCGGCTTCTTCTATATATGGTTCCGAAGCGATGGGCGGCGTGATCAATATTATTACTAAAAATGCATTAACAGCCCCTAAATTGAGTGTTGATGTGATGACGACTACATGGAGTGAGAATAATATTGATGTTTCCACTAAATTTAATGTTGGCAATAATATCGCTTCTTTATTAAGCCTTAATTATTTTAATTTCGAGAAGAGATTTGATGAAAATAAAGATAATTTTACGGACGGAGCATTACAGAACAGAATTTCAATCTTTAATAAATGGAATTTTAAGAGAAAAGAAAACCGTCAGGCCAGCTTTGCTTTGCGGTATTTATATGAAGATCGCTTCGGGGGAGAAATGCAGTGGAACCGCAGCTACCGTGGAAGTGATGAAATCTACGGTGAAAGTATTTATACCAATCGAGTAGAAGCTTTTGGGGTGTATCAATGGCCGATGAAAGAGAATATCATTACCCAGTTTTCGTATAATTTTCATGATCAGAATTCATTTTACGGAAGTAATCCTTTTACGGCAACACAAAAAGTCCTGTTTGCACAGACTTTCTGGGATAAAAAATTCGGAAATCATGATCTCACTGCGGGATTTACTTTAAAAAGAACTTTCTATGACGACAATACGCCAGGAACTTTATCTCCGGACGGATTTATAAATGAACCCATGAAATCTCCTATTGTGGGAATATTTATACAGGATCAGTTTGAGCTTAATGAAAAAAATACTTTTTTGCTGGGCTACAGATTGGATTATGATAAAATTCACCATGCGGTACATTCTCCCCGTTTTGCGTGGAAATTCTCTCCGAATCCTTATCATACGCTGCGGTTTAATTTCGGGACCGGATTTCGGGTGGTGAATCTTTTTACTGAAGATCATGCCGCACTTACAGGTTCCCGGGAAGTGGTTATTCAGTCTGATTTAAAACCGGAAAGATCAATTAACGGGAATCTTAATTATATATGGAAAATTCCCGCAGGAAAAAACCTGATCAATCTAGATGCTTCCGCTTTTTATACCTATTTCAGCAATAAGATTGTCGGGGATTTTGATACCGATCCTGAAAAGATTATTTATGATAATCTGAATGGCTACGGAATTTCAAGAGGAGCTTCTATCAATGCAGATTATGCTTTTGGTTTTCCGCTGAACGTGAACCTCGGAATAACTTATCTTGACGTTTATCAGAAGTTTGCCGGTGATAATGAAAAATCGCAGCAACTACATGCCCCAAAGTGGAGCGGAACGTATGCTTTCACCTACAAGTTTGCAAATAATCTTATCGTAGATTTTACCGGGCAATTCTACGGACCTATGCGGCTCCCGGTTTTACCGAATGACTACCGACCTGAATATTCACCGTTGTATACATTGGCTAACATTCAGGTTTCTAAAAGTTTCCGGTCGGGATTTGAAGTATATTGCGGCATCAAAAATCTGTTTAATTTCACTCCGAAAGATCCTTTGATGAGGCCTTTTGATCCTTTTGATAAAAGTGTCAATGATCCTGTAACCAATCCTAATCATTATACTTTTGATACGACATACGGATATGCTCCGATGCAGAGAATAAGAGGTTTCTTGGGAATTAAATATATTTTGAAATAACATTGTAATTGAATATTAAAAGTTTTGACGCAAAGATTATATTAAAAATGATCATTTTTAGAAGGCAAAGGCAAATAAATTTGCTACGCGAAGCTTGGACCGGTCAATTAGTTAAATTAATTTTTTTGGTCATTTAATGAGAAAGGAAATTGGATGTTTCACGTTTAAAATAAGATTAACCGCAAAAGAAGCAAACGAATTATTTTAAAAATCTAAAAAAAGGTTCAAATCTTTTGTCTCTTTTGCGGTAAAAAAAATAATATTAAATGAAAAGCTTAACGATATTTTTATTTTTAATGTTGGTGCCGTGTTTTTGTCTTTCACAGATGAAAACAGGCACTTTTGCGGATTTGGAAATTCAGCATAGAGAGAATCCAAAGCCTGTTATTATTCACCTCTACACAAGCTGGTGTTCGGTCTGTAAAATTGAGGCTTTTCAGTTGGAAAAAGATAAGGATTTGATTCAATTGATTAATGAAAATTTTTATTTTATAAGCTTTGATGCCGAAAAAATGAGAGATAAAATTAATTTTCAGGGAAAGGAATTTGATTATTTACCGAATGGAAATTCCGGAATTCATGAGCTGGCTCTGGCTTTGTCGAAAAATAAAAGCCAGCCTGTTTATCCGCTGTGGGTTATTTTGGATGTCAATGGAAATTTGGCTGAATATCATGAGGGATTGTTTACCCCTGAAAAGATGAAAAAAAGACTTGGTGAGATTTTGGATTTCTAAATTCCCGCAGATTTCGTGGATCACTCAGATTTTGGTTTAATTCTTATCTCATAGCTGTCATCCTGAAAGGATCTAAACAATACTTTTAAGAGTACAAAATATGTTTGAAGAGAATGATGTTAATATAATTCCCGCAGATCTCACGGATTTCGCAGATTTTTTTACTTAAATTATTATTTCATAGTTGTCATCCTGAAAAGGATCTAAACAATACTTTAAGAGTAAAAAAGATGTTTGAAGACAATAATATCAATATAAATTACTCCGATTTTATTTTTTTTATTAGAGCAGTTATATTTTCCAAATAATTTTTGTAGCGCGAACTTTTTTAGCCCCGATTGAAGCTTTGTCTGAGCTCATTTTTTTTGTTTCGGGGGGGGGGGGGGGGGGGGCCGGCGCCGGCGAAAAAATAATGGGT
>Ga0308157_10000874_pt1 | contig 78548 bp, 75 predicted proteins | sample PhyBR1_FD_201035 | JGI IMG/M metagenome (GOLD analysis project Ga0308157, IMG submission 201035) | Phyllosphere microbial communities from UC Gill Tract Community Farm, Albany, California, United States - DLSLB.R1 | ecosystem: Host-associated > Plants > Phyllosphere > Unclassified | place: USA...
AAAGAAAAATCCAAATCCTGGATTTCGAACTTTGAATTATAACCTCAAAAGTATACATCTTATTAAAAATTCTATAACAGACTGCAGTCATAGCCCGGATTGAACGGCATGTCTGAGCTCTTTTTGCCGCAAAAGGTAAAGCATGGCGCAAAAAAGCGAGTAGTGAAAGCCGGAAAGAGCTACAAGAAAAAAGTTGGAGAGTTTGAGAATGGAAGGGTTGGAGAGTTTTAGTTGGAAAATTTATCGGAATAGGTAATACTTATATAAAAATACCTCCGAAAGTTTCAGAGGTAAATGTATGGGTAAATTTATTTGTTTTCTCTGTAAATCATTCTGAGAAAATCACCAAATGACTTGTCGAGGCCAAGAATGTCTCCCGATTTTAGATTGATACCCGGTTCGCCAAACGTGTTTGACTTAATTTTGGCAGCAGAGATTTGAAAATATTGAGCCGGAGCATTTGCATTTCCCGAGATCTTAATGGTAGAACCTAAAAATTTCTTGGTTGAAACTGTATAAATTTCTCCCGGAATGCCTTGAATCGTTGTAAACGATCTAGGTGGCAAAGTATAGTCTTTTCTGTTGACGTTTATGGTCTGGGGTTTTGAAGATGATGAAAAAAAGTATATTGAATTTGATGGCTTTAATAATTCTTCTTTTGTACTATAATAAAGCTCCAGCCGATAATTTGCGGGGTTAAATGGCTGAGTTTTTTCATCTACACTTTCAAATGATTTGTAGGAAAAGGCATTGGCTCCGATTTCTTTTGCTTTTTTATAGATTGCTGCAAATACAGAAGCATCGTCATTTGAAAAGCCTTGCACATCAATCTCACCCAAATATTCTGCAGCAGAGTTTTTAGGATCTATCTGATAAAAATATTTGTCGTTATTATCTTTCGTTTTTTCAACTTTAGATAGATAAACATTTTGTGCATTCACAAATGTTACTGCCATCAAGAGAATGAATATGGCGATATTTTTAATCTTCATTTTAATTGGAAAGTATATTAACACAATCTTCTAAACTGTTTTCCCAATGTTTTGACTCAATTTTGTAGATGTTTTCAATCTTGTCGAGACACATTGTGCTTCTTTTTGGTCTTTTTGCCGGAGTTGGATATTGCTCTGTGGTCAATGCATTCAGTTTTACTGATGACTTGGAGAACTCGGCAATTTTTTTTGCAAACTCAAACCATGTTGTTTCCGGATAGTTGGAAAAATGGAAAACACCAAAAGTTTTGTTTGGGTTTTCGATAATGCTAATAATAGCTTCTGCCAAATCGTTTGCATTAGTAGGCTGGCCAAACTGATCGCCAACGATTCCTAATTCATCTTTTTGCGAAAATAAGTTAAGCATTGTTTTCACAAAATTTTTGTTGAACTCTGAATACAACCAAGACGTTCTTAAAATAATGGTCTTAGGATTATTTTCTAAAGCTAACTCCTCACCTTTTAACTTGGATACTCCGTAAATTCCTATAGGATTTGTGAAGTCATCTTCAGAGTAATCTAAATTGGTTTCACCATCAAAAACATAATCGGTAGAAACATGAATGAATACTGTTTTATAATCACCACATGCTTTTGCAAGGTTTCCGACACCTTCTGCGTTTACGGCAAAGGCTTTTTCTTCTTCTTTCTCAGCTAAATCTACCGCGGTATATGCTGAAGCATTGATACAGAAATCTGGTTTCTGATCATAAAAGAAATCATTAATCTGATCTTCGTCAGTAATATCTAAAGATTGGGAATCTGTAAAAATAAATTCATAATGAGTTTCAAAATCGGGAGCAATTTTTCTAATGCAGTTTCCCAGCTGACCATTACTTCCTATTACAAGTATTTTTTTCATTTAAATAGTTTTATGAATTTTTTGCGTTCTGTGATCTTAAAAACTTAACTCTTGACTGAAAGTCTTTTTGTTCTAAATCAACATAAAATTTTCCAAAAGTCTGCATGATGTCTTGCGGATGAACTTCAGAACGTCTTGTTTTTATATTAAAATAAATTACCGTCACCCAAAGTACTGCGTGAATCGTTTTCTCATCAACACTTTTCATCAGGATTTCTACTTTAGAAATTCGGTCTCCTATTTCGATGGTTTTACTGCTGATAACAACCTGGGTATTGTATTTTACTTCTTTCAGGTACGCTATTTCATTTTGAATAGCGATCCATGTACAACCCGTTTTTTTGGTATATTCTTCGTAGGTAAATCCATAAAAAGTTTCTACATGATCTTCTCTTGCATTGAACATGTAATCTAGATATTTGACATTATTTAAATGCCCAATCGGATCACAATCGCTGAATCTTACTTTTACGGTCGTTGAGACTTCTTTTTCCATAGCGCAAAAATAAAAAAACCACTTCTAAAGGAAGTGGTAGTTTTTATAAATCTTTGTTAATTTCAGAAATTATTGAAGACCTAACTCTTTTTTAACAGCTGGCGTAGCATCAGGACCTCCTTTGTAGATAAGACCTGTAGAATTTACATCCATCACATACTCATAACTGTTTGCTTTTGCCACTTTGTTTACAGCATCCATCACTTTCTTTTCGATAGGAGCGTAAGCTAGTTTTTCTTTTTCAGCAAGATCTTTTTGTGCTCTTTCGCTCATTTGCTGAGCTTCAGTCTGCAATTTCTGCATTTCTTCTTGTCTTGCTTTGTTTTCAGCTTCACTTTTTGTAGGAGCTTCTTTAGTATACAAAGCATACTTGGTTTGCATTACATCAGTCTTCTTTTTTATTTCACTTTCTTTAGCATCAAGGAAAGCTTTTAAATCTGTATCTGCTTTTTTCTTTTCAGGCATTGCATTAAGTACGCTTACTAAGTCTAGAGTAGCAATTTTCTGAGCTTTTGCCATCCCAACAGAGACAACCATCATTACTGCTCCAAATAATACACTTAATTTTTTCATAACGGGTAATAAATAATTAATTTTGTTTTTAGATTTTAAATTTAAGTAAAAGTTAAGTTCTGATAAAACTTTTACTACTTTTTATTAGTTTTCTTTTCTTTTTCTGTTCCTTTCAATAAGATCGTCAATACTTTATCTGTATAATCATATCTTGGCTGTAAGAAAACTACATTTACATGGCTATTTTTATCAAGAACTATGCCCAAACCATTTTTCTCAGACATCGTCTTTACAGCGTTCCAGATCTGATCTTCAAAAGGTTCAACTAAATTAGCCCTAAGTTGATTGATCTCGCCGGTTTTACCGAATCGTAAACTTAGCGTTGTCTGAATACTTTTTTCAAGATCCGCGACTTCTTTTTCTCTAAGCTTAAGCTGATCACCAATTAATAAAACTTTTTCACTTTCGAAAGCAGATTTTTTTTGCTCGTACTGAGATTGTAAGGCTTTAATATCCTGCTCCCAAGTATCGATCTGAGAATTTAGCCTTGCTTCAGCTTCTTTATACTGAGGCATCTTATCCAAAATATATTGGGTATCGATAACCCCTATTTTCTGAGCATTGCTAAATCCAAAAAGCAAAATTACTGCTAAAGTGAAAAGAGTTTTAAAATTTTTCATACTGTTATAGAGATTGGTTCATTAAGAAGTGTGTTCTGCTTCCAGATACATCACCACTAATTGTTTTATCAAATCCGTAAGCGAAATCGAATCCTATTAAACCAAATGCTCCCATATAAACTCTTACCCCAACACCAACTGATCTTTTAAGCTGGAAAGGATTATAATTTCCCCAAGAGTTCCAAACGTTACCTCCTTCTGCAAATGTAAGTGCATAAATTTTGGCTGTTTGATTTAATGAAATCGGATATCTTAATTCTAACGTAAATCTGTTGTAAATAGTACCTCCACCTCTCTGAGTAATGTCTTCTGCCTGACCACCGTATGTAGAAGCATTTTCGTAACCTCTCAACGGAATCAATTCTCTACCATCAAATCTACCTCCGAAAAGACCGGTTCCACCCACATAGAATCTTTCAAATGGCGGTGCACCCAATTCTTTGTTGTAACCATCCATGAAACCCATTTCTGCTGAAGATCTTAAAACTAGTTTTCCGATCACTTCATTATAAACATCAGCTTTGAACTTCACTTTATAAAATTCCATCCACTTATATTTTTCTGTAGGCGTCATTGTAGAGTAATTTTTATTACTGAACAATGAATATGGCGGAGTAAATTTACCTGACAATTCAATATTTGAACCCACTGTAGGGAAAATAGGATCTATACCGGCAGAGTTTCTGCTTAATCCAATATTTAAACTTAAGTTGTTTGCATTACCATACAATTCTGTGGTATCACCAAACTCGAAAGGATAATTGCTGAAGTTATATTTTTGAAACTGAATTCCTGTATATAAAGAGAAATAATCATCCGGCCATTTCAACCATCTGTTTAAACCAACAGTAGCTGAGAAAATATTTAGTCTCTGATCCGGCCCTGTAACCTGGCTATAATTAACTCTTGAATTATTTAAACTTACAGAAAGTGCTGTCGGTTTTGTACCAAACAACCAAGGTTCTGTAAATGAGACTCCGTAGTTCTGGAAGTATTGCCCGGCTTGAGCCTGAATAGATAAAGTCTGACCATCACCTTGAGGTACAGGTCTGAAGTCTTTAAATTTCAAAAAGTTTTTCAATGAAAAGTTATTGAAAGTAAGTCCTAAAGTTCCGATGAAGCTGTTACCACCGTAACCCGCCTGTAACTGAACCTGAGAAGAACCTTTTTCTACCAGTTTCCACCCGATATCAACAGTGTTATCCTGCTGATTTGGCTGAATATCCTGACCGATCTGTTGTGGATCGAAGAAAGACATCGAAGCTAAATCAAAGAATGTTCTTTTGATCTCGGTTTTCTTAAACAATTCTCCCGGCTTGGTTCTCAATGCTCTCAAAATAACGTGGTCATGAGTCGTGGTGTTACCCGACCAAGTTACTTTATTCCAAGTAGCTTGTTCTCCCTCACTAATTCTGATCTCAAGATTAATTGCATCTCCATTAACTGATTTTTCAACAGGGGTAACGTTTGAGAAAAGGTAACCATTATTCATGTATATCGATTTGATATCAGAGTCGTCTTCTTTTCCGCCGTCTTCCCCTACTTTTTTGTTGAATCCTACTGCATCATAAATATCACCTTTCTTATATCCTAAGATTCTTTGTAAATATTCTGTAGCGTAAACTGTATTTCCGGTAAAGGTAATATCACCGATGTAATATTTCTTCCCTTCTTTCAGCTTAACGTTGATTTCGTAGTTATTTTTTTTATTTCTCCAAACAGAATCAGAAACAATTGCTGCATCTCTGTATCCCAATGAGTTATAATAACTTATCAAACTTTGCTTGTCTTCCTGGTATTTTTCTTCAACAAATTTTGAAGACTTTAAAATACCACCAATACCAAATCTTTTTTGCTTGGTTTCTTTGAAAGCTTTTTTTCTAAGTTTTGCATCAGTTACACTTTCGTTTCCTTCAAACTCGATGTGGCTGATTTTTATCCTTTTACCTTTGTCTACATTAATCGTCCAGTCTACAAGATTAGGGTCACTTGCGTTTACCTTATCTTCAATGGTGATTTTTGCATCGGCAAAACCTTTTTTGATGTAGTCTTTAGGAATATTCGTTTTAAGGCTAGAAACAAGGTTTTGAGTAATCTTTGTTCCCGGCTTTAAGTTATTGTCTTTTGCTAGTTTTTCATTTTTAGACTTACCGATCCCTTTACCTGTAAATTTCACTTCTCCAAGATCCTTAAGGTCTTGCAGGTAAAATCTAAGAACAACGGTTTGCCCTTCAATGCTTTCTACATAAACTTCAACTTCAGAGAAAGATTGAGAATCCCAAAGTTTTTTGATTGCGTTACTTACCTTTTGCCCCGGAATGTCTACAATTTCACCTTTCGATAAACCTGTAAATCTAAAGATCTGAGCTGGTGTGTATTTTTTTACCCCATCAACAACAATGTCCTTCAGCGTGTAAGTTCCTGTTTGATTTTCTGCGAGAACAGCAGCAGCGGTATCAACCTTTGTACTGTCCTGTGGAGTTACCTGTCCATAAAAATGTGCAGAAGCAGCAAACATAATGATGGGTAATAGTCTAAACTTCATTTTATCGTAATCTTTCTTTTCTTAAAATTTACTGAATTTGAATTTGGTCGCCTGTAAGACCATATCTTCTTTCCTTATTTTGATAATCAACAATACATTGGAAGAAAATATCTTTTGTAAAGTCTGGCCACAGAACATTGAGAAATTGAAGTTCTGCATAAGCAATCTGCCAAAGCAGGAAATTGCTTATCCTTATTTCACCACTTGTTCTGATAAGAAGATCCACTGGTGGGAAATCTTTTGTATACAGATAGTTTTCAAATAATTTTTCATCAATATTCTCCACTTCTAGTTTTCCTTCTTTTACATCGGAGCTTATATTTTTTACGGCATTTAGTATTTCACTTTGTGAGCCATAGCTTATTGCTAGTACCAAATTTCCTTTTGTGTTTCCTTTTGTAAGATCAACTACGCTAAGCAATTGATCTTTTACCATAGCTGGTAATTTATCTAGGTTACCAATGACATGCATTCTTAAACCCTTTGTGAAAATCTCTTCAGCTTCTAGTAAAAGTGTCTCAGCGAGCAAGCTCATCAAGGTATTTACTTCATCTGTAGGTCTGTTCCAGTTTTCTGATGAAAATGTATAAAGTGTAAGATATGGGATATTAATCTCATTACACGCATTGATAGCGTTTCTTACAGCATTAATGGCATTTTTATGACCAAAAGTTCTTTCTTCACCACGAGATTTTGCCCATCTTCCGTTTCCATCCATAATGATGGCTACATGCTGTGGTAAATTCTCAGAATTTATTTCTTTTTTTATCAACGACATAATTTCTTAATCACAATAACATGGTGGTCTACCAAAAGAGTAGGTCAATCCTAAACTGAAAGTATTCATCCAATCTCTAGATTTGGTATCACCCAAAGACCTTTTGCTTATAAAAGATGCTTCTCTTTCTTTAGAAACACTATAATAATTTCCTGTTTGCAGTAGAGAACCTCCTGTTGTAGGACTCAAAATATCTGCATTATAATTACTGATCACATCTTTTGCAAGAATTTTGCTATGATCTAACTGATCAGTTAAGCTATACCTGAAAGTTGCTTCAGCAAAAACAGCCCATCCATGATTAAATTTATATTTTAAACCAACTCCAAAAGGAATCTGGGCAACTGTTTTTTTCCCCAGAGAATATTCTGTGGTGGTTACAAAATCTGTTTCACTAATTGGTGCCTGCGCCACACCATCTGCATTTCTTCTGAAATCGTGAGTTAGAGTAGCTTTTGGAGCATCAAACATTATCCCTCCAATTCCCCCAAAAATATAAGGGCTCAGCATACTCATCTGCTCATTATTTACCGGGAATAAATTATATTCAAACACTAAACTCGCTTCGTAAATATTGTTTTTACCAAATGAGTTTCTGTTTCTTCTGTATTCTTCTTTTGCTGCCTTATCGCTAAACTGCACCTGATTATACCCTAAGTCTAATCTAACTGTCTGGTGCGGGTTAAAATTAAATCTATATAAAATACCACCATAAAAAGGAACGCCCCATTCTGAAGCTCTATCCAAATCCAAAGGTTGCTGTAAAATGTAATTGGTTTTTCCTATATCGCCAACAAGATTACTCATCCCCAAGCGAATTCCCAACTCATTTCTTTGTGCTTTTAAACTTACCACAGTTCCTAAGAGGGTAAGGAAGCTAAACAATAATTTTTTATTCATAAAAGAATATGGATTTATGGTTATTTTAAAAATTAATTTTTGCAAATATAAAACATTTTTATATTAATGATAATCTTAATGTTTAGTTAAAAATAAACAAAAAAATATAATTTGTTATAAAGTAAACGACAAAGTGACAAATTTATTCTTTTTTTAATAGTTCTGTAGAGAATTTGCAAATAATAAATCCCCAATTAATGAGGATCTATTTTATCTCTATCTATTAAAAATTGCTTTGATTTTGTTTCTAATTTTAATCAAAAGCGGTTCTTTATAATTTTTGTCTTCATCAAAATAGCCATAACCGTAACCATACCCATATCCGTAACCATACCCGTAGCCATATCCTTGTTTTATTATATAATCGTTATACACAAGCCCCAAATGTTTGATCTCATTAGCGTGGTACTTTTCGGTAATCATCTTTAGCATATACTTTTCGGTATATTCGTGACGTACAACATACAAATTGGCATCAGAATGCTTCATCAACTCATAAGAATCTGCAACAAGACCTACCGGCGGCGAATCTATGATAATAAAATCATATAGTTTTCTAAGCTCTTCTATAAACTTAAGATTTCTGTCGCTCATCAATAGCTCAGACGGATTGGGAGGTATAGGCCCTGAAGTAGCCACATCAAGATTAGGAATATTGGTCTTGTTAATGATCTGATCTATTGTTGTTTCTCCGGTAAGATAATTTGAAATACCGAGCTTATTATCAATATTAAAATCTCCGAAAATTTTTGGTTTCCGTAAATCCATTCCCAATAAAATAGTCTTTTTGTCACTTAAACCTAAAACTGAAGCCAAGTTTATCGAAATATATGTTTTCCCTTCGCCTCCAATAGATGAAGTCACCAAGATCACTTTGCTTCTGTCATCTTCTCCTGATAAAAATCTTACATTTGCCCGAATCCCTCTGAAGGCTTCTGCAACCGAAGATTTCGGAGTATTGATAACCGTAAGCATATTCTCATTGTTATTATTACCAATCACACCCAATAATGGAATTCTTGTCGCACTAACCAATTCTTTAATATTTCTGATCTTACTGTCAAAAAGACTTCCCAAAAGAATTAAAACGAACGGAAACGCAAGAAACCCAATGATAATCATCATTTTTGTTCCTTTTACATTGGGTCCTATTGGCCCTTGCCCCAGATTTTTAGCAGGGTCAATCACTGTAATATCAGACTGATTGGTAGCCAATCTCATCTGGCTTTCGTTCTGTCTGCCGAGCAAACTGTTGTACGTAGCCTCGATCATATTGTACCCTCTTTCTGCATCAAGGTATTTTCGCTGTTTGTCGGGGTATGTTGTAAGATCTGTACTTGCCTCTGCAATTTGCTGGTCTATTTTATTGAGCTCTGTACTGTATACCGTGTGAACGTTTCTAAGAGATCCCGAAGAATTTGCTTTTGCCTCACTTATCAAACGGTTTATTTCTTTGATTGGTTCTGAATTTGGCGTATAAATGGATGCTAATTCTCTCTTTTTAAGATAAAGCGCTTTCAGCTCAGAAACTGATGCCGTAAAAAGACCATCATCAAATCCTGCTGCAGAAGGACTAATCATTCTATCGAAACTCTGAGATTCTACAGAATTTCTGATGCTGCTCAAAGAATTCATTTTGCTGAGTATATCGGCTTTTCTGGCTTCCAGATCTTTTATTTTTTGCAGAGATTTCTCGTCTCTGTTTGTAATATCGTACAGTTTTTCTGAAACCTTAAGATAATTGAGATATGCAGCACTCGAATCCAGTTTTCTTCTGATGTCTCCTAAGCTGTTTTTTAAATACTGCTCTGTATTTTGATCAACTTTTATCTTATCATTAAATCTTTTTTTCTGAAGCTCAGTCACAGACTTATTAAGAAAGTTAACGGTATTATTAAGATTAAAACCTTTTTTGGAGATAATCATAATGGTACTGATTTCCTTATCAAAATCAACACCCACCGTAGAAACAATGCCATTTACAGCATCATTTACCGTAGAAAGGCTTACAATAATATTTTCGAATTTGATGGAAGGCGATACCGGATTGGGAACCAATTTAAATCTAAGATTGGGAGTGGTATACCATTCATTTACTTTGATGGTTTTGTTGGCTGGTCTTCCAAAGCTTTCAATATTCTGAAAACCTTCAACATCATAAGAGTACAGATGATTTGACTGCCCCTCTTCCGGCAAACTTATCTGGTAAGAATTTCCTCCTTTTGGTGTAATTGTAATGGGATAATTGACTTGCTGTAAGTGTTTGCGATCTATTTCTAAAAACACAGGCGAGTCATTTTTATCCAGATAAGTAGATTTAATGATTCCTTTAGTACTATAATTTACAAAAAGGTCCAGTTCATTCACTAAAAACTCGTTGTGAGATCTAGAAAGCAACATTTTCTTTAAATAAATACCATCCTGATTACCACTTTGCCCCCAGATAAAATTAATTGACTGGCTGGGTGTAAAATAGCTTGCTGTATTATTTGAAATACTTAATTTAAGATCTGACGCATAAATATTCTGCGCATAATACTTGCCATAGAACCAAGATACCGCATATCCGAAAAACAACATCAGTAAAAACCAATACCAGTTTCGGAGAACTCTTCTTAAAAAATGTTCTATATCAAATAAAGCAAATGATCCATACTTTTCTTTTTGTGGCTCATTTTTACCTACTAAAGCTTCTTTTCCTGGGATCATAGATTAAAGGTTTTTAATAAGTAGATAAATTGATAATGCCGTTGTAAGCACAGAAACACCGCTAATCAATGTTTGTATAGGGTCTTTTCCAAAACCGTTGAGCGCTCTTCTCTGTGTAGTAAGGAAAATCTCGTCCCCGTTTTGCACATAATAATAAGGAGAATTCATCACATCTTCTCTGGTAAGATCAATCTTAGCTTTTTTGATCCCTTCCGGTAACTTTCTGTATACTACGATGTTTTTACGATCTACAGTTCTGTTTAATCCGCCATTAATAGAAATTGCTTCCGTTAATGTCAGTGTATTTTTGTGAGCCTTTTTCTCACCTGTAATTCCTACTGTTTCTATATCGCCTAAGACATAATATGTGATTCCGTCTGTATTGAGTCTTACTTCAGATTTACCGTCCTGAAAATTTTCATTTACTTTTTGCTGAAGCTCCTGCGTGATCTCTTCTATCGTTCTTCCTTCTGCCTTTACGTATCCTATGCCGAAAACCAATATATCTCCTTTGGAGTCAACTTTCAACCCATTAAAATAGATCATGGCATTTCCCCCGGTTCCTGCTCCTCCGCCGGCACTAAACGAGATATTATTTCCCGCAACAGGAGCATTTAAAGAAGAATAAAACTGTGCTGCATCCCCTTTGGGAGTGGTAATAATATTCAAGGTCAACATATCGTTTTTGGTGACTCTGTAAACAGGAATATTGTAAGGAATTAAACCCTCTTCGTTGATAACAAGGCTTTCACTGGGCTGCATATACGTTACATCTTTCGTAGTAATACAGGAAACCAATAAAAAAGGTAAAATTAAGAATGGGAAGTACTTATAAATTTTCATCGTGATAAATGTAGTTTGCAAAAATAGAATTTAATTCTCAGTTTTCAGCTTATTATTCCTCAGCATAATTATGATATCCGGAATATAAGCGCCTAAAAAACCTAAGAATAGAATAACCGCCAATAATAGATTCACATTAATGTGCCTAAAACAATAGGTGATTATAACAATAAAAAGATAATAACAAATGATATAAAAACTGGATCTTCTGTGCGTAAGATCTAGCTTCAGTAGTTTATGATGGATATGATTTTTATCTGCTTCAAAAGGTGATTTTTTATTCCAAAGTCTTATGATAATAACGTTTAAAGTATCTACAATTGGGAGAATAAGAATAGCAACAGCTACAACGGGAGCAGATTTCAAATGATATCTCGGAACATTCACAACGTTCCTGTCTATAAAAATATCTATAAAACATATACAGGTAAATGCCAGTAAAAACCCTAAAAGCATAGAGCCCGTATCCCCCATAAATATCTTTGTAGCCCGTAAATTTGATAAATTATAATATAAAAACGCCAATACAGAACCAATCAAAACGACCGATAAAATAACCAAAGGATAATTATATTCTCCCAAACGAAAGTAGCTAATCCCAAAAAGGGCACTGCTGATAAGAGAATAGCCACCGGCAAGACCATCAATTCCATCGATAAGATTAAAAGCATTGATGAGAATAATAAAAGTAAGAATTGTAAAAATAACACTTACAAAATAATGAATTTCATAAACACCAAAAATTCCAAATAAATTTCTGATCCTCACATCTGAACCAATAACAATAAAAGCTGATACTATAATCTGAGCAACCAACTTTTTGTAAGCACGCATCACTACAATATCGTCCATAATCCCTACATACAGCAGAATTATCAGCGACGCAAAAAGAAATTTATAGAGATCAAAAATTTCATAAGCAAAAATTGAGGTGCACACTCCTATTGAATAAAACATCGCAATGCCTCCCAGATTAGGAATTTTCCTGAGATGCGAGCTCCTTACACCGGGCTCATCCATCAGGTTTTTACGCTTTGAAATTTTAATGATTGTGGGAATAGAGAAAAACGTAATCAGAAAAGAAGACAGGAAACCCAACCCTACTTTTACGTAAAAAATAGAAATCCCTGTTTCATTTAAGAATAATTCAAAATTTTTCATCTATTGCTTTTTGAGCTCGTAGTCTTCGGTTATATTAAGCGAGAATTTTAATGTTAATCATTTAAAATCTATCATAAAATACCGAAATTTCATTTGTGTTTATATAAGTTTTCTTATTAGTTTTTTCTGCCCGGCAAAAAAAAGCAGATAAAAAATCATTTTTTTCACGGGTAAAGATAAAAGATAATTTTTACCAAAACGACTGTAACACAATATATCTTTGATTTTAACATCTCTTTTCCTCATAAAATCCTGCAGTTCCTGAGACATTTTGAAAAATTGAGTTTCATTTTTAACAAAAGCCAGATAAGCCAAAAACGTGTACACTCCTTCCAGAATCTGAAAGTTTTTCAACTCTCTTTTTTTTGAAGAATATGACGTAGTTTTAAAAAATTCTTCCACATCTTCTACTGCTCTTAAAATATCCAAACCCTTTTCGTTATGGGTTTTCGAGATAGAATCTTGGCGTTCCAGATATTGATAATGAAAATTTTGAGTTTGTGCAATGGTTTTACATTCCAGCAAAAGCTGAGGAATCAGCTGAATATCTTCAAAATGAACTCCTTTTTTAAATCTTTTATGCGCAAAAAGTTCTTTTTTAAATAATTTATTGCAGGCAAAATAGCTCAAATCGGAGAAAACAGAAAAATTAGATTCCAAAACAATTTTTTCAGGCATATTCGGAATTTGCGTCAGTTTCTGTGTAGTATTTCCTTCTTCATCTACTTTCTGAATATTGCAGATTATCATTTCAGCATTATGTTTTTCGGCCAGATTCAGCATTTCTTCAAACATTGTTTCAGAAACGTAATCATCACTGTCTACAAATCCTATATATTCTCCTGTGGCTTTATTTATTCCAAAATTTCTGGCATCGCTCAAACCACCATTTTCTTTAGTAAAAGCTTTTATTTTATTGGGATATTTTGCTGAATATTGCTGAATAATATTTTCTGAACCGTCTTTACTTCCATCATTTACAACGATAATCTCAATCTTTTGCAGACTTTGGTTCACCAAAGAATTCAGGCATTTCGCCAGGTAATGTTCAACATTATAAACAGGCACGATGACCGAAACTTTCGGGAACAGATTTTCCATCATTTAGATTTTTGTAAATCTTGCGCTCAGCCAGCCTTTTTTAGCTTCATCAAAATCTTTTCTCGAGCAGGGAATGCAGTTTTCAATATTTTCATCGTCTCCAAAATACCAAAGATTACTGAAGGTATCACGCTTGAAAGCATATTGCCGGTCTTCAATCAAAACATAAAAAATTTCGTAATGTCTTTCTTTAGGATGCGATTGCTGTATGTTGATTCCTTCAATCAGATACCAAAGCATTTGCGCCAAAAGCTGATAATTGAGCTGATTTTCAGAATAAATATTATAATTAAAAATTCCTACCGATTTCAGATTTTCACTTAAGCCAATTTCTTTCATGTAGGCACAGATTTCTCTTCGGTTTAAACCATTTACCTGCGGATTCATTGAAAATGCATCACCAAAACTTTCAATTGCATCACAATTTACCGTTACCAGATCTGCTTTTCTGAAAAAAGGTTCAGTTTTCTCCGTAGAATTCATCATTTCAGCCAAACGTACAATATCAAACTCAACTTCTTTGATGAGCTTTACAGAATCTTGCTCATTCAGATGCTTTTGATATCCTAAATGATGATAATTTTTTATTGAGAAATTTTTTGAACCTAAAATTTTGCTTAAAAAAGTATGTTCATTAATATTTTCACCCTGTTTCAGTGAAATAATATTGCTAATTTGAGTATAATTAATATTTTTCTGATGAAAATTTAAACCTGAAAATAATGAGAACGCAAAATCATTCGAACCACCAATAATCACGGGAATTGCTCTTTTAGAATGGCATGCCGACAAAACTTCCTGTAAAACGTAATGAGAATCTTCCACCGATTTTCCGGACACCAAATCTCCCAAATCAACGATCGGAATCTCAAAATCAAGCTGCGAAAGTTTGTAAAACTCTTTTCTTACTGCAGTAAAATCCTGAACTTCAGCCTCGCCATTTGCTCCTCTGTAATCAGAAACAAACAAAAGCACAATGCTGTCTTCCTTTATTTCCTTTGTAATCTTATTTCCGATTTGCCAGTTTTCTGTTCTGAAATTTCGTGGCGAAATGATAAAATCTTCAAAATCCATGCTCTCAAATACTTATTAAAGCTCAAAAATATTAAAATTAAATGAGTAAGCAGAGTTTTGAAATATATTTCAGAACAAAAAATATTTCTTGTGATCAACCTTGTCAAAGTTTAAAACTTTGACAAGGTTTTCAAAAACGCACAGTTTTTACCCTTTCAAAATCTCAAACACAAAAGTCGTAGAAGTTTCAAACGTTCCGCCTTGTGTTGCACCAAATAAAAACTGAGGTTTCTTTCCATCTTTGCTCATCAAAATCATTGGGCGCTCCAGTCTTCCAAATCGTTTTAAATGTTTTGGCGGATTCGGTTCCTGAACGTAAGACTGCATATTAAGATAAGCGATTTCAGGTTTCGTCCATTCAATTCCGTTTTTTGTCGTTAAATGCAAACCATATTCATGATTAAAAAATCCCATATCACGAGCAATCATATGGAACTTACCGTTTTCTTTCCAGATAAACGCATCTTCAAGTTGGGCATTGTTTGGTAAGTTTGAAAAATCAATCACAGGATTTTCAGAAACCTTTGTGTATGGCCCGATTGGAGAATCTGCTTTCGCCAATCCGTATTTTCGGTTTCCTCTTACAGCGCCTTTCTGAGTTTCGTATTCCTGGGTATTCCAGGATTTGTAGAAAAGCCAGTATTTCCCGTCGTTTCCTTTTACAAAGGCAGGATTTGTTGTACAATGATCATCCCAGGAACCTTCTTTCCCCGGAAGGAGTAAAGGTTGATCTGGTCTTTTCCAATCTCCGTCAAGACTTTTTGAAACAGCCAACCCTATTCTTTTGGTATTCGTTTTTCCATTGGAATTCCCCATAAAGAATAACAAATATTGATCTCCAACTTTTTTAATTAAAGGATTGTGACACGTTGTTGCATCCCAAAACTCGCCACCTCTCGGTGCAAGAATAACTTGCTTGTGTTGAAATTCTTCAAAAGGCGAATTGGCTTCTGCCCGGCAAATCTCAGAACCATTGAGCCAGCCGCCCATTCCTTTTTCTTTTTTCCAGCGTGAATAAAAAAGATGCACTTTTCCGTCTTCGCCCCAAATCGGGGAAGAACACCAAATATAATATCCTTCGAGTTCCAATGAACGACCAATCGGCTTTAATTTAAAATAAGGTTTGTCGGAAAAATCGAATGCTTTGGTAAATGACGAACCCAAAAATACAGCTGTAATTCCTAAAGCTGAAGTTTTTAAAAAATCTTTGCGAGTATATTTTGATTGGCTCATTGTATTTGATTTTCAGCTAATGTAGAAGAAACTGATTTTAATAGTATCCTGCACTTTAGGGTTGTAATATTCTTACTAATTAAGCTCTAGCCTGGAGATATTTACAACTTAGCATCGCCAGTGGCAATATTATTTCAACGAATACATTGATACTTTAAAAATTTATCATCCAACCGCATGTTTTTATTCATTACTTTTGAATTACAAACAAATTAAAATCACAAATGATGAGTACAAACAATCAAATCAGTGTAGAAATTCCTCAAACCGTATTAAACGAGGTGAACCAAAAATTGCAGGAGTGCAAAACATTACTTGCACCCTATCTAAAAGCACTAACAGCAGATGACCGAAAATCTCTCTTCAAAATGGGAGACAAAACGGTGGCTACCGTACAGAAAGTAAAAAGCTACCTGGAGACCAATCCTGAATTTGCACCGGTGTACATGGATAAAGATGAATTCTTGAAAGATGAAGCCGTGGTAACAGGGCTCAACCCAATCTCTAATCTGGTAGACCAATTAGCTTCTGATCTTTCCGACACCATTACGCTTGCAGGCAGTGAAGCTTTAATGGCATCTATGCTGTATTATGGCACGAGCAAGGAAGCGGCATCCAAAGGAGTGGCTACAGCAAAGCCTATCTATGAAGACCTCAGCCAGAGATTTAGCAAACGAGGAAACAAAAATTTATCTGAGAAAAAGTAAACTTTAAAACGACATTGAAAATCTGACTCTTTTGGTATTTCTACAATCACTGAAAGAGTCTTTTTTATGACTAAAAGTATTTCATTAATGATAAAAAGTATCTCGGGAGAGTCTTTTTGCATCTCGGGAGATACTAAAAGAGTATCATTTGTTTCTTTTTACATTACAGTAAACGCAAAAAGCATCTCGGGAGATGCTTTTTGTGTTTAATCACTTATTTCTGAGGTTTAAGAAGATTATTTTCTTCCTGCAAATCTTTGTTCTCTTTCTTCAGTCTTTCGTTTTCTTCCTTTAGAAGATTGATATAATCTTTTTGATTTTCAAGGATATATTCTGGGATATTAAAGTATGTATTATTATTTCCTATATAATTTCCTGAGCTATTATCAAAATTTTGCATCACATTGGCTGCCTCATTATTTTCCTTAATTTCTTCAATATCTACTTCCAAAAGCTTCGAAATACGCTCCCACTCCATATCGGTAATTCCTACTTCACCTTTTTCTTTTCTCTGATAGTGCGTCTGGCTGATATTAAGATGCTCTGCAACATCCTGCTGAGAAAATTTCTTCTGCTTTCTTACTCGTATTAAGTTTTCTTTTACCATTGGGGTTATTTTTTACAAATATAACATTATGCGAATAAACCCGAATAAAACCCGAATAAATTCGAACCAATTTTTCAATTTTTTATTTTAGTTTTGTCACATTCTCTACGAGATGAGAATTTTTTATATATTTAACCCCCATTAAAAAACACCATGATTATGAAAAAAAATCTACTGCTCAGGCTTTGCCTGATGATGATAGCTTTGCTATCTTTCCACTCCTGTCGACAGGATTTACTTCCTGACAAGGAAACCTACAACAACAGCAGCGCATTTCAGCTGACTTCCAAAAGAATTTCTTTGAATGAATCTAAGCACAAATCAAAACTTCTTCCTGAGCTTGAGAAGGCTAAAGCTGAGTTTAAAGAACTGAAAATTGATGCTCTTGGCAAAACCGTCAGTTATGGAAACGGTGTTTCTATAGATACCGATAATGTAACGTATATAGAAAACGGCCCCAATTACCATACCTATACTTTTACTATTACCCGAGAAAATGCACCTGCAGAAGCGCCGCTGGAAAATCTGGTACTGAGCCCGACGACAGATGGCACTTATAAGGAGCTGCTGGTAACCTATAATCTCACGCCCTTAGAAAAAGAGCAATTACAAAATGGCATCCCTGTAGACCTGAAAACAAAAGCAATCTTTACCAAGCTTGGAAGCGGAACATATTCTCCGGGATTATTTTCTAAAGAAATGGTATGCCATACAGAACTTCACGAGACCTTTACCACTTGCAGTGCGAATGAACATAATCATGGAGAGCAGGCGTACTCTGAAGACAACCCTGGCGGATGTAAAGCTACTACCATTTCTGTAAAAGTGATTGTAGCCATAGAAGTCTGCAATTACAGCGGAGGTGGCAGCATGGGCGAGCCGGGAAGTCCCCCTGGAACTGGCGAAGGAGGCGGTGGCGGAGGAGGAGGAATAGACCCAAATAATGAACCCTGCAATGGCAACGGTGTTTTGACTGAGCCTCAGCAGCCTAATCTTACAGACCCTAACAGATGTACGGGAATACCGACAATGCCTACATTGCCAGGTCTGGAAGATATGGCACCGTGTGAAATTCTGAAAAGAAACTCCAACAATACAAAATTTCAGGTAAAACTTGACAGCATCAAACAGAGGGTTCTAAGCACTAAACCGTGACACCCTTGAAACGATGATTACCGTAAGACAATCGGGGCAGAAGATTACGTACCAAACCTTTAAGCAGCCACCTGGTTCTAGCGGGCTAACCGTTTCCGGACAGGTTCACAGCTATGATATTGCCAATATACATAATCATCCTAAGAAAGGTATTCCTATATTCTCACCCGACGATTTGGTAAGCTTCTACCGTAGCTACAACTATGTAGCGCCCTTCAGAAAAAATGCCTACACCTTTTATGTGGTATGTGCCAATGGTACAACATATGCTATGAGAATGGAAGATACCTCTGCTTTAGACGCTTTCTTTGCGGGAATAGATTTGTCAACAGATGTAGGCAAGAAAAGAGCAGAAAAATCTGTGAATACTGTGTTTGAGGAAATTGGTAAAATGGATACAAGATTAGATTACACACCAGATATGGCAGAGAAAATGTTCTTGAAATCTTTAAAATCGCCTGAATTAGGTAGTGGAAATTCCCTATCTCTTTACCAGCAGGAAAGTGGAGTCTGGAAAAAACTAACTTTAAATCCAGATGAAAGTATTAATAAAACACCTTGTCCTTAAATCTTCAAAACAACTATTATGAAATATTTACTATTTATATTAACATTTACAGTTTCTTTACAATGTAAATCACAAAATCAAATTGTCAACTTACCTGACTGCGACACATATTTCAATCGTTCTTCAGGAGATTATTATCGTAAAGACATCAATAATATTTTGAACCAATATGAAGGCACATGGAAATGGAACCAAGGTAATAAGGAATTTACCCTTACACTAATCAAACAAAAACATCATTATAATCAATATGGTGGAAACAATTACTATCGTGACCGTTTAGTAGGTTATTATAAATACAAAGAAAACGGAGTTGTTGTTGCAGATACTTCTTCAGATGACTTAAATAAAGATTTTGATCCTAAAGTAATATTCAATTTAAATTGTCATTCAAGGATAGTATCATTAAGTTTCGAAGACTACAAAAAAAACAAAGAATATGATGTTTATTTAGAAAAACTTTCTCCAACTCAAATTAAATTTGAAGGTCAGGAAGAAGGAGATGTATTGGTATCAAGATCCACACCCGGAACGTATGCACCAATCTATCCAGGAAATACTTTTCCTTTAAACATGGTTTTAACAAAGCAGTAAAGAGTATGAAAAATATAGTTTTCATATTAACATTTTTTTGTTCTTTTTTGTACTCACAGAGTAATCAATTTCATGACCAAATCTATTTCATAGGAGAAAAAATAAGAGAAGAATCTTATTCAAAGAACAGCCAAATAGAGGTTATTCCTGCCAGTAAACAAGTTGGCTGTGAGGAAATGGATAAAGATGGTAATTGTTATCCCGAAGTGATGATCTGGGAACAAGCGAGGACAAGTATTGAATCTCATACAGCTTATAGAATAATTAAGGTAATCAAAGGGAATTATGAAGAAAAAACAATTAATTCTGTTCTTGCAACATATCTTTCCAACCCCCCAATTTTTGAAATTCAGGAGGGAAAAAAAAGCAAATATGTTATTGTTGGGGTTATAAGATATTATAACAGATGGTATCAATGTTTTATAGAAAAAATATATCCTACAAAAGATAATAAATGGATATTGCCTTATAAAGACACTTATCCCTTTATTGACTATGAAAAAAATATTCCAAAAAAATTAAAAAAGTCAGAGAGAATCAAAATCACCACGGACGATCTTTTTTATAAAACAAAACATTATTCTACTCCTGAATTGGTTAAGCCTTATTATAAAAAGTATAAAGGATATGCAGTTGTAATAACTGGTTTCATATTCTAAAATATATTATAAGAATTTTCAATCTAATATATATAACTATAGTTTTCCTTTTGAGATAATCTTTAACAAAACAATAAAATAAAATCCTCAAATTTGAGGATTTTTTAATAGTGATAGCCGTGTGCTTTATTTACCGGATAGAATTTTTAAAGAAGTTACAGAAATGGATGATACATTAGATTATACTTCAGAAATGGCAGAAAGAATGTTTTTAAAATCATTAAAAGCTTAAAAGTTAGGCGGAGGAAACTCACTTTCTCTTTATCAACAGGAAAATGGAGTCTGGAAAAAGCTAACTTTGAATACTGATGAAAGTATTAATAAAACACCTTGTCCATAAAATTTTAAAACAACTATTATGAAATATTTATTATTTATATTAATCTTCACTCTGTCTGTGCAATGTACTGCACAAAATCAAATAATACCTTTAACTAACTGCGACAAACAATATGATCATACATCTGGGAATGCTTACCTAAAAGACACTACAAATGAAATGGACAAGTATACAGGTACATGGAAATGGACGCAGGGAAGCAAAGAATTCATTCTTACCCTAATAAGACAAAAACATCACTACAAAGAAACTGGAAATGATAATTACTATCGTGATCGCTTGGTAGGCTATTATCAGTACAAAGAAAATAGTATATTAATAGCTGATACTTCTACAGATGATTTGAATAAAGATTTTAGGGTTAAAGTAATATTTGTTTTAACTTGTCAATCAGATATTATATCAATATCCTTCGAAGATTACAAAAAGAATAAAGAATATAGCGTAATTCTAGAAAAGCTTTCTGATACTCAGATTAAATTTACAGGTAAAGAAAAAGGAGATGTCTTGGTTTCAAGATCCGGACCAGGTAACTATGCTCCTATTTATGGTGGAAATACTTTTCCGCTCAATATGGTTTTAGTGAAACAATAAAGAAAGATCCTCAATGTATTTTGAGGATCTTCTTATTAATTGTAAAAAAGTCTCCGCAAACGGTACCACCTATGCGCTGAAAATGGAAGATACTTCTGCTTTGGATACTTTTTTTGCGGGAATAGATTTGTCTACAGATGAAGGGAAGGAAAAAGCAAAAGATCTTCTGTATAAAGTTTTTGAAAAAGATGGAGGTACGGACAAAACTATTGATTACACATCAGAAATGGCAGAAAGGATGTTCTTAAAGTCTTTAAAATCACCTGAATTAGGTGGTGGAAATTCGTTATCTCTTTATCAGCAGGAAAATGGAGTTTGGAAGAAATTGTCTTTAAATCCTGATGAAACCATAAAAAAAGAATCTTGTCCTTAAAATCATTAAAAGCAATTATTATGAAATATTTACTATTTATATTAACCCTTACATTGTCTTTGCAATGTACAGCACAAACTCAGATTATAAATTTAACAGATTGTGATTCATACATTAACGAATCATCTGGAGATTATTACCGTAAAGATGTTAACAATATTTTAAATCAATATGAAGGTATATGGAAATGGACGCAAGGAAACCGAGAGTTTATACTCACCTTGATTAAACAAAAGCATCATTATACCCAATATGCAAATGATAATTATTACGAAGACAGATTGGTAGGACATTATCAATACAAAGAAAACGGAATATTAATAGCTGATACTTCTTCTGATAATCTGAATAAGGATTATAGCCCTAAAGTAATATTCAACTTAACATGTCATTCAAATATTACATCATTATCTTTCAATGATTATAAAAAAAATAAAGAGTATGATGTTTTTTTAGAAAAAATTTCCCCTACTCAGATTAAGTTTACAGGCAAAGAAGAAGGAGATGTATTGGTATCAAGATCCGCACCCGGAACGTATGCACCGATCTATCCAGGAAATACCTTTCCTTTAAAAATGGTTTTAACAAAACAATAAAGAAAAGATCCTCAATATATTTAAGGATTTTCTTATTAATGTAATTGTAAAAAAGTCTCTGCAAACGGTACTACCTATGCTTTGAGAATGGACGATACATCTGCTTTGGATGTTTTCTTTGCAGGATTTGATCTGTCAATGGATGTGGATGAAGGGAAGAAAAAAGCAACCCAGACAGTTTATGATTTGTTTAAAGAGGCTGGAGGGATGGACAAAAGATTAGATTATACATCAGAAATGGCAGAAAGGATGTTCTTAAAGTCTTTAAAATCACCTGAATTAGGTAGTGGAAATTCGTTGTCTCTTTATCAGCAGGAAAATGGAGTTTGGAAAAAGCTAACTTTAAATCCGGATGAAACCATTAATAAAACACCTTGCCCTTTATAACACTAAAAACATTATTATGAAATATTTACTATTTATACTGTCACTTACATTGTCTTTACAGTGTAAAGCTCAAAATCAAATTGTCCCATTAAACAACTGTGATAAACAATATGATCATGCATCTGGCAATGTTTATTTAAAAGATACAGAAAATAAAATGGATAATTATGTAGGCATTTGGAAGTGGGCTCATGGAAATAAAGAATTTATCATTACATTAATTAAGCAAAAACATCATTATAATCAGACGGGAAATGATAATTACTTTAGTGATCGTTTAGTTGGTTATTATCAATACAAAGAAAATGGAGTATTAATAGCAGACACTTCTACTGATAATTTGAATAGGGATTTTGGTATTAAAGTTCATTTTATTTTAGATTGTTATTCTCAAATATCATCACTAAGTTTCCGAGATTACAAAAAAAATAAAAATTATGATATGTTTTTAGAAAAGCTTTCTCCCGCACAAATTAGGCTTACAGGAAAAGAAGAAGGAGATGTATTAGTATCAAGATCCGCACCCGGAACGTATGCTCCTATTTATGGTGGGAATACATTTCCTTTAAAGATGGTTTTAACGAAGCAGTAATATGAAATCCTCAAATTTTGAGGATCTCTGCCTAGTAAAGTAATAGCTGTTAAGGGTTCCTATGCTCTGAGAATAGAAGATAATTCTGTTTTAGACACATATAATTTGACACAACTAAAAAAGTAAAAGCAGAAGACAATACACTATCAAAAAAAGCACAGACAAAAATCTGTGCTTTTTTTATCAACCTTGTCAAAGTTTAAAACTTTGAAAAGGTGTAAATTATTTCTTCGCTGCCGGTTTTTTAGCAGGAGCTTTCTTCGCTGTTGTTGTTTTTTTTGCGGCTGGCTTCTTAGCTGCCGTTTTTTTCTTTTCAGCAAAAGCTTTTGGATCTTGTGCGGTAATCCACTTTTTCACCTCATCGACAGAGACGTCTTTCAGCTCGTCTGCTTCATACTTGGTATCGTCTTTCTTTTTAGGAATTTTATAAATATTCTTTCCATGTTTTACGATAGGGCCCCATCTCGCATTTTCAATTGAGATTTTTTCGGCTTCCCATTGTTGGATATAACGGTTGGCTTCTTTTTCCAGCTTGGCTTCTACCAATTCGTTGATGTCACTTTGAGAAAGGTTTTCGAAGTTATATTTCTTCGGAACGTTGATGAAAATACTTTTATATTTAATGAAAGGGCCAAATCTACCTGATCCTTTCGTAATAGGCTCGCCTTTGTATGATGCAATTGGCGCATCGGCTACTTTCTTTTCAGCAATGATTTCTTCTGCACGTTTTTGATCTACAGAAAGCGGATCTTCACCTTTGGGAATACTGATGTATGTTTCGCCCCATTTCACATAAGGTCCAAATCTTCCGACACCTACAGAAACTGTTTGCCCATCAACTTCGTTCAGATCAAAAGGAAGCTTAAACAATTCTAAAGCATCGTCGAAAGTAATGGTTGCGATATTTTGTCCTGACATTAATGATGCGAAAGCTGGCTTTTCTTCATCTTCGGTTTCCCCAACCTGAATCATAGCACCAAATCTTCCTATTCTGGCATATACATTTTTGCCGGTTTTAGGATCAACTCCCAATAATCTCTCGCCATTTGCACGGTCTGCATTTTCTTCTACATCTGCAATTCTCGGGTGAAATTTAGAATAGAAATTGGTCATCATTTCTTTCCATTTCTGAGCACCACTCGCAATTTCATCAAAGCTTTCTTCTACTCTGGCGGTAAAACCATAATCAAGAATTTCTGTAAAATTATCGGTCAGGAAGTCATTTACAACCTCACCAATGTCTGTTGGAACAAATTTATTTTTGTCGCCCCCGAATTTTTCGTCAAGAACTTCTTTTTTAATCTTATCATTTGCTAAAGAGATTTTTACCACTTCACGAGTGTGAGGCTCTATTTCTCTTTTATCTACATATTCACGGTTTTGAATGGTCTGAATCGTTGGTGCATAAGTCGATGGACGACCAATTCCCAATTCTTCCAGTTTTCTTACCAATCCGGCTTCTGTATATCTTGCGCTTGGTCTTGTAAATTTTTCCTGTGCTGTGATCTTTTTGTAGCTTAACACTTCACCAACGGTTACTTTCGGCAACAGCTTCTCGTTGTTTTCTTCGTCTTCCTCTTCTGTTTTTACAATTCCGTATGCTTTTAGGAAACCGTCAAAAATAATAACTTCACCCTGCGCTTCAAAATGCTGCGGAAGTTTGGCGTTACCAATTTCGATAACCGTTTTCTCAATTTTAGCATTTGCCATCTGAGAAGCCAATGTTCTTCTGTAAATCAACTGATATAGCTTGCTTAACTGCACATCTGAAATTGATTTTACCGAAAAATCTGTCGGACGGATCGCTTCGTGAGCTTCCTGAGCCGATGATGATTTTGTAGTATAGTTTCTTGGTGCAGAATATTCTGCTCCGTATTCTGAGACAATTTGTTTTTTTGCGCCTTCAATTGCTTCCTGAGAAAGGTTTACCGAGTCGGTTCTCATATAAGTAATGAATCCTTCTTCGTAAAGTCTTTGTGCAAGACGCATCGTGTTTGTAACGTTGTAACCCAATCTTGAAGAAGCTTCCTGCTGAAGTGTAGAAGTCGTAAACGGTGCAGAAGCAGAACGGCTTCCCGGTTTTGTTTCTACATTTAAAACTTTAAACTCAACTGTTTTTGCCAGTTCTAAGAATTTCTCGGCCTCTTCTTCTTTTTCGAAATCCTTTTTAAGCTTAGCAGCGATTTCCTGCATTGCTTTATTTAAGAAAATTCCGTCTAGCTTGAAGCTTGCTTTTGGAGTAAACTCACGAATTTCTTTTTCTCTTTCAACCACCAATCTTACCGCAACCGATTGTACTCTACCGGCAGATAATCCCGGTTTTACTTTTTTCCAAAGTACCGGAGACATCTCAAAACCTACAATTCTGTCTAAAACTCTTCTTGCCTGTTGAGCGTTTACCAGGTTCTGGTCAATATCTCTTGGATTTTCAATTGCTTTAAGAATCGCATTTTTAGTAATCTCGTGGAAAACAATTCTTTTTCTGTTTTCGGGTTTCAGTTTTAATTCATCTGCCAAATGCCAGGCAATAGCTTCTCCTTCGCGGTCTTCATCGGAAGCAAGCCAAACCATTTCGGCTTTCTTTACGGCAGACTTTAATTCTGTTACCAATTTCTTTTTGTCGGCAGAAACTTCGTAATCCGGACTGAAGGTCTCCAAGTCAATCCCCATCCCTTTTTTAGGAAGATCTCGGATGTGTCCGAAACTGGATTTTACTTCAAAATCCTTTCCTAGATATTTCTGAATAGTTTTTGCTTTTGCCGGGGACTCAACGATTACTAAATTTTTCGACATATAGAAAATTTTTGCAAAAGTAAAGCTTTTTTATTAGATGGGTTTTGCTAAATAATTTTATTAATACATGAAACAACTTAAATTCTGGTTCATCAGCAGATTTTTTTAAAACTAAACATCCATTCGCCAATCGATTACCAAATAAAAAAGACAATTACAGAAAAACTTTACTTCTATTGAAATAGACAGAAACGTTTGATCTATTTGATTTTTTAAATAACACGAAATCAAAAAGATTAGTTTTAACACTATATTTCTTAATTATGTACTGTTATTTTTTTACAATTTTGACTACAGTTTCAGAATTATTTATCCTTACTAAATAGACTCCGCTTACCAAACCGGAAACATCAGTGAAGTTATTTTCAAACTTTCCAGCTTTCACCAACTGTCCGGTTGCACTGTAAATTTGATAGTAATAATCTTTATCATCGGTTGCTTTGATATACAATAGGTTTTGTACCGGATTTGGGAAAAGAGTGATTTTATTTTCCTTTATTTTTACTGAAATATCATCTTTGGTGAAAACATTTGAGGCTTTTACATTATTACCCGCCGTTACAGGAATTGCAGGAATAGGACCTTCTTCATTTCCATTTTGATCGTATTTTACTTTTACACAACGGCAGTTCATCCCAAAATAAGGATCATTGTTATCATGGAAAGCCATGAAACGATTAGCCGACGAGCTAGAATCAAATAAAATATTAATCGGTCTTCCTATATAATTTGAGTTTAAGGCTGCTGTCCAAACCCCGGAATATTGAAAATTATTCACACCATAAGTTCCAACAGGAGTCTGATTGGCCATTACACTTCTGAAACCACGTGATCCGGCATTAGGATAATTCCCTACAGCGTAATTTGCATTATTGAAAATAAAACCAACACTTGCATTGGCTGAATTTTTAACCTGTACTCCCGAATAATCAGTTACTAAGCTATAGCTGGTCGCAACTTTCTTATCTATTTTATACCACGGTGACAGCCCAAAATCTCTATTTGTAACAATTGCTACTCCTGTAAGATCAGGAATTCTCCATCCTTCAGGACAGGGATCAAAAGGTGATTTTTTTCCACCTCTACCCCAACGGTTATCAGCAACATTGGGTTCATTTAAAAGCCAGTCTGTTCCATTTGTATAATTGGGAATTGCGCTGTTGTAAAGAGCAAAAGAGCTAGGAATCATATAAACCAAAGGATTTTGCACTGAATAAGAAAGTACTTTCGATACTTTTTCGTTCACTTTGTCATTTGCTAAAACATTTGCATTTGATGCATTTGTGTAGGTATTGTAGGGAACAATATAATTTCCAGACATGTCATTGTATGTGGCCGCACCAAGTGTAGTATATGCTATTGCTCCATTTGAATTTACACTTCCTAAAAATATATTATAAGAAGTTCTGTCTGCATATTGAAATGAAGGAATAGGATCTTTTCTTCCCCATTGATACTGCAGTCCTGTAGAAGCATTGATTTTTGAATATTCCTGAACTGTAGGAGCCAAAGGATTTGCAACAAGAGGAAACGCATCAACAGCACCAAGGTTTCTATCCATAAATTCTGTTTTCAAAACATCACCTTTCGGCACATAATTCACATAATTGGTTGCTACAGCATTAGGCATCTCGGTTGTATAAATAGTAGATTCTATAGGAGTATCTGTTACCCAGATATGCCATGACCAGTAAACCGGATTTGTAATGCTTCCATTATGCAATGTAACCACAGCGTTTCCACTTTGATTAGGTGCTAAATTAACCACGATCTTAGATGTTGATAAATCTGCCAGCGAGCCGGGCGAAGGATTTACAATATTTACGGTATTAATTAAAGCCGTATTGGTAGTCCATAGAACATTAGCTTTCAAATTATTAAAACTTGAAGCATTTAATATATCAGTATTATTTAACAATTGGCTATGAGCCGAAAAGGCTTTTGTTACCGGAATTTCAACAACTGAAGACGCGGCAGACTTTACAACCTGATAAGTGTTTGGATTATCTAGCCCAACGGTATATTCAATAACAGGGCTTATATATTCGGTAGGAAAATCATAATCATTAAGCTGATACAAAGGGTCTTTTATACATCTGCACGCATTAGCATCTGAAGTTTTGGCAGTTGACAACGGCATATACCAATATCTTCCTTTAATGGTAGGATTTGCAGGGTCTGGAGTATCTCCCTGATATTTTTCCGGAATCATATACAGCATACGTGAGCTCACAGCGGGAGTTGTATCGTAAAAACGAGTCATTGTTGAGGTCCACAAACCGACATGATGCTGATCGGTATATTGCCCTCCCTGAGCATTAATCGCAATCTGTCCTGTTCCCGGAAAGATCCCCATATTGTTACCGCCAACATTTGACAGATCAAAACCAATATTTGTGAATAACTTAAATCCCGTCATGAAAGCAGGGACATTGTTATCATTGGGTTTTATAATGTGATAGCCATTAGATTCGAAAGCATTTTTTCCTATATTTGTTCTGGTTCCGAACGGAGAAAAATCGACTCTTATATTATCAACATATCCTCCTGAAGCCAAATTTGCAACAAGCATTGATGGAATTCGCCATCCGTTCGGACAAGGGTCAAATGAAGATTTATTTCTGTATGGAGCACTGCTCGCATCACTTATATAATCTGTATTTAATCTACCTCTTGCGTTATCTGACCATAAATTTAGCTCGGTAAGCCTGCTGTCTGTAAAAGCAACTGTTCTCCCAAACCAATTGATCATAAGATTTGCATTATTATTATAATAAGCAGGACCCGAATTATCATCTTTATTTACATAAATCAAACTCAGTGGATTTTTTACAGAAAGCTTTATATTATTATCTACAGTCGCATTGGATAATAAAACAAATTGTCTAAGATTATCAAAATTAACAGCATTGTTAAAGTTTTTTGCACTTCGATGGCGCACTCGTCCAATAGAACCTGAGACTTCATAAAAATCGTTTCCTCTGTAAACCAACGGCGGAATAGGATCTTTTCTGCCCCATTGATACAGCAAGCCTCCGTTTTTATTCCAGTCATCTGCAGTGATTGAATTGCTTAAAGCACCTAAGTTACGATCCATCCATTTCCATTCTGCATCAGGAATTACTTCTATGGTACCATCGCTTTTTTCCCTTTTTACGCCAGCGAAGCTTTTGTAAGTAGAGCCGTTGGTCGGATCATCGGTAACCCAGATATGCCACGACCAGAAAATCTCACCATTTACTCTAAAAACTACAACTGCATTCCCTTCTTTTGATTTATTTACGGGTACTTTTATTTTAGCATTCTCCCCGGCACCTTCAATTTCTAAAGCATAATTTAAACCTGACCTGATCAGTCCGTGATTATCTTCCCAAAGAACATCTGCAGTAACAATTCCGTTTGGAATAATGGAATATCCTAAAAATTTGTAACCAGCCCACATAGCGTAGGCCTTTTTCACAGGAATATAGATCCCGTCGTTTGCTTGTGAGGGCTCAAAAATATAACTATTTGGAGCCTTCATCCAATCTTTTGCAGCTACTCTCTCGGTTGTTCCGTTACTTTTATCGGGAAACTTATCACCTAAAGTGTCTGTTTTTACGTTCAATGCTGAATATTCTGACTTAGAAAGGGTATTTTTTGATTTTAATAAATCTTGAGCCTCAGCAGAGAAGAAACAGAAGGCTGCTGCAATACTGTAAAAGTATTTTTTATTCATATTGTCATTTGATTTGGCAAACTAAATAGATTTTCATTAATACAACATAAATTACAAATATTAATTAAATAAAAACCTATAAATAAATTATTTTACAAATTAAATAATCATATGTATAAATGTATGAAAAATTCATTCCAAAATGTTTTGCCCACAAAAATATAACATTGTATACATTAAAATACAAAGGCAGAATTAACTTTTATTAATGAATAATAAAAATTTGAAGAAAACAAAATTGAAAAGTAAAGCTTAAGGGAGTAAGTAGTTCTTATACAGTTCGGATGTAAATCTGCCGTTTACAATGTTTTTAAAACTAGCAAATACAATAAAATTAAATAAAAATAATGCAATGATAAAAGCGTATATCGTTTTTTTGGTGTTCGCAGAAACCACATACATCGTATTGGGTATAATAATATATGCAAAGCCGATAAAAGCACCTGCCATTCTTGAAGAAAATATACTATTGTTTCTAAACACAAAATACATACAGATCCCTATCACTGCATACACTTTGTGATATTCATAATACGGAAATTTCTCCATCATTTCATCATCAAACGTAAACAGGAAAAATGTAAGAATCGCCAACATACCTTCGGGAATACCAATACCTCCATTCAATCTCTCAGCAGACTGATTCATATACCCGTTGAAACCTTCTACAAGCATACTGTCTGAAGCAAAACCAGTCAGAAAATCTCCGAATACCCTATAAATCTCAAATGGCGAAGCAAAAATCGAAGCGATGATTAAAATCAACATCAAATACTTATTCAAAGGAACGCGAACAAGCCAGTACATTGGTATAAAAAGATAACAAACATTGTGAATACCCGATGCTATGAACATCCAGAAAAGATAAAGAATAAGTTTTCTCTGTTTGATGTACCGCAACGCAAAATACACAATAAAAGTCCCCAGATTTTGCCTTATCTGTCCACTTTCCCCAATAAAAAAGCCGGGAATAAACATAAATAAAGTAAACGTAAAAGGATAAAAGGTATTATCATCCGTATATTCTACTTTAAAAAATACAGCGCAAATGGCAATAACTAATGTAAGGATGTAAAATGGAGCATTAAATACATTGAGCAATACTTTATTGATTAATGCAAATAACCATTCCAGATCTACATTTTCAGAGCCTTGTATATGCAGTGCTTTCAGGAAAATGTTAATGTACTCTTTACTGTCAGCATATACGTAAATCATTACATAACTTCCATAATCCGGACCCACATTCTCACGAAGACCGGCAACGATCATCAGATAAATCCCTAAAAACCAAAACCATTTTTTCGGCACCTTATTTCCAAAGACTTCCTGAACGCTAAAAAATAGCATATAGACAATAGCAATCAGATAATAAGGGTGCAATAAACTCATCGCTTAATTATATAGTTTTTTAAAATCATGACACGCTATCACTGCTCCTGTCAGAATAAGCGGTAAAAATAATCGTACTTCCCAAAAGAGTCCGACCAAAGTAATCATGCCAATATAAGGTAATGAAAAGAATAAATATTTCTTGAAAACCAGTTTATTTTTGTCGTCTACGCAAAGTTTATACATAAAATAAAGTACAACAGCCGAAAACAACAATCCTGCAAGATTAAAAGGGCTTGTAAAATTAGCAACAATATAAATTCCTTCCATGAAGGAAGATTTTTCTTCTTGATTCAAAAAGATTCTCAAACCTAAATATGGCAGCAGGAAAGATAAAAGTAAAGGGATCACTTTCCAAATAAATTGAAAATTTTTCTGCTTTATTTCTTTTAAACAAAAAAAAACGGCAGCAAAAAAAGCAATATTTAAGCACGCAGTTTCTCTTACTAAAGTTGATACTGCAATGAGAATGATCAGCAGATAGAAAAACAGATTTCTGTTGGTATGATGATATTTTAAAATCAAAACAATTCCTACTAAATAACAAAACAAAGCAATCGTATCGCAGTTTGAAGGCGTATACTGAGTCATCACAATAAAGAAAACCATCAAAAGATGAACAATTCTTCTCATCATTATATTCGAAAAAAAATCAACCGATCTAAATTTCAAAATCGCATTAATAATGACCGAACTTAAAATAAAAAACACGGTATTCGTCAAAAAGAGACCGTGATAAAATGGAGTTCCATTTTTAATGAAAAGATTTTTAAAAGGTGACAGAACAGGATTATTGATGCAATATTCCATAAAGTCTGTCATATAAATGCTCAGGTAATTAGGAATTATTCTGTATGAATACACTGAAGAAAACAGAAAATCCGGAGGTCTTTCGGAAGTTTTAAAATGAGTGTAAGAAGACTCGAACCCATAATACGACATGAAAAACAGCAGAAACGGTAAAATTACTACAAACAGAAATCCGGAAAATTTTTCATCAAATGTTTTCAACATACAAAACAGTTGTGCCTTTAAGGATATTTCTTGCCAAATATAACCTGGCAATGGGGAACTTTTACAAAAGTAAAAGTTTTTTTCATTTTACATTGAATATTTTACTGATTTTCAGTGAAAACTTATAATATAATTGTTTGAACTACTCCATAAAAATTTAAATTTGCAAACCTGATTTGAGAAACTCATGCATCGTTTTTTCATCCATTTATATTACCTGATTTCCAAAAATCGTCTTATTTCCCTTGCTGTAGCGTTGGGAATATTAATAATTTGCGGTTTTTTTGCCTCAAAAATTAATTTTGAAGAAGATATTAATCAAATTATTCCGAAAAACGAAAAATCTGATCTTACGGCAAAAGTTCTGAAACAACTCAACTTCTCAGACAAAATCATTGTCATTATTGAAAAAAAATCAAAAGACGACAATTTTCAGCTTTCTGAGACTGCAGATACTTTCCTAAATAAAATTGAACCTTTACATAAATACATCGGCTCTGTTCAGGGAAAAGTAAATGACAATGAAATTTCTGAAACTTTCGATTTTGTGAACCAAAATCTTCCTTTGTTTTTAAACGAAAAAGATTATGCAGAAATCGAAAGAAAACTCAATAAAGACAGTATTGCCAAACAGGTTGAGAACAACTATGTCTCACTGGTTTCGCCTACAAGTTTAGTGACTAAAGAATTCATTAAAAAAGATCCACTCGGAATTACTTTTTTAGGAATCAAAAAACTGAATGCATTAAATATCAGTAAAGATTTCAGGCTTGAAGACAACTACATCGTTACCAAAGACGGAAAAAACATGTTGCTTTTCATCGATCCTAAAAACAAAAGCAACGACACCAAAAACAACGAGCTTTTCGTCAATCAATTAAACGAAATTAAAGACGAAATCAACAAAACTTTTAACGGAAAAACCGAGATCAGCTATTTCGGTTCGCCTGTAATTGCCGTTGCCAATGCCCAACAGATCAAGAAAGACATCCAGAATACAGTTATTATTTCGATGACGGTTCTTCTGATTTTGCTGATGTATTATTTCAGAAACTTCTTCACGCCGTTGATTGTGTTTTTGCCGACCGTTTTTGCGGTTTTCGTTTCACTGATGATTTTATACTTCATTAAAGATAAAATATCGGCAATTTCACTCAGCGTTGGTGCGATTCTGATCGGGATCACCATTGATTACGCTCTTCACATTCTTACGCATTACAAGCACAATAATAATATTGAAGAGCTTTATAAAGAAATCACGCAACCCATTATTTTGAGTAGCGCAACGACAGCGGTTTCGTTTTTATGCCTGGTTTTTGTTCGTTCTGAAGCGTTGAAAGATCTTGGTCTTTTTGCTTCGATTACGGTTTTCCTGTCTTCTTTTGCAGCGTTGATTATCGTTCCGCAATTGTATCACCCGAAAGCAGATAAAGAGAAAACCAACACCAATTTTATTGATAAAATAGGAAGCTATCCTTATGAAAAGAACAAACCGTTGATTATCGGATGTTCTCTGATCATCATCGCTTGTCTTTTCGGTTTCAGACACGTTGGCTTTAATGAAGATATTGGCGATTTAAATTACATTCCGAAAGATTTAAAAATAAGTGAAGCCAAGCTTGAAAAATTATCTGATATCACTTCAAAATCGATTTATACCATTTCTTACGGAAATTCTGAAAGTGAAGCTCTGACAAGAAATTCTCAATTGAGTCAGTTTCTGGAAAAGGAAAAACAGGAAGGGAAAATCTTAAGCTACAACTCGATTGGAAATGTGGTTTTATCCGAAAAAGATCAGCAGAAAAAAGTAGAACAATGGAATCAATTCTGGAATAAGAACAAAAAAGACAAAACTATTTCTGAATTGATCAACAATGGAAACAGATTTGGTTTCAATGCTTCTGCATTTGATCAGTTTAATGAAAATCTGAATAAAGAATACAACACTTTAAGTTTAAAAGATTACTCAACCATCAAAGCCTTTCAAATTTCAGAATTTCTGAGCAATGAAAAAGGATTTTACACCGTTTCGAATGTTGTAAAAGTTGATGAGAAAAACAGAGACGCATTCATCAAAGATGTCGAAAAAAGCCATGAAGCTTTAGCAATCGACCGTCAACAGATGAATGAGAATTTTTTAGGTTTGCTGAAAAGAGATTTTAATACATTAATTAACTATTCTCTTTTAGCGATTGTTTTAACGATTATTGTTTTCTTCAGAAATTTCGAGCTTTCGCTTTTAACAATGTTTCCAATTGTTTTAACGGGAGTTGTTACCGCAGGAATGCTCTATTTTTTAGGATTGGAATTAAATATTTTCAGCACCGTGGTTTGTACTTTGGTTTTCGGGGTTGGGGACGACTTCAGTATTTTCCTGACAAAGGCAATGCAGAAAGAACATACAACCGGTAAAAATGAACTCCCAACTTACAGAACATCTATTATCCTGGCGGTTTTCACCACTATTTTATCGATTGGCTCATTGATTTTTGCCAAACATCCGGCTTTACATTCTTTAGCTTTGGTTGCTTTAATCGGTATGTTTTCGGTGATTGTGATTACCTCAACTCTATATCCGTTTTGGTTCAGATTTTTAATTATCAACAGAGCAAAAAAAGGATTATCGCCAATTACTTTGAGGCTGTTTTTAAATTCACTCCTTTCATTCATCTATTATGGCTTAGGCGGATTGATATTTTCTGCAATCGGCAGTATTTTTGTCAAAAGATCGAAAGGAAAAACTTTAGATTTCATTAAATTAATTTTAGCGAAATTTTTGACTTCAGTTTTATATTCGAATCCGTTTGTAAAGAAAAGAGTCATTACAAATCCGAATGAAGATTTCAGTAAGCCTGCAGTAATTATTGCCAACCATACATCTTTTCTAGACACTTTGGCCTTAGGAATGGTCAATCACAAAATCATATATCTGGTCAATGATTGGGTTTATCATTCTCCTATTTTTGGGAAGTTGGTCAGAGCTTTAGGTTTTTATCCTGTGTCTCAAGGCATCGAAAATGGTATCGAGCAATTGAAAGAAAAAATTGAACAAGGATATTCTCTTGTTGTTTTTCCTGAGTCTGAACGCTCTTATACGAATGACGTAAAAAGATTTCATAAAGGCGCATTCTATATTGCCGAACAGTTTAATTTAGATATTGTTCCTATTTACATTCACGGAAACTCTGAAGTACAACCAAAAGGAGATTTCATTATTTACGACGGAAGCATCACCGTAAAAGTGGGCGACAGAATTCATAAAGACGATTTAAATTTTGGCGAAGATTATTCTGAAAGAGCAAAAAAAATCAATGCTTATTTCAGGGAAGAGTTTGCCAAATTGAGAAATGAAATTGAAGATGAAAACTACTTTAAAAAGAAACTACTTCTAAGTTTTTTATATAAAGAAAACGAAGTGGTAAAGCCTGTAAAAGAAGATTTCAACAAAAACAAATCGGTTTATTTTGAACTGAACAAACATATTCCAAGCGATGCAACGATTTTTCATATTGCAGGTGATTTTGGGCAAAAAGACATTTTGCTCACTTTGCAACAAGCCGCAAGAAGAGTTTTCAGTTTAATCACCGATAAAGAAAAAAGATTGGTTGCAAAAAACAGTTATCTGGTACAGAGAAGAAAAATTTTTTACGTTGATAATCAGGCTCAAATCAATAAAAAAATTGATACCCTTTTAATTTCTGATCATAATTTTAATCTTAATAAGATAAAAGATTTTCCGGAGACTGTTATTTTATTGAATTGCGAAAATAAAACTTTTGAAAACCCTGATTACAAAGAGGTTGTTGTTTCCGAATCAATAAAAATATTTAGGCACGAATAATAAATATGAAAATCTTATTTTTGTAATCCATAAAATTGATTAATGCAAAAAAATATACTTGTCATTTATTACACTCAAACCGGGCAGCTCGAGGATATTATAAAAAATATCGCACAGCCGTTTGAAGATAAAAAAGACGAATATAAAGTGACGTATTACAACATTCAGCTCAAGAAAGATTTTCCTTTTCCGTGGCCGAGTGATGTTTTCTTCAACACTTTTCCCGAATCTTATTTACAGATTCCCAGCGAGATTCTTCCGCCGCCGGAAGAAGTACTCAATACTAAATTTGATTTGATACTTTTTGGATATCAGGTTTGGTATCTTACGCCATCAATTCCGATTATTTCATTTCTGAAAAGCGGATTTGCAGCAGACATTTTAAAAAATACACCGGTGGTTACCATTTCTGCAACCCGAAATATGTGGATGCTTTCTCAGGAAAAACTAAAAGTATATTTGAAGAATTTTGAGGCTAAACTGGTAGGAAACATTGCGTTGGTCGACAGAAGAGATAATTATACAAGCGTATTGACCATTCTTCGTTGGATGACGACCGGGCAAAAAGAAAAATCAGGCATTTTACCTGCTGCCGGAGTTTCGGATGAAGAGATCAACGGTGCCGGAAAATACGGCAAGATCATTGAGAATCATTTTGAGAATAATAACTTAGCCAATCTGCAGCCTGAGCTGGTAAAAAACGGAGCTGTAGAAATAAGAGCTTTTCTGGTAAGAGTAGAGAAAGTAGGCAACAAAATCTTTACAATCTGGTCTAATCTGATCATTAATAAAAAAGAAAAGCGACCATTGCTGATAAAATTCTTTAAGGTATATTTGATGGCAGCAATTTGGATAATCTCACCTATTGTGCTGATTTTTCATATCTTGCTTGCTCCAATTTTATGGTCAAAAAGACAAAAACAGAAAAAATATTTACAAGGAATTAATTTAAAATAGAAATGTACGACGTATTTATAACAAAAGCTTCAACATACTTGCCAAATGAGCCGGTTTCTAATGAAGAAATGGAGAGCTATCTTGGCTTGGTAAATAATACACCTTCAAAAGCGAGAGCTTTAATTCTAAGGAACAATAAAATCAAAACAAGATATTATGCTTTAGATAAAAACGGAAACGCTACGCATACCAATGCACAGATTACGGCAAAAGCTGTGGAAGGTCTTTTTGATGAAAAATTCGATAGAGCAGATATGCAGTTGCTCTCTTGTGGAACGTCTTCAGCAGATCAGATTCAGCCGTCGCACTCGTCTATGGTACACGGTGAGCTAAACATCGGAAAATCTATCGAAGTAAATACCGCTACCGGACTTTGTAACTCAGGAATGAATGCCTTAAACTATGGTTTTCTGAATGTAAAAGCCGGAATTAAAGATAACGCTGTCTGTGTAGGTTCTGAAAGAATGTCTGCATGGATGACCGCCGATAAATTTAATCATGAAGCTGAAAACTTAAAACTTCTGGAAGAAAGACCAATCGTCGCTTTCAAAAGAGAATTTTTGAGATGGATGCTTTCTGACGGAGCCGGTGCATTTTTATTGGAAAACAAACCACGAGAAAACGAAACTTCTTTGAAAATAGAATGGATCGATTTCTATTCGTATGCTCACGAGATCGAAGCGTGTATGTATTCAGGTTGTGAAAAACAGGAAGACGGAAGCTTAAAATCCTGGGCAGAATATCCTGCTGAAGAATGGCTGAACCAATCTATTTTTGCTTTAAAACAGGATACAAAACTTTTAGATAAGTATATTTTGGTGAAAGGTGCAGAAAGTTTACGGGCATCTTTTACCAAACACGATCTCGACCCAGATTCTATCGATCACGTTTTAGCACACATTTCTTCTGGTTATTTTAAAGAAGGATTAAAAGAAGAATTTGCCAAAGTAGGTCTAGATTTCCCATGGGAAAAATGGTTTTACAATCTTTCGGAAGTTGGAAACATCGGAGCCGGTTCTATTTTTATTGCAGTTGAACAGCTAATGAATTCCGGTAAACTAAAAAAAGGAGAAAGAATCATGCTTTGCATTCCGGAAAGTGGAAGATTTGCTTATTCTTGTGCTTTATTAACAGTTTGCTAATGAATATTTCTTTAACAACATCTGACCAGAATTTCGTAGAAAATTTAATTCCTCAGAAGTTTCCTTTTGTGATGGTAAATAGCATTTCAGAGTATTCTGAAGAGCATTTGGTTTCAGGATTTACGGTTAAGGAAGAAAATATTTTTGTGCATGAAGGAGTTTTTCAGGCTTCAGGCTTGATCGAGCATCAGGCGCAAAGTGTAGCGCTTCATACGGGATATAAATTTTATCTTTTAGGAAAAGAAGCTCCTACAGGATATATCGGCGCCATTAAAACCTTTCAGGCTGAAACTCTGCCGAAAATTGGAGATCAGCTGGTTTCTGAAGTGAAAATCATCAATGAAATGATGGGTGTAACTTTGGTTCAGATCAGCACGAGAGTTAATAATCAAGTGATCGCAACGTCTGAAATGAAGACGGTCGTAAAATAATATAAACAGTATTCGTCAGTTCGAGTAAAATTTTGCAGAATTTATATCGAGAACTTTAATCAAAAACTTCTCGATACGATTTATCAAAATCTACTCGAAGTGACGTTATCAACAATAGGTTTAAAAAAAGCCAATGGAATTAAAAGAAGAAAACCTCATCAATATTCATCTTTTTTTGCCTCATCGCAATCCGATGTTAATGGCAGATTTTATTCTGGAGCTTACTCCGGAAAAAGTGGTGACTTCTTTTGAAATTACTCCAGACAATATTTTTGTACACAATAATCAATTTGTAGAAGCTGGATTAATTGAACATTCTGCACAAACTTCATCTTCGATTCTCGGACAAAGCTTTTTTGAAAATCCGGAATCAAACACTAAAGTAATTGGCTTTATTACCAACATCAAAAAAATTGAAGTTTTCGGGTTGCCGCAAGTTGGTGATAAGATTATTTCTAAAGCCTCATTGATCTCGAAATACGAAAATATCTGTAATATCTTTTGTGAAACTTTTCTGGATGATCAACTGCTGATTCGTACACAGATCAGTTTGTTTATTCAGGAAATAGAATCATAGAGATGTTTATAAAAAAATACGAGAGTCAACTTTAAAAGTTGGCTTTTTTTATTGATCAGATTCTCGATATATTTGGTAAAAATAAAGTTATGAGCATAAAAGTAAGATTCTATTCGTACGACATTGAATTTGAGTTTGAAAACTCGGTAGAATTTCCGGTAGCCCCGCAAGTTGGCGATGAGGTAAACCTGATTTCTTTTTTCAAATATCAAACCTCCGAAAGAATAGAATATTATGAAAATATGGAAGATCTCGGTTTATACAATAACGCCTTGGTTATTGAGCGAACCTGGCATAATGATCTTGAGAAGAACGAAATTTATCTTTTGGTGCAGTTGAAATATAAGAGGAGATAAAATTACGAGGTAAGAGTTTCAAACAAAAAAGTGAGACATTTCTGCCTCACTTCAAACAATTTATATTAATGAAAATTAATATCCAAAGATTTCTTCTAAAGTCACTTCTTTAAATTCTCCCATTTTGTTAATAGAATCCATTTTCAGGTTTTCTCTTTTCCCGATAATGGCTGTGTTATACTTCAATGGCTTAATTTCTGTGTTATAAAAACCTGTTAATTGAGGTAAAGTCAACGATTGAATTTCAGCATAAATATCTTTTCTGATATCATAATCAACGCCCAGTTTTTTAAGAGCCAATTGATTGTAGAAAATATTGATTCTGTTGATTCTGTTTGACGCAATTTGCTTTAAAGCCGAACCTTTAGAGTTCTCAAACTGAGCCGGAATCTGAGGAAAATCTGCCATCAACTCATTCATTGCAGTTACCGCTAAAGGCAATTTATTAGACTGCGTCCCGATATAATTGGTTACATAGTTAGGATGGTCTTTTTCGTTTGCTGTAGCATAAGAAACGTAAGCAGAGTATGCCAGAGACTTACTTTCTCTAATTTCCTGGAATACGATTGAAGACAAACCTCTACCAAAATATTCGTTGAAAACATTGGCTTTACCAAAGTCGTTGATATTTACCTCGCTGCCTTTCGCTATTTTAGACATTTCCATTTGTACCATGTCGTAGTTGGCAAAATAAACAGTTCCTCCAGTTGCAGGTTCTGCATATACTTTAGCTTTTGCAGGCTGTAAAGTTGCATTGGTAATAAATGGTTTTACCGCTTTCTCAAGATCTTTCTGGCTTTCTCCGTAAATGAATACTTCATAAGGATAATTATTTAAAGTCTTGATTTTCGACATCAATTCGGTTACATTGATGTTTTGAAGACGTTCTTTAGAAATAATATCGGTCATTCTGGAATCTTTCCCGTACTTAGCATAGTTGGAAAGTGCTGCCATAATCCTTGTCTTGTCTTTTTTGGCAACAGTTCTAGATTCAAGAATTGTTTTTACGGTCTGATTGTAGATTTCCTGATCTGCTTTTACATTTTTCAGCCAGTGATTCAACAATTCTACTCCTTTTTTCATATTTTCTTCAAGACCGGTCAATGTAATAAAAGTCTGGTCATTTGAAGTTCTAAAGCTGTTTGAAATTCCTAATTTGTAGAATTCTTCTTTCAACTGCTCCGGAGTATATTTATCGGTTCCTAAATATTGTAAAACACTTACACCCAAAGAAAGTTCTTTGTCATTATCTGTTCCGAATGGGAAAATATAACTTACCTGAGCAACTTTATTGTATTTGTTATTTACAAAACTTACTTTCTTATCTTTAATTTGAGTCGTTGCAATTGCAGTTTTATAATCTACAAACTGAGGTTTGATGTCTGCAACTTTTGTACTTAAAATATCTTTAAGGAAAGGTGACTGCGCATCTCTGTTCAGTTTAATCGGCGTAATGCCCGGGTTTTCTACACGAACCAGTTTATCATTCACTCCTTTCTCTTTGTAGATCACAACATAATTATCTTTAAAGAAATCATTTGCAAATTTTACAATATCAGCCTTTGTAATTTTTTCAAACTGATTGATTTCGTCAAGCTCTTGTTCCCAAGTTCTTTCACCAATATAAGTGCCGTAAAGCGTCGTTGCCAAACCATCTGCAGTTTCCCAACCCTTCATACGTTGCACTCTCATATCGTTTATGATAGCTTTCAACATCCAATCCGGAAACTCCCCTTTTTTAATTAAATCAATCTGAGCAAAAAGCAGTTTTTTGGCATCATCAAAACTCTGCCCCTCTTTCGGAGTAACATACATATTAAATGAACCGTATGTTTTTAGAGGATTTGCATAAGCTCCCGCTCCTAAAGTTGCTTGCTTTTGGTTAATATTAAGGTCAATTAAACCTGCATCACCGTTATTGCTTAAAATCTCACCTACCATCGTTGCCAATCTTGCCTCTTTAGTCCCGTTAGAATCTGTTCTCCAGGCGATTGTCATTCTTGGTGTAGATGGGCTTTTTACAGTTCTGCTTACAACAGAAGTCATTGGTTCTTCCGAAACCATTTTCTTCATTGGTAATTCTTTGTATTTGAATGAACCGAAATACTGATCAACTAATTTTATAGTTTTGTCGAAATCAAGATCTCCAACCAAAACTACTGCCATGTTATTAGGCACATAATACGTGTCAAAATATTTGTGAATAGCTTCCATTGAAGGGCTCTTCAAATGTTCTGAAGTTCCGATCGTCGTTTGCTGTCCGTTTGGATGTTTTGGAAAAAGAGCATCCATTAATGCATAATTTACCAAACGTCCGTCGTTATCCTGCGCTCTGTTAAATTCTTCGTAAACCGCCTCTAATTCTGTATGGAAAAGCCTTAAAACCAATTCCGAGAAACGTTCTTTTTCAACTTTTAGCCATTTTTCAAGTTCGTTTGCAGGGATATTATTTTTGTAGACAGTCTCATCCAGCCAAGTATGAGCGTTGGTTCCTGTTGCTCCCAAAGATGAAATTGCTTTGTCATATTCGTTTGCAATTGCGAATTTTGATGCTTCCTGAGAAACCTCATCAATTTTTTTATAAAGTGCTTTTTTCTTTTCAGGATCTTTTTCGGCTTTATGCTGTTCGTAAAGATCAGAAATCTGCTTTAAAATAGCTTTTTCCTTTGCCCAATCCTGAGTTCCTAAATGGGAAGTTCCTTTGAAAACCATGTGCTCCAAATAATGAGCAAGACCGGTATTGTCACCAGGATCGTTATTAGAGCCTGTTCTTACCGGAATATATGTCTGAATTCTGGGTGCATCGTCATTTTTAGCAAGATATACCTTCAAACCGTTTTTCAAAGTATAAACCCTTACTCCAGACTGGTCATTTTTCACAGTTTCGAAACTGTAACCCTGAGCATCCGTTTGTTTCTGTGTTTCAAATTTTTGTGCGGTCGCGTGAAACATCACAAAAAGAGAAAGAGAAATAAAAATTTTCTTCATATGAAATTGATTACTTTAATTACATTAGTCTCTACAGTTTTTGTTTCGTTACAAATCGTTCATACAATAAAGCAACTTCACCTGCGTTTGATATATAATTAAATATATTATGAAAAGAAAAACTTTAAACATTCTTACCGTATCTGCAATTATTACAACAATCGGCTTTCTGATGGATAGTGATATGAAAGAACCAAGCATGACAATGCGCTTTACAGAATTTTTTGCGATGATGACAATGTTATTTTTAGTAATATTAGCAATCTATCTTCCAGTAAATTCTTTAACAAAAAGACTGCAGAGAATACAAAACTAAAATTGAATAACCTATTTATCGTTAGAGCGCAGAGATTTTCTTTGCGTTTTTTTACTTTATCCACTAATGCTTTTGTTTTCAAAACCCCTCTGATAATTTGCTTAATACCATGTCCTGCATTTTTACTATTTTAGCGGATTATTAAGACAATAATTAATAGAATTTTCGGGTGAAAAAACAAGACATTCCACAAGACGAAAGTAATCTTCAATCAGCAAATATGACCGAAATGTTGTACGTTACTGATGAGAATAACAATTACACAACCGCTCAAAGTATCGGTTGGGAAGCTAAAAAAGCAGCCCTTGACGAATCGATGGAGCTGATCAACGAGCGTATCGAAGAAGCAAGACAGAATGTGGCAAACAATTTGGTAAGTCCTATCGTCTATTTTATGGAACTAAATAAAATGGATATGCAGGTTTTAGCAGCTTATGTTAATATGTGGCAATGGACTGTGAAAAGACACGCAAAACCCAAAACTTTCAAAAAACTCAGCGATTCTACTCTCAAAAAATATGCAGATGCATTTGATATTTCGGTAGATGAATTAAAAAATTTCAACGGAAAATAAAAATGAAAATCAATTTTGAACACCATCAGACTGCTCATTGCGAAAACGGTGTTGCCTCCAATCTACTTCTCAACAGAGGTCTAAAACTCAGCGAACCGATGATTTTCGGAATCGGCTCGGGATTATTTTTCGTGTATTTACCTTTCTTAAAAGTCAATTTTGCACCAGGTTTTAGCTACCGTCCGATGCCGGGTGCTATTTTCAGCAAAGCGGCAAAAAGATTGGGAATTAAAATAAAAAGACAAAAATTCTCAAATCCTCAGGAAGCTCAAAAAGCTTTAGAGAAAAATTTAGAACAAAATATACCGACAGGTTTACAGGTTGGCGTTTTCAACCTTACCTATTTTCCTGAAGAATATAAATTCCATTTCAATGCCCACAATCTGGTTGTTTACGGAAAAGAAGACGGGAAATTTCTTATCAGCGATCCTGTAATGGATTTTGCAACCACATTATCCGAAACGGAACTAGAGAAAGTACGTTATGCAAAAGGCGCACTTGCACCGAAAGGTCATATGTATTTCCCAACACACATTCCAGACAACGTAAATCTGGAAGAAGCTATCAAAAAAGGAATTAAAGATACCTGTAAAAATATGCTGGCTCCCGTTCCAATTATTGGCGTAAAAGCAATGCGTTGGGTAGCAAAAAGCATCCCGAAATGGGCAGAGAAAAAAGGTACGAAAGTGACCAACCATTATCTCGGTCAACTCATTAGAATGCAGGAAGAAATAGGAACCGGCGGTGGCGGATTCAGGTTTATTTACGGTGCATTTTTGCAGGAAGCTGCTGTGATTCTTAAAAATGACGAACTGAAAGAATTGTCTAAAGAAATTACCGCAATCGGAGATCTTTGGAGAGATTTTGCCGTAGATATTGCCCGCGTTTACAAAAACAGAAATTCGAAAAGTGATATTTACAATAAGCTTTCAAAATCTATGCTACATATTGCCGATTTGGAAGAAGCGTTTTATAAAAAACTGAGAAAAGCGATTTAAACTTGTCAATGTGAAATTACTAAGAAGGCAATTTAGAAATTGATGAAAACAGTATATCAAATAATTATATTTTCTATTTTCTTTACGTCGTGTAAAGAAGAAAAATATAAGTACGACATTTCTGACTTTCGAACTGAATTGAGACCTTCTTTAAAAAGCCTATCAAAAGAAAAATCGCTTCCATCTCAAGATACGATTGCAAGAAACTTTATCGAGAAAAATGCCACAAAGGAAGAACTTATAAAATTAATGGATTCAAAAAGTCCATTACTTAGGAGTATCGCATATAGAACAATAGTAAATAGGCAGGAACCTAAATATTTTGATTTATTAACAAAACATCTGAGTGACACAGCAAAAGTAACTTGGTGGTATTATGAAGACGCAGGAAACAATTTTTATGTTTCTGACTTAATGATTAGAAAAGCTCACGATAAAAATGGTTTATCCCCGATTCAAAAAAAATATTTAGTGGAAAAAGTCTTGCGCGAACATCCTTATTTAGAAACCTCTATCTGGATGATTCAAGACATTAGTCCAAATGAAAAATATTATAATTTGATTAAAAAAAGAGCTGGATTAAAAAGAGATAGGTGCGGAGAACAATTATCTGCTTGTTTTGCTTTAAGTAAATTTAAAAAGAAAGAAGATGTAAATTTGCTTTACGAGGTTTTCAATCAAAACATTAAAAATGAATATTGCACAACCTTGATTTTTAGAAGTATCGAAAAGTATCCAAACGAAAAATTCTTTCCAATTTTAGAGGACTATTTTAATCGAAAAATAAAAGGAAAACTTTCAACAGAGGAGAATATATTTGATGATGTATTATATTTTTCAAGAGCAATAGCTTCATATAAAAATGAGAAAGCGTTATCGATTTTGAAATATATAGAACAAAACAATACTTATATCAACAAGCCGTATTGGCCACCTTCAAATAAAGAATATGTATATAAAGCTTTACTTATAAATTACGATACAATTTATAATGATTTCATCAAACAGATTGCAAAGGAATTTAAAAAAGAAGATTTAAGTAAATTCCGATTTGGACAGGATTTACTTGAATACAATGAAAAGCCAAATTGGTAAAAACATTAATAACTAGTTTTTTATATTTAGAAGTATAACACAAACTTCTTTTAATCATTAATCATTTTTAAAATAAAAATGTCGAATTTCATCATCGAAATAAAAAATCTTTATAAGAAATACAAAAATTCGGAAGACTTTTCGGTTAATGATATTTCTTTGAACATCGATAAAAACGAAATCTACGGAATTCTAGGTCCAAACGGTGCGGGGAAAACAACGTTAATTTCTATGCTTTCAGGTTTGATTAAACCAACCTCAGGAAGCTTTACCATCAACGGATTGTCGCCTAAAAAAGACAGTTCAAAAATCAAACAAATCATTGGTGTTGTTCCTCAGGAATATGCGCTCTACCCGACTTTGACGGCGAAAGAAAACCTTTTGTTTTTCGGAAGCTTGTATGGCTTAAAACATAAAACCCTTCATAGAGAAATCGATGAAGCATTAGAATTGATGGGCTTGTCTAAATTCGCCAATAAAAAAGTCGACCAGTTTTCGGGCGGTATGAAACGTCGTTGCAATCTGATTGCAGGAACGCTTCACAATCCGAAAGTTCTGTTTCTGGACGAGCCGACCGTTGGTGTGGATGTTCAGTCAAAAAAAGCTATAATCGATTATCTTTTAGATTTAAATAAAAAAGGAACGTGCATTATTTATACTTCACATCATCTTTCGGAAGCGGAGGAATTCTGTACAAAAATTGCAATTATCGACCACGGAAAAATCCACGCAACCGGAACACCGCAAGAATTGGTGGAAAGAGTTGCCAATGCTGAAAACCTTGAAGACGTTTTCATTTCATTAACGGGAAAAGAATTGAGAGATGTTGTATAAATTGTGGAGAAGTTTCATCAAAGAAATTCAGTTACTAAAAAGAGATTCAGGCGGAATTGTGATTATATTTTTAATGCCTTTATTGCTGATTATTACAATTACCTTAATTCAGGATTCAACATTCAAAAATCTGGAAGGCTCAAAAATCCCGATTATTTTTATTGACAACGATAAATCTGAAGTTTCCAAAGTCATCAAAAAAGAACTGGAAACCAGCAAAACATTTGAACTTGTCACCGATTACAACGAAAAATCGGCGGAGAAAGCTGTTTTCACAGGTGATTATCAAATGGCAATCGTTATTCCTGAAAACTTAACGAAAGATTTAAATTCAAATATCGATTCTAAAGTTCAGACCGTCGTTAGCTCATTTGGCTTAGAGCCTGATTCGACAGTGACAAAAGCCGTTGCCTCAAAAGCGAAAGACATTCATCTTTATTTTGACCCCGCAACCAACGCTGGTTTCAAGAATTCCGTGATGAATGCCATCAATAAAATGGTTTTTGAAATTGAGAATAAAAAAATATACAAAGCCTTTCAGGAACAGTTGGGAACAACGGAAGACCTCGAAAATAAAAGTTTAATTACATTCAAAGAAATCACGCCGAACAAAGGCAAAGAAGAATTGATGCCAAATTCCGTGCAGCACAATGTTCCGGCTTGGGCATTGTTTGCGATTTTCTTCATTGTGGTTCCTTTATCTATTAATTTAGTGAAAGAAAAAAGTCAGGGGACGAGTGTGAGAGTTCGAGTAAGCCCGACACCATATTACATTCATATTTTAGGAAAAACGTTTACGTATCTCATTATTTGTATAATCCAGTTTTTACTGATGGTTGCAGTGGGAATCTGGCTATTCCCATTGATGGATTTGCCTCAGTTTGATGTTTCAGGAAAGATGCTGCACCTTCTTATTGTTACATTATTTGCAGGCTTGGCAGCGATTGGATTTGGGGTATTGATTGGAACGGTTTCTGATACACAAGAGCAGTCGGCACCGTTTGGAGCTACTTCGGTGGTGGTTTTGGCAGCGATTGGCGGAATTTGGGTTCCGGTTTTCCTGATGCCAGAATTTATGCAGAAAATTGCGCAGTTTTCCCCGATGAATTGGGGCTTAAATGCGTATTACGATATCATTTTAAGAAACAGCGGCATTAGCGAAATTGCTAAAGAACTGATTTTCTTATTTTTATTTTACATTGCGATGGTAATCATCTCTTTACTTTACGAAAGAAAACAAAATGCAGTCTAAAGATTTAACTTGTACTGAAGAAGTACGCGTACGTTTCAATGAGACAGATCCGCTGGGAATCGTCTGGCACGGGCATTATATTGTCTATTTTGAAGACGGAAGAGAAGCCTTCGGAAGACAGCACGGTTTAACCTATCTCGACATTCAGAAAGCAGGATTTGTAACGCCGATTGTAAAAAGTACGTGCGAGCATTTTCTTCCATTAAAATACGGAGAAACATTTGATATTGTAACCACTTTTGTGAATTCTGTTTCAGCGAAATTGATTTATAAATACGAGATTTTTAATCAGCAAAATCAATTGGTTTGCAGCGGAGAAACCATTCAGGTTTTCTTGGATTCCGACAATAACTTATGTCTGTACAATCCTGAGTTTTTTCAGACCTGGAAAGATAAAATGGGATTATAATGAAGGAAATTTACATTACAGATTACAACTGCGTCACACCTTTAGGTTTTGATGTAGAATCAAACTGGAAAGCGCTTTTGGAAGGAAAATCAGGAGTTGCATTGCATAAAGTCATTGATAATCACGATGCCTTTTTTGTTTCTAAAATTGATTCTGAGAAGTTAGAAATTGAATTTAAAAGATTCTTCGACTCCGCTCAGAATGACAATTTTACAAGACTTGAAAAAATGTTTTTACTAAGCCTGAAACCTTTGGTGGAAAGACATAATATTACAGAACAAACTGCTTTTATTTTATCTACAACAAAAGGAAATATCAGTTTATTAAAAAACGAAACTACTTTACCGGAAGGCGTTTACCTTTCCAATTTAGCTCAAAAATTAGCTAATTTTTTTGGGTTTAAAACCAAACCAATTGTGGTTTCCAACGCTTGTGTTTCTGGAGTGATGGCGATTTCTGTAGCAAAAAACATGATTCAGGCAGGAAAATATAAAGACGCTTTTGTTGTTGCAGGAGATGAGATTTCAGAGTTTGTGATTTCAGGTTTTAATTCTTTTCAGGCGATTGGAAGCGGACCTTGCAAACCTTATGATAAAAACCGTAATGGAATTAATCTGGGTGAAGCAACAGCAGCGGTTTACATTACTTCAGAATTAAATCAGAACGAAAAATTTAAGTTTAAAGTTTTAGGTGATTCAGCCATTAATGATGCCAATCATATTTCGGGACCTTCAAGAAGTGGTGACGGATTGTTTGCAAGCATTCAAAATGCAATGAAAGAAGCAAAAGTTTCCGCCGAACAAATCGATTTTATTTCCGCTCATGGAACAGCAACTCTGTACAACGACGAAATGGAGGCCATCGCTTTCAACAGAATGGAATTACAAAATGTTCCACTCAACAGTATGAAGGGTTATTACGGACATTGCTTGGGTGCATCGGGTTTGTTAGAAAGCATTATCTCAATGGAATCTGCTTTGAAAAACACTTTAATTCCGTCCAAAAACTTTGAAGAAATGGGAGTTTCTCAAGATTTAAATATTATTAAAGAAAACCAACCTGCAGAAATCGAATATATTCTGAAAACAGCTTCAGGTTTTGGAGGATGTAATGCAGCAATTGTTTTGGAGAAAGCATAAAAATAATTTTGTAATTTTGATAGAATTAAAGTTTTAGAAAATGGAATCTACCTTGGAAATCAGAAAAAGAATTCACGAATTCATTGATATTGCAGATGAAAGAATCTTACGTATTATCAATGGAATTATAGATGTTGAGGAGCAGGAAGACAACTATCCTGCTGTTCCGGATTGGTATTATGAAAAGCTTGAAATTGAAAGAGAAAAACACTTAAAAGGCGAAACCGAATCTTATTCTTGGGAAGAAGTAAAGCAAAGATTGATGAAGGACTATGACTTATAAATTAATTTTAAAGTCAAAAGCTCACATTGATTTAGCTGAAGCAATTGAATATTACCAAAGTAAAAGAAAAGGTTTAGGTCTTAAATTTTTAAAATGTGTTCAAAAGTTCTTTGACAGAATTACCAAAAATCCGCTTCATTACCCTTTAAAGAGTAATCAATTTCGTGAGGCATATATTCAAAAATTTCCTTACGTTATCATTTATGAAATTATAGACAACGAAATTGTGGTCTTCTCTGTTTTCAACGCTCATCAAAATCTAACAAAAAAGCCTTAAACTTTTTGAAATTTATTAATGAAGAAGACAGACACTTGCAACATAAAAAGTTCAAAAATCATTCTCAACGACGAAATTATTTTTGAATCTCAAACAGAAAATTTCTCAGACTTTGCGAAAGAAGCCTATAAAAGTTTAGAACTGAATTATCCTAAATTTCATAAAATGGATAATCTCAGCAAACTGGCTTTTCTCGCATCCGAAATGATTCTGAAAAACAGTGATCACAGCAAAACTGCTTTGGTTTTTGCTAACAAATCATCAAGTCTCGACACCGATTTTAAATATCAGGAAAGCATCAATTCTCAGGAAAATTATTTCCCGAGTCCTGCCGTTTTTGTGTATACTCTACCCAACATTTGCGTCGGCGAAATCAGTATTAAACATAAAATGCAGACCGAAAATGCTTTTTTCGTTTTAGATGAATTTGATGAAGATTTTTTAAACACTTATTCGGCACAGATTCTGCAATCAGGAAAAGCTGAAAAAGTCTTATGCGGCTGGGTTGAACTTTATCATGAAAGTTATAAAGCTTTTGTATATTTGCTAACTACGTAATTAAACAATATAATAGTATAACAATGTAACAATAGTATTCAGTCCAAATTGGTAAACTGGTACATTGATACATTGGTAAATTTAAAAGAAATGGAAGATTTAAAATTAGAATTAAAAAACAAAATAATAGAAGTTCTTAATCTTGAAGACGTTGCAGTTGAAGAAATCAAAGATACAGACCCACTTTTTGGGGGCGGTCTTGGATTAGATTCTATCGACGCTCTTGAGCTTATCGTACTTCTTGACAAAGAATACGGAATAAAATTGGCAGACCCAAAGAAAGGAAAAGAAATTTTCGAATCTATCGAGGTTATGGCAAAATATATCCAAGAAAACAGAACAAAATAATTCAATCTAACACTGTATCAATCTAGTAATGTACCAATATTGTTACACTGTTAAATTGATACATTGCTACATTATTTAAAAGATGAGTCAAAAAATTGCCATCACCGGAATGGGCATTATTTCCTCCATTGGTAACAATGTCGAGGAAAATTTTATTTCACTGACTACCGGAAAACACGGCATTTCAGACATTCAGTTGTTTGAAACACGTCACGCCGGAAATATCAAAACAGGCGAAATAAAATTGTCTAATGAAGAATTGGTGCAGAAACTTCAGCTTAATGAAGATAACAATGTCACAAGAACCGCTTTGTTAGGAATGGTTGCGGCAAAAGAAGCTGTAGAAAATGCCGGAATTTCGGATATTAATGAATACAAAACCGGCTTGATTTCCTCGACAAGCGTTGGCGGAATGGATATCACTGAAAAATATTTCTACACCTACGAAGATTTCCCTGAAAAGCAAAAATATATCGACTCACACGATGCCGGAAGCTCATCACTTGCCATTGCAGATTTATTAGGTCTAAAAGGGATGGTTTCTACAATCAGTACGGCCTGTTCATCTGCAGCCAATGCAATTATGATGGGAGCAAAACTCATTAAAAACGGCGTTTTGGATCGTGTTATCGTTGGCGGAACAGATTCTCTTTCAAAATTTACTTTGAATGGTTTCAATACGTTGATGATTTTGACGGATTCCTACAACACACCTTTCGACAACGACAGAAAAGGATTAAATCTTGGTGAAGCTGCTGCTTTCATCGTTTTAGAATCTGATGAAGTTGTGAAAAAAGAAAACAAAAAAGTACTCGCATATCTTTCCGGTTACGGAAATGCCAATGATGCGCATCATCAAACCGCTTCTTCGGAAAACGGACAAGGCGCTTATTTAGCAATGGAAAAAGCCTTGAAAGTTTCAGGTTTAGATAAAAAAAATATCGATTACATCAACGTTCACGGAACAGCGACACCAAATAATGATTTATCGGAAGGTATTGCGATGATTAGAATTTTTGGAGAAAACAAGGTTCCTGAATTCAGTTCTACAAAAGCTTTTACCGGTCATACTTTGGCTGCAGCTGCAGGAATCGAAGCAGTTTACTCGATTTTGGCAATGCAGAATAATGTAATTTTTCCAAATTTAAATTTTAAAACAAAAATGGAAGAATTTGATTTGACACCGATTACGGAACTGAAAGAGAAAAACATCAATCACGTTCTTTCCAATTCATTTGGTTTTGGAGGTAATTGTTCAACCTTAATTTTTTCAAAATCGTGAGTGCCGTTTACATCAACAGTGCTGCCTGCATCTCGATACAGGACACTTTAAATGAAAATTTTTCCCAGAATTTAAAACTGGAAAACTCAGTTCAGATTTTAAAAGCCATTGAGCCGAATTACAAAGAATTCATTCCGCCTGCAGCAAGCAGAAGAATGTCTAAAACAGTAAAAATGAGTTCTGTTGCTTCAAAATACGCATTGAAAGAAGCCGGAATCGAAAAACCCGATGCCATTATTGTTGGAACCGGAATGGGCTGTTCGCAGGATTCTGAAAAGTTTCTGAAAAATGTCCTTGAAAATAATGAAGAGTTTCTGACTCCAACCTATTTTATTCAATCGACTCACAATACCGTTGCAGGACAAATCGCCTTGGGATTGCAATGTCACGGTTACAATTTCACATACGTCAACAGTTCATCTTCACTCGAATTTTCAATGCTGGATGCAAAACTTCAGATTCTGGATGGAGAAGCCGACACTGTTTTGGTAGGTTCTACAGACGAGCAAACCGACAGAACAATGGAATTGTACAAACTAAACAACACTATTAAAAAACAAGAAAATCTTCCTGTTGATTATTTAGATTCAAAAACTGAAGGCGTTATTTGGGGTGAAGGTGCAAGTTTTTTTGTGTTAGGAAAAGATAAGGCAGAAAATTCTTATGCCCAACTGAAAGATATTCAACTAAGTAACAGATTAGATTTAGAAGAAACTCAAAAATTTATTGAAGATTTTTTAGCTAAAAATAATTTAAAAACTTCAGATATTGATGCTGTGATTTTAGGTTTCAGCGGAGATGCAAAATCTGATGTTTATTATACAAAAGCAATGGATTTATTTTCAAATTCAGCATTGTTATATTACAAACACTTAAGCGGAGAATATAATACAGCAAGTGGTTTCTCAACGTTTATGGCTTGCCATATTTTGAAAAATCAGGAAATTCCTGAAGTGATGATGATAAATGATATTAAAAAAGAAAGCATTGAAACTATTCTTTTGTATAATCATTTGGGTGGAAATGACCATAGTTTGGTTTTGTTGGAGAAAGCTTGATTTCAAAAACAATCTCTTTGTCATTCAGAGCGAAACGAAGTGCAGCGTGGAATCTAAGCAAACTTAAGACACTTTCGAGATTCCTACACAATGACAAACAGATTGTTAATTTTAAAATCTAAAAACAAAGATGAAACATTATCCATTTATTCTATTTTATCTTTTCTGTAACGTATTTGTTTATATGTTTCAAGGGAGTTTTTGGATGTATATGTTTTTGTTTTTAATGTTTTCAGCGGTTGTGGTTTGGGGTTCTTTTGATATCACATTAGGATATTTTGTCAACAGTTTCACTCATAAAAGAACCAAAATTAAAGAAGTTGCATTGACTTTTGATGATGGACCGACAGAATTTACCCCGAAATTTTTAGATATTTTAAAAGAGAATAATGTAAAAGCTACTTTTTTCTGTATCGGAAAACAGATTGAAAAATATCCTGAAACTTTTCAACGAATTATTTCGGAAGGTCATACGATTGGAAACCATACATTTTCTCATTCCAATAAAACCGGATTTTTATCAACTTCAAAAATGATTGAGGAAATTGAGAAATGTGATGAAATGACTTTAAGAATAGGTAATATAAAAACCGATTTATACAGACCGCCTTTCGGGGTTACCAATCCGAATATTGCAAAAGCGATTAAGAAAACTCACAAAAAAAACATCGGCTGGAATATACGTTCTTTGGATACAATTACAGAAAACGAAAAGAAAATCTTTAGAAAAGTCACCAAAAACCTGAAAAAAGGCAGTATCATTCTGCTTCACGATACTTCGGAGAAAACGTACAATGTTTTGGTCGATTTATTGCTATTTTTGGAGGATAAAAAGTATTCAACTTTTACAATAGATAAATAAAACGTTGAAGAAAAGTTCCGAAGGGACGATTTAACAAACGATTGGATGAAATCAAATTTAAATAAAACAAATTCATAAATGTTTAAAAATATAATTCTCGGAATATTTTTATTAGTTTCAACCTTCTTTGTTGCTCAAAATACAGCAATGTCTGGAGCTGAAGCAAAAGCATTCGTAACCAAAGTTTCTTCGGAAACAAAGGAAATAAAAACTTTGCAAGCCGACTTTGTACAAACCAAAAAGATGGATTTTTTGGATAAAAACATTATTACATCCGGTAAAATGTCTTTAAAATCACCAAATACACTGAGCTGGAAATACACAAAACCATATCAATACAGCATTATTTTTAAGGAAAATAAAATTTACATCAACGACCAAGGGAAAAAATCTTCGGTAGATGCAAAAAGCAAAACTTTTGAAAAAATCAACAAATTAATTGTCGGAAGTTCAAATGGAAAAATGTTCAGTGACCCGGAATTTGCAGTTGCCTATTTTAAAAACGGAACTTCAAATATCGCAAAGTTCACTCCGAAATCGGCTCAATTATTGAAATATATCAAACAAATTGAACTTCATTTCCCTAAAAACCAAACAACGGTTTCACAGGTCAATATGACGGAAGCTTCAGGAGATACCACGAATATTGTTTTCAAAAATACAAAAATCAATGCGCCGATTCCTGCTTCATAATTTTCTTTATAGCCTGATTTTCTTACTGTTTGTTTCCTGTAAAACATATAAGCTTACAGATGTAAAAACTGTTTCAAATTCTGACAAAACGGTTGAAAATTTATACTTTTCTTCCAACGAAGATTATGTGTATAAATGTCAAATGGATATTTATAAAAATCACGTCAGCGGAATTTTAATTATCAAAAAAATCAACGCCCAATTTCACAGAGTTGTGCTTACATCAGATTTTGGAAATAAACTGATTGATTTTGAAGTTTCGGAGAATGATTTTAAACTGAATTATGTACTTCCCGATTTAGATAAAAAAATTGTCATTAACTTTTTGAAGAGTGATTTCCAGGAACTTTTAAGGAAAAAATATCCGGTGAGTGAAAGTTTTGAAAATGAAAATTCTAAGATTTATCTTTCAAAAATTGAGAAGAAAAACTATTATTTATTCTTCAACAAAGAAAATAATCTGCTCAAACAAATCATTTATACAAAGAACAATAAGGAAAAAATCGATTTTAGTTTTGATGCAAAAAAACATATCTTCGCAGATAGTTTGAATCTTCAACATAAAGATTTCAAAATCAATATTAAACTATTTCAAATCACTGAAACTGAATAAATAATGCAGACTATTCTTACAGATTTTTACACTTTAGAATCCTCGGAAAAGGCAGAAAACGGAAGTTTTATTGCGAATATTTCTCTGAATAAAAATCACGATATTTTTAAAGGGCATTTCCCAGGAAATCCTGTAACTCCGGGAGTTTGTATGATGCAAATTGTAAAAGAGTTGACTGAAGAATTTACAGGCAAAAAATTGTTTCTAAAATCGGCTTCCAATGTAAAATTTATGGCAATCATCAATCCTTTTGAAACGCCTGATTTAACCTTGCAACTGAATATTAACGAAGAAGAAGAGGAAATCAAAGTAAAAAACACCACTTCTTTTGGCGAGACTATTGCATTAAAAATGTCGGTAAACTATAAAAAATAGATATTATGCAACTTATTTTCTCGTTTTTGACCGCTTTTTTTCTGTTTTTTCAATCAGACCTTGATGCGTTGAGAAATAGCTATGAAAAGGCAAATTCTTCAACTGCAAATACGCAAAGTTTCATCAATATTGCTGAAAAACAGACTGGTTCTGACGCAGTAACAAGTGCTTACAAAGCTGCGGCGAAAATTATGGAAGCTAAAATTGTAACCAAAAACAGAAAAGCACTTGTAAAATCTGGCGCAACAAGTCTTGAAACCATTATTAAAAACAATCCGAATAACGTAGAATTAAGAGTTATACGAATGAGCGTTCAGGAAAATATCCCGAAAATTGTAGGTTATTCTAAAAATCTTAAGGAAGATAAAATGTTCATCATCGACAATTATAGTAGACAAAACCCGGCTCTGAAAACTTATATTAGAAAATTTGCAGCGCAGTCTAAAACAATGAATGCAGCAGAAAAAAATTCTTTAAGATAATCAAATGACCCTTCCTGAAGTACAAAATGCAATTTCTGAAAAGAAAATCTGCGTTTTAATTCCTACTTACAATAACGAAAAAACTCTGAAAAGAGTGATTGACGGCGTTTTAGATTACACCGAAAACATAATCGTTATCAATGACGGTTCTACCGATTCTACTTTACAGATTTTAGAAAAATATTCGATTACGGTTATTAATTTATCAGAAAATAAAGGAAAAGGAAATGCGCTTAAATTAGGTTTCAGAGAGGCAAAAGATTCAGGGTACAATTACGCCATAACCATCGATTCAGACGGACAACATTATCCTGATGACATTCCGGTTTTTGTAGAAAATCTGTTGCAAGAAAACGAAGATGTCTTACTGATTGGAAACCGAAATATGTCGCAAGACGGTATCCCCAAAAAAAGTAGTTTTGGAAACCGCTTTTCTAACTTTTGGTTTTGGTTTGAGACCGGAATCAAGCTTGAAGATACACAATCTGGTTATCGACTTTATCCTTTACATAAAATTCCGAAAAAATATTTTACTCCAAAATTCGAATTTGAAATTGAAATTATCGTAAGAACAGCCTGGAGACACGTTCCTGTAAAAAATGTTCCTATAAAAGTTCTGTACGACCCTGCAGAAAGGGTTTCACATTTCAGACCGTTCAAAGATTTTACAAGAATCAGTATTCTGAATACGATTTTGGTAACCATTACTTTATTTTACATTATTCCGAGAAACTTCGTAAATAATTTCAAAAAAAAAAGCTTTAAAAAATTCATAAAAGAAGACGTTCTTGAAAGTGACGGAACCAACCGCATTAAAGCGTTTTCCATCGCTCTGGGCGTTTTCATCGGGCTTTCTCCGTTTTGGGGATTTCAGACTTTGTTGGTGATTTCTCTGTCGGTACTTTTCAAACTGAATAAAGTTTTGGCATTTGTGGCTTCCAATGTGAGTTTACCACCCTTTATTCCGTTTATTATTGCTGCTTCACTCTTTTTAGGATCACCTTTTATTTCAGGAAATTCTAATATTTTGAGTCAGGATTTAAATTTTGATTTGGTTAAAAATAATTTGTTGCAATACATTATCGGAAGCTTTATTTTAGCCACTACAATGTCTGCAGTTTCCGGGATTGCTGCTTTTCTTTTTTTGAATAAGGTGAATCCGGAGAATAATGGATCTTTAAACCATTAAGATTATATTAAGGAGTTAAATTGAGTTAAGAAAAATCATAATATTTTTTTTAAGCTAAATACAAAGAAAACTTAATATTCTTCAAAACCTAACAAATCTTAACGGTTCAAAATCATTTCAATTTCCTCAAAGTTTTCTTCAAAGATTTTTCAATATTTTCTCTATCAGGAATGGTCGTAATTTCTTTCGTCAAAGCTTTTTCAAATTCTGTTTTTGCCTTTGAATATTCCTTTTGTTTAAAATAGTATTTCCCAGATTGATAATAAACCATCCAAAAATCAGGATTCAAAGATTGATAATGCTGAATAAAATTATCCGTAAGAATCATATCTTCCGAGTCTATTGCATTTTGTATTTCAAAATGAGCAAATTTAAATTCTTCATAATTTTTAAATTCCTGAGAATCTACGAAAGAGTCTTTAGCAATATTCAATTCCGATTTTGCAAATTCACCACTTTTTAATCTTTTATCGGAGAAAATTTCGTTTAAATCATAACAGACAAATTCACCCAACTGATAAGGATTGGAAGACACCCAAACCAGTTTTTTCTGTGGCGAAAAAATAACGGCGTGATGCGCCAAAAGCTGGTTAATCGCCTTTTCATTTCCATAACCTATCTTTTCACCTTTTAATCCGGATTTATCTCTTAAAATGGAAGCCATTTTTTTAGGATTCAGCTTTTTATTTTCCTGCAAAAGTTCTTGAAGTTTTTCGTAGCGGTATTCGGAATGGCTTTCTACAATGTGTTTTTGATTCCTTTTATCATCTTTATAAGCTTCCGATTGAAAATGGTTGGTACAAAAAACCTTACTTGAATTTTCAACTCTATAAACTCCGAAATTATCCGGAGAAACCTCAATAATAACTGCATTTTTATCATTTGCACTTCCCACCAAAATAGATTCGGAGACAAAAACTTTTCTTTTTTTCGCAATTGCAATCGCTTCGTCAATCGTTGTGGCGTATTGCAGAATTTCTCTTGTCACAAAAGAAATTGGAGTCTTCGCCGTCAATGGAATTTTTGATTTTCCGGCATTGATTGTCACCGTAATTCCTTCCTTATTCATCCCGGAAACTACGCCAATCATTCCGGGCCAACTTACCGATAGATAAGGAATTCCGTTTTTGGGTTCTACAAATTCTATCAATTTATTTTTAGCAAATTCATCACCGACGTAAAAATCGAAATTTCTTCCAATCAATAGATCACCGTCTTCTGTATTTTCATTCCAAACCGCAAGAGAAGTACAGCCAACAACCATCAAATCCTGCATTGCGTGCCCAATATCGTGTGCCCCGTGCAAATACATTGCTCTTCTGAATTTTGGAGCAATAAAATCATATTTATTTGATGAATATTGAGATAAACCGTATAACTCAGCCTGAAAATCTTCTCTTACGTTGAGATACATTTTCCGATTGTACCATTTCAGAAAACCTCTCAACAATTTTTGTTTGAATTTTGAAGGAACAAAACCTTCGACTTTAGAAAAGAAAATTTCTTCCTGTTTCTGCATTAAATCTTGCGTTAAAGCTCCATTGTTATAGCCCAACTGCAAAGGGTTTCCTTTGATGTACAATTCCCAAAGCTGTTGTTTATTTTTGGTTAAATAATTCTGATTAAAACTAAAAGTAGAATCATTAATAATATTAACTTTTGGGACTTCTAAAGAATATTGGCTTACATCAGGAGCGTGTTTTATTGATTTTCTGACACCACAAGAGCTCAGATTGAGAATAAGGATAAGGCTGAGAAAAAATAAAATTACAGCTCTGTCATTTATTAAACGCCGAATTTTGTCATTCTGACGAAGGAAGAATCTCAACCAAAATATTAGAGATTCTTCATTGTGCTTTGCTCCATTCAGAATGACAAAAGACTGCATATTATTTCTCTTTTTCATTATTATTTTTAATCATTTGTGTCAAACGTTCTTCGATTTTTTCTTTTCCTAAGATCTCTGCGCAGGTATTGAAAGCTCCGATCGTACAGCCCAAAATCCCGTGCATGTTTACGGATTGCCCGGTCAGAAATAGATTGTCAATTTTTGTGCGTGGAGAAACCATTGTTTTCAGTGGATTTTCTGAACTTTTGCTATAACCGTACATATTTCCATTAAAACTTCCGATATAATCACGATAAGACAAAGGCGAAGACGTGTAAATGTTTTTAATAGAATCTCTTAGATTCGGGATTTTCTTTTCTAAAGCATCAATCATTTTTTCTGCTTTTTCCAGCTTAAATCTTTCGTATTGTTGTCCTCTTTCCTGTTCTTCAGCAATTGTATTTACTGTATTTTGCCAAGCTTTGACCTCATCAAAATCCATATAAGAAATAGCGGTTAAGCTTTCTGCAAATTCAGGATGATGTTTTGAGGGCGTGGAAGAAAGCATATAGATTTCTGGCCACGATTTTTTGTCATAACGATAAGCATTCCAAACCGATTCTTCGGATGAATAATGGTAAATATTATAATTGAAATTGGGAATTGTCTGAGGTTTTAAAACAAAATAAACGCTGAAACAAGATGAAACAGGCTCCCAACTTAATACTCTGTTTAAAAAAGATTTTTTCAGTCTTTCTTCACCGATTAATTTAGTTAAAGAACGAATTTCAATATTTGAAATAAATTGTTTTGCGAAAAATTCTTTTCCTGATTTTGTTTTTACCGAACTTAAAACATTATTTTCATTAAAGATAATTTCAGCCACTTCCGAATGCTTGTGAACATCTGCGCCATATTCTCTTAATTTTCGGATTAAAAGTTTTGAAATCTGGCTTCCGCCTTTCACACATTTGTACGCACTTTGAATGTAAGAATTCACTGTCAATGCGTGAACGTAAAACGGAATATTTTCAGAATCACCTGCGTATAAAAAATTGGAGCCCAATAAAACGGATTGTAGTTTTTTATTCTGCGTAATCGATTCGATAAATCTTTTGGTATTTAGATGGAGAATTTCTTCGCTGTAACTATCTTTTCCAATCAAGTTATATCGAGGAAAGTGATTGCAAACCCGCTGAATTTCTTCACAATAATCTTCTAAATTCTCTCTTTCTTCAGGAAAATATTTGGATAATTGCTCAACAAAATTATCATAACCCTGAGCGTGTGGATATTCAATTTCATCGTCTCCGAAAGTGATTTTATCGTAACCATTTTCATCCATTTTCTGGAGTTCCAGATCATCCATTATTTCCAGGTAAGAAAAAAACTGATGTAGGTTTTGGCCTTTTGAAAGTCCACCCAAATAATGAACTCCGGTGTCGAAAATTAATTTATCTCTTGAAAAAGTCTGCAAATTTCCGCCATATTGATTATTTTTTTCCAGGACACAGACTTTTAAGCCTTCTTTTGCCAAAATAAGCGCCGAAACAAGGCCTCCTATTCCGCTGCCGATAATCAATATGTCGTATGTTTTTTTCAAGGAAATTAATTAGTTGTAGGTTTTATTTTAACGCAAAGTACGCAAAGATTTTTTTAATTAAATTGAAAATATTTTTCGTTCGCAAAGGCGTTTCATTCAGCAAAGGAACAGTATTCTATCATCCTATTAACAACAATTTACAATACATTAAATTAATAAATGTTTTAATCTTGGGATCTTTAAACTTTTACCTTGGTTCCTGTATTATTGAATTGCACGCAGCCCGACTTGAGCGGAAATCCTTTTTTTGCTTTGGGGAAAGCTTTGGCAAAAAAGATTGGGAGCGGAAGGCGGAAATAGCTGCCATAAAAAATATTAAACGATTATTCGACACAGTCAAATAACAGCCTTAAAATTATCGAAAATTAATCAATATCGTCCCAAAAATCGAAATAGTTGAACCATTGAAGCGGATATTTTTGAATCATTGATTCCAGATTTTTGGTATATGAGTATAAAAGTCCCTGTGCATCACGCTTTTTCACATTTTCAGCGACTCGTGCAAACAAATGATAATGAAGATTTTTTTCTTTCATCACATAAACATAGACCACCGGAACGCCCAATCTGGAAGCAATCATGAAAGGACCTGCCGGAAATTTTGCACTTTTACCTAACAAATCTGCTTCAAGGAATTTAGAGCCTTCAAAATAGCGGTCACCCGTAAAACAAATCAATTCGTTTTTAGACAAAGCCTCGTTGATGTTGAAAATATGCGACATATCATCTTTTACATAAATAAATTTTATGTTGCTCTGTTTCACAGAAACGCTTTCGAGATATTCTTTAATGACTGTAACTTCCTGATCTGTTGTCACTAAATTAATCTGACAATCGAAGTCAATTTCAGCAAAAAAATGCTCTGCAATTTCAAAATTTCCGATGTGGGCGCTTATCAGAACGCCACCTTTTTTTTCGGCTAAAAGATTTCTGAGGTTTTCTATTCCGTCGAATTCGTAGGTGTATTTATCTCTTAAACCAGCTGAAATAGCAGTCTTATCAATTAAAATCGTTCCGAAAGTAAAATAACTTTTAAACAAGGAGATTTTTGTTTTCCAAAAACCGTAATTGAGTCTTTTCTGAAAATAATATCGATAATATTTGTTGCTATTTTTTTCGAATAAAAAATAGTAAAAAGCAACAAAATAGAGCACAAAATATGAACTTCGGATCCCGATATTTCTAATGCACCAGACGAATATTCTATATCCTAAGATGGTACCTTTAGATTTGCCTTTCCACTTGTTCATAAATTCAATTTGCCAATTTATCAATGTACCAGTTTAACAATTCACATCAATTGATACACTGTCAGATTGCTATATTGTTACATTATTTGAGAGTAAAGTTTAATCGATAACTATGCGTTTTTTTGAGCGATTTTGTTTTCTATTGCCGAATAGAAATCATTAAAAGTGATGATGTCTTTAAAGTCTGCTTCACCTAGTTTTATTCCAAAATTAGACTCGATCACCACGACCAAATCTATATAATCTAAACTGTCTAAGCCCAAAGTTTTCTTGAAATGGGCATCATTGCTGATCTCGTCACCATCTACCTCAAACTCATTGATTAAAAAATCATTAGCAATGGCAACAATTTTTTCTCTTTCCATGTTTTTATTCAAATTTTTTAACAATTAATGCGGAATTGGTTCCCCCAAATCCGAAAGAATTTGACAAAAATACGTCAATTTTTTGATTTTTGGTTTCGGAGATTAGATTTATCTTTTGAGCATCTTCATCAGGATTTTCTAAATTGATGTTGGGAGCTACGAAATCGTTCTGCATCATTAAAATTGAGTAAATTACTTCACTTGCACCTGCCATCCAACATTCATGACCGGTCATTGATTTTGTAGAACTTACCGGGACTTCGCTACCAAAAATTTCGTGAATTGCTTTTGCTTCGTTGGCATCACCAATTGGCGTTGAAGTCGCATGAGCGTTGATATAATCGATATCTTTTACCTCTAAACCTGATTGTTTTAAAGCACGGTTCATCGCTAAAGCCGGGCCATCAATATTGGGCGTAGAAATATGTCCACCGTTCGATGAAAAACCGTAACCGATGATCTCGCCTAAAATAGTTGCTCCTCTTTTTTGGGCTGATTCAAGGCTTTCTACAATTAAAGTTGCCGCTCCACCGCTCGGAATAAGGCCGTCTCGTTCAGAATCAAATGGTCTTGATGCTTTTGTCGGTTCATTTTCACGAACAGAAAAAACACCTAATCCGTCAAAACTTGCCATCGAATATTTGTTGGTTTCCTGCGCTCCACCGCAAACAATCATCTCCTGAAAACCATTTTTGATCATCATATAAGCCAGTCCCAAAGAATGAGAACCGCTTGCACAAGCCGCACTGATGGTTAAATTGATTCCTCTTAATTTAAAAATAGTAGAAAGATTCATTGTTACTGTTGAGTTCATCGATTTGAAAATCGCTCCTGAACCCATCAAAGTGGTATCTTTTTTTTCTCTTGCAATGTCAATAGATTCTACAACCGCCTGAGAAACACTATCGTTTCCGTATAAAATTCCGACTTCGTTTTGGTCTAAAAAATCCTGGTCTATTTTTGCCTGTTTTAAAGCATCCAATGTTGCAATGTAAGCGTATTCGCTTTCTTCGCCCATGCTTACACGCTGACGTCTGCTGAGAAGATTTTTCAAATCAGGTTTTGGAACAACTCCCGTAAGACCCGATCTGAAACCAAATTCTTTTCTTTCATCGACTAAAACAATTCCCGATTTTCCTTGATACAGGGATTCTTTCACTTCTTCCAAAGAAGTGCCGATGCAAGAATAAATTCCCATTCCGGTAATGACTACCCTATTTTCCATGTTAAAAAATGTAACAATTTATCAATTTAACAGTGTAACAATTTTAAATATGTGACAATTAAAACTCTGTCATTCTGAGCGGAGTGAAGAATCTCATTGGTACATTGTTAAATTATTACATTGCTAGATTATTACGAGTAAATTCCTCCGTTAATATTAATAATTTCTCCTGTGATGTACGAAGATTTTTTTGATGCTAAAAAGGCAACCAAATCTGCCACTTCTTCTGCTTCACCAAATCTGTTGGCAGGAATCATTGCTTTCAATTCATCTTCATTAAAATCCTGCGTCATATCTGTTTTTATGAAACCTGGAGCAACTGCATTTACAGTTATATTTCTTTTGGCAACTTCCTGAGCCAAAGCTTTTGTTGCTCCGACTAAAGCACCTTTTGCTGCAGAATAATTGGTTTGCCCCGCCGTTCCCTTCATTCCGGAGACTGAAACCATATTGATAATTCTTCCATATTTGTTTCTCAATAATTTCTGAATGAAGAAATTGGTCACATTATAGAAACCATTTAAACTTGTGTTAATCACAGAATTCCAGTCTTCACTTGGCATCCACATGAATAATCCGTCTCTTGTGATTCCTGCGTTGTTTACAATGACCTCAACCACTGAACTTGGATTATTTTCCTGCCATTCTCCCAAAACCTTTAAAGTCTCTTCAGCATTTCCTACATCGAATTTAAGAATTTCTCCGGTAGAACCCAATTCTTCCACTTTAGCTAAAGTTTCCTTTGCTGCAGCTTCATTTGAAGTATAATTAATTAATATGTGATAGTTTTTCTCTTCAGCCAGTTTTATACAGATTGCTCTTCCAATTCCTCGAGAACCCCCTGTTATGATTGCACATTTCATATGTGTTTCGGTTTATTTATATAATGACAACTAAAAGCAGTCAATAATTACGTTGTCTTTAAATATTTTTTTACTTCCTCCAAATAAGGATACATTACCATGTCATTCGAAAATACCGGAATCAGCTTTCTGATATCATCATATAATGCTTTGGTTTCAGATGAAACTTTATCTTGGTACCCAAGGTATTCTATCGCCTGAACCACAGTAATGGCTTCAATTGCCAAAACCTCAAAGGCATTTTCTATTACTTTTCTGCAGATTACGGCTGCATTGGTTCCCATACTTACAATATCCTGATTATCATTATTATTAGGAATACTGTGAACGTACATCGGGTTTGATAACATCTGACTTTCTGCTGTTGTAGAAGTTGCCGTAAACTGAACGCCCTGCATCCCAAAATTGAAACCTAATTTACCCAAATTAACAAATGGAGGCAGAATTTCATTGATTTTTGAATTTAAAAGATAATTCAATTGTCTTTCAGCCAGCATCGTCAATTTTGTCACTACAATTTTAAGCTTATCCATTTCCAAAGAAATATAATCTCCATGGAAGTTTCCGCCGTGGTAAACATGTTGGTCTGCCACGTTGATGATTGGGTTATCGTTTGCTGAGTTGATTTCGTTTTCCAAAACCTTTTCAGTGTATTCCAACGTATCGAGAACAGGCCCTAAAATTTGCGGAATACATCTTAAAGAATAATATTCCTGCACTTTTTCTTTAAAAACCTTTTCCTGCTCCTCAAAATGAGTGTACAAATGATCGGCTCTTTTTCTTATTAATTTACTGTCAGACAAATGAACACGCATTTTTTCAGCGATTTTCTGTTGCCCAGCATGAAGTTTCGTTGCGTTTAACACTTCCGAAAAGTGATCGTCGTACGCCTGAACGATTTCGTTGATCGCACACGATAATTTCAATGAAATTTCAGTAAGCTGATTGGCTTTATAGGCATTAACCACACCTATCCCGGACATCACAGAGGTTCCGTTCATTAAGGCTAAACCTTCTCGAATCTCTACCTGAATAGGTTCTAAATTTTCAATTTCAAAAATTTCTTTTGTTGATCTTCTTTCGCCTTTATAAAAAACTTCACCTTCCCCAATTAGAACTAAAGCTAAATGTGCCAATTGCACCAAATCTCCGCTTGCTCCTACGCCTCCGTGCTCGAAAATAAGTGGTGTAATATTTCTGTTAATTAATTCTTTAAGTAAATTGACAACAGATTCATGCACTCCCGAATTTCCACGAGACAAAGTGTTCAATCTTGCCAACATACAGGCCTTAACTTCATCAGCAGGAAGGGGATTTCCTATACCCGAAGAGTGGCTTCTGATTAAATTATATTGTAACTGGTGCGTATCTTCATCGCTTATTTTGAACTGAGCCATCGGTCCAAAACCGGTATTCACTCCATAAATTACTTTATTTTTCGAAAATTCTTTAAGAAAAGAAAAACTTTCATTCACCCTTTGGAGAAGTGAAGGATCCAATTCTATGCTTTCGTTTTCAACAATAATTCTTTGAAAATCTCTCAGTTCTAAAAAGTTATTTATTTTCATCAATTAAAAGTAATAGTATATAATTTTGTAGAATATAATTAATTGTCACTAATTTTGCGCAAAGATAAAAGTTTTATTAAACAAATGGACAAAGAAATTGTTGATGTTTTAGTAATTGGAGCTGGGCCTTCCGGATGCGTATCTTCTGCTTATCTGAAGAAGAATAACATCAATGTGAAAGTTGTTGAAAAAACAAAATTCCCCAGACTTGTCGTTGGCGAAAGCCTTATTCCCAGAGTGATGGATCATTTTGACGAGGCCGGATTGTTTTCTGCATTAGATAAAATGGGCTTTGAAAAGAAACTCGGCGCACGTTTTATGCGGGGAGACGAAGTCTGCATTTTTGATTTCAGCAACAAATTCGGAGAAGGATGGGACTGGACGTGGCAAGTTCCAAGAGCAGATTTCGACAATACTTTGGCTCAGGAAGTTATCAATAAAGGTGTTGACCTTGAATTTGAAACTGAAGTAATAGGAATTGAATTTAACGGAACAAATTCTATCACCACCGTAAAGAACAAAGACGGAAAAACAAAAGAGATCCACGCAAAATTCGTGATTGATTCCAGCGGCTACGGAAGAGTTTTACCTAGACTTTTAGATTTAGAAAAACCATCAAAATTATCTCCGCATTCTGCTATTTTTGCACATGTAGAAGATATTAACAGAGAAGAAGGGGAAGAAGGAACTTTAATTTCTTTTGATATTATAGAAACCGAAGTCTGGCTTTGGGTCATCCCTTTTTCTAATGGAAATACAAGTATCGGAATCGTCGGTCCGACCGAATATATCGAGAAATTATCTGAAAACGGAGATCCTACAGAAGCTTTGAGAAAAGCTATTTCTCTTTCTGATTATTACGTGAAACGTTTCGGAGATGTAGAATTTCTTTTTGAACCAAGGCATTTAAAAGATTATTCCTGTTCGGTTAAAAAATTATACGGTGACGGATTTGCTTTGACGGGAAATGCGTCAGAATTTCTTGATCCAGTATTTTCATCAGGAATGGCATTTGCCACCGAGGGCGGAATTACTGCCGCAAAGCTGGCAATAAGACAATTAAACGGCGAAAAAGTCGACTGGCAAAAAGAATATTCAGATTATATTTTATACGGAGTCAACGTTTTTACAACCTACGTGAAAGAATGGTACACCGGAAATCTTCAGGAATTATTTTTCCATCAGCCGGAAAATCCTGATGTTAAAAGAAAAATTTGCGCTGTTTTGGCAGGTTATGTCTGGGACAAAAAAAACACATTCGTGCGAATACACGATACCGCAGTCGTAAACCTGGCAAATTTCATTAAAGCAGAAAAAGAACAAGCATAAAAAAACCGGTCTGAAAATTCTCAGACCGGTTTTTTTATTTTAAAGCTTCCTTTATTGCTTTTCCTAGTTCTTTCCCTGTCTTTTCGTATGCTGCAGCGATCCTACCGTATTCCATACCGTAATCTACTTTACTTCCGCTGCCTTCGATTTTATCTCCTTTTATTGTTGCTAAAACATTTGATGGATTTGCAGTTTCAACAATCGTTATTTCTGATGATAATTTCCCGGGTTGCATGATAAAACCACTCCATCCTGCGTACATCCATTTTGGATGGATGATTAAGGTATATTTTGCATCAACATTTTGGCTAAATTTGATTTTCTTTGATTTATTTAAACCCTCAATAAATTTTTCAGTCCAAATCGTTTCCGCATGCTGCTCCCAAATATCAATCCATTTTTTCCACGCTTCTTCCCCTTTTTTGGCTACCGTTTCTTTATGTCTTCTTTCTAAATATTCAGTTTCTGTAAAATTTTCGGTCTGAAATAGCGGGCTTCCATAATTACGTTCAACATTAACTTCTGTCTGACCTTTTAAAAAATTCAAATTTCCAGATTCTACGGTCAGTTTATTTTGAGCGAAAATAGTTGTGGCAATCGGTAACAACACCAATAGAAATATTTTTTTCATATTTTTAATTTAAGAGTACAAATATAATGTCAGAAAAAGAAAAAGCATCTTAAATGAACAATAATATTTCTAACTTATTTGAATAAAATTTTAAAATTTACCTTAAATCAATAAACGTAATCGGTTTTCTACTGTTTGGGTTGAAAACTGTTTTAGACAAAATATCAAAATTCACCATTTCAATTTTCGGGCTTACTCTCAATTTTGCACGAAAATGGTCTCTCACTTCTCCTTCAAAACTTTCCTCTTCTCTTTCTGTGCTCAGTTTAATGATAATTTCATCCAAACCGATTTCATTCGACTGAATGACAATCTGGTAACATAAAATTCCTTCAAAATCATTCAAAATATCATTCATTGCAGGCGGATACAAAGTTGTTCCTTTATATTTGATCATCTGTTGCTTTCTTCCCACAACCGGACCCAATCTCATCGTACTTCTTCCGCATTGACAAGGTTCGTAATGAGCTTTAACTAGATCTCCCGTTTTAAATCTCAACAAAGGAAGTGCTTCAACACCTAAAGTAGTTATTGTTAATTCTCCACTTTCTCCATCTTTTACTGCATTTCCTTCGTCGTCGAGAATTTCTGTTATAATTAATTCCGGATGTTGATGACCACCAACTTGATGTTCACATTCAGTAAATGCAGTGCTCATTTCCGTGGAAGCATATGTTGAAAATAATTGAATATTCCACTTTTCTTTAATTTTTTGTGAAAGAATATTGTCAGTAAAATCCTGATTTTTGATACTTTCACCAATACAAACAGCGCCGTAAACGCTTGAATTTTTATAATCAATTCCATGCTTTTCAGCGTAATCAATCATTTTTAAAAGAAAAGAAGGAACAGTAATCAGATATTTCGGTTGATACCTGAAAATAGAATCCCATTGAAGTTCGGGAATTCCCGGGCCCATTCTAACAACACTTGCGCCCATTTTTCTTAAACCTAAAAAATAAGCCAAACCAGCCATAAATCTTTTATCAATAGTCGTAATCATCTGTACAACATCTCCTTTCTGAATTCCTGCACAGGCAAAAGAAATCGCTTCGTTGTAAGCTAATCTTTCAAGATCTTTATCTGACAAACCGAAAGTTACCGGATCACCAAGAGTTCCGGAAGTCGTGCTGTAATCTACAATTTGATTCTGGGGAATACAGAAAAAATCATCATTATTTTGCTGGATATCGTTTTTCGAAGTTGTTGGAATTTTCTGCAAATCTTCCAAGGTCTGAATATCAGAAATTTGGATATTATTTTCCTTAAATAATTTCTGATAAAAAGGCGAATTGCTTTCAAGATATTGTAAAAGCTCCTGAAGTTTTTCTTCCTGAAATATTTTTATATCCTGAATATCTGCTTTCTCGATGAATGGGAAGAGTTCCAATAGTTTAATTTTTAGAAGACAAATTTATTTAAATTAAAATTAAAAGATTAACGCATTTAACAATTAAAAAAATCTGTGCAATCTGTGGGTTTTATATTTCCCGCTGACTACATAGATTTTCACAGATGATTGCGTTGAAGATTAAATTAAAATCTTTAAAATCTGCGAGAGAAAAATAAGTTTTGACTAAAGCCAATTTCGGTCTTTAAATTTGAAAGCGGGCTAAAGCCCACTCCTATTGATAAAGACACATACATTATATTTCAAGATTTTAAAAATTCACATTTCAGCATTGACAATTCACAATTTAAAACACTCTTATTTCTTACAACTTTTCAATAGATGGAATCAAAATAAAACATATATTATAAACCGACAAAAATCACTAAATTTGCCAACTTGATTAATCAAAGAAATTGAGAAATTACAATGAGCCAATTTAAAGAATATAAAAACCTCAACCTTATAGATGTAGCCGAGAATGTTTCGGAATTCTGGAAAGCAAACGACACTTTTGCAAAAAGTGTGGAAACACGTCAGGGAAATCCTGAGTTTGTGTTTTACGAAGGTCCGCCTTCAGCCAACGGAATGCCCGGAATTCACCACGTTATGGCAAGAGCGCTGAAAGATATTTTCTGTCGTTACCAAACGCAAAACGGGAAACAGGTTTTCCGTAAAGCGGGTTGGGATACGCACGGACTTCCTGTGGAATTAGGAGTTGAAAAAGAACTCGGAATCACTAAAGAAGATATTGGCAAAAAAATTTCGATTGAAGATTACAACAAAGCTTGTCGTGAAGCGGTAATGCGTTACACCGATGTTTGGAATCACCTAACCGAAAAAATCGGGTATTGGGTAGATCTTGAAGATCCGTATATCACATACAAGTCAAAATATATGGAAACGGTTTGGTGGTTGTTGAAGCAATTGTACAGCAAAGAATTGCTATATAAAGGTTACACCATTCAGCCTTACTCTCCAAAAGCAGGAACCGGACTTTCTTCTCACGAATTAAATCAGCCTGGAACGTATCGTGATGTTACCGATACAACAATTGTTGCTCAGTTTAAAGTTAAAAAAGATTCTTCCGAATTATTCAACGATGTTGACGGAGATGTAAACGTTTTAGCATGGACGACAACTCCTTGGACCTTGCCTTCAAACACAGCTTTGGCGGTAGGAAGAGATATTGAATATGTTGTCGTAAAAACTTTCAACCAATATACTTTTGAGTCTGTAACTGTTGTTTTAGCCAGAGTTTTATTAGAAAAGAATTTCGGTAAAAAATTCGTGGAAGGAACTGATGAAGATTTGGCAAACTATACTTCAGACAGCAAAACAATTCCATTTAAAATTGTAAAAGAATTTACCGGAGAAAAATTAGCCGGAACTCAATACGAACAGTTAATTCCTTGGTTTACGCCGGATGAAACCCCTGAAAAAGCGTTCAAAGTAATCATCGGAGATTTTGTAACGACGGAAGACGGTACAGGTATCGTTCACATTGCTCCAACTTTTGGTGCGGATGATGCGAGAGTTGCGAAAGAAAACGGAGTTCCGCCGATGTTGGTGAAAGATGAGAATGATAATTTGGTTCCGTTGGTTGATTTGCAAGGTAAATTTATCAAAGGAGATAATGTTCCGGAAACTTTCTCAGGAAAATACATCAAAAACGAATATTACAACGAAGGAACTGCACCTGAAAAATCTTGGGATGTAGAACTGGCCATTGTTTTAAAAACAGAAAATAAAGCTTTTAAAGTTGAAAAATATGTTCACAGCTACCCTCATTGCTGGAGAACCGACAAACCTGTTTTATACTATCCGTTAGATTCTTGGTTCGTAAAAATGACGGCTGTAAAAGACCGTTTGGTTGAATTAAATGAAACCATCAACTGGAAGCCAAAATCTACAGGAGAAGGTCGTTTTGCCAATTGGTTGGAAAACGTAAACGATTGGAATCTTTCCCGTTCAAGATATTGGGGAATACCTTTACCAATCTGGAGAACAGAAGATTTAAAAGAAGAAAAAATCATCGGTTCTGTAGAAGAATTATACAACGAAATTGAAAAATCTGTTGCTGCAGGATTAATGAAAGAAAATCCGTTCAAAGGTTTTGAAATCGGAAATATGTCTGAAGAAAATTATTCTTTGGTTGATCTGCACAAAAATGTGGTTGACAAAGTAGTTTTAGTTTCAGATTCAGGAAAAGCAATGAATCGTGAAAGCGACCTTATCGACGTTTGGTTCGATTCAGGGGCGATGCCTTATGCGCAGTTGCATTATCCTTTTGAGAATAAAGAATTAATCGATAATAATAAAGCGTTCCCGGCAGATTTCATTGCGGAAGGTGTTGACCAGACTCGTGGTTGGTTTTACACGCTTCATGCAATCGGAACGGCGGTTTTTGATTCAGTTGCTTATAAAAATGTAATGAGTAACGGACTTGTTTTGGATAAAAACGGTCAGAAAATGTCAAAACGTTTAGGAAATGCAGTTGATCCGTTTGAAACTCTTGCAGTTTACGGTCCGGATGCGACACGTTGGTACATGATTTCAAATGCAAATCCTTGGGAAAACCTGAAATTCGACATTGAAGGAATTGATGAAGTGAGAAGAAAATTCTTCGGAACTCTTTACAACACGTATTCTTTCTTCTCTTTATATGCAAATGTTGACGGATTTAAGTATTCTGAAAAAGATGTTCAAAATCGACCGGAAATCGACCGTTGGATTTTATCTGAATTGAATCTTTTAATCAAAGAAGTAAAAGCATTCTACGAAGATTATGAGCCAACAAGAGTGGCAAGATCGATCAGTAATTTCGTGAATGACAATTTATCAAACTGGTACGTAAGATTGTGCAGAAGACGTTTCTGGAAAGGAGATTATTCCGATGACAAAATCTCTGCTTACCAAACTTTATATACGTGTCTTGAAACTGTTGCCAAATTATCGGCACCAATCGCTCCGTTCTTTATGGATCAATTGTATCAGGATTTGAACAAAGTAACAGGAAAAGACAGTGTAGAATCTGTGCATTTAACAGACTTCCCGGTTGCTGATGAAAGTTTAATCGATCAGGATTTGGTTGAAAAAACCCATTTAGCACAAAACATTACGAGTATGGTTTTCTCATTGAGAAAAAAGGAAAACGTAAAAGTTCGTCAACCGCTACAAAAAGTGTTAATTCCTGTGTTGGATAAGAAAACTGAAGAGCAGATTTTAGCCGTTGCAGAATTAATTAAGCAAGAAGTTAACGTTAAAGAATTACAATTAATCAATGCTGAAGAAGCATCACATTTAATTGTAAAACAGATCAAACCAAACTTCAAAACTTTAGGTTCAAGACTTGGAAAAGACATGAAAGTTGTTGGTAGTGAAATTACTAATCTTTCTGCTGAGCAAATTTCATCTTTAGAAAAAGAAGGAAAGATAGATATTCAAGGATATGAAATTACATTGAATGATGTAGAAATTTCAACAAAAGATATCCCGGGATGGACGGTGACTTCAGATGGAAAAACAACTGTGGCACTAGATTTGAAGATGACTGATGAATTGAAATCTGAAGGTATCGCAAGAGAATTTATCAACAGGATCCAAAATCTGAGAAAAGAAAAAGATTTTGAGTTAACAGACAGAATAAGCATCGTTTTGGAAGAAAACACACCGTTTCTTCAACAAATCAAGCAAAATGAAGAATATATTTCATCTGAGGTCTTGTCAAATAAAATAGAAATTGTATCTTCACTTTCAAATTTTAACGAAATCGATATTGATGAGATTAAATTTAAAGTGAATGTTGAAAAAAATTAATATATAACTATTGTTTTTTCAATTTCCAAATCATAAATTTATTAAAAAAGAAAAAGACAATGCAAGACGAAAGAGTAAAATATAACGACTCTGATTTACAAGAGTTTAAAAAGATAATCAAAGAAAAAATTGAGAAAGCAGAGAAAGATTTACAGCTAATCAGAGAAAGCTTTATCAACGATCAAAATAACGGTACCGACGATACATCGCCTACCTTCAAAGCTTTTGAAGAAGGTGCAGAAACGCTGAGCAAAGAGCAAAACTCTATTTTGGCAGGAAGACAGGAAAAGTTTGTAAGAGACCTGAAAAATGCTTTGATAAGAATTGAAAACAAAACTTACGGCGTTTGTAGAGTTACGGGAAAACTGATTCCCAAGGAAAGACTTCTGGCTGTACCACATGCTACTTTGAGTATTGAAGCTAAAAATATGAAGAGATAATTATTTTTATCTTATTTTTGTAAATAATTAATTGGGTTTATATAATGTTTTACAGCATTGTATAAACCTAATTTTTAATTATATCTATGAGTGAATTTTTGATTTTAGGGATTATCCTCGTTGTTGTTTTATGGTTTTTTAATAAAGATCGAATCAAAAACAGATTCTATCCGGAAAAGCCTAAAAATCTGACGATCGATCAGCAATTCAACTCAGACAAGCGAGAAAGAGAAAAAGAAATCGACAGACTTCTCAGCAAAATGGGCAAGAACGGAATCAATGATTTGTCTGCAAAAGACAGAAAAAGGCTCGACGAACTTTCAAAACATTAAGTCTTCGATTACGCTGAGACTGACAAAAAAAATAAAATTAAAATGGAAGCATTAATTGTACACCCAAAAAACCAAATGGAGCTGAATGCGCTGAAAAGCGTAATGAAAGACATGGGAATTCGATATGAAAAATTTCATACCAGAGGCGCAAAAACTCAAACTTTTGAGAAAAAAGCTCCTGTTAAGAAAGAAAATACTGGTAAGGATTTTAAAGACAAACCAAAGACGAATAGGTAATGAAGAAGATTGCACTCATCACTTTTCTTATTTTATTAATAGATCAGGCTTCAAAAATTTACATCAAAACGAATTTTAACCTTAACGACAGTGTTTCTGTTTTTCCGGGTTTTAAATTAACATTTGTAGAAAACCCGGGCATGGCTTATGGTTTTCATTTTGGCGGAATGCTTGGCAAATATTTTTTAGTGATTGTTCGTATTTTTCTGATTGGAGGAATGGTTTACTTGTTCAACAAATGGCTTAAAAGAGGCGAATCTAATTATCTGATTATCCCAATGTCGATTATTTTTGCCGGAGCAATTGGAAACTTAATTGACGGAATGTTTTATGGATTAATTTTCGACAGCGGAATGGTCTATGACGAAAACGTCAATCAATGGATTGGTTATGGCGGAGTTTCTAAACTGGTTCCTTTCGGGGAAGGATATTCCACTTTTATGAAAGGTTGCGTTGTTGATATGCTACATTTTCCGTTAGTGGACTGGTACGTTCCTGAAAGCTGGCCTTTAATTGGAGGGAAACACCTTGAGTTCTTCAAATACATCTTTAATGTAGCTGATTCCGCTATTACTGTTGGCGCTGCATTACTTTTAATTTTCAGAAAAAAAGCTTTTCCAAACGGACTGGAGTTCTAAAATATTTCATACTTTTATGAAACCTTCAAGGTTTAAAATGTATGAAAAGAATTATAAAAAATACAATCAAAATCTTCCTGCTGCTTTTTGTGGCAGGAATTATTTTTATCATCTGGTCAAACTTTACCATTAATAATCAGTCGGAAGATTATGTAACATCTAATATTTCAACTTTACCAAATAAGAAAACGGGACTTCTTTTAGGAACAAGTAAAACTTTATCCAATGGAGCACCGAATGCTTATTTCTTCAATCGAATTGAGGCAGCTGCGCAATTATATAAATCAGGAAAAGTTCAGAATATTATCGTGAGTGGCGATAATTCTAAGAAAGATTATAACGAACCGGAAGAAATGAAAAATGAGCTTATCAAAGCCGGAGTTCCTGCTGAGAAAATTTTCGAAGATTTTGCGGGTTTCAGAACTTTAGATTCTGTGCTTCGTGCAAAAGAGATTTTCGGACAAAGTTCATACATCATTATTTCTCAGAGATTCCATAATGAAAGAGCGGTTTATCTTGCTAGAAAAAATAATATTGAAGCTTGGGGTTATAATGCTGCAGATGTGAATAAATATGCCGGCTTAAAAACCAATGCAAGAGAAAAACTGGCAAGAGCAAAGGTTTTCTGGGACTTTATGTTTGGGGTAGAGCCTAAGTTTGGCGGGGAGAAGATTTTGATACCCTAATTAATTTACTATGAGCGTATTCACTTATCATTTAGTAAAAACAAATTATTTTTCAGCATTGAAAATTCTTTTGTTTCCACCGAAGCCAAAAAATATTCCGGGGTTGATTCACGCAGAGATCATGACGGCGATGACCCTAGGCTCTCCTATTTTTTCACCATCAAGAATGCTAATCAGACAGATCGCCGTATTTGCTCAATGGGAAAAGGAAAGTGATGTCGACCATTTTTTAACCAAAAATAATTTAGGGAAAATCCTTGCAAAAGGCTGGCATACAAGATTAAATTTTATGAGAAAATGGGGGAAATTCAACAAGTTTGAGATTCCTGATGAAACAATAGAATTTGAAAATCCAGATTCTCCGGTCGTTGCGGTTACCATCGCACGAATGAAATTTACGGAAATCCCAAGATTTATCCGCTGGGGAAGACCGGTTGAGAAATTGGTTCGAGATCATCCTGCAACAACTTTATCATTAGCTTCCATTAAATTTCCAAATACAGTTTCAACTTTTTCAATTTGGAAAACACAGAAAGAAATGACGGATATGGTTCATGGACATAGCAAAGTTCCAAAGCCCGAAAGACACGCCGATGCTATGAAAGAAAGAGATCGAAAAGACTTTCATTTCGAATTTACAACCTTACGTTTCAAGCCCATTTCTGAATTTGGTGAATGGAACGGACAACGAAATATTATTCCAAATTTAAAAAACTCTTAAAATGCGGTTCGCTTATCCCATGCAGAAATTTCAGGATTGGGTGACTCAACAGTGGGTGATTCTGCGTGGAAGAAAAATTACACCTGAAGATTTTCCCTGGTTGATGGGGCCGTTTGGGAATTTGGACGCAATTGGTGAAGATTTCATCCACCAATTTGCAGAAAGAGAAAACTTAATTATACAAAAAGACTCAAATGCTAAAGGCATCATTCCGTCAATGCTAAAGCTTAATTTATCCGAAGCCGAATTCTCTAATTTATCTAAAAATGTCATTGCATTTTACGAGAACACAGCAAATCATAAATTGGATTTTTCTGTAAAATGGAACCCGTTTTTCAAATTTTTCGGGATTTTAATAAATAAATTATTCAGCAACAGAATTAACCAATTAAATATTCCCACTAAAAATATTTCTGATTCAGAAACTTTAAAAAGCGAAATCATTAATCTCATTGATCAAAAATCAAAAGAAATAAAATATACATTTTGGTTTCGTTCGATAGAATCTACCGGACAAGTTATCTATTCGGGTGTTTATGGAATAAGCAATTTGCCTTCCGGAAAGACCTGTGTAAAAGCAGTTTTTCCCCTCCCAAACGGAAATGCAACGGTGTTGATGATTCCAAGTGTTGGAGAAAATGGCGAATTGATTTTAGATTCTTCAGGAAAGAAATTTGGTGACGCCGGATTTTATTTTTTACTGAAAGATTCGAAAGGTGACTATTGGTCGCAATTCATTAGTTCTTTCCGTGACCGTTTAATTATTGGTTCAGAAAACGACTTGATCTCAGCAGAACAAACTCTAACTCTTTGGCATATTAAGGTTCTTACTTTTAATTATAAAATTGAATTGAAGAAATAATTTAATACAACTTTACAGTAGTTTTTGAATAAGATAGATTCTAAATTTTCCCTATTTTTGTAGAAATAATTTTAAACAAATGTCAAGAATCCTTACCGGCATACAAGCCACCGGAACACCGCACCTTGGAAACCTTTTGGGTGCAATTATTCCTGCAATAGAGCTTTCTAAGCAAGCAGGAAACGAGTCATTTTTATTCATTGCGAATCTTCATTCGCTGACGCAGATTAAAGATGCAAAAGAACTAAAACAAAACACCTACGAAATTGCTGCGGCTTGGCTTGCCTGCGGACTTGATACCGAAAAAACATTTTTTTACAGACAGAGCGACATCCCTGAAACCTGTGAACTTTCTTGGCATTTATCATGTTTTTTTCCTTATCAGCGACTTACTTTAGCGCATTCTTTCAAAGATAAAGCAGATAGACTCCAAGATGTAAATGCAGGGTTGTTTACTTATCCTATCTTAATGGCTGCAGATATTTTATTGTATGATGCAGAAATTGTTCCTGTAGGAAAAGATCAGCTTCAGCATTTGGAAATTGCCCGTGATGTAGCTTCAAGATTTAATAATCAGATGGGTGAAGTTTTGGTTTTACCTCAAGCCGAATTGCAGGAAGACACCAAATACGTTCCCGGACTTGATGGCCATAAAATGTCTAAATCGAGAGGAAACATTATCAATATTTTCTTACCTGAAAAAGAATTGAAAAAGCAGGTAATGAGCATCGAAAGCGATTCTAAAACTCTGGAAGAACCGAAAGATCCTTCTACAGACAAGACTTTTGCTATTTATGAATTGATTGCGACGCCTGAACAAACAGAAGAATTAAGAGCAAAATATTTAGCTGGAAACTTTGGTTACGGTCATGCTAAGAAAGAGCTTTTAGATTTAATTTTAATAAGATTTGAAAAAGAAAGAGAATTGTTTTCTTACTATATGAACAATCTTGAAGAACTTGAGTCAAAACTTCAGGAAGGTGCAGCAAAAACAAGAGTAATTGCTACTGAAACGATTAAAAGAGTGAGAGAAAGTTTGGGAATTTAATTCTGAAATTTTCTGATAAATAATAGTTTCGGCGGCATCTTTGGTGCCGCCGAAACTATTTTAAATATTTCTTTACAAATATTCTTTAATCTGTAAAAGATGCTTTATCACTTTCAGATTTTCAACTTCTTTCTTTTCATTTAAAACATCAAAGAAAATAATATCCATGCCGAAATTCTGAGCACCGATTACATCAGCAATCCAATCGTCACCAATCAGAATACTTTCTTCTTTTTTAGCATCAGAAAGTCCTAAAGAATACTCAAAAATTGCAGGATTAGGTTTTCTTACTCCAACCGAGTCTGCACTGGTAATCGTCTGAAAATAATGATCAATTTTTGAAAGAATACATTTTCTTTCCGTCACTTCCTGAAAACCGTTTGAGATAATATGAAGCGTATAATTTTTAGCTTTTAAGTAATCTAAAATATATTCTGCGCCTTCAACCAAATGATTGTAATTCAAAATTTTATCTAAAAAATGTTCTTCAAAGAACATAGATAATTCCAGATCATCAATTCCAAAACGCTTGAATGTATCATAAAAGCGGTGCTTTCTAAGATATTCTTTATCAATTTCGTCATCTCTGATCTGCTCCCAAAGTCTTTCATTGATTTCGTGATACACAGAATGAAAATCTTCAAAATCTATATTGTATTTTAAACTAATTTCTTCTTTATAGAAAAGATCTTTTATTGTTAAATAAGCGTTTCTGCGGTGATCCCAAAGCGTATTGTCGAGATCAAAAAAAATGTGCTGAATTTTCATACAGCACAAAATTAATGATTTTTAATTTTTCGAAAGATGG
>Ga0308157_10000875_pt1 | contig 78285 bp, 69 predicted proteins | sample PhyBR1_FD_201035 | JGI IMG/M metagenome (GOLD analysis project Ga0308157, IMG submission 201035) | Phyllosphere microbial communities from UC Gill Tract Community Farm, Albany, California, United States - DLSLB.R1 | ecosystem: Host-associated > Plants > Phyllosphere > Unclassified | place: USA...
AATTTAGCTTCCACAAAACATTCATCAGTTGTTCTTCACCGGCAGTTAATTCGCTAATTTTCATGATTTCTTTTAGGTTAATTGAATCTGGACATAAAGATAAATAAAAGATATTGCAGTAGCGATTACCGCACCCGATATTACTTCAGCCCAGGTATGTCTTTTCAATACGACTCTGCTGAATGCCACCGCCACGGTTATCACAATCCAGATAAGCCCGAAGAGCGGCTCGATTACAAACATGAGTGCCGCAACGAAAACATTTAATGCCGTATGCATAGAACTTTTTATGAAATAGTTGCTTATCTGCAGCATAATGAGTAAAATTAATAGAAAGAGAAGCACCCAATCCATCCGCTGAAAACGGTAGAAGACATACATTATATAAACGATGATTACACCTGCAATGAAAAAGTAGAGATTCTTACGCTGGTGTCGGTCAGAAACATCGGTGTCTGAAAATTCTCCCTTTTTCACCTTCCAAAAAATCCAGCCGGAAATGGGGGCAATAATCAGAAAAAAAATCGGTAAAAAATTCTGGAAAGCTTCCTTTAAACCTAAATTATAAATGCTGTGCAAAACGAAATAAATGACCAGAGAATTCATCGGATTAAAAAAATTCGAAAGCCATTTGGAAACGCGTTCTGAAGTTTTCGTGGAAGATTCTGTCATAAATATTTTTATGTGACCAAAAGTAATATTTTTAAATAACTAAAACCTGACAATTGTCCTGCTTTGCTACCTATAAAGACAAAGTTTTTTATTATTTTTGCTGAATATTTATAACCAACACAAGCCGAAAGGTGAGGTGCCTATTAAAATAGCAAAATCAACACATGAAAGAATTTTCGAAAGAAGTCTACCTGCAGTGGTATGAAGACATGACGATGTGGAGAAGATTTGAAGACAAATGCCGGTCGCTCTATCTCAAACAGAAAATCAGAGGTTTTTTACATTTATATAACGGTCAGGAAGCGATTCCAGCCGGTTTTACCCACGCCATGGATTTATCCAAAGACAGCATGATCACGGCGTACCGTTGCCACATTCACCCGATGGCGATGGGCGTAGACCCGAAAAGAATTCTTGCAGAACTTTGCGGTAAAGCAACGGGAACTTCAGGTGGAATGGGCGGCTCAATGCACATTTTCAGCAAAGAAAAAAGATTTTATGGCGGCCACGGTATTGTTGGCGGGCAGATTCCACTAGGTGCAGGTATCGCTTTTGCGGATAAATATTTTGAAACCGGTGGCGTAAACATTTGTTTCTTCGGCGATGGTGCGGCGCGTCAGGGTTCACTTCACGAAACTTTCAACATGGCGATGAACTGGAAACTGCCAGTAGTTTTTGTGGTAGAAAATAACCAGTACGCAATGGGAACTTCGGTTAAAAGAACTGCAAACCACGAGGATATTTATAAATTAGGTTTAGGTTATGAAATGCCTTCTTTACCTGTAGACGCGATGGATCCGGAAAAAGTGGCGGAAGCTGCTTATGAAGCGATTGAAAGAGCAAGACGTGGTGACGGACCAACTTTTATCGAAGCACGTACTTACCGTTACAGAGGACACTCCATGTCTGACGCAGAACCTTACAGAAGCAAGGATGAAGTTGCGGAACACAAGAAAGATGATCCTATTGAAATCGTAAAACACAAAATTTTATCTCAAAACTGGGCAACCGAAGACGAGTTGGCTGCTATCGACGAAAAATCGAGAGATTTTGTAGAAGAATGTGTGGAGTTTATGGAGCAGTCACCATATCCGGATGAATCTAAAATCTACGATTACGTGTACGCGCAGGAAGATTATCCTTTCCTGAACAAGCTTGAAAATAACTAAAATTATTTGCTGATGCTGATTTTTTGATGTGCGAAAAGTTTCCACATCAAAAAATTAAATCATCGAATCGAAAAATAAACAAATCAAACAATATGGCAGAAGTAATTACAATGCCCCGTCTTTCTGATACGATGACCGACGGTAAAGTGGCGAAATGGCACAAGAAAGTAGGCGATGCAGTAAAAGAAGGAGATATCTTGGCCGAAATTGAAACCGATAAAGCTGTACAGGATTTCGAATCTGAATTTAACGGAACTCTGCTTTACGTAGGAACCGAAGAAGGCGGTTCTTCACCTGTAGATTCTGTTTTAGCCATCATTGGTGAGCAGGGAGAAGACATTTCCAAGCTGAAAGGCGGAATGGTGGATGAAGGCGTTTCTGAAAAGAAGGAAGAAAAGAAAATAGACGAAGAACATAAAACTGAAAACGAATCCAGCAGCATTGAAGAAACAACAGCGGAAATTCCGGCTGGTGTGGAAGTCATTACAATGCCGCGTCTTTCTGATACCATGACTGAAGGTAAAGTGGCAAAATGGCACTTTAAAGTCGGTGATGAAGTGAAAGAAGGCGATGTTCTTGCTGAAATTGAAACCGATAAAGCTGTTCAGGATTTTGAATCTGAAGTGAAAGGAACTTTGCTTTACGCCAGCGTTGCTGAAGGTGAAGCCAGTCCGGTTGACACGGTTTTAGCGATTATCGGACCTGCGGGAACTGACGTTTCCGGACTTACTTCCGGTGGAGCAAAAAAATCTGCTGCAAAACCCGCAGCAAGTGAAACTTCAGCAAAAGCTGAAACTTCAGAAGAAAAAACTGAAACACCATCTGCAGAAAACGCGTCCACTGAAAGACTTGCGATTTCACCTTTAGCCAAAAAAATGGCGGAAGACAAAGGTATTGATGTTCAGTCTTTGAAAGGAAGCGGCGAAAATGGCAGAATTGTAAAAAAAGATATTGAAAATTATCAACCTGCGACCGCAGCAGCTAAATCGGAAAAAATTGCCGATTCAGCGCCGAAAAATGTGGAAGCTGCAGCGCCAGCTCCAATGAATTTCGTTCAGGGTGAAGATTCTGAAACGCCAAATTCACAGGTTCGAAATATCATCGCAAAACGTCTTTCTGAAAGCAAATTTACCGCTCCGCACTATTATCTTATTGTGGAAATCAATATGGATAAAGCAATCGAGGCGCGTAAGGAAATAAATTCGCTGCCAAACACCAAGATTTCCTTCAATGATATGATTATTAAAGCGACCGCAATTGCTTTAAGAAAACATCCGCAGGTAAATTCTACCTGGAGAGATGATAAAATCATTCACCACGGAAATATCAACGTGGGTGTTGCAGTGGCAATTCCGGACGGTTTAGTAGTTCCTGTATTGAAAAATGCAGATCAGATGAACTACAACCAGATTTCTGCCGCAGTGAAAGATATGGCGGGCAGAGCAAAATCTAAAGGTTTGAAAGCCAATGAAATGGAAGGTTCTACTTTCTCAATTTCTAACCTTGGAATGTTTGGTATCGAAACTTTTACCTCAATTATCAACCAGCCGAATTCCGCAATTCTTTCTGTTGGTGCAATCGTAGAAAAACCGATTGTTAAAAATGGTCAAATCGTAGTTGGAAACGTCATGAAATTATCATTAGCCTGCGACCACCGGGTAGTAGACGGTGCAACGGGCGCCGAATTCTTACAGACATTACGAACTTATTTGGAACAACCTTTAACCTTGTTGCTCTAATTTAAGTAAAAAATAATTTTTTAAAGTCCTTTCCGCAAAAGCGTTGAAAGGACTTTTTTTATAACACAACTACATTTTTTACCGGCTATTTTACCTTATTTTTTAGTATTTTTGAAACCATGATTAAAGCACGTAATATTCATAAATCGTACGGCGATTTGGAAGTTTTGAAAGGAGTGGACCTGCATATTGAAGTGGGCGAAGTTATTTCAATAGTTGGTGAATCGGGAGCCGGAAAATCTACACTTTTGCAGATTTTAGGAACGCTTGATAAACCGAGTAATCCGAAAAAATTCGATACACAAATCGACTTGGCGGGACAGTCTTTCATCAATATGAGCGATCGCCAGCTCTCCAGCTTCAGAAATGAAAATATTGGTTTTGTTTTCCAGTTTCATCAGCTTTTACCCGAATTTACGGCGTTAGAAAACGTGCTTTTACCGACCAGAATTGCCGGAAAAAATGAAAAAGAATCTTTGGAAAAAGCGTATTCGCTTTTCGAAGATTTACATATTGCGCATCGCATTCATCATAAACCAAACGAAATGTCCGGCGGTGAAGCCCAGAGAACGGCCGTGGCGCGCGCGCTCATCAATTCACCTAAAATTATTTTTGCGGACGAACCGACAGGAAACCTGGATTCTAAAAATGCGGATGATTTACATAAACTTTTTTTCGATCTCCGCGACAAATATCACCAAACCTTCGTCATCGTAACACACAACACTCATCTGGCAGACACTACAGACCGAAAACTGGTGATGAAAGACGGGATGATCATTCAGGGACTTTAATTAAGTTTTATTTCTTACATTTAATTCGATTTTTAAATGTGCTGTAAATGTCCATTAAATTACTGGCTGAAGACGACCGACCGCGCGAAAAGTTTTTGCTGAAAGGCAAAAATTCGCTGTCTGATGCCGAATTATTGGCGATCATTATGGGCAGCGGCAATCGCGAAGATTCTGCAGTACAATTGGCACGGAAAATTCTGGATTCCGTAGGAAATAATTGGCACAATTTATCGCTTTTGCAAATATCAGATTTAATGAAGTTTAAAGGTGTTGGCGAAGCAAAAGCCATTTCGATCGCAACTGCTTTGGAAATTGGCAGGCGACGCGCCGCGCAGGAAGTTCCCGAAAAAATCCAGATTACGAACAGCCAGGAAACGTACAAGGTTTTAGCGCCATTTTTAGCTGATTTACAAACCGAAGAATTTTGGGTCGTTTTTCTGAATCAAAATAACAGAATTATCGCTAAAAGCCGCTTGTCATCGGGTGGAATTAACCAATCCGTGGTGGACATCCGCATACTTTTTAAAAACGCGTTGGAGCATTTTGCGACGGGTATTATTGTAGCGCACAATCATCCGTCCGGAAACCTGAAGCCAAGTCAGGAAGATTTAAAAATCACAAAACAAATCGCGGAAGCCGGCAAAATCCTCAATATTCAGCTGCTAGATCACCTGATTTTAGCTCAAAATTCTTACCTCAGTTTTGCTGATGAAAATTTGTTATGATTAAAAAGCTTCAGCCTTCGGAAATTGATTTTGAGAAATACCAAAATGCTTTAAAAAATTCCGTTCAGCAGAATTTTTATGCGCAAACTTCTGTCTTAAATCAGCTTTGCGAAAGTTGGGAGCTCTTGATTTTTGGCGATTACGAATTTGTAATGCCGGTCCCGATACGGAAGAAATACGCTTTCAAATTTGTGATTATGCCGCTCTTTTGCCAGCAACTTGGGATTTCCGGGCCGCGTCGTGATAAGCAAATCGAAGAAAAATTCCGCCTTTATTTGGCAAAAAATTACAAAATAGTTTATTACGCTTTTCATTATTTAAATGAATTTAATGAGCATTTAGCACAAAAGAAAAACTATGTGATTTCGCCAACTGATTATCATCTGCTTCGGAAAAAATACTTCAAAGGCAGAAAATCCTCGGTTAAAATGGCAAAAAATTTGGTTTTGGCTGAAATTCCATTTGAAGAAAATCTGCCGTTTATACGCCAAAATTTTAAAGGTCTGCCGAAGAAAAGGGATTTAAAAAAATTCATCAGCTATTCAAGATTTTTGGAAAATTCCGGTTTGCTAAAAACCTTCGGAGCTTATAAAGAAAACCAACTGATAAATCTCGCCATTTTGGTTTCTACCGACGACAAGCTGTCGCTTTTAGGTTTGGTGAATAACGAAAATTACAAAGCAGAAAATGGCGCGTCATTTCTCATCGATGCACTTCTACAGCAAAATATCGCGGAAAAATCTTTCGATTTCATGGGTGGAAATATCCGCAGTTTGGAGGTCTTTTTTAAAAGTTTTGGCGCCGAACTTCAGCAATACCAGATCATCGCAAATTCACCTAAAGATTTCCTCAAAAAACTGCTTAAAAAGGGCTAAAATTCGTAATTTTGTGCTTTCGCAAAAAACATGATTGATTCGCCTTATTTTCCGTACGCTTTTGCCTTGCTTTTGGCGCTGCCTTTTTTAATTTATATGCGGCAGTTTGTGTACACTTCCATCCAATTAAAAAAACAGCAGATCAATTTAATGACGGTCAAAGGACAGTCGGAACAACGTATTCATGCCTACGAACGCATTACGCTATTTCTCGAAAGATTGAAGCCTGCTAATTTGGTTTCAAAATTTGATGAAAGTTTAGCGACGCACGAATATCTTTTTTTGCTTGAAAAGTCCATCAATGAAGAATTTGATTATAATGCTTCGCAGCAGCTTTATTTAACAAAAAATTCATGGAACAAAGTGGTGAACTGTAAAAATAATATCCTTCATTTGCTTCATAAAACCTATGAGAACCTCAGCAATGAAAGTACGCTGCAGGATTTCAAAACGGTTTTTCTGATGAATTACATGAATGAGCAGGATTATATTTCGGCCACCATCGAAGACCTGAGAAAAGAAAACTTAATAGTAAATTAAAATAAATAGATGATACCTAATTTTAAAGCACATCCGTGGCACGGGATTCCGGTTGGCGAGGAAGCTCCAAATGTTGTAAATGTATTCGTGGAGATTGTTCCCAGCGATACGATAAAATATGAAGTTGATAAACAAAGTGGTTATTTGAAAGTTGACCGTCCACAGCAGTTTTCCAATATTATTCCGGCTTTATATGGTTTTGTTCCAAGAACCTATTGCCATGATGAAGTGTTGAAATTAGCGATTGAAAGTGGTGCAACCGACGTTAATTCCGGGGATTTAGATCCTTTGGATATCTGCGTGCTAAGCTCGCATAACATCCACGCTGGCGGATTATTGATGGAAGCCATCCCAATCGGTGGTTTTAAAATGATCGACAAGGGTGAAGCTGATGATAAAATTGTGGCGGTAATGAAAGGCGACCACGCTTTTGGCCATTTCCGCGACATTACAGAGTTGCCACAAGCTGAAGTAAAACGATTGATGCACTATTTCCTGACTTATAAAAATTTACCAGATGAACCGGCAAAATGTCGAATTCAGGAAGTTTACGGAGCAGAACATGCTAAAGATGTAATTACCGCTTCGCAGAAAGATTACGCTGATAAATTCGGCGGATAAATTTTTCCTGAAATTGAATATTTAACAGACAAATGCTTGCATTTGTCTGTTTTATTTTTGTATTGACCGCAATTGGTCCGAAAAAAATGTGTATTTTCGGTTAAATTTAATTTAACAAAAATTAACATTAAACATTAAAATATGGATTTATTTATTTTGGTACCAATCTTTGGTATTCTCGCCTTAATTTACACTTTCGTCCAGAGTGCCTGGGTGCAAAAGCAAAATGCCGGAAACGACCGTATGAAGGAAATCAGCGGTCACATCGCCGATGGTGCGATGGCATTTTTGAAAGCCGAATACAAAATCATGCTTTATTTCGTGGTAATTGTAGCGGTTTTACTTGCATTAATGGGTGCTTCCAATGAAAATTCGCACTGGACAATTGGTGTTTCATTTATTTTAGGAGCCATTCTTTCTGCTTTAGCAGGTTTTATCGGCATGAGAATCGCAACTAAAGCAAATGTTAGAACTGCAGAAGCTGCAAAAACTTCCCTTTCGAAAGCGCTGAAAGTTTCTTTCACCGGCGGTTCTGTTATGGGAATGGGTGTTGCTGGTTTGGCGGTTTTAGGTTTAGGCGGATTATATTTAATCCTGAAACAGATTTTTGCACCAGGCGCAGGAGTGGATTCCGTAGAAATGGAAAGAACCATCGAAATTCTAACCGGGTTTTCTTTAGGTGCAGAATCAATAGCGCTTTTTGCCCGTGTGGGTGGTGGTATTTATACCAAAGCCGCTGACGTTGGTGCTGATTTGGTTGGAAAAGTAGAAGCGGGAATTCCGGAAGATGATCCGCGAAATCCTGCAACCATTGCAGATAACGTCGGTGATAATGTGGGTGATGTTGCCGGGATGGGCGCCGATTTATTCGGATCTTATGTAGCAACGGTTTTAGCAACAATGGTATTAGGCCGTGAAACTTTTTCTGATGATGCTTTTGGCGGTTTTGCACCGATTCTTTTACCAATGCTAATCGCCGGTACCGGAATTATTTTCTCGATGGTGGGAACCTTATTTGTGAAAATCAGTGAAAATACTGAATTAGATACCGCGCCGGTTCAGAATGCTTTAAACCTCGGGAACTGGGGAAGTATTGTTCTTACTGCAATTTCATCTTATTTTTTAGTGAATTATCTGATGCCCGATACCATGTCACTTCGTGGTCATGAATTTACCAAAATGGGAGTTTTCGGTGCTATCATGGTAGGACTCTTAGTGGGCACGCTGATGAGCATTATCACCGAATATTACACCGCGATGGGCAAACGTCCGGTAAAAAGCATAATCAAGCAATCTTCAACTGGTCATGCCACCAATATTATTGGCGGAATTTCCGTGGGAATGGAATCTACTTTCCTTCCCATTTTGGTGCTTGCAGGCGGTATTTACGGTTCTTATTTGTGCGCTGGATTATACGGTGTGGCGATTGCAGCTGCCGGAATGATGGCTACTACTGCAATGCAACTTGCAATTGATGCTTTCGGACCGATTGCTGATAATGCGGGTGGAATCGCTGAAATGAGTGAATTACCAAAAGAAGTGCGTGAAAAGACAGATATTTTAGATGCGGTAGGAAATACCACAGCGGCAACCGGAAAAGGTTTTGCAATCGCTTCTGCAGCCTTGACAGCACTTGCTTTATTTGCCGCTTTCGTTGGTATTGCGGGAATTGATGGAATTGATATTTACCGTGCGGATGTTCTCGCCGGATTATTTGTTGGTGCCATGATTCCATTCATTTTCTCTTCCTTAGCCATAAAAGCAGTAGGAGAGGCAGCAATGGCAATGGTGGAAGAAGTTCGCCGTCAGTTCCGCGAAATTCCGGGAATTTTAGAAGGAAAAGCTGTTCCGGAATATGAAAAATGCGTAGCTATTTCCACCGACGCTTCGATTAGAAAAATGTTGTTGCCGGGCGCAATTGCCATTATTTCTCCGTTATTGATGGGCTTTATTTTCGGTCCTGAAGTTTTAGGTGGATTTTTAGCAGGAGCTACGGTTTCCGGAGTTTTGATGGGAATGTTCCAGAACAACGCTGGTGGCGCTTGGGATAATGCCAAAAAATCATTCGAAAAAGGGGTAGATATTAACGGCGAAATGCATTACAAAGGCTCAGATCCGCACAAAGCTTCTGTAACTGGTGATACTGTTGGTGATCCGTTCAAAGATACTTCAGGTCCGTCCATGAATATTTTAATTAAATTAATGTCCATCGTTTCTTTGGTAATCGCACCAACGCTTGCGATTTTGCATAAAGACACCATCGAGAGCAACAGAGCTGAAAAACTGGAATCACTTCAAAAAATGTCCGGTGCTGCCGTTCAACCGGTTGTCGTTGAAGGTATGGATGCTGGCGTTCCCGCAGCTGTTGCGGTTGGAACTTTAAACGCTGATGGTGATTATGTGTACGACACTGGTGCCATTCAGGAAGTAAAAGTTGGTGATAAAGCCATCGCGCTGGGTGAAAACAGCCAGTTGTACGCACTTAATAACGGCTTGAAGTTACAGGATAAATCGCTTTTGGTGCCAGACCGTTGGTATACGCTGGAAAATTTATTTTTCGAAAGCGGAAGCAGTAATTTAAAACCGGGTGCTGAACAGCAGCTGCAGAATTTGGCCGATATCTTAAATGCCTATCCAAATTCGAAAATTAAATTAGGCGGTTACACCGATAACACCGGCAATGAAGATACCAACATGAAACTGTCTAACCTGCGCGCGCAGTCTGCGAAACTGAAACTTTTAGAATTAGGTATTGCTTCAGACCGAATTGAAGCGGAAGGTTACGGCTCACAATTCCCGATTTGCGAAGCCAATGACACCGACGAATGTAAAGCACAAAACCGCAGAATTGCTGTTCGTGTTTTAAACTTTTAAGTAAACAAAATAAAAAAAAATCCCTGCTTAAAGCGGGGATTTTTTTATTTTATAAAATTGGCTGTTTTACCAGCCTTTTTTTCGCACATATACAAAAGTGATCAACGAAAGTAAACCCATGATTCCCAGTGTAAAATAATAACCGTATTCCGTATGAAGTTCCGGCATCACGTCGAAATTCATCCCGTAAATTCCCGCAATAAAGGTAATCGGGAAAAAATACATCGAATAGATGGCTAACACCTTCATCACCTGGTTGGCCTTTTGGTCGCTCATCGCCAGAAACATTGAAATTAAGTTGGTAACCTGTGAATTCAGATGGTCAAAATCTGCGACAACATCTTTATATTTATCTTTCAAATCGGTAACGGAGGCATCTTTCAAATCCAACATTTTAAATTTTTCAACCCAAACAGATGAAATATTTAAAATTCTCGCATTCAGCCCCGATTTTCTTTTCAAACGGTACAAACGCCTGATGTGAGTGGAATGATTCGTATTTTTTAAAAATATTTCGTTTTCCAGCTGGTCCATGATTTCCATCAGATTATTAGACTCGTCATCATAGGATTTCATCACCTTTAATGCCAGATTCAACGCAATGGTGTCCCGCGAAATATCTTTATTCTCGGGAAGCAGAACTTCCTTTTTAAATTCATAAATACTGCGGTTGTTCATCCGATGAATGGTGATGATCACTTTATCCAACAGAAAAACGCTCAGCTTGGTAGAAACATCGCTGATGGTGTTTAAATTCGTTCTTTCAGACTGTGTGTTTTCGCGCATAAGGAAAAATTCAACATCTCCGTCCTGCTCAAATTTTGGCAAGTGATTCACATCCACCGTATCTTCCAAAAGCAGACTGTTGATCTGATATCGCTGCTGCAGATAAGCGAAATCTTCTTCGGTAGGACGCTCCACATCCACCCATTCGCACTTCGAATTCTTAAAAAGTAGTTCTATCGCCATTACACAAATGTAGGATAAAATTAGATTTTAAAGGAAAAAACCGGCAATCCTTCAAATTATTTTATCTTTGTTAAAACCTAAAATTAATGATTAAAAGTTCCATCAGAGGGATCGGCCATTATGTCCCTGAAAATATAGTGACCAACGATGATTTGTCCAAATTAATGACGACAAGTGATGAATGGATTACCGAAAGAACCGGCATCAAAGAACGGCACCACCGCAAAAACAGAAACGATTCTGAAGAAACAACAGCGTATCTCGGTTTTAAAGCTTCCGAAGCGGCTTTAAAAATGGCCGGCCTCGAAGTAAAAGATATCGATTTTATCGTTTTCGCGACACTTTCGCCCGATTATTTTTTCCCGGGCTGTGGCGTGTTATTGCAGGAAATGTTGGGTTGCGAAACCATTGGCGCACTGGATGTAAGAAACCAGTGTTCCGGCTTTATTTATGCGATGAGCGTGGCAAATGCTTTTATTAAAGCTGGTCAGTACAAAAATATTCTGGTTGTGGGTGCTGAAATTCATTCCTTCGGGCTTGATTTTTCTGATGCTGGACGTGGAGTTTCCGTGATTTTTGGCGATGGAGCAGGCGCTGTGATTTTATCGGCTTCGGAAGATGAAAACAGCGGCGATATTTTAGCAACCAATATGCACTCCGAAGGAAAACATGCCGAAGAACTCTGCACGAAATTCCCGGGTTCCAAATTTGGTTGGAGCGACCGCATGCGTCTGGAACCGGAAAATGTTACTGATGCTGAAATTTACCCGATTATGAACGGAAATTTTGTTTTCAAGCACGCGGTAACTCGCTTTCCCGAAACGATGACCGAAGCTTTGCAGCAGGCCGGAAAAACCGCGGAAGATTTGGATATGTTTATTCCGCACCAGGCGAATTTGCGTATTGCTCAGTTTGTGCAGCAGCGTTTTGGTTTGCCGGATGAAAAAGTGTACAACAATATTCAGCGTTTTGGGAACACCACTGCGGCTTCAATCCCGATTGCTTTGAGCGAAGCGATTCAGGAAGGAAAAATAAAACGCGGCGATTTGGTCTTGCTTTCTGCTTTTGGCAGCGGCTTTACCTGGGGTTCCGTTTTATTTAATTATTAATTTAAAACAGAAAAATTTGCCGCTAAAACAGCAAATTTTTTTGATTTCCAAAGTTTAAAAATTTGCCTTTAAAGCAGCGCATTTTCTTTGTTAAATTTAGAACACAAAAAAATGCTGCTAAAGCAGCCAATTTTTTCAAAACAAAAAATGCGTCAACCGACGCATTTTTTTTATTTCACTTCCATTGAATCCTGAACTTGTTCTTCATCGTTAAATGCGGCAGAATCAACGCCGGCATTCCGTTTTTCTTCCACAGTGTGTTCTTCTTTGTATTCCTCGCGCTGTTCTTCTTTCTGGGCACAGCTGCCGAAAAATAATCCGCCTAAAACGGCAAATAAAATCAACTTTTTCATCATGATATTTTTTAATGTTCCCAAGTGTTCAGCAAACATTATGCACTTTTGGTGAAATAGAAATTTTAGGCGGTAAAACGGCAAATTTTTCGTTTTTAATGAAATGATGTTTTACTCAAACACTTCAAAATCATTTCCGTCGAAACTGGCAAAAACCATGGTCGGATGAGAATCCTGATGGTACATATTTCCCTTATGATCAATGGCAATTGCGCCGGCAAAACCATCAATTTCTTTCAACTCGGTAAATGTTTTGTTAAAAGCTTCGTTTATAGACATTCCATCCGTTACACGAATGACGATTTTCGCTGCGGTTGCGTTGCTTACAATATCTTCACCAATTCCGGTACAGCTTACGCCGCAAAATTTGTTGGCAAAATTTCCGGCGATGGTTGCAGAATCAGAAATCCGACCTTCAAGCTCGAAACCTTTTCCTCCGGTAGAAGTCGCGGCAGCAATTTTTCCGTTTTTATCCAAAGCCACACAACCGACAGTTCCTTTTCCGCCGTTTTTCGATTTTTCCTCAAATTCTCTTCGGCGCTGCGCGGTTTCGGTAGAGTAGTTGGGAAAACCGTTTTTGGTCGCATAATTTTTGGCACCCTCATCACCCAAAACGCGGTCGTCTTCTTTCATTAAAAATTCCGCTATTTCCACGGGGTTTTTTACGTTTTGGATGTTGATTACGCCCGAAAATTTCTGTGTTTCACCATTCATCAGCGAAGCGCTCATCCGTATTTTCCCGTCGCTTTGTATCTGGGAGCCGGTTCCGGCGTTGTAAAGTTCGTCATCTTCCAAAAGTTTCACCGCGAAAACTACTGTTTCCGCCGCGCTGTGCGTTTGCAGATGATCAAAAGCTTTTTTAGCTATTGTTTTCAGGGAATTCTGTTTGGCAACTTTTACCTCGTGACTTTGGTCGCTTTCAGAGAAAAAACCACCGTGAATAATGACTTTCATTTGATATGTTTTCACAAATATAGCGAAACAAAAAAAATAGAAGTAGCCAAATGAAATTAGCTCGGCTCTTAATGAATGTTGTTCCCAAGATCCGCAATGGCGGCGCCCACTGCAACAACAGTCACGATCCCCAATGCGCCGGCTACCAAACCGATGGTTTTACCGTAAGAAAATTTTCTTTCTCGCAAGAAGAGTACAGAATCTCCGGCTAGCATTCCCGTTTTCCCATTTTTATCGGTGTAGGTGTATTCGTTGCTGTCTTTTGTGAGGTTGGTCACCAATAGTTTTTCGTTGTTTTTTAACGTGATTTCGTAGGTTTTTCCGCTTTCCGGAACGGCGGTAGATTCGGAAACTGCTTTGTAAGAATAGCAGTTGACCAGAAATAAAAAGGATAGAATTAAAGCTAAAGTTTTCATTGTGAGTGTTTTTGGTTAAATAAAGTTACATTTTATTTAAAAAACATGGTATAAAAACAAAAAAAAACGAAACCGAAGATTTCGTTTTATGTTTTAAAAACTGTGCTGAGTTTTAGTTAACCTGAGGAATCGGGTTGTACTGTGAATTGACGATTGTAAGATCTTTGGTTTTCAAATCATAGAAATCGTTTTGCGATAAAACGTGCACCACCAAATTATCGATGGAAATAGGTTGTCCAAGTTCCACATTCGTAAGGTTGGTATCTTTGATAAAGCGGCCGTCTACCAAAATAACCAGGCCGGAACCAATCGCGGTCATATTGTCTTTATAGATGTATAGTCCGGTGTCTTCACCCAGACCAATTCCCAAAGTTCGCGGATTGTTTACCACCGCCTGGAAAAGCCGGCCAATTCTGCCGCGCTGCACAAAGTGCGTATCCACGATTACATTTTCGATGAAACCTAAACCTTGCGTGGTTTTAATTTCACCTTTCAGCAAAGCTTCGCCGCTGGAACCCTGGTAAATCATATTTTCCGAAGCTGCTGCCGCTCCCGCGGAAGTGCCGGCATAAATGAAATCTTCTTTCAGATATTTCATCAGAATAATATCATGAAAACGGCTACCGCCCAGGATGGAAGTAAGGCGCAGCTGATCGCCACCCGTAAACATCACGATATCGGCCGCCGCCGCGCGCTCGGAAATTACGTCGCTGTTTGCCTGCTCGCGGTTTTGAATATCTAAAATATTTACGTTTTTAGCACCTAAAAATTCGAAGGCTTTTTTGTATTCGGGTCCTACGATTTGCGGAATCTGTGAAGCAGTGGTGATAATCTCGATAACGGAATCTTCTTTTAAACGAGATTCGTTGATGATTTTCCGGAGAATGCCGCGCTCGAAGAAATTAAGGTTTTTTTCTATATTTTGATCATAATCGGTTTCCGAAAAGCTGCCTTTATTTACAGCGCCACCGATAATCATTAATTTTCCAACTGCTTCCATATTTGCAAATGTAGAAAAAAATACCATTTCTGCCGGTAATTTTTTGGGCCTGCTTCGGTCTGAAAATGAGCCTTTTTAGCTCCGGAAAGCGGTCTTGTAGGTTGGTGTAAAATAAATTTTTCAGCATTTATTAGCCAATTCCATTATCTTTGATTCTATAAAAACATAAAAGCATTAAAAAAAAGACAGTTATTCTCTATGAAAGTTGAAAAAATACAAGTTTTACGCGGCCCAAATATATGGAGTATCAGACGCCCCAATCTTATCCAAATGCGTTTGGATTTGCAGGAGATAGAGCATTTACCGACGAATAAAATACCGGGTTTTCGCGAAAGGCTGGAACGTTTAATTCCGTCTTTAATTACCCATCGATGTTCCGAAGGAGTAGAAGGTGGATTTTTTCAGCGCGTGGAAATGGGAACCTGGATGGGCCACGTGATTGAACATATCGCCCTCGAAATTCAAACGGTTGCCGGCATGGACACTGGTTTTGGAAGAACCAGAGAAACCAAAACGCCCGGTATTTATAATGTGGTTTTCAGTTATCTCGAAGAAAACTCTGGCGTCTACGCGGCGGAACAATCTGTTGAAATTGCCAGATGTCTTATCGAAAATATCGACTATGACATGGAGGTCTGCATTCAGACTTTAAGAGAAATCCGCGAGAGGCACCGTCTGGGGCCATCAACAGGAAGTATTGTGGAAGAGGCAGTGAGCCGCAGAATTCCCTGGATTAGGTTGGGTAGAAATTCTTTGGTTCAACTTGGCTACGGGGTAAACCAGCAAAGATTTCAGGCTACAATTACCGGAAATACCAGCTCGATTGCCGTAGAAATTGCTTGCAATAAAGAGCTGACAAAGCGGATGCTTGATGAAGCGGCGATACCAGTTCCGTGGGGCGATTTGGTTTCCGACGAAGAAGGTTTGCGCACAGTTATCGAAAAAATTGGTTACCCGATTGTAATAAAGCCTCTGGACGGCAATCACGGCAAAGGCTCGTCAATTAATGTAAACGATTTCGAAACTGCTTTAACCGGTCTTCAACATGCACAGGCTTTCTCGCAAAATGTCATCGTTGAACGCTACATCACAGGATATGACTTCCGTATTTTAGTCATCAACAATAAAATGGTGGCCGCCGCACGTCGCGTTCCTGCTCATGTGATCGGTGATGGAAATCTGAATATTCAGCAGCTTATTGAAAAAGAAAACCTTGATCCGAGAAGAGGTTACGGACATGAAAAAGTTTTAACTGAAATAACGGTGGATAAAGATACCAACGAACTACTGGAAAAACTGCATTACACCCTGGATTCTGTACCAAAAAACGGTGAAATCGTTTACCTGAAATCTACGGCCAATCTTTCGACCGGTGGAACTTCAATTGATGTTACCGACATGGTTCACCCGGAAAATATCACCATGGCGGAACGCGTTTCGAGAATCATCGGTCTGGATGTCTGCGGAATTGATGTGATGGCAGAAAACCTTACGCAACCATTAAAAGAAAGCGGCGGAGCTATTTTGGAGGTGAATGCTGCTCCAGGATTCAGAATGCATTTGGCACCAAGCGAAGGTTTACCGCGAAATGTGGCAGCGCCAGTGGTCGACATGCTTTATCCGCCCGGAAAACCTGCAAAAATCCCGATTATCGCCGTCACCGGAACGAACGGAAAAACTACGACGACACGGTTAATTGCACATATTGTAAAAAACAACGGTTTTCGCGTTGGTTTTACAACATCAGACGGAATTTACATTCAGAACGTAATGCTCACCAAAGGCGATACAACAGGACCGGTTTCTGCGGAATTTGTTTTGAAAGATCCCACGGTAGAATTTGCAGTTCTGGAAACTGCCCGTGGTGGAATTTTGCGTTCCGGTCTTGGGTTTAAATCATGTGATATCGGCGTTTTAACCAATATCAAAGAAGATCATTTGGGGATGAATGATGTCCACAACCTGCGCGATTTAACCAAGGTAAAACGTGTAGTAATGGATTCCGTGAAAAAAGATGGTTGGAGCGTGATGAATGCGGACGATGAGTATTCGATGAGGCTCATGCCGGAACTGGAGTCCAAAGTGGCGCTTTTCAGTTTAGACGAGGAAAATCCGCACATGAAAAAATATGCAAAAGAGGGCAAAATTTCCTGTGTATACGAAGAAGGATTTATCACCATCAAAAAAGGCGATTGGAAAATCCGCATTATCAAAGCAACGCACGTTCCAATTACGATGGAAGCTAAAGCGAAGTTTATGATTGCTAATGTGCTAGCCGCAAGTTTAGCAGCGTATCTGCATGGTTTTGCTATTGATGACATCGCGAATTCGCTTCGTACATTTATTCCAAGTCCTGTGCTGACCCCGGGCCGTTTAAATATTTTTAAATTTAAAAAATTCCAGGTGCTTATTGATTTTGCGCACAATCCGGCGGGTTATGAAGCAATTGAAGAATATCTGAAAAACGTGGAAGCCACTAAAAAAATCGGAATTATTTCCGGTGTCGGCGACAGACGAGATGAAGACATCCGCCAGTGCGGAAAAATCGCCGGCAGAATGTTCGATTATATCATCATTCGTAACGAAAAACATCTGCGCGGGCGCACTGAAGACGAAATCAACGAACTCATCATCACCGGAATGCAGCAAGCCGGGAAAAATGTGAGTTATGAAATCATTCCAAAAGAAATTGAGGCGCTGAAACATGCGATGAGCATGGCGGAAGAAGGCACTTTCATCACCGCGTTAAGCGACGTAGTGACCAACGCAATTGATCTGGTTCAGGAATATCAAAACCGCGAATTGCTGGAAGAAGGTTAGAAATTTCTGAAAAAAATGCCAAAACTCCCGGGAATTTTTTCGGGAGTTTTTCTTTGAATTTATTTGCCGCTATTTTGCCGTTTTTTCTCGCTTTGGCTGCTTAATAATTAGCTGTACAATTTTTTATTTCTCATTTATTTGTCTATTTTTGACCCCATGGAAAATTTCGTAGTTTCTGCCCGCAAATACCGTCCGCAAGAGTTTGATACTGTTGTTGGGCAGGCGCATATTACAGAAACTTTAGAACACGCCATCGCTTCAAACCATTTGGCGCAAGCCTTACTTTTTTGCGGCCCGCGGGGGGTGGGGAAAACCACCTGTGCACGGATTTTAGCAAGAAAAATCAATGAGCGCGACGGCTCCACTTCCGAAGATGGTTTTGCGTACAACATTTTCGAATTAGACGCGGCTTCCAATAACTCGGTGGACAATATCCGCGAGCTTACAGATCAGGTGCGTTTTGGTCCACAGGTCGGGAAGTATAAAATTTACATTATTGATGAGGTTCACATGCTTTCATCAGCCGCTTTCAATGCGTTTCTAAAGACTTTGGAAGAACCGCCGGCGCACGCGATTTTCATCTTAGCGACCACGGAAAAACATAAAATTATTCCCACGATTTTATCGCGGTGTCAGATTTTTGATTTTAAAAGAATCACGATTGAAGACATTCAGTTACATTTAAAAAAAATAGCCGAAGAGGAGGGAATAAATTACGAAGACGACGCGCTGTATCTGATTGCGCAAAAAGCTGACGGTGCACTGCGCGACGCGCTTTCAATTTTCGACCGGCTTTCTACTTTTTCCCAGAAAAATATCACTTTAGCAAAAGCTGCAGAGGTTTTAAATGTTTTGGATTACGAGCAATATTTAAATATAGTTGATCTCGCTCATGAAAACAAAATTGCTGAATCTTTGCTGGCGCTGAATGAAATCATTAAAAAAGGTTTTAATGCGCACATTTTTATTGCCGGTTTAGGAAACCATTTCCGCGATTTGATGATGGCGCAACAGCCTCAAACTACAGATTTAATTGAAGTTGGCGAAAAGACCAAACAGAGGTTCACTGAGCAAAGCAGAAAATGGTCTGCGCAACAGTTGGTGGATGCGGTGGAAATCTGTAATCACGCCGACATCAATTATAAAAACTCAAAAAACCCGCGTTTAACGGTAGAAATTGCTTTAATGCAATTATGCTCACTCACTGCAAACCAGCAAGATTCCAAAAAAAAAAATTCCTGATTTTAGCGCCTTTTCTTAAATATGTTCAAACAGAGATTGAACAAAAAATAGCAGAAAAGCCGGTAAAAAATTCAACAGAAAATTACGCAGAAGTTCCGAAAGTTCTTGAGAAAACTTCTGCTCCAATGGGAATTCAAAAAAAAGCTTCAAAGTTCAGCATCACCGCGGCGCTGGAAAAAACCGACGAACAGCCGGAAATTTTTAATGCGGAAGCAAAAAAAGTTTTACCGAGCCAACATTTCAGCGAAACAGACTTGCAAACGGAATGGCAGAAGTTTCTGGAAGAACTACAGCAGCGCGACATCATTATTTACAATGCCATCAGCTCCTTTTCTTTCCATAAAAAAAGCGAAGATATTGTGCTGATTACGTATCCTTCGGAATCTGCAAAAAGTGAGTTTGAGAAAATCCGTGCGGAGTTTTTCAACCATTTTATGCGGAAAGTTAACCACTTCAATATTTCAATTGAGTATCAGTTGGACGTTACGATGAAAAAAGAAATCATCACGAAACGAAAGATTTTCAATAAATTTGCGGAGATTAATCCGGTTTTAAAAGATTTAGACGATCTCTTTAAACTGGATTTTAATTAAAGTACCCTAATTTCAAAAATGAATTTACAAGATTTAAAAAATACCTGGGTGGATGAATTTCCGAAACCCTTGATTATAGCTGGCCCGTGTAGTGCAGAAAGCGAAATACAAATGCTGGAAACGGCGAAAAGAATTAAAGAATCCGGCGCGCCGGTTCCTGTTTTCCGTGCCGGAATCTGGAAGCCACGAACGAAACCAAACGGATTTGAAGGGGTAGGCGTAATTGGTTTGAACTGGTTAAAAAAAGTAAAAGAGGAATACGGTTTTAAAACTGCCACCGAAGTTGCGAATGCGCACCACGTTGCTGCGGCTTTGGAAGCTGATGTGGATATTCTTTGGATTGGCGCGCGTTCCACTGTAAATCCGTTCACGGTTCAGGAAATTGCTGAAGCTTTAAAAGGCACCGACAAACCGGTCTTGGTTAAAAATCCTGTTAACCCTGATTTGGCTTTATGGGTGGGCGCTTTGGAAAGATTATTAGGTCAGAATATTACCAATTTAGGCGTAATTCACCGTGGATTTTCTACCTATCAGAAAACAAAATACCGTAACGTTCCGAACTGGCAAATTGCGCTGGATCTTAAAAACCAGTTTCCAAATATTCCGGTGATTGTAGATCCATCACATATTTGCGGCAATCGCACCGGTTTAGCTGGCGTAGCACAAGAAGCGCTGAATGTGGGTTATGAAGGAATGATGATTGAAACACACCGCAATCCGGATGAAGCCTGGAGCGATGCCTCACAGCAGATCACGCCGGAAGTTTTAGCGGAACTGGTGGGAAATTTACAGCTTAGAACTTCGGATATTTCTGCTTTTGAAGGCGAAATGGGAAGACATCGAACCTTAATATCAGATTTGGATTTTCAGTTGATCGAACTTTTGGGTCAGAGAATGAAAATTTCGGAGAAAATCGGAAATTTGAAAAAAGAGAATAATATTGCCATTTTCCAGCCAGAAAGATGGAAAGTTATTACGGAATACGCAAACCAGAAAGCTGATGAATCCGGCATGTCTGCGGAATTTATCGAAAAAGTTTTCAAGGCGATTCACGAAGAATCCATCGAAGTTCAGAACAATATTTAATTTAAAAATTCGCATTGAAGGGACTCATCACCAAATCAACCGGAAGCTGGTACCAGGTTTTAGAAGCAGAATCGGGAAGATTTTTTGAAGCCCGAATTCGTGGGAAATTCAAGCTGCTGAAAACCCGGTTGACCAATCCTTTAGCTGTTGGTGACAATGTGGAATTTTCCCTGGAACAGGATGATGTTGCCTGGATAACTAAAATTGAGCCTCGGAAAAATTACCTCATCCGGAAATCGGTAAACCTTTCAAAAGAAGCGCACATCATCGCTTCAAACATCGATTTGGCGTGTTTTATTTTTACTTTAAAACATCCGGAAACATCTTTGGGATTTCTTGACCGTTTTTTGGTTTGTTGCGAAGCGTACAACATTACGCCGCTGATTTTGTTCAATAAAATGGATGTTCTTTCCGACGAAGAAAAAGAACTGACGCGTTTTATCGCTGAAATTTATAACGAAATTGGTTACGATTCGCTGGAAATTTCCTCTTATTCGCAACTTAATTTAGAAGTTTTAAAAGGAACAATTAAGGATAAAGTGTCAGTTTTTTTCGGTCATTCGGGAAGTGGGAAATCAACTTTGGTGAATGCTTTACAACCGGATTTAAATCTGAAAACATCCGAAATTTCGGAAACTCATTTAAAAGGAAAACATACTACGACTTTTGCACAAATGCATTTCTGGACTTTCGGTGGCAGCGTCATAGATACGCCGGGCGTGCGGGAATTTGCAATGATCGATGTGGAAAAAGAGGAAATTCAGCATTATTTTCCCGAAATTTTTGCAACTGGAAGAGAATGTAAATTTTACAACTGCATGCATTTGAATGAACCGAAATGCGCGGTTCTAAATGCAGTTGAAGAAGGAAAAATTCAGGACAGCAGATATTCCACGTACGTAAAAATTATGGAAGAAGCGGACGAAAATAATGTGATATGAAAAAACCCAGCCGAAGCTGGGTAAAAACTAATAACCATGAAAACTCAAATTAAACATGAGAATCGTGCTAAAATTTACAAGTTTCGTGCCAAAGGATTTTTCCCGTATTGATGAGATTTAGCAACGATGATTTCTAAAACTTTTCGTATTTTCGCAGCCAATTAAAACAAGAGATATGTCACATAACATTACCTTCACCATGATTAAGCCGGATGCTGTTGCAGATGGTCACATTGGTGCTATTTTAGGGAAAATTGCTGAAGCAGGTTTCAAAATCAAAGCTTTAAAATTAACCCAACTTACCGTTGCTGATGCAAAAAAATTCTACGAAGTTCACGCTGAAAGACCTTTTTACGGAGAATTGGTAGACTTTATGAGTTCAGGACCAATCGTTGCAGCTGTTTTGGAAAAAGACAACGCGGTTGAAGATTTCAGAACTTTAATCGGAGCTACAAACCCTGCAGAAGCTGCAGAAGGTACCATCCGCAAAATGTTTGCAAGAAGCATTGGTGAAAACGCTGTTCACGGTTCTGATTCCAATGAAAACGCTTTAATTGAAGCTGGTTTCCACTTTGCAGGAAAAGAAATTTTCTAAAAATATCGCCCTTTAACGGCAAATTTTTGCTGTTTAGCTATTTATAAAAAAAAGCCCTGAATAAGGGCTTTTTTTTGTTTAAGATTGTTTGGTATTAAAACTTAAGCAGCTCGATGGTTTTTTCCGGGTTGTCTGAGGAAAAAACTGCGTTTCCGGCAACCAGAACATCAGCGCCGGCCGCAAAAAGTTTTGAGGCATTGTCCAGATTGACGCCGCCATCCACTTCAATCAGCGCGGTGGAATTATTCGATAAAATCAAATCTTTAGTTTCAGCGATTTTTTTATAGGTATTTTCGATGAATTTCTGGCCGCCAAAACCAGGATTTACGCTCATCAGCAAAACCAAATCCACTTCTGCAATAATATCTTCCAAAAGCAAAACAGGACTGGAAGGATTTAAAACCACACCGGCTTTCGCGCCTTTTTGCTGAATTAAATTGATGGTGCGGTGCAGATGAACGCTAGCTTCGTAATGTACAGAAACGAGATCAGCACCCAGTTCGATAAATTCTTCCACATATTTTTCCGGTTCCACGATCATCAAATGTACATCGATGAATTTGGTGGAATGTTCTTTTACCGTTTTCATCAGCGGAAAACCGAAAGAAATATTCGGTACAAAACGGCCGTCCATCACGTCAACGTGCAACCAGTCTGCCTGGGAACGGTTGAGCATTTCAATATCTCTTTGAAGATTCCCGAAATCTGCGGAAAGCAGAGAAGGAGCAATTAATCTTGTTTTCATGGGATTTTTTTTAATTTGTTTCCGCTAACTGGTGATATTTCAAATTCATTTTCGGCTCAATTTTCAACAAAGATTCGTAAATCAAGTCAATCACATGAGCAACATCTTCTTTCGAAACCATTTCCACCGTGGTGTGCATGTATCGCAAAGGCAGTGAAATCAGCGCAGAAGGCGTTCCGCCGTTGGAATGCGCAAATGCATCAGTGTCGGTTCCGGTGGCGCGGCTTGCAGCTGCTCTTTGGAACGGAATATTTTTTTCTTTGGCGGTTTGAACAATCAGCTCGCGAATATTGTGGTGAACGCTCGGAGCAAAAGTAATCACCGGACCGTTGCCGCATTTTTGGTCACCTTCTTTCTTTTTTTCAATCATCGGCGTTGAAGTGTCGTGCGTAACGTCGGTGATGATGGCGATGTTTGGTTTAATGGTGTCCGCAATCATATCAGCGCCGTATAAACCCACTTCTTCCTGCACGGAGTTGGTGATATAAAGTCCGAAAGGCAGTGTGTTTTTATTTTCGCTTAAAAGTCGTGCAACTTCCGCAATCATGAAGCCACCAATGCGGTTATCAAGTGCTCGGGACACAAAATATTTGTCATTTAGCTGAAAAAACTGGTCGGGATAAGTAATCATCGTTCCGACAAAGACGCCCAATTCTTCCACTTCTTTTTTGCTGGAACAGCCCAAATCAATAAAGATATTTTCGAGTTTAGGCACGGGTTCGTCGGAATTTACGCCGCGTGTATGAATTGCAGGCCAGCCGAAAACGCCTTCTACAATTCCCTTTTCGCCATGCAGATTCACCACTTTTGAGGGCGCAATCATTTGATCGGAACCGCCGTTTCGAATGACGTAAATCAAACCTTCATCGGTAATGTAATTCACATACCAGGAAATTTCATCTGCGTGTGCTTCAATAACCACTTTAAATTCGGCTTCCGGATTGATAATTCCGTAGCACGTACCGTAATGGTCAACCTCTATTTTATCGACGTAAGGTTTCAGATAATCCATCCAGATTTTCTGGCCATTATGCTCGTAACCTGTTGGCGAAGCGACATTTAAATATTCTTCTAAAAACTTTAGAGATTTATTTGCAAATTTCATGGAAAGGAATGACTTTTGTTAGATTAAATTTTGATTTAAAAGAAGGTAAAAATAATGATTTTTAACAAGATATTCTTACTATTTGTCCTGTTTTTCGGACTTTGTCTAAATGCACAGGTAACGATAGAAAGAGTAAAGCCCATCAGCGAGTATCCGCCGGAGCTTCTGAAAACCGACCAGTTTGGCAATAAATATTACTACGACGCCAGTCAAAAAGCCAGAATCTATGAAATTGACGGTGAAAATGTAGTTGTAATGGACGAATTAATTCTGCGCAATAAGCCGAAATTCAACAACCAGCTTGACCAGAATTATTACTTTTTTCTCAATAAAAAACTGAACAGAGTTTATCCACTTTTTTTAACAGCTTTAGAACAATACGAAGACATCCAGGCGGAACTGAACCAAATGGATAAAAGTTCGCAAAAAAAATACGTCAGTGAGCGCCAGAAAAAGCTTGCTGATGAATACGAAATGCAGCTCCGCGACCTTACCACTACGGAAGGCCGCGTTTTTGCGAAGTTAATGAACCGCGCCACGGGGAAAACCGTTTATGACATTATCAGAGAACTTCGCGGCGGTTGGAGTGCTTTCTGGTGGAACGTAAAAGGCAATATTGCCGATGTCAGCATCAAGCAGCCTTATGATCCGCATACCGATCGAAGTGACGAATTTATTGAATCGCTCTTGCAGCATAACTGGAATAGTGGTTACTTGCAGCCTTATCCGGGATATTTAAGTTTTAAAGTAAAAAAATAGTATGAACAATTCATTAAAGAACGCTTTCGTTCTTTTAGCACTTTTAAGTTTTAACCTGGCCTATTGCTGGGGAACCACCGGCCACCGCGTGGTAGCAGAAATCGCCGAACACCATTTATCGGCAAAAGCCAAACGTAACCTGAAAAAAATTATTGGCGACCAAAAGCTGGCATATTGGGCAAACTGGCCGGACCAGATCAAATCGGACACCACCGGCGTCTGGAAACCAACCGAAGTTTGGCACTACGTAAACATCACTCCGCAATACAATCTTAAGCAGTTTACAGATTCACTTCAAAGTCAGGCAGGACCGAATATGTACACGCAGATCAAAACCCTGGCGAACCAGATAAAAGACAAAAAAACGGCTCCGAAGGACCGAGAAATTGCTTTGCGATTTTTAATCCATTTGATGGGTGATGCTGTACAGCCAATGCACGTAGGACGCGCTGAAGATTTAGGTGGAAACCGTGTGAAAGTGAAGTTTTTCGGTGAAAATACCAACCTGCATTCTTTGTGGGATACCAAGCTGGTAGAATTTCAAAATTACAGCTACACTGAGTTTGCTGAAGTTTTGGATAAAAAATCGAAGCGGGAAGTAAAATCAATTCAAAACGGAACGTTGGAAGATTGGTTGTTCGACAGCCACAAATCAGCAAACCGCATTTACGCAAATACAAAACCGGACGGTTCTTATTCTTACGATTATAATTACAAGTTCGAGCCGCTTCTGGAAAGACAGCTTTTATACGGAGGTTTGCGTCTCGCGAAAATGCTGAACGAAATTTTATAAATATTTCTTTTGTAGCAGTTCAAAAACTACTTTATCGACAGGTAATAAAAATGGATTTTCTTCGCTGAGGGAAATCCATTCTAATTTTTCAATGCAAGGGTCCATGATCAGCAGTTCTTTTTCGTCTGCGATTTCACCCTCATAATAAATGCTTAAAAGCTGCTCATTATCCCGGAATTTCGAAACGATGAAATCCTCCTGCGTATAAAGATGCGTAATGTTTTTAGCTTTGATGTTCAGTTCTTCTTCAAGCTCGCGTTGAAGACATTCTAAAACACTTTCGCCGAATTCCAGGCCGCCGCCGGGAAGCTTCAGCAACTGTTGTCCCACATATTCTTCGTGTAAACCGAGAATTTTTTTATCTTTTAAAAGTGCCACGTAAACGCGGACGTTTATTTTGTCAATCATAAAAAATCTTTGAAAAAAACAAAGTTAGCTAATTTAGAAATTAATTTTATTCAGAGATTTTTATGGCGTTGATCATCTCTCGTTTACCTGGCGGACCGGCTTTTTTTTCGACTTTAAAGTTTAATTCCTGTAAAATCCTTCGCACACTTCCTTTTGAGGAATAAGTGGTGAGCAACGCGCCGCTCGCCATCTTATCAGCAACCATTTCGAAGAGTGGTTTTTCCCACAAATCCGGCTGTACGCGCGCACCGAAGCAGTCAAAATACACCAAATCTATTTCGGGAAAATTTAGCCTGGGAAGGTCGAAAAAATCATTTTTAAATTTCGTCAGGAAAAAATTGGGCAGAATTTCGGTTTCAACGTTCCATTCTGCTTCATGCATTTTCTCAAAAGATTTTTTAGTTGCTGAATCGGCAAAAAATTCGCTATAATCCAGCAGTTTAATTTCTTCCGCATTTACGGGATATTTTTCCAGGCTAAAATAACGGATTTTTTGAATTTGGGTGTTTTGCAAAAAATCATTAATTGTGACTAAAACATTCAGTCCTGTTCCGAAACCAAGTTCTAAAATATTTATTTCACAATTATTTACCAGTTTTAATCCATTTTCAATAAAGACATGTTGGGCTTCCTGCAGCGCGCCGTGCTGCGAATGGTAGCTTTCATTCAAATCATTGATATATAAAGTTTTACTGCCGTCGGAAGTTGTTTTTATTTCCCTTTTCATGCCAAATTTTTCCAAAATTAATTTAAAATTTTGAAATGTAAAAAATTATATTAAATTTGTAGAACATCAAAAATAATTTTAAAAATGATAATTCAAAAATCTACTAATCCACGGATTTCATCTTTTGATCCAAACAATTTTTCGTTCGGAAATACTTTTATAGATCACATGATTATCTGTGAATACGAAAACGGGAAGTGGGGTGATGTAAAATTGGTTCCTTACGGGCCGCTGCCTTTTTCACCTGCCATGATGGGCGTGAATTATGGCCAGGCTTGTTTCGAAGGAATGAAGGCTTATAAAGATAAGAATGGCGATATTTTCCTTTTCCGTCCGGAGAAGAACTTTGCGCGTATCAATAAATCGGCAAGCCGTTTGGCAATGCCGGAAGTTACTGAAGAAATGTTTTTGGAAGGTTTGAAAGCGTTAGTAGATGTAGACCGCGACTGGATTCCTTACGGTGAAGGCAATTCACTGTATATCCGACCGCTTATTTTTGCTACGGAAGAAGCTTTGAAAGCCAGAATTGCCAATAAATTTATGTTTGCTATTGTTGCAACGCCGGCAAAAAGCTATTATTCTGAGCCTGTAGCGGTAAAAATTTCAGATTATTATTCCCGCGCTGCAAATGGTGGAGTAGGTTTCGCAAAAGCTGCCGGAAATTATGCAGCTGCATTTTACCCGACACAGTTGGCGAATGAAGAAGGTTACGAGCAAATTATCTGGACTGATGATTCCACCCACGAATATTTCGAGGAAAGTGGCACGATGAATGTTTTTGTGAGAATTAATGACACGATTTATACGCCGCCAACTTCGGAAAAAATCCTTGACGGAATTACACGCGACAGTTTCATTAAACTTGCAGAAAAGAAAGGAATTGATTTAAAAGTTGAGCCTGTTTCGGTAAAAACCGTTGTTGAAGCACACAAAAACGGAACATTGAAAGAAATCTGGGGAGTTGGTACTGCGGTGGTAACTTCTGCTTTCAAAGCAATTGGTTATAAAGGTGAAAAACTGGAATTACCACAACTGACTTTGGAAGAAAGTTTCGCTTTACAACTGCAGAAAGATTTGGTTGATATCCAAACCAATAACGCGGAAGATCCTTTCGGCTGGAGATTTAAAGTTGAGCCAAAATATTAATTTTTTATAGATATTTTAAGGTATTTTAAAAAACCGGGAACTGATGTTCCCGGTTTTTGATTTTAACATTTGCGCTAAAAAGCGTAATTTCGCAAAAGCTTTATGAAAAATTTCCTCCTTTTAGCGCCTTTTTTTCTGGTTGGCTGCGTGCAGCATCAGCCCGAATATTCGCCTGCAAACCGTTCAATGAGTGAGAAACAAATGCAGATTTCAAAAAACCGCACCAAATCGCTCAACTTGCTGGAAAAAGGTCAGATTGAGGAATGGATAAAAACCCAGCCGGAAAAATACTACGGTACGCGTTTAAACTATTGGATAAATTTGGAAAATTTGCCTTCGCGACCGCGAAAAAGTAATGGCGATTTAATTTCCTACCAGTACGATATTTATGATTTTGACTGGGTGAAACTTTATGACAAACCCGTTAAAAATTTAAATGTAAATTTTGGGCGTTTTGAAGAATTAAAACCTGTTGAAGACGCGCTGCGCTATATGGAAGAAGGTGAAGAACGAACACTTTTAATTCCGTCTTCGCTGGCTTTTGGCGCGGTAGGCGACGGCGACCGAATTTTGCCCGATATGCCGGTAATCGTAAAACTTAAAGTATTGTAAAAAATGATAAAAAAATATTTGATATTCGCTTTTGCAGCGATTTCACTCACAAGTTGCACCCCAATTTATAAAAAAATGAATGTAGACAAAGAAACTTACGAAGGCTTAAAAGATGGCCTGTATGCCAATTTCCAAACTTCCAAAGGAAATATGATCGTACAATTTCAAGATAAGAAATCGCCCGTCACAGTGGCGAATTTTGTAGGATTAGCTGAAGGTAAAATTGATAATAAAGCGAAAGGAAAAGGCGTTCCGTTTTATGACGGTACTATTTTTCACCGTGTTATCAAGGATTTTATGATTCAGGGTGGTGATCCTAAAGGAACAGGAATGGGCGATCCGGGCTATAAATTTGATGATGAAAGAAATGACCTGAAACATATCGGAAAAGGAATTTTGTCAATGGCTAATTCCGGCCCAAACACCAATGGTTCTCAATTTTTCATTACCGAAATCGCTACACCTTGGTTGGACGGAAAACACACTGTTTTCGGTAAAGTAATTGACGGAATGGAGGTTATAGATTCTATCGCAAACGTAGAAAAAGGCCCGCAGGACAAACCAAAAACCGATGTGGTTTTGGAGAAAGTTTCTGTTTTCACGAAAGGTGATGAGTATAAAAACTACGATCCGGCAAAAATCTTCAATGAAGGAAAAGGCAAAATCAAAGAAAACAACAAAGCGATCCTTGAAAAGTTAGAAGCTGAAAAAAAGAAAAAGGCGGAAGAATTTGCTGCGAATCAGCAAAAATTAGTTGATGATATGAAAGCCGGAATGCAGGTTACCCCTTCCGGATTATACTATAAAATCACGGAAGCTACTGAAGGTGCTAAACCAAAAGTAGGGGATGAAGTGGCGGTACATTACGCCGGAAAACTCGTTGACGGAACTGAGTTCGATTCTTCTTTTAAAAGAAATGAACCGATTGTAATTCCAATTGGAGTTGGTCAGGTGATCAAAGGTTGGGACGAAGGAATTCTTTTGATGAAAGAAGGCGAATCTGCAACTTTGTTGATTCCATCAGAATTAGGATATGGTGCTAGAGGCGCAGCAGGTGTAATACCACCAAATGCGTGGTTAATTTTCGATGTTCAGCTGGTTGACATTAAATCGGCAAAATAAATTTTACCGGCTGTTTAGCTAAAATTTTAGAAAACACTTCAATTGCTTGAAGTGTTTTTTTATGCTTTGCCTTGTAGCGATTACATCACCTGGAAAAGTTTAAATAAAAGGTGTTTTAAACGGCAAATTTTTTCATAAATGGGTGTTTTTACTGTGAAATATAGAGGTTCATCGGCCTTAACTTCGTAAAACAAAACACACAAAGATGAAAAAGAAATTTACTATTGCAGTATTAACTGCGATGAGCATCTTCATCCATGCTCAGGTCGGCATTAATACTACCACACCGAATGGCGCTACGGTTTTAGACATCCATTCCAACGAAAAGGGAATTTTAATTCCGAAACTTACAGACAGTCAGCGTGATACCAAGCTGGCTGACAACAATCCGGCGACAGTTCCACCCGCCGGCGTGGCAAATCCTGCTTTAACAGAAGGAACGTTAATTTTTAACACCACCGCAAACGCCTTCCAGTACTGGGATGGAACGTTGTGGAAACAATTATTTGTGCCTACTTCGTCCACAGCAGGAAACGATGGCGTGGTGAAAATTCTGTCAGGCGGCGCCGGTCAGGTGAAACCCACCCTTTATCTTAAAGCTGCACGAGGAACTTACGGACCGGAACAGCAGGTTTTTTATCAGACTCCGCTGAACTTCGCACCGCCGCCAACGACCAGCTGGCCTGAAACTACACCTGATGTAGCTGACAAAACACCGTATATTTATCTGGATTCTCCGAACGGTCGTTTTCGCGAAAATGATATTGGTGGACAGGTTCATATCTGGAGACTGGTGTTGTATGCAAACGCAGATGCCGCTTCAATCGGTTCGATAAACGCCAAATTCCAAAATACGGTCTCAGGTTTTATCGTAAATTCAATTGGAATGGTACCGGCCGCATCTAATTTTTCACCGGGAAATGTGGTCACTTTTTATTTCTACACAATTGCTGATCCAGACAGTTTAGCACCGGGCCAGGGTTATAAGCTGACATTATCCGCGGATATTGACGTGCGGGTGACCGTTGATTCCTTTACAAGAGTCTCGCTTTTTAAAGACTAAATATTTTCAACTAAAAACACAAATGAGAAAGTGCATCATCGATGCACTTTTTTTGCTGACAGTTGCAATGATCTGGTAGATGTAAAAAAGAAAAAAATGCCCATAAAGCAGGTAAAAATATTAGACCGAAGTTTATTGCTCGGAAATATCTTTCACCACCTTTTCACCGCAAATTTTGCAATACCGCGCATCGTCATCAATATCATCATTACCGCATCGCTGGCATACTTTTTCAAGGGTTTGTCGTTTGTTTCGCATTTCTGCCGTAACGATTCCTGTTGGCACCGCAATAATGGAATAACCGGCTAACATCAGCAATATCGAAAGAAATTTTCCCAGTGGTGTTCCTGGTGAAACGTCGCCATAACCTACAGTCGTAACGGTAACCACGGCCCAGTAAATACTTTGAGGAATACTCTCGAAACCGTCGCGGTGACCTTCCACCATAAACATCATCGAGCCGATAATTACGGAAAAAATCATCAGGAAAAGCAGGAAAATATAAATTTTCCGGGAGCTGTGTTTTAACGCACGCACGATGAAATAACCGTCGTTCATGAAATCCATTAAGTTGAGAATTCGGAAAATTCTCAACATTCTCAGCATCCGAAGGATCAGGAAATATTTGGTAATTGGGAAAAAGAGACTTAAATAAAAAGGTAAAATAGCAAGAAAATCGATAATTCCGAAAAAGCTGAAAATATAAGCTTTTTTATTCCTTAGTGTAATAATGCGCAGCACGTATTCCACCGTGAAAAACGCCGTAATGATGATTTCTAAAACAACAAAAAGCTTATGAAGTTTTGCGTCGTAAATATCCACGCTTTCCATCATCACAATGAAAGTGCTCAGGAAAATCAATACGAGCAAACACAAATCGAACAGCTTTCCGAGTTTGGTATCGGATTTAAAAATGATGCGGAAAACCTGGCGCTTCCATTTTTTTCTTTCGGGAATGTAATCGTGTTCTCTTTCCATCACTTAATTGGGTTCAAAATTTAAAATTTATCGCTAAATTCGCTACAAACATAGGAAAAATGACAATTAATGAAGTTATAGAAGGTCTGCAAAACCTGATCCCTTTAGCTCAAGCCGAAGATTTCGATAACGTGGGACTGCTTTGCGGTAATCCTTCTCGCGAAGTTACGGGAATTTTGGTTTGTCATGATGTTCTGGAAAATGTTGTGGATGAAGCTATTAGCAAAGGTTTAAATCTGATTGTCACTTTTCATCCGATTATTTTTTCAGGTTTGAAAAGCATCACCGGCAAAAATTATGTTGAAAAAACCGTTCTGAAAGCGATTGAAAACAAGATTGCGATTTACGCAATTCATACAGCTTTTGATAATGATTATTGGGGTGTCAATTATAAAATTTGCAAAAAATTAGGTCTTGTAAGCCAGAAAATTTTAATGCCAGCTGCTGAAAAACTTCAGATATTGGAAGTATATGTTCCGCCTGAGCACGCGACCGCCGTAAAGAAGGCGCTGTTTGAAGCCGGCGCGGGAAATATCGGATTTTATGAGGAATGCAGCTTTACAATTCCCGGGAAGGGAAGTTTTAAGCCAAAACCTGGTGCTGACCCTTACGAAGGTGAAATTAATGAATGTGAACATACGGACGAGTTGGTGATTTCGGTGGTTTTTGAAGCATACAAGAAAAAAAACATCGTTTCAGCCATGAAAAAAGCGCATCCTTACGAAGAGGTTGCTTATCAGATCATTAAAATCGAAAATGAAAATCAATATTTAGGTTTGGGCAGATTTGGTGAATTAAAGGAGGAAATGGACGAAAACATTTTTTTAGAATTCATTAAAAAAACTTTCGATTTAAAAATGATCCGACATTCAGACTTTACCCGAAAAAAAATAAAGCGCGTCGGAGTTTTGGGTGGAAGTGGCGCAAGTGGTTTATCAGCCGCACTTTCCGCCGGTTGCGATGCTTATTTGACCGGTGATCTGAAATATCATGATTTTTTCCGCAGCGAAGGCAAAATGCTGTTGTGCGACATCGGACATTTTGAATCTGAACAATTTGTAACTGAGCATTTAGTTGAAATTTTATCACAAAAATTCACTACCTTTGCCATCTCAAAATCTACCGAGAAAACCAACCCTGTAAACTATTTTTTATAAAAATATGGCAAAAAAAACTGTAGAAATATCCGTTGAAGATAAACTTAGAGCATTATACGATCTTCAAATTATTGATTCCCGTTTGGACGAAATCCGCAGCACACGCGGTGAATTGCCGATTGAAGTAGAAGATCTGGAAATTGAAATTGAAGGTCTGGAGAAAAGAGCTGAAAAGTTTCAAAGCGAGATTAAACTTCAAAATGAGGAAATCAACACCAAAAATGAAGTGATCAATCATGCAAAATCTTTGATTGAAAAATACAAGACGCAGCAAGACAACGTTCGTAATAACAAAGAGTTTGAATCTTTGGAAAAAGAAATTGAATTCCAGGATTTAGAAATTCAGTTGGCGGAGAAAAGAATTGGCGAATTCGGAGCAAAAATCAGCCATAAAAATGAAACTTTAGAGGAGTTGACCAACAAAATCGAAGAATTAAAAACCCACTTGAAATTCAAAAAAGAGGAGCTTGAAAATTTGGTTTCCGAAACTCAGAAAGAAGAAGATTTTTTACTTGAAAAGTCACAGGAATTTGCAAAAAATATCGATGAGCGTTTGTTGGCTTCTTACCAAAGAATCAGAAACAGCTCGCCAAACGGTTTAGCCGTTGTAGGTTTGGAAAGAGGTGCGCCAAAAGGTTCATTCTTTACACTTCCGCCGCAAAAGCAAATGGAAATTGCGCAGCGTAAAAAAATCATCATCGATGAGCATTCCGGTAAAATCTTGGTGGATGACGATATGGTAAATGAGGAAAACGAAAAAATGAAAGATATTATTAAATTTTAATTTCTTTTCAAAATATTAAAAAACCGGCTTGAAATTCAAACCGGTTTTTTTGTGTAAATAGGTCAGAAAATTTCTGCGTTCTCCAGGAAATGTTGGATCCGGCGCATGGCTTCCATTAAATCTTTCTCGGCCGCGGCATAAGAAAACCGAATACAGTTTGGATTTCCGAAAGAAACACCACCCACGGCGCCAACGTGTGCATTTTCAAGCAAAATCATCGCGAAGTCATCTGCGTTTTCAACCAGTTTCCCGTTGATGGTTTTACCGATATAATAGGAAATATCCGGAAAGAAATAAAATGCTGATTTCGGATAATTCACCTTAAAACCGGGAATCCCTTTCATCAAAGTGTACACAATTTCGCGTCTTTTTTTAAATTCCTTGATCATATAGTCGTAATTTGACGGATCAGTCTGTAATGCAGTAATAGAAGCTTTTTGGGCCATGGTATTCGCGCCGCTCGTCATCTGTCCCTGAATTTTTTCACACGCCTGTGCCAACCATTTCGGACAGGCAGAATATCCAATTCGCCAGCCGGTCATTGCAAATGCTTTGGACATGCCGTTAATTACAGCCGTCTGTTCATAAACCTGAGGAAATTCGGCTATAGAAGTATGTTTTCCGTCATAATTGATGTATTCATAGATTTCATCTGAAATCACCGTAATCTGTGGATGTTTTGCAACAACCGTTGCAAGAGCCTCCAGTTCCTCGTAAGTGTAATAACTGCCGGAAGGATTGCAGGGCGAACTGTAGAGTAGTGCCTTGGTTTTCGGTGTGATGGCTTTTTCAAGCTGTAATGCTGTGATTTTAAATTCAGTTTCAATGCTGGTATTTACGATAACCGCGGTACCGCCCATCATTTTCACCATTTCTTCATAGCTTACCCAAAACGGCGCGGGCAAAATAACTTCGTCGCCATCATTAATGATTGCTGCCAAAACATTTAAAATAGACTGTTTAGCGCCATTCGATACGCAGATTTGCGAAGGCTCGTACTGTAAATGATTATCGCGCTGTAATTTTCCACATATCGCCTGGCGCAGATCCATAAAACCCGGAACGGGCGAGTAGTGGCTGAAATTTTGGTCGATGGCTGTAAAAGCTGCTTTTTTAATATCGTCCGGCACATCAAAATCAGGTTCACCCAAAGTCAGGCTGATCACATCAATTCCGGCGGCTTTCATTTCGCGGACCTTATTGCTCATTACAAAAGTCTGTGAAAAACTGAGTCTTTGCAGGCGGTCAGAATACTTATTCATAATTATTTTCTAGGATTTCAAAGTTAATTTTTTAGTTTGACGCCGCAAAAGAAAACTTTTCTAAAAAGCTTTCATACTTTTGTAAAAAATTGCTCTAAATGCAGGTAGAATTAATAGAAAAGTATTTTCCAAATCTTTCAGAAAAACAAAAAAATCAGTTCGCGCAACTCGAAAAATTATATGCGGAATGGAACGAAAAAATAAATGTGATTTCGCGGAAAGACATGGATTCGCTTTATGAAAAACACATCCTGCATTCGTTGGGAATTGCAAAGGTGATGGAATTCGAGTTCGGCACAAAAGTTCTAGACATCGGCACGGGCGGAGGTTTTCCGGGAATTCCGCTGGCCATTCTTTATCCGGAAGTGCAGTTTACCTTAGTGGATTCTATTGGTAAGAAAATTACCGTGGTAAAAGAAGTTTCCGCCGGAATTGGTTTGGAAAATGTGACTGCAATTCATTCCAGAGCTGAAGAACTCAAAGAAAAATTTCATTTTGTGGTAAGCCGCGCGGTGACGCAGATGCCGGTGTTTTTAACCTGGTTAAAAGGAAAATTCGAAAAACAAAGTTTCAATAAAAAGCCTAACGGCGTTTTATACCTGAAAGGCGGCGACTTAACGGAAGAACTTGCAGGCCTGAAAACCGAAATTTTTCCGCTGCAAAATTATTTCGAAAGTGAATTTTTTGAAACCAAAAAAGTAGTATATTTATCAAAGGAAAATTTTCTTTCCTAACTTCCTGTCATCCATCGTTTTATAAGTGTTCTTTTCTTGAAATGCCAGCTTATGAAAAATTCTTTACATTTCGTCCTGATTTTTCTGTTGCTGTTGTTTGTGCTGCGCTGTAACGACCGTAACGAGCGCGCGTATGTGGACAGCGCCGGCGCCGTGCAGATAGACAGCGTGAAAATTGAGCGGGACACGATGCAACTTTTCAGCATTCAGGCTATTCAAACTTTTTCTACATTCAATTCCAGCTGCGAAGGATTTTACGGTTACGATTATATTTACGCCGATGAATTTCACCGCGACGTAACTTCGTATAAATTTACTACGGAAGCTGCGTGTGGCGACAAAAAAGCGCATTTTTCGCAGATCAATTTTCGGCCGCAGCAGCGCGGAACGTATTTCTTTAAATTTTTTAATGGCTACAATTCTACCGGAAAACCGATTTGGATAGAAAAGAAAATCACCGTTCAGTAACTTTTTTCGCTGTTTAAAAGGCATTTTTTTGCAAAACTTATCGAGCAAAAAAAAGTGTTCGTACTGATTATTTTCCCTATTTTTAAGTTTTTAGAAAAGCAATTCTGCCCTTTGAGCAGAAATGAAATTTTTTGCCCAAATATCCCGGAATTTTTATGAAATTTTTAAATAAAATCATTACCGAACTGCTCGCTCAAAACGAAGATCTTTCCCAATATACCGTGGTTTTACCCGGAAAAAGACCAATTATTTTTATTAAAAGAATTTTGCAGGAAAAACAGTATTCAGGTTTGCTGCCGAACTTTTTTACCATTGAAGATTTAATTATCGAAATCTCCGGAAAGCAGCCGGTACAGGGAATTGCGCTGTGGCTTTTTGCTTTTGAAGTCTATCGGGAACTTTATCCGGGTGAAGATTTTGCTGGATTTTTAAAATGGTTCCCGACGCTTTTAAAAGATTGGGACGATATCCTGAAGTTTTCGGATTCCGATAAAGCCGTTCTGGAATATATGTTTGATGAGGAACGCATTAAAAACTGGTCTGAAAATCTGGGTGACACCACCGATCTGCCGCGACATAAATACCTGAATTTCTGGCAGAAAATGAACCATTTTTTACCGATTTTAAAACAGAAACTCAGTGAGAAAAACTGGGCGACTTCGGGAATGATTCATGAAACTTCGAAAGGTAAAATTGAAAAATTCGCCCAAACAACGGCAAATAAATTTGTTTTTTGTGGTTTTAATGCTTTTACCAAAGTCGAAGAAAAACTTGTGCGAAGTCTCTTGCAATGGGATAAAGCGCAATGTTTTTTTCAGGCGGACGAATATTATATGAAAGACTTGCGCCAGGAATCCGGCCGATTTCTGCGCGATATAAAAACCTGGAAAGAATTTAATGACAGCCGAGCATTCCGCTGGATTATGAATGATTTTGCACAGCCGAAAACCATCAAGGTTTATGAAGTTTCCGGCAACATCACCCAGACAAAGGTGTTGCCTGACATTTTTAAAGAGATCAATGATCCAAATCTTTCGAAAACAGCGGTTGTTCTTCTGGATGAAAATTTGTTACCAACCTGCGTCGACTCGCTGAGCAGCGTAAATTTTCTCAATATTACCATGGGCTTTCCACTGAAAAACCTGAACTTCAGCAATGCAGTAAAACAGCTTTTTTACCTCCAGAAGCAGCTGGAAAAAAAGGATTCGTCTTATTATTATAACGATGTGCTTTCGGTTTTGGAAGAGTTGCCCAACAGCGAAGTTGACCAGCGCATCATCCTTAATTTTAAAGCAACTATTGAAGAAAGAAACATCGTTTATATCGGAAAAAACCAGTTTGCAGCGCTTTTAAATGAACTGTCGTATTTTTATTTATTTGAAAAACCTGCGAGCATACCTGAATTTTTGGACCAGTTGATTGCGTTCTGTTATGAACTGAAATTCCGGGAGATAGACGATATTTTGTACGAAAATATTTCGCACTTCGAAAAAAGTTTTAAAATCATTAAAAATCAGCTGTCGCCCTACACCTTCGAAATGGGAATGGACACGCTGGAAGTGCTGATTAACCAGCTTATCAACTCTGAAACCATCGATTTTCAAGGTGAGCCACTGCAAGGTTTGCAGGTGATGGGATTGTTGGAAACACGCTTGCTGTGCTTTGAAAATATTATACTGCTGTCGGCTAATGAAGGTAAACTTCCGTTGGGAAATTCGCAGAATACTTATTTGCCTTTCGATGTCCGCCAGCATTTCGACCTACACACCTTCCTGGAAAATGACAGCATTTATGCCTATCACTTTTACCGGCTTCTTCAGGGTTCATCGAATATTCACCTGCTGTTTAACGCTTTAAGTTCCGGTGTAAATACGGGTGAAAAAAGCCGTTTTATCACCCAACTTGAAATTGAAGACACCCATCACAAGATCGAAAATATCATCATTGAAAATTCTTCGGAACCGATCAATAAAGAAACGATTGAAATTGAAAAAACAGCGTCGGTTTTGGAAAAGCTGGAAGAATGGAAAAGCCGTGTTTCCGCTTCACATCTGACTTCATACATCTATAATCCGATTGATTTTTATCTGACAAAAATTTTGGGAACGCGTGAAACCAGTGAAATCGAAGAAGAGCTTTCGCAGCGTAGTTACGGTAACCTGGTGCATTATTCTCTGCAAAGTATTTACGAAAATTTGATTGGTAAGCATTTGATTGCGAGCGATTTGGAATTTTCTTCTTCCCAAATCAGCGACATCGTAAATACGTCGATTATCAAAATGAATCATCAGCTTGATTTTTACGAAAAGGGCATGAATTTCATCCATAAATCGATTGCGGAAAGAGTAGTGCGCACTATCGTAGATTATGATCTCAACCTGGTTAAAAGCGGAAATTCTTTAGAAATAGTCGGTATTGAAGAACAGTTTGAAAATGTTCCATTTTATACGAACGAAGAAAAAACCGATCAGGTTTCGTTTTACGGATTTATCGACCGAATCGACCGCTTAAATGGTGACCTCCGAATTATCGATTATAAAACTGCAAAAACGAAAAATTTGGCCATTTCACAGCCAAAAAAAGTGGAAGACGAGGAGAAGCTTGAAAAAATATTTTTCAAAGATGACCGCAAACAGGCGCTTCAGCTTTGCATCTACGCATACGCTGCAATTCATTCGCCGACAATTGTCGATAAACGCGTTCAGTGCGGAATCTGGAGCTTTGCTGAAGCAAACCAAGGTGCACAGCTTTTAAGCATTTTTGAGGAGACGGAAATTTCCGAAAATTTGCTCGAACAACCGATGAAATCCATCAGAAATTTGATTTTAGAAATTCTCGACCCTGAAAAATATTTTAAGGAAACAGAAAAAGCAACGTGGTAAAAAAAACCTTCAACGAAAGTTGAAGGTTTTATATTTAGAAAGCGTTGATACCGGTAATATCCATGCCGGTAATGAGCAAATGAATGTCGTGCGTGCCTTCGTACGTAATTACCGACTCCAAGTTTGCGGCGTGGCGCATCATCGGGAATTCGCCCATAATTCCCATTCCACCAAGAATTTGCCGCGATTCGCGCGCAATTTCGATTGCCATTTTTACATTATTCCGTTTTGCCATGGAAATTTGTGCAGGCGTAGCTTTATGTGCATTTTTCAAGTTTCCAAGCTGAAGACAAAGCAACTGCGCTTTTGTAATTTCGGTGAGAAATTCGGCTAATTTTTTCTGCTGCAATTGATAAGAAGCAATCGGTTTTCCGAACTGTTTTCTTTCTTTGGCATATTGCAAAGCCGTGCAGTAACAGTCAATTGCAGCGCCAATGACGCCCCAGGAAATTCCGTACCGCGCGGAGTTCAAACAGGAGAGTGGACCTTTCAACCCGATAACGTTCGGTAAAAGATTTTCCTTCGGAACTTTTACGTTATCAAAAACCAATTCACCTGTTTTGGAAGCACGAAGCGACCATTTATTTTGAGTTTCAGGCGTTGAAAAACCTTCAAAACCGCGTTCAACTATTAAACCCTGAACTTTGCCGTCTTCATTTTTACCCCAAACCACCGCAATATCGCAAAGAGGCGCATTGGTAATCCACATTTTAGCGCCATTCAATAAATAATGATCGCCTTTATCGACGAAATAAGTTTCCATTGAACCAGGATCAGAACCGTGATTTGGCTCGGTAAGCCCGAAAGCACCAATCATTTCACCGGAAGCAAGTTGTGGTAAATATTTTTTCTTTTGTTCTTCGGAACCAAATTCATTGATTGGAAACATCACCAATGAACTTTGCACTGAAGCCGCGGAACGGATGGCAGAATCGCCGCGTTCCAGTTCCTGCATAATAATTCCGTAGGAAATTTGGTCAAGTCCGGAACCGCCGTATTCTTCGGGAATATAAGGTCCCAAAGCACCAACTTTTCCCAATTCTTTCATCAAATCCGGAATGTCGGTATGATGTTGCGCCGCGTCGTCAATTTTCGGCATTACAAAACTTTCAACCCAGTCGCGGACGGACTGCCGTATAAGGAGGTGTTCCTCAGTCAATAAGCTGTCAATTCCGTAGTAATCGGGGATGGAAGTCAAAGGGTAGTAAGACATAGATGTTGTTTTGTCTAATTTAAGATAATTTAAAATGCTGGAAAAATATTGTGAATAATATTTCCCGGAAACCGGTAAAATGAAAAAATTGGCTATTTAAGCACGAAATTTTTGTCGAAATCGGTACAATCGGTTTGCTTTAAAACGTGACCGTCATATTTCAGTTCGTTGGGTTTTGCGTAAACAGATTTAATACCGTCCACATCGTATAAGCCCGTTGCTTCAAGCAGCGAACCATCTTTTTTAAGGAAATAAATTTCACGTTCAGAAGTCATGCCTTCAGACTGAAAAGTGTACACCAGCTTCAGCGTATCGCCGTTCTGGCTTCCCATAATATCGCCGTGAGAGCTGTCTTTCTCGAAATTTTTATAGCGCATTTTTCCGATGAATGTTCCGAGATTATCTTCCAGCGAAAGAAAAACCGTGTCTTTTCCGATGGCTTCCATATAACAGGTTTGCAATGTAGATGATTGAACCGGCTCATTAGATTCAGGAATCACCATGGAATCTGCATTTGTTTGATTTGTAACCACCGTTTCATCGGCTTTTTTCTCACATGCAAGAGCAAATAAAATAATAGCTGATGCCGCTATAAAGTTTTTCATAGTTTTATTTTTGAAGTTTTTTTGAATCTTAAATTTAAGTAAATTTTTTGAAGTGCTTATTTTCCTTTAATGTAAAACCGAAAAAAGTGCCTGAATTAGCCGGAATTTTTTTACGCTAGATTCAATTCTCTGCTACTAAAATTTAAATTGAGAAAGTGCGCAAATAAGCAGGGATTTTTTTACGATAGTGTTTTACTCTCGGTGCTTAAATTCAAAATTAAAAAAAATGCCTTAATAACAGGCGATTTTTCCTATATTGGTGTAGAGAAGCAAAAGTTTGAAGCAATGACAGACCTGAAAGCTCCATATTTTAAAAACGCCTATAATTTATATTATGTTAAATTGGATTTGTTGCAGCGTATTGTGAAATGCGTTTTTAGTTCGATTTTAGCTTTCGGATTAAACGATATATGTTCCTCAATCAAAAATAAAAAAGCCTCCCAATTTGGAAGGCTTTTTTTCGCTGTTATTTTAAGCATTTTTCTAAAAACTGATCTTGTTCCCACAACGTGTGCAAAACATTTTCTTTGGCCGCATAACCGTGAGCTTCTTTTGGTAAAAGAACCATTCTCACAGGTGCACCCAGATTTTTAAGCGCCTGGAAATATCTTTCCGTTTGCAAGGTAAATGTCCCCGGATTGTTATCAGCTTCGCCATGAATCAGCAACAACGGCGTTTTCATTTTATCCGCCTGCATAAACGGTGACATTTTGTTGTAAATGTCCGGTACGTCCCAGTAATTTCGTTGCTCACTCTGGAAACCAAATGGCGTCAAAGTTCTATTGTAAGCGCCACTACGTGCAATTCCACACGCATAATCTTTGGAATGTGTCAATAAATTCGCGGTCATAAAAGCACCATAGGAATGTCCGCCCACCGCAACTTTTGTACGGTCTATATATCCTAATTTATCCACCGCATCAATCGCTGCGCGCCCGTTTGCCACCAATTGTGTGATAAAAGTGTCGTTCGGTTCGGTATTACCTTCACCAATAATTGGGAATGAAGCATCATCTAACACCGCGTAACCTTTGGTCACCCAATAAATAAAGGAACCGTAGCTTGGGAACGTAAAATCATTCGGGTTTTGAGTGCTTTGTCCGGCCGTATTTTTGTCTTTATATTCCGTTGGGTACGCCCAAATTAATAGCGGCAATTTTTCTTTATGATTTTTTCTGTCGTAGTTGGCCGGCAAATAAAGTGTTCCGCTGAGCACTACTCCATCATTTCGCTTGTAGGTAATTACCTCTTTATAGACGTTTTTAATGCTTTCGAACGGGTTTTCGAAATTGGTGACAGGAACCGCTTTTCTGCTTTTTAAATTTCTGACAAAATAATTCGGATATAAACTCGCTGACTGTTCAACCACCAAAACATTATTTTTATCTAAAATATCAACGATACTTTCTTTAGAATTTTTAAGTTTCGAAGTGTAAAGTCTTTTCTTTCCAAATGTTTTTAAATCGAGTTCGTCAATGAACGGAAACTGTCCATCTTTGGTGAAACCTGCGCCGACTAATTTTACGGTATTGTTTTGAACATCGATTACATTTCGGCCAAATTTGTTTTTAGTATCGGCAAAATTCCCCGGATCGCTGTACACATCCTGATAATTTCGGTCATCAATTTTTGCCGAACTTCCGTCTGTGAGGTTAATTAAATAGGTTTTTGTGTTTCTGGTATCGTACCAGTCATCGGAAACAACTGCATAGTTACCGTTAGACCATTCGATACCGTTAAAACGTTGTTTTGTCTTAAAGAACGATTTCGGTGTGGCACTAAACGGTGCCTCCCAAAGGAAAATTTCATCACGGAATTCCACATCTTTGGACTGATCACCGCCGTCTAAAGCTTCAGCGTAAACCAATGTTGCAGGTTGGTCATCGCGCCACGACATATTTCTTTTACCTTTCCGTACTGAGGAAAAACCTTTCGGCATAATTTCGTTTAGTGGAATTTCATTCACGGTTTTTACCAATTTTCCGTCCTTATCGTAAATGGTAGAAGTCATCGGGAAACGGTTGAGCGGAACGATGTAAGAATACGGTTTTTGAATGGTCGTCAGCATCAGATAATTGCCGTCCGGAGAAAAACTCATCGAGGAATAAATCTCTGCAGGCTTGAATTTCTCCTGACTTCCATCCACACCGATTTTAACCAGTTCTGATTTTGCCAAAGTTTCGAAATTTGCTTCATCTTGTGGATTTTTTAGCAAATCCTGATAGGTTCTGTTTTGCGAAACTTTTCCATCAGAATTTGAAACGGTCGGACCAGTTGGTAAACTTTTTTTATCATCGATGAGTTCCGGTCTGTTGGCAGGAATTTGTTTTACAATCAGATGCTGGGAATCTGCCATCCACGTAAAGGGCATTCCCAAATTCGCGTTCAGCGGCTGCGTGGAAATTTTTTTGGCCGTGTTTGTTGCTAAATCTAAGATCCAAAGTTCTACTGCGTTTGAAGTGGTGTTGGTGAAGGCCACTTTTTTCTCGTCCGGAGAGAAATTCATGTAGCCAATTTTCGCATTTGCGGGCAAACCTTTCACCTGCGTTTCGGTTTTGTCCTTTAATTTTTTGGTTTTCAGGTTGTTAACGTAGGTTATTGAACTTGAAATATTGGTTACCGGATTTACGCGTAAACCGGCGAGTTTCATTTCGTCCTGGTTTAACTCGTCTAAAGATTTATAGGTTGGGCGGTAGGAAAAAACCATCCACTCGCGCTTGCTGTCCATCATCACCGATGGTGCGCGCTCATAATCTGCAAGTTTTAGAATTTCCGCAGAAGGTTTCTGATATGAAATGTTTTCCTGGGCGCTCGCAAAACCTATGAAAAGGAGCGCTACCGTAATTAAGGTTTTTCTCATGAATACTTTTTTCTCAAAACTATTAAAAATTAGTGTTATTTACAACATACAAAAGCAGCATAAAAAAACCAACTCGAAAAAAGTTGGTTAAATATTTAAAATCAAAAAAAATAGCGTTTTACCAGGCAGAATCCCGGCGGCTCGAAATCATTCGGTCCACCGAAAAATACCTTGGACCAAAAGTGAAAATCAATGCGAAAATGGTCAAATAAAGTAAGCTGGTTTCGCGGACGCTGAACGGATCCGGAAAATGAACCACGAAAGCTGCGATAAACATCACCGCTCCCAATACAAGCGCCGCACCACGCGTAAAAAGTCCAATAATCAGTAAAAACGAGCAAATCAGCTCGATGATGATGGCCAATATTAAAGTCGCTTTCATCCCTATTCCCAAGAAGTTGAAAAACTGTATTTCCTTATCACCCAAAAGTAGCATCAGTTTCGGCAAGCCGTGAAGCATGATCATCGAAATACCCGCAAAAATACGGGCAAACAGCATGATGATATTATTGATTTCTGGATTGTCCTTAACAGAAGTAAAATAGCTCATTGAAGTATTTTTAGTGATAAAAATTTTAAAAAGAGACTAAAGTAAGAAATATTTCCTACAACTGCTACCTATAGCCAAAATTCTTTAAATCTCGGTCGTTTTTGCGCCAGTCTTTTTTCACCTTTACAAAAAGATTCAGGTGAATTTTTTTGTCGAAGAATTTTTCTAAATCAAGCCGTGCTTCTGTACCCACTTTTTTTATCGCATCACCTTTGTGACCGATGATAATTCCTTTCTGAGTATCTCTTTCAACATAAATTACGGCATCGATGAAGATAATTCCTTCTTTTTCTTTAAACATTTCCGTCACCACTTCCACCGAATACGGAATTTCTTTTTCGTAATTCAATAATATTTTTTCGCGAATTGCTTCGTTTACAAAAAAGCGTTCAGGTTTATCTGTATATTGCGTTTTGTCGTAATACGGAGGATTTTCCGGCAATAATGACTTCAATTTTGGTAAAATAACGTCGGTATTAAAACCGGTCAGGGCGGAAATCGGCAAAATTTCCGCTTTCGGAATCCGCACGTGCCACTCCTCCATCACTTTTTCCAGATCTGTTTGGTTGGAAGCATCAATTTTGTTCACCAAAATTAAAACGGGCACCGGAATTTTATTCAGTTTTTCAATAAGAAATTCGCTCGGTTCCGCGCGGTCGGTGATGTCTACAATGAATAAAAAAACGTCAGCATCCTGTAAAGAATCTTTTACAAAATCCATCATTTTTTCCTGAAGTCCATATTTGGGGTCCAGAACTCCGGGCGTATCCGAAAAGACAATTTGCAAATCATCTTCGTTATAAATCCCGAAAATCCGGTGTCTTGTGGTTTGTGCTTTTTGGGTTACAATCGCCAGCTTTTCACCCATCAATTGGTTGAGAAGTGTAGATTTTCCCGCGTTTGGCTTGCCGACTATATTTACAAATCCTGCTTTATGTGCGCTCAAAATTTCAGTTTTTTAAAGTGAACAAAGTTAAGGAATTTTAGCCGGTCCCGCTTTCATCCAAGCTTTAAAAAATACCAGCCTTAAACGGCAAATTTTTCTGTTTTGAAAAATCGTAAGCGTATGAGCGGCAAGCAGAAAGGCATAATTATTTCATTAGGCCAAAACATTAAAAAAGTAATTATGAAGGCGATTTGGAACGGTGCAATCGGTTTTGGTCTCGTAAACATCCCCGTAAAAATGTATTCTGCAGTGCAGGATTCCAATTTGGATTTGGACATGTTAGATAAAAGTGACCACTCCAACATCAAATTTAAACGCGTTAACGAAAAAAGCGGCAAAGAAGTAAAGTATGCGGATATCGTAAAAGGTTATAACATCGATGGCAATTATGTTATTCTGGAACCTGAAGATTACGCTGCCGTTGCACCAGAAAAAACAAAGGTTTTTTCCATTGAACAATTCGTTCAGGAAGAGGAAATCGATTCGGTTTATTTTGAAGTTCCTTACTTTTTGGAGCCTCAAAAAAATGCTGAAAACGCCTATAACTTATTGCTCAAGGCTTTAAGTGAAACAAAAAAGGCCGGCATCGGAACTTTTATTATGCGGGATAAAGAAATTTTGGGCATGATTCGCCCGTATAATGACGAAATTTTAATTGTAAACCGTTTGCGTTTCGCGCAGGAAATACGTGATTACAAAGATTTAAAATTGCCCGCGGCAAAAGATCCAAAAGCCGGTGAGCTGAAAATGGCGATTTCGTTAATCGACCAAACATCAGAAAAATTCAATCCCGCCGCATACAAAGATACCTACAACGATGATTTGCTGAAAATTATCGAAAGCAAGGCCAAGGGTAAAAAAGTGAAAAAAACCACCGAAGAGCCGGAAGAAACCGGAAAAGTGGTGGATTTGATGGCGCAGCTGAAAGCAAGTTTAGAAAGTTCGAAAAAAGCCAAAAAAGTTTCCTGATATGCCACTTGAAGAATACAATAAAAAACGGAATTTCGAGGAAACATCGGAACCGGAAGGGAAAACGAAAAAAAGTGAAGGCGAACTTATTTTTGTGATTCAGCGGCATTCTGCGACTCGTCTGCATTACGATTTCCGCCTGGAAATGGATGGTGTGTTGAAAAGTTGGGCGGTGCCGAAAGGCCCTTCATTGAATCCGAAAGACAAGCGTCTGGCGATGATGACCGAAGATCACCCCTACTCGTACCGGGATTTTGAAGGAAGCATTCCTGAAGGAAATTATGGCGGTGGCGAAGTGGAAGTTTGGGATTCCGGTACTTACGAACCTTTGGAAAAAGTCGAAGGAAAATCGGATGATACTATAATGCGGGCTGAGTTGCACAAAGGATCGCTGAAATTTGTTCTCCACGGAAAAAAATTAAAAGGTGAATTTGCGCTGGTAAAAATTAAAAATCCCAAAGACGATAATGCGTGGCTGCTCATTAAACATAAAGACAAATTCGCTTTGGATCAATACGATTCGGAAGACCATGTTCCGAAAAAATCGAAAGTAACAGAAAGGGAGGAAAACCGGCCTTCCAAAAAAAAAACAGTAAAAACGGCTGAAAATTCTACAAAATCTTACCAGAATTATACACCTGCACTTTCGGGTGAAAAAAAGCTGAAAGATTTTATAAAACCCATGTTGGCGCAGGTTGGCGATGAAGCTTTTGACAGCAAAGACTGGGTTTTCGAGATTAAATGGGACGGTTATCGTGCTGTTGCGGATTTGCGAAACGAGAGCAAACTCTTATATTCCAGAAACGGTCTTTCCTTTTCGGAAAAGTTTTCAAAAATCAGCGAAGCGCTCGAGGACCAAAAATTTCCCCTGGTTTTGGATGGCGAAATTGTAGCGTTTAATTCTGCAGGTCAGCCAGACTTCCAGGCTTTACAGCAAATTGGCGACAACCCCAATATGGCGATGACTTATCAGGTTTTCGATTTGCTTTGGCTCAATGGGCATTCCACGGAAAATCTCACTTTGCTGGAAAGAAAAGAATTGCTGAAAAACGCGTTGGTAGAAAATGAAGTCGTAAAATATTGCGAACATGTTCCGGAAAAAGGCAAAGATTTTTTCAACCAGATTGAAAAAATGAATCTGGAAGGAATGATTGCCAAGAAATCAAATAGCACTTATACAGAAGGTTCCAGAAGTGTCGATTGGCTAAAAATTAAATTTCAGCAAACAGAAGACGTTTTAATCTGCGGTTTTACGGAGCCGAAAGGTTCGCGGAAAAAATTTGGTGCTATCATTCTCGGAACTTTTGTCAATGGTGAACTGCAGTACTGCGGTCATGCAGGTACAGGTTTCAGCGATAAAAAACTGGCGGAATTGTACGAGCTTTTCGAACCATTAATTACGCCCGACTCACCTTTTACAGAAATACCAAAAACCAACACCAAAGCGACCTGGGTTAAACCCGAAATTGTCTGCGAAATAAAGTTCACCGAAAAAACCAGCGACGGGATTTTCCGCCATCCGGTGTTTTTAGGTATTCGGGTTGATAAAGAAAAAGCCGATGTAAAAGAGACTTCTTTGGAAGAAAATGAAAAAGTGAAAAAAAGCACTAAAAAGCAGCCAAAAAATAACAGGGAAACTGGGCCGGAAGCAGAAAATAATCAGGTCGAAGAAACTACTAAGGCTGACAGTGAAAAAGTAAAAAAAGTGCCCAAAAAGCAGCCTAAAAATGAAAGTGCAAATGAGCCGGATGAAGAAAATGCTATAACCTCAAAAACGGATAAGATGAACAACACTCGCGAGAATGAACAGGAGATAAAAATCGGGAAACATACCGTAAAACTCACAAACCAAAATAAAGTTTATTTCCCCGAAAGTGGCATTACCAAAGGCGATGTGGTGGAATATTATCAGTCCGTTGCTAAATACATTTTACCGCATTTGAAAAACCGTCCGCAATCGCTGAACCGTTTTCCAAACGGAATTAAAGGCTTAAGTTTTTATCACAAAGACGCTGGTGACAGCGCTCCGGACTGGATTGAAAAAGTGACGATTTTTTCTGAATCAAATGAAAAAGACATCCAGTATTTGGTTTGCAATACCGCGGCAGATATGGCTTATTTAAACAATCTCGGTTGTATAGATCTTAATCCGTGGAATTCCAGCATCAATCATTTGGAGTCGCCGGACTGGCTCGCGCTGGATTTGGATCCTTCGGAAGGCAATACTTTTGAAGATGTTATCGAAGTTGCGCTAGCCACAAAACAAGTTCTGGAGCAGGTTAAAATTGATGGTTATTGCAAGACTTCGGGGAGTTCCGGAATCCATATTTTCATACCTATGGGCGGAAAATACGACTATGAGCAGGTAAAAAATTTCGCGCATCTGCTGATGCAGAAAGTACAGCAGCTGGTGCCGGAAATTACCACGCTGGAACGCAGTTTAAAGAAAAGAGAAAAAACTCAAATCTATCTGGATTATCTGCAAAACCGTGGTGGGCAGACTTTAGCGAGTGTATATAGCGTGCGACCGAAACCTGGTGCGCCGGTTTCAATGCCGCTCAATTGGGATGAAGTAAAACCAGGTTTAAAACCGATAGATTTCAACATTCACAATGCTTTGGAGCGAATTAAGAAAAACGGAGATCTCTTTAAACCGGTGATCGGAAAAGGAATTGATATGCTGAAGGCATTACAAAATTTGGAAAAATAGTTACTATTTTCGAACGATCGGAAGAATTTCGTTTTCTAAAAGTCCGAATTTTTTCCGGTCTGTTTCGCTGAATTTTTTGGAATAATAATTTACGTCCACAGAAAATCCGGCATTTTCAAGCCGTTGAAAATAGTCCATTCCGTACCAGCGAACATGGTCATACTGGCCAAAATGTTTTTGTCTTTCGGCTTTATCAGTAATTGAAAAATCTTCGTACGTTTTTTCGAGCGACGTTTTTAATGGAACCTGAAAAATTCCCCAGCCGCCATTTTTCATCACGCGGAAAAGTTCGCTCATCGCCTTTCCGTCTTTTTCAATATGTTCTAAAACATGGTTGCAGAAGACGACATCAAAACTTTCATCTTCAAAAGGTAAATCTAAAATATCCGCTTTTACATCAACAATCGGTGAAAATAAATCGGCGGAAACGTAATTGATATTTTTAAGTTTTTTAAAGCGTCGGAGAAACTCCTGCTCCGGAGCAATGTGCAGAACTTTAAGATTTTTACTGAAAAATTCGGTTTCGTTTTGAAGGTAAAGCCACATTTGGCGGTGTCTTTCGAGACTTAAAGTTCCGGGAGACAGCGCATTTTCACGCTGTTTTCCGTAGCCGTATGGTAGAAATTTTCGGTAAGATTTACCATCGATCGGATCAAAAAATTGGTCACCTTTAAAAATAAAATAAATGAAAGGACGCAGAAAGATACTCAGATTGATCAGAAAAGGTCTGGGAACTGAATTGAGTAAAAATTTCGCGACTTTTTTCATTAAAAATCCATTGTAAATGGTTTTTCCTCATCACTCACAATACCTAAAGCTTCGTAGATATACTTGTAAGTGGAAAGCAAAACCGGCTTACCGGCGATGATGCAGACATCATGTTCAAAATGCGCTGATGGTGAATTATCTTTGGAAGTAACCGTCCAACCGTCGCTGTGGAATTTTACTTTTTCTGTACCGAGATTCACCATCGGCTCAATCGCAAGTACAATTCCGTCTTTTAAAACTTTACCGCTACCTTTTCTGCCGTAATTTGGAACTTGGGGATCTTCGTGCATTTTACGGCCAAGACCGTGACCGACCAATTCGCGCACAACGCCGTAACCATGAGCTTCGCAGTGCGTTTGAATGGCATTTGAAATGTCGCCTACCCTTTTGCCGCGCACGCATTGTTCGATGCCCTTGTACAAAGATTCTTTGGTGATTTTCAATAATTTTTCAGTTTCTGGTGCGATCTTCCCGACCGCAAATGAATATGCGTGATCGCCATAAAAACCATTCATATAAACACCGCAATCAACGGACAAAATATCGCCTTCCTCAAGCGGTTTTTCGTTCGGTATTCCGTGAACGACTTCAGCGTTCGGTGATATACAAAGGTTTTTCGGGAAACCGTACATTCCTAAAAATGCAGGCTCACCGCCGTGGTCACGAATAAATTCGCCACCTAAATTATCAAGATGTAAAGTTGAAACTCCAGGCTTAATTTCTTTTGCAAGCATGCCCAAAGTTTTGGAAACCAGCTGAGCACTTTCGCGCATCAAGCGAAGTTCTTCTATTGTTTTTAAATGTATCAAAACGTAAAAAATATGTGTAAAAAGCAAGGAATTTTTACCAGAAAAGTCCTTTCTTTTTTTCTTTTTTAATTTTAGAATAAGGCAAAACTTCTTTGCCCTCTACCCGAAACTCAATTCGTTCCTTGATGATGTTATAGATTTCGCCCCAACCCGGAAAACCACCTAAGTTGCGGTCATCGATGAACAAATCTGCATCGATTTTTCGCGAAGCCTGGCTATGGTCAAAAATTTCACCTTCGAAACTGGAATTTACGGCATAAAACTCAACGCCGTTTTTTTTGCAAAATTCTACCGCTTCATCAAGGGTTTTTCCGTGGCGGAAAGTCCACAAAATCAAACGGTGCCCGTCGGACTGCAATTTTTTCAGCGTTTCAAAAGCAAATATTTTCGGTTTTCCAATTCCGGGATATGCATCGTCGACAATGGTTCCGTCAAAATCTATTGCTAATTTCTTGCTGTTGGTCATTTCTTTTTAAATTTCAGAATTGCAAAGGTACTAAATTTCGGTGCTTTATGAAAAATGTAAAAAATAATGCAGGATTTACATCCTGCATAAGTTTTGATAAAAACGAGAAATATTATGATTTAACCCATTTAAACTGATATTCTAAATCTGGTGTTGCAATTCTGTCGGTTATTCTTTGCAATCTTGCTGGTAACTTCACCAAATATTCCTGAGCTTTTTGAGCTTTTTCTGTCAGATTAGAGAAGTGCTCTATTTTCCATTCGTCCAGCAGGTCACTCAAAATGTTAATGTAATCCTGACCGGTATACACCATGGCGCGTTGCGCAGCATCAGAAAAATGATCCCAAAGTTCACCGGCTGTTTGTCCGGATTCCCGCATCAAATGCGCTGGCATCACGATTTTTTTACGCATCATATCTTCAAAAGCCAACATCATTTCGGAAGGATCAAGTTCAAAAATTTTAGTAACGAAATGCTTGTATGCTTTTGCGTGACGGGCTTCATCAGCGGCGATGACGCCACACATTCTGGAAAGCTTGGTGTTTCCACTTTGCTTTGCTAAAGAGCCAACTCTTCGATGCGAAATATTGGTTGCAGTTTCCTGGAAACTGGTATACACAAAGTTTCGGTATGGATCCATGGTGGTTCCAATGTCGAAACCATCCTGAATTAAATATTGCGTGGTGATTTCCACTTCGCGCATATTTACGCGGCCGCAGAGGTAGAGATATTTATTTAAAAGATCGCCGTGACGGTTTTCTTCCGCGGTCCAACTGCGCACCCATTGTGCCCAACCGCTTCTTTCTTCCACACCAACGCCGTCAACGCCCATCAACCAGGATTCATAGCTCGGTAAAGCTTCTTCAGTGATACAGTCCCCAATCAAAGTAACGAAAAGGTCATAACCCATTTCCCGTGCGTAAGTTTGCAATTCTTCCACATCGTATTTAAAACTGTCTGCAGAAGGATCCGGCAAGAAGTCTGTGGGCTGCCAAATTTTTTCTACGGGAGTTAGGTAAGAGGAAATAAACTCATCGACATTTTTGCCTAAAGTCCGCATCACCTCGATTCTCACTAATTTATCGTACATTTTCGTTATTTTAATTTAGTTTACAAATATAATTTAAAATTATTATTTAATGCATAACGCCTTTAATTCTTAAAAATTATCTGAATTAATTGAGTAATAATCAATTATATTTTCTTTACAAGCAATTTACTGTCCAAGAAATTATTCCGCCAGGATGTCACCGGTCATAATCTCCGGAACGGGAACTCCCATTACTTTTAAAATAGTCGGCGCTATATCGCCCAGTTTTCCGGGTTTTAATTGCCATGTTTTGTCTTTGTCCATCACGATTAGCGGAACTAAATTCGTCGAATGTTGCGTGTTTGGTGAGCCATCTTCGTTAATCATTACATCCGAGTTACCGTGGTCAGCGAGAATAAAAACGGCATAGCCGTGCTCATAAGCTGCTGTCGCCACCTTCTCAATACACTGATCTACTGTTTCAGCAGCTTTTACTGCGGCGCTGAAAACCCCCGTATGGCCTACCATATCAGCATTTGCAAAGTTCAGGCAAATGAAATCGGCGGTTTCATTTTGTATTTCTGGCAGTATTTTTCCGGTAATGTCAAAAGCAGACATTTCAGGTTTAAAATCATACGTCGGCACATCTTTCGGGCTCGGACAAAGCAAACGTCTTTCTCCATCAAAAATATCTTCACGTCCACCGGAAAAAAAGAAGGTTACATGTGGGTATTTTTCAGTTTCTGCCACACGTATTTGCGTCCGTCCGTTTTTAGCCAAAACTTCGCCCATGGTTTCCTGCAAAACATCTTCGTTGAAAACCACTTTTACGTTTTTAAAATCTTTATCATAGTTCGTCATGGTAACGTAATAAAGATGAAGCGGACTCATCCCGTACTCCGAAAATTCTTCCTGGGTGAGTGCCTGCGTGATTTCGCGTCCGCGGTCTGTGCGAAAATTGAAGCAGAAAACCACATCGTCCTGCCCTATTTTGGTCATCGGCAAATTTCCGTCGCGCAAGGCGATAATGGGCTTTAAAAATTCGTCGGTAATGCCATTCTGGTAATTGGTTTCAATGGTCCGTAGCACATCTAAACTCGGTTCACCGATGCCTTTAACCATGGCGTCATAAGCTAATTTAATACGTTCCCATCTTTTGTCGCGGTCCATTGCGTAATATCTGCCAATTACACTTGCCAGTTTACCGGTGGTCTGGTTCATATGATGGATAAGATCTTCCAGAAAACCTTTCCCCGAATGCGGATCGCAGTCGCGACCGTCGGTAAAAGCGTGCACATAAACGTTGTCATTCAGGCCAAATTCGTGCGCCGCCGTCAACAAACCTTTTAAGTGATTGATGTGCGAGTGCACGCCGCCATCGGAAACAAGTCCGATGAAATGCACTTGTTTTTTGTGTTCCGCAGCGTATTCAAAAGCGCGGGTAATTACGTTTTCTTTTCCCAAAGTGGCGTTTTCCACCGCCATATTCAGTTTCACCAAATTTTGGTACACCACACGGCCAGCGCCGAGATTCATGTGCCCAACTTCCGAATTTCCCATTTGCCCGAACGGTAAACCTACCGCAATACCACTGGCTTCAAGAGTCGTATGTGGAAACTTTTGGTAGCACGAATCGATAAATGGCGTGTTTGCTTGTGCAATGGCGGAAACTTTGGGATCCGTGCCCAGACCCCAACCGTCTAAAATTGCTAAAATTGCTTTTTTTGACATGGAAATAATTATTGTTGAACTACAAATTTAGTGATTCCCGCGCCGTTACTGAAAAATCCGCCGCTGTTTTGGTAAATTTTTCCGATTTTGGCTTACTGTAGTTTTTTTTCGAAGGCTTTTCTCGCGTTGCCACGGAAATAAACTTCGCCGCGATAGGTGTAATTAAATTTTTCGAAGATTCGTAGCATACCGGTGTTATCGAAAATGGTATCTACGCGGATGCTTTTGATTCCTTTTTCAATCACCAAATTTTCAATTAACCGAAAAATTTCTGTTGCGATTCCTCTTTTTAAAAAATCAGAGCCTACGGCAACACGATGAATCACTGCATACGGAGGTTGGTTTTCCCAGGTTTTGAGTTCCTCATATTCCGGTTCAAGATCGAAAAAAACGGCCGCATAGCCGGCAATTTTTTCATCATGAATAAAAACATAACCATGCTTTTCAGCGATGTCTTTCCGCACAATTTCTTGGTTTGGATAGCCGTCCTGCCACTGCGTACTTCCGTCTTCCCGTCGTCGGGCAATAGCTTGCTGTAATATTTTCCAGACGTCCGTAATATCGCTGGTTGTTGCTGGACGAATTTGTAAGTCTATTTTGTTTTGAATCATATTTTGCGGAACTACCACAAAGTTAAAAAAAAGTTTTTTTGCTGCTCTACAGGCATTTTTTTTATAAATTCAAGCATTAAAATTAAAAGGTGAAAACAAAATTAGTTGTATTGTCCGGCGCTGGTATTTCCGCGGAAAGTGGCGTTAAAACTTTTCGGGATTCTAATGGTTTATGGGAAGACCACCGTGTGGAAGACGTCGCCAGTCCCGAAGGTTTCGCAAGAAATCCTCAGTTGGTTTTGGATTTTTATAATGCGCGGCGACGGCAGCTTTCGGAAGTGAAACCAAACCGTGCACATGAAATATTAGCCGAATTAGAAACTGATTTTGACGTACACATTATCACCCAAAATGTTGATGACCTTCACGAACGCGCAGGTTCTAGCAAAGTTTTGCACCTACACGGTGAACTGAAAAAAGCGCGTCCTGTAAATTCCGAATCGGAAATTATTTCCTGGGAGAAAGACTTAAATCTGGGTGATGTTAGCGAAAATGGCGAACAACTGCGACCGCACATTGTCTGGTTTGGGGAGATGGTTACCGAAATGAAAAAAGCAGAAAAATTGGTTCAGCAGGCGGAAATTTTTGTGGTCATCGGAACTTCGCTTAATGTGTATCCTGCTGCTGGTTTACTTTATGAAGTTTCACCTGATTGTGAAATATACATCATCGATCCCGAAATTCCGAGGCATATAGGTGGAAATTTTAATGTTTTCCAAACAACGGCCACGAACGGAATGGCGCTGCTGCAGAAAAAACTGCTGAATTTATGATTTTGAGGAATGTTTTAAACAAATAAGAGCCGGCTAAAAACCGGCTCCTACTCATTTTTCATTATTTGTGTTCTAATGATTAGGACAAAAGTATATCATTAATGAAGACAAAAAAAGAGTGAAAACACCCTAATTAACAAAGTTTATGTTTTATTGCGAATAAGACAATGCCCACGCGTGACTTTACATTCAGTTTGGCAAAAACCGAGTCGCGGTAACCATCTATTGTGCGCGGACTTACACACATCTGTTCGCCAATTTCTTTATACGTCAGTTCAGAACAGGCATTTTTTATAAATTCAATTTCCCGTTCTTTCAGTGTTTCGCGTATTTCCTGCATTACTTTTTCTTCGGTTCGAATTTTCAGCAGGCTTTGCGTCACAATATCAGTATAAAAAATACCTTTTTCGTGCACGATATTTATAGCACTGAAGAGTGTTTCCGGTGACATATCTTTCAAAAGATAGCCTTTTGCACCTGCTTTCAGCATATTGATAATGGTGCTTTCGTTATCTTCCATCGTCAGGGCGATTACTTTTATCTGCGGATAGTTTGTGGTAACTTCTGCCGTAGCTTCCACACCGTTTTTCTTAGGCATGTTAATGTCCATAAGTACAACTTCTGGAAGTTCGGTCTGGTCTTTCAGCTTATTTAGGAAATCCTCACCATTGCAGCTGTTCATCACTACTTTAAAATCCGGGCTCAGAGAAATCATGTTTTCCAAAGCTTTGGAAACCAGCTGATGGTCATCAACAATAGCGACTTTTATCCGATTCATGGATGGCTTTTTTTAACGGGAAATCCTCCTTAAAAACAAATGTATTATTAATAATTATATAGAAATAGGTGAAAACACCCTAATTGCAAAAAACTGTTAAAACTCATAGTCCGCCGCACCTTTGCAATTCCGCCCGAAAAAGGGTAAATTTGAAGAATATTTACAGATTCTCCCAGAAAATGATAGAGCAACCAACTGGCATCGAAGCCAATTACTCCCTTATCGTTAAAGATTTGCCGCCCAACGTGCAGCTCGTCGCGGTTTCCAAAACCTATAATGCAGAAACAGTAGCGCGCATTTATAATGTTGGTCAACGTGTTTTTGGTGAAAATAAAGTACAGGAACTCGTTGAAAAATATACGGCGCTGCCGAAAGACATTCACTGGCACCTTATCGGCCATTTACAGACGAATAAAGTAAAATATATTGCGGAATTTATCGATACCATTCAAAGCGTCGATTCCCGAAAGATTTTAAAAGAAATCGATAAACAGGCGGGAAAGCACAATCGGAAAATAAAGGTCTTATTGCAGGTAAAAATTGCCGAAGAAGATACCAAGTACGGTCTTGAATCTTCCGAAGCAAAAGAAATCTTTACTGAATATCTGAACGACATTTATCCGAATGTTGAAGTCCAGGGTCTGATGGGAATGGCCACTTTTACTGATAATGAAAAGCAGGTTCAAAATGAATTCTCTTCATTGAAAAATCTGTTCGACGAGCTTGCAGCACAAAAACCGCTCACCGTACTTTCTATGGGAATGAGCAATGATTACAAACTTGCGATTGATTGCGGCGCAACTTCCGTACGCATTGGTTCGGCAATTTTTGGCAGCAGAGCTACAGAAAATTAGCCGTTTCAGGGTATGATTTTTGCTTTTCAACCAGCTTATACTAATAACTAAAAAAAAATCCATAAAATTTAACTAATGCAGAAAATCTTAATTGTTGAAGATGAAAAAGCTATTTCCGGCGTGCTGCAAAGCATACTTTCCGAAGAATTGCCCGATTACGAATTCGTAATTGCAGACGATGGTTTGGAAGGAATGAAACTGATTGAAAAAGACGATTTCGCACTTGTGGTTTCCGATATTAAAATGCCCAAGGTCTCCGGTACAGAGCTGCTTAAACAAAGTCTTCAGCTAAAACCTGACCTTACTTTTGTAATGATTTCCGGTCACGCAGACATCGATACTGCGGTGGACTGCTTAAAAGACGGCGCTTATGACTTTATTTCAAAACCGATCGACATCAACCGTCTGATAACCAGCGTTCGCAATGCATTAGATAAAAGAAATTTACAGAAAAACAATCAGCACTTAAAAACCGAAAATTCAACGCTGAAAAAGAAGGTGAGCAAAAAATACCAAATGATTGGTGAATCGCCTGCTTTGAAAAAAATTCAGAGCATGATTGAAAAAGTTGCTGCTTCCGATGCGCGCGTTCTGATTACAGGTCCTAACGGTGCGGGAAAAGAATTAGTAGCGCACGCCATTCATTCGCAAAGCGACCGCAGCAAAGGTCCGATGATTGAAGTGAACTGTGCTGCTATTCCATCGGAATTGATTGAATCCGAATTATTTGGACACGTAAAAGGAAGTTTTACCGGAGCGATAAAAGACAAGCAGGGAAAATTTGAACTTGCCAATAACGGAACCATTTTCCTTGATGAAATTGGTGATATGTCGTTGATTGCGCAGGCAAAAGTTTTACGTGCCCTGCAGGAAAGCAAAGTTTCACCGGTCGGCAGCGATAAAGAAATTAAGGTTGATGTGCGCGTTTTAGCCGCAACCAACAAAAATATGCAGAAGGAAATTGCTGACGGAAAATTCCGTGAAGATCTTTATCACAGGCTTTCTGTGATTGAAATTTATGTTCCGTCGCTGGATGAAAGAAAAGAGGATATTCCGCTTTTGGTGAAACATTTTGCTAAAATGATTTCTGATGAACATGGCACGGCGGTGAAAAATTTCGACGACAACGCCATCGAGGCACTCAAAAATTTCAGTTGGACCGGAAATATTCGTGAACTTAGAAACGTTATTGAAAGATTGATTATTTTAGGTTCAAATCCCGTAACAGCTAGCGATGTAGAAAGTTTCGTTAGAAAATAACGACCAACTACTACTCGTTTTTTACGAAAAATTAAAGTCCGGTATTTTATCATACCGGGCTTTTTCTTTGGAAAAATTTGCCCTTAAAGCAGGTGATTTTTCAGTTTTAAATTGGTTTTTACTTCCTATCGTACAATGTTTTGGCATACAAGATGCTTCTAAAAATCAGGTTCATGGGATTTCTTCCCGCCTTTTTTCATTAAAACACATTAACATTATAAAATATTATTATGGCAACGAAAACGACATCCAAAGGAAAAATTGCCCCGAAAGCGGACGCGGCTGACAAATTAAGAGACTTTATGGTCGACGGAATGAAAGACATGTACTGGGCTGAAAAAGCACTGGTAAAAAACTTGCCTAAAATGGCTAAAAATTCCACTTCGTCACTTCTAAAAGCCGCTGTAAACGACCATTTAAGCGAAACGGAAATGCAGGTGAAAAGATTGGAAAGCGCTTTCAAAGCTTTAAAACTAAAACCGGAAGCCGTAAAATGCGACGCGATGGACGGTTTGCTGAAAGAAGCAAAAGGCATCATGGAGGAGACAGAACCAGGTGCTGTACGCGATGCCGCAATTATTGCGGCCGCACAAAAAGTGGAACATTACGAGATTGCTTCTTACGGAACTTTGGCGACCTACGCGAAACTTTTGGGTGAAAAAGAAGTTTTAAAACTGCTTTTGGAAACCCTCAACGAAGAAAAAACCTGCGATAAAGATTTAACCAAACTGGCGAAAACCGAAATAAATCTAAAAGCAAAATAAATTAATAAGCGGCTTTTGCCGCTTTTATTTGCTGCTGTTTCCGCTTTTTTTTTAAAAACACAAATCAAAAATTTATTTAAAAACCAAATCCAATGTCACAATTATCAAATAAAAAAGTTGCAGTTCTTGCTGCCGACGGTTACGAACAGTCTGAACTTGAAAGCCCGGTGAAAGCCTTAAAAGATGCCGGTGCAACTGTAGAAATTATATCCTTAAAGCCCGGAAAAATTAAATCGATGAAAGATCACGAATGGAGCGATTCTGTTTCCGTAGATCAAACTGTAGATGAAGCAAAAGCAAGTTCATTTGACGCGTTGCTGTTACCGGGAGGTGTCATCAATCCCGATGCGGTTCGCGGAAATGAAAACGCAGTGAATTTCGTTAAAGAATTTTTTGATGCGGAAAAACCTGTGGCAGCAATTTGCCACGGTCCGCAAACTTTAATTAATGCTGAAGTGGTAAACGGCAAAAAGATGACCTCCTATCACTCTGTTTCTGCGGATTTAAAAAATGCGGGTGCAAATTGGGTCGATGAGGAAGTGGTAACCGACGGAAACCTCACAACGAGTCGTTCACCGGAAGATTTGCCGGCTTTTAACAAGAGAATTGTTGAAGAATTTGCAAAATAGAACTTTTAAATTTTAAAGCGATGGATCCAAAAATTCCACACCAGTTTAAAGGAGCCCAAACCGACGCTTACTCAGAAATTATTTTTGATGATGAAGCGGCCGCAATACAGCATTTCCAAACCGTTCGCAAACGCTTCCTGGATATAAATTCCTGGGAGTTTTTTGCGGGTGAAGAAAAGGCGGAATTTTCGCTTCGGGATGAAAACGGAGAACTTTCTTTGGAAGAACCGCGAATGAAGCAGTATATCAAAATTAAAGTTCCACTTTTGCATAATTCCGATGACGGATATGATTGGGTACAGATTGAAGAAATAGAAGAAGAAAATACGCCTCAAAAAGAATCGGTTTTCATTAAAGTACGTCCAAGCCAAAATCCGCAGAAAGCGGAAAACGATACCAAACATTTTCTGGATTCCGATGCGACTTCAAACTTTTTGATCAAGCGTGAAGGCACAAAAGTTTCCGCAGAAGTACATGCGCGCAACGAATCACCAAACACTGACGACCACACGCTTTTTGAACAAATTCGAGATAAAATAGTGGCGCTCGGCGGAATGTTGCTGGGCAGCAAAATTCAGTGGGAAGGTTTTACCGATGGCTTAATTAAGCTAGACGATGAGTGACGTTCTCATCGGTTGCTCTTCCTTTTCAGTTGGTTACTGGAAAGGAATTTTTTATCCGGAAGATTTACCTTCCAGGGATTATCTGGCGTTTTATTCCACACAGTTTAAAACGGTGGAAATTAATTCTACATTTTACCGTAAACCTACCGCAAAAACATTGGAACGTTGGCGTGAAAGCACTACAGATGATTTTAAAATCTTCATTAAAATCCCCAAAACCATCACACATTTGGGTCGCCTGGAAAATACTTATGCACAGACAAGCGAATTCTGCGATTATATTGCAGCAGCACTTCAACACAAGCTAGCCGGTTTTCTTTTTCAACTGCCTCCCTCATTTAAAAATACGCCGGAAAACCTTGAAAAAGTGCTGCAGACGGTTGATGAACAATATTTAAATGTTATCGAGTTTCGCGATGATTCGTGGTGGAATACAGAAATTCAGGAAATTTTGCGTCAAAAGGGATTAATTTTTTGTGGTGTTTCCATCCCGAAAAATATTGCGGAAGATTTTATCATTAATAACGAGAACTTTGCTTATCACCGTTTACATGGTGTTCCACAAATGTTTAAATCAAGTTATTCTGATGAGCAGCTCGAAAAGCTAGCGGATCAAATCAAGAATTTCAGCGGAACTTCGTACGTTTTTTTCAATAACACTTTTGGTGTCGCTGCAATTAATAACGCGCTGTTTTTAAAAAGTTTGTTCGAATAATGGCAAATATTTCCCTTTTGCTAAAACCAAAAAAAATGCCCAAATAGCGGCGTTTTTTTTTATCTACTGATGCAACCATTTTTTAGCGCTGAAAAGAATACCATTAAATCTTCGAAAAGCAGAAAGATTGCAGTATTTTTGCCGAAATTTTTCCGAGCCATGGCATTTCTCAATTCCCAACACACCAAATCTTTACTAACGCTTGCTTTGCCGGTCATGCTTACGCAGGTCGGTCAGGTTTCCGTCAATTTATTCGACAATATTATTGTGGGGAAATTGCTGGGTGCGCAGGCGCTGGCCTCGGTTTCGTTAGGAAACGCCGTATTTTTCTCGATATTCGTGTTCGCGCTGGGCTTTTCTCTGGCAATTCCGCCTTTGGTTTCAGAAGCGCATTCGGTGAACGACCACGAAACGATTAATTCGGTTTTTCGCCATGGTTTCGTCATTAATTTGGGAATTGGCTTACTACTGTCCATCGTGCTTTTGCTGGCTTTACCACTACTCTATCACATGGATCAGCCGCCGGAAATTATTCCGGACACCATCAGCTTTTTAGCGATAATGACCATCAGTATTTTGCCTATTATGGTGTTTCAGACCTTGCGCGAAGTTTCGGAAGGTTTGTCTTTTACGATTGGCGTAACCAAAGCGACCATTTTTGCTAACGTCATCAATATCGCGCTGAACTATGTCCTTATCAAAGGCATGTTTGGATTACCTGCGATGGGCGTAAAAGGTTCCGCACTGGCGAGCTTAATAGCACGTGTTTTCATGATGGTTTTCCTGTACTACGTTTTGTTGAAAGAAGAAAGTACGCGCCGCTACATCAAAGATTTTTACCTGCGAATTGAAGGTTTTTCCAAAGAAATGTTCCGAAAAATGCTGAAAATCGGTTTCCCGACAGCGTTGCAAATGTTCTTTGAGGTTACTGCTTTTGCGGGCGCAGCGTTTATCTGCGGATTGATTTCTGCAAAAGACATCGCTTCGCACCAGATTGCGCTTTCCATGGCGTCTTTCACCTTTAATCTGTGCCTCGGGTTTAGCGTGGCTTCCACGGTAATGATCGGCCGCAAAACCGGTGAACGGGATTTTGTAGGTTTAAAAAGCGTCGGCATCAACAATTTGAAAATCGGTTTTTTATTCATGTTCTTATGCGGGCTATTTTTCATTTTCGGCAGGAATATTTTACCGACATTTTTCACAAAAGCTGATGATGTTGAGGTCATTCTGCTCGCCTCAAAACTGCTGATTATTGCGGCGCTTTTCCAGCTTTCTGATGGCGTTCAGGTTGTGGCACTTGGTTGTTTGCGAGGAATTCAGGATGTGAAAATTCCGTCGATTATCACTTTTGTCGCCTACTGGATCATCACCATTCCGCTGGGATATTTTCTTTGCGTTACTTTAAAAATGGGCGCCTGGGGAATGTGGATCGCTCTTGGATTGGGATTGACGATTTCTGCGGTTTTGCTGGTCCGACGATTCTTAAAACTTTCGCAACGGAAGATTAATGCGAATTTGGAGGTTAGAGGTTAGAAGGATGAAGGATGAAGGATGAAGTGTGAAGTTAGATTTGAGATTTTAGATTTCATTATTTTAGCACAAAGATATCGCGTTGAAACGTCCAGATACTGGAACATCAAAGAGAAAAAATTCCCTGTTAAAGCGGGGAATTTTTCAATTTCATTTAAAATATGCTATTAAAAATTCCGTGCAGAAACGCTAAATTTTGGGATTTTAAATAAATTCTGTTTTGAAGCTGAAATTCATTAATTCAGAAAAAAAATACCGTGCTTAAACGGTAAACTTTTCGATTTTAGTTGAAAGTTATTTAAAGCTGAAATTCATTAATTCAGAAAAAAAATACCGTGCTGAAACGGCAAATTTTTCGATTTTAGCTAAGTTGTGTCAAAGCGGAATTTGAAAAAAAATCCGTCCTGAAATAGCAAATTTTCCGATTTTAGTTTAAATTTATTTCAAACTTAATTTCGTTAATTCAGAAAAAAAATTCCGCGCTGAAACGCCATTTTTTTTCGATTTACTAAAAATTAATTTTTCACCAAAAAAGCTCGATTGTAAAACCGAAAAATCCGGCTTTTAAACGGCGAAAAAATATTAAAAAAAAGACGCTTCAGATTTTCCGAAGCGTCTTTCTATTGTTAAGAGAATTTTTTAGAATTCGATTTCGTTTTCAGGGTGAATATGTTGATAATCTTCAACCATCAAAGTTGCGTAATCATCTTTTTCTTTTTTAGAAAAACGGTCCTCTAGTTTCACCACAATGTAGTAAACCACCGGAACGATAATTAACGTTAAGAAAAGTGAAGATAAAAGCCCACCGATGATTACTATTGCCAAACCATTGTTCATTCCCGCCGCCGCACCCGACGCCATTGCGATTGGAAGCATACCGAAAACCATCGCGATAGTCGTCATCAAAATCGGACGAAGTCGCGCATGATTGGCCTGGATTAAAGCATTATTAATGGTTTCGCCTTTCGCCATTCTGTGGTTGGTAAAATCGACCAAAAGAATTGCGTTTTTCGCCACCAAACCGATCAGCATAATTACCCCCAAAATGGTGAAAATATTCAAACTCTGATTGGTTAAAGCCAACGCCCAAAGCGCACCAATAAACGATAACGGAATTGAAAAGAGTACGATAAACGGTTTCACGAAATCGTTATAAAGCACCACCATAATCATGTACACCAACATAATCGCGGCGAGTAAAGCGTAGCCCAAAGTTCCGAAACCTTCACTTTGGTTTTCCATGTTTCCGCCCCAAATCCAGTTGACGCCGGCTGGTTTTTTAACATTTTCCATTTTTGCTTCCCATTCTGCGGCAAGCGTTCCGGTAGTTTTGCCGACAACCTGAGAGTTGATGGTTACTGATGGCGATCTGTCATATCTTTCAAGCAAAGCCGGACCGGAGGAATTGGTGATGTCAGCGAATTGGGAAAGCTGAATTCTTTCGCCCGCATTGTTGATGAAATTGATGTTTTTTACATCATCAATACTTTTACGATAGGCTTCATCCAGAATAATATTAATGTCGTACTCGCTGTTTCCGGTGCGGAACTTATTGTTGTCGTTTCCGCTGAAAGCAGTTCGCAAGGTTTGACCAACGGTGGCCACATTTAAACCTAAAAGTGCCATTTTATCGCGGTCAACACTCACCATAATTTCGGGATTTCCTTCTTTTACAGAAAGTTCAACACCGGAAGAACCATCGATGGATTTCAGCTGCGCTTCGGCCTGTTTTGCGTATGCCATAACTTCTTCCAGATTCGATCCAACCACGGTCATCTGCAAAGGAGCTTGTTCCGCGCCCATAAATCCGATGGGAATGGTGGTGATTTTTGCACCCACCAATTCTTTTTCCAATGCGCGTTTAATTCTCGCTGCATAAACTTTCGAACTTGCATTTCTTTCAGACTTGTCGATGAGTTTCAAGCTGATTTCCGACTGATAATTGGTCGCCTGCGCGCCGCCCATTCCGGTGCTGGACTGTCCGACGGTAGTAATCATGCTCGTAATCGCAGGATCTTTTCTTAGAAATGCTTCCGCTTTCTGAGTCATAAAGTTAGTTTCTTCAATGGAAACATCTTTGGGCATTTCTATCTGAACCAAAAATTCACCTTTGTCTGTTCCCGGGAAAAAGTCGGAACCGATGTATCCAAATGCCACCAATAAAATGCTTGAAGCAAAAAGTACTATAACAATTAAAAATGTTTTGATTTTATGACCTAAACTCCAGTTTAAAATTCCGGTGATGAAATCGGTAAATTTTGATAATCCCTCTTCGAACTTGTAAATAACTTTTCCAAAAAGAGAATCTTTGCTGATCAAATCTAATTTTCCATAACGCGAATATAACCACGGCACCACGGTAAATGAAACCAAAAGCGAAAGCATGGTCGCAATAATTACCGTCACACAAAACTGGCGGATAATGTCGGAAACCAAACCATTACTAATCGCAATTGGTAAAAACACCACGACGATTACGAGCGTAATTGCGGTTACGGTAAAGCCAATTTCCGAAGCTCCATCGTACGCTGCACGGACTTTGTTTTTACCCATTTCCATGTGTCGGTGAATATTTTCGATGACCACAATCGCGTCATCAACCAAAATCCCAACTACCAATGAAAGTCCCAATAAACTCATTAGGTTTAGGGAATATCCAAGAATATTCAAGCCGATAAATGTCGCAATCAACGAAGTTGGAATCGCCACCATTACGATGAGCGCATTCCGGAAACTGTGTAGGAAAAACAGCATTACAAATGCTACCAAACCTACGGCGATAAATAAATCCTTAATTACCGAATTTGCGGCTTCCAAAGTAAATAGCGAAGTGTCGTTGGCAATATTCACTTTTAAATTTTGCGCTTTGTATTGCACTTGCATTTCTTCAACTTTCTTGCGTACGCGCTCGCTTACATCAACCGCATTGGCGTCTGTTTGCTTCTGAACCTGCAAAAGGATTGTAGTTTGCTGATCAATACGCGCAATTTTGTCGGTTTCTTTTTGGGTGTCCTGAACTTCAGCAATATCGGAAAGTTTTACAGTTTGCCCGTTATTCGAAGAAATAATTAAATTTCTCAGTTCATCCACGGTTTTAATTTTGCCCGAAAGACGAATTAAAGTGCTGTTCGCTCGCGTTTTCAAACTTCCCGTTGGGAAATCCAGGTTGGAAGTTGAAATAACCTGCTGAACTTGTGGAATGGTAAGTCCATAACCTTCAAGTTTGTATTGGTCCAGATTCACACGGATTTCTCTTTCCTGACCACCAACGATATTTACTTTTGCAACACCTTGAATTCGGGAAAATTCCGGTTGAATTTTCTGATCAATTAGATCGTATAACTCGCTCTGCGTAAGATTTGCCGTGATTCCCATGCTGACAATTGGCATATCCGAAAGTGAGAATTGCGAAAGCGACGGTTCTTCAATATCATCGGGAAGGTCGGAACGTATTGCGTTAATTTTCCGCTGCGCTTCATTCAAAGCAAAATCTACGTCGGCTTCATTATTAAACTGAATGATGACTACCGATAAACTTTCGTAAGATTTAGACTGTATTTTTTTAATTCCTTCCAGTGAAGATATTGCGTCTTCTATTTTTCTTGAAACGGTGCTTTCTACCTCGGAAGGTGAAGCGCCGGGATAAATGGTGGAAACGGTAACTACCTTTACCTCAAACTTCGGAATCAGCTCATAATTCAACTGACTGTAACTGAAAAGTCCCCCGATGATGAGCAAGGCGAGCATCACGATCACCAAACTGGGTCTTTTAATCGATACTTCTGCTAATTTCATATTCTACTTTAATCGATTATTTTAAAATTCTGATTTTGGTTTTATCAGTAAGGTTAATTTGTCCGCTGGTTACTACAACATCACCTTCATTTAAACCTGAAAGGATCTGTACGCGGTCGCCGTAATTCAGGCCGCTTTGTACTTTCGTTAAGTAAGCAATATTGTTTTTCACGACGAAAATTAAATTGTCACTGACACTTCCCACAAATGCATCACGCGGAACTACCAAAACGCTGTTATCACCATTGTTGTTAAAGATGGCACTTCCGTACATTCCGGCTCTGAGTTTATTAAAGCTGTTCGGAACAGTAATTTCGACCGGGAATTTTAGAGCTCCAGATGCTGCCGGTGCAATAAAAGTAATTCGGCCATCGATGGTTCCTTCGATAACATCAGGCTGAACTTTCACAGTATTTCCCACAGCAAGTTGGCTAACTAAAGATTGGTCAACATCCACTTTTAATTTTACGGAAGAGATGTCCACAATTTCTACAATCGGTGTTCCCGGAGACAAAACCGCACCTACTTCCACAAATTTTTGGTTCACAATACCGCCAATTTTCGAAATAATATTCGTGTCACCAGACTGTAGTTGCGCGGATTGAACCTGCGATCTTGCATTTTTTACCTGAAGTCTGGCTTGATCCAACTGCAAAGCGGTAACACCGCCTGTTTTGTAAGCAGCTTCATAACGGCTTAAAGCAGATTGCGCCTGAGCTAAGTTGGATTTTGCGTTATCAACATTCACATTAAGTTTGTCCCCTGCAAGTCTGCCGATGCTTTGTCCGGCACGCACGTAACTTCCCTCTTTCACGTAAAGTGCCACCAACTGACCGCTGATTTCTGAGGAAATTTTGCTTTCTTTATTCGGTAAAAAAGTTCCGTTCAAAGAAAATTCGCCGCTAATTTCCTCTTTTTTTACAGTTGCTGTACGCACCGCAACATCAGCATTTTTTTCTGCAACGATGGAAACTTCAGCTTCGTTTTTCTTCTTGTTATTTTGAAGAATAAAATAGAAGCCGGCCGCAACCACGATAATTGCTAGGATGGTATATAAAGTTCTTTTTTTCATTTTCTGGTTATTATTTTAATGTATTGAGTTTTCCCTGGGATTTCAGTAGTTCTATTTCAGCGAGTTTATAATCCAATTTAGCACGCGTAAGGTTATTCTTGGCATCGGTAAGATCTCTTTCAGCATCTAAAATGTCATTTAAAGTTGCCAAACCATATTTATAGTTAGCTCTGGTATTAGCTAGAACTTCTTCCGCCAATTTTAAATTTTCCTGCTGCACATTGATGCTGACCATATTATTTGTGAGCAAAGTGATGGCGTTTTTGTGCGCTAAATCCAAACCTAATTTGGTTTCATCCAGATCAGCCTGTGCTTTTTCAATGTCAATCTGGTTGAGTTCAACTCTGGCTTTCGTGGCAAAACCATTAAAAATCGGAACGTTAATCTGTAAACCAATCGATGCTAAATCTGACCAATACACGCCATTGTTAGAGCCGTTCCACAAAGGAAATTTCGCGCCCTGTCCTAAATAACCGTAGTTCGCATTCAAACCAACTGTCGGATAATATTCAGCTTGTGTAGCTTTTTTCTGCCATTCCAAAAGCTCAATTTGCTTGTTCGCAAGTTTAAGTTCGGTTCTATCCTCAAAATTTCCGGGATCGCTGTCTGGTAAAATCGCCGGATCAAAAGTTTCTTCCGGTAAAGTGATTTCCTGAGAGATCGGCATTCCGATAATAAATTTTAGAGCATTTTCACTTAATTGCACGGCGTTAATGAGCTGCTGCTGAGCTGAGGTCAAATTATTTTTTGCTACCGAAGTTCGGTCATAATCAATTTTTCTCGCTAAACCAGCGTCGTATAAACCTTTAATAATTTTGCTCGTTGCGTTCGTAATTTCCACGTTGCTTTCGGCGTTACGCAGCATCTGTTCGCTTTTATACACATCATAATAAGCGTTGGCAACACGTTCTACAATTTGCTCTTCGGTAAGTTCGGCATTGATGATGTAAAACTCCTTCGTGCTTTTTGCCGCTTTCAAACCTGTAAAAACCGCCTGATTAAAAAGAACCTGCGAAAGCTGTATATTATTGCTGGAAACCCATTTCTGGCCAAAAGCCACTTTTACCTGCTGGCCCGGCTGCCCAAAAATTTCACCCGGCAAAACACTTTCCTGCTGAAGCGGATTGTAGGTGGTATTGCTGTTAAACGAAATGTTCGGGTACGCGCGCGATTTCACTTCCGCGATTTGCGCGTCGCCTTTTCTAATGTCCAGTTGTGCTTTTTTAGCAGCCGCCTTGTTTTGCAGCGCATAAGAAATGGCTTCCGACAAAGTAAGAACTTTCGCCTCCTGCCCGAAAAGCAATCCGCCGCAAAAAAGAAGACTTAATGCTACTTTTTTCATACTATTTATTTAATTTTTTCAAGATTTGTTTTCCTTTTTCTGTGGTGATGGCGTTCATGTACATATTCATCAGCTCATTTTTGTAGTACACTTTATCGATGACGTTCGGGTCCAGATACAGCGAACTTTCCATCGACATAATGAGCTGAAAAAAGAATTTTGCGTACAGTTCCGCATCGAAATTGGTGCGGTAATAACCCTGTGCTCTGCCCTTTTCGATGTTATGAAGCATCACCTGCGAAAATTTTTCCGCAAATTCCAGCATGTGTTTATTGAAAATCGCCGGATAATATTTATGAAGCTGTTTGATGAGCAAACTGTTGTTGGAATCTGCTACTTTTTCAAGCTGCTCATCACGACAAAACATTCTTTCCACCGCATTTTCAATCTGATCATCCAGGAACTGAAGTCTGGTGATAATTTCGTCAAGTTTAAAGTGAAGAACCGCTTCAATCAGCTCTTCCTTATTCTTATACTTCACGTAAAGCGTTTTTTTGGAAATGCCGAAAGACTTGGAAATATCTTCCATTGTCAGCGTTTTCGCGCCATGTTCCAGGAAAAGCTCCGACGCTTTTACTAAAAATTGTGTGTTTTCGTCCATAATTCGGGCGCAAAGGTACAAAAGAAAACCAAGAAACAAAAATAGTTTCCTGGTTTATTTTATCGATTTCAAATTATTTTTCGCAAAATATTTAGAATTAATGATTTACGCTTTTCATCAAAAGTTTTGAAAAAAGGAATTTTTTGCCGTTTTAGCAGCCAATTTTTTAAAGTAATTTCTTGATTAGAAATGCGTGGTTTTCTCTATTTAATGGTTTTCAGCAATGAAAAAATTTCCCGCTTTAATGGCAAATTTTTCCAGTTTACTGAACTATTGTTCTCAGCAGAAATTACGTTTTTAAAAACTGAAAAATATGGCGTTTCAGCTCGGTATTTTTTCGGTTTAATGAAAATTTGACAATAATCCAATTTATTTAAAACAGAAAAAAATGCCGTTTTAATGACCAATTTTTTAGTTTTCAACCAGATGATTTTCTTTCGCGAACTTTACCAGGTTGGCGGCGTTACGGATTTTGAACTTGTGCATGATATTCCGGCGGTGGCATTCCACGGTGTGCGGACTGATTCCTAATTGGTCGGCAATTTTTTTGGTTCGAAAGCCCTCGCAAACCAACTTTAAAACTTCTCTTTCGCGGCGCGTAATTTCGATGTTAAGTTGGTGAACGCGGATTTCAGCATCTTCCACTTCGCACACAAAATGAACAAGCCGGTTTTTCACTTCATCTGTGATGTAAATTTTCCCTGAATTTACGGTCACCAACGCTTCTTCCAACTCCTTCTCCAAAAAATTTTTGCCGAGATAAGCTTTTATGCCTTTTTCAAAAAGCTTTTTCAGGTCGAGGATTTCCAGCTTAATTGCGTAAATGATGATTTTTAAACAAGGATTTTTCTGAAGTAAATTTTGAACTAAGTTGCTTATACTTTCCGTTGAAAAACCAGCTGAATTTAAAAACAAAATGCAGTCTTCATTGTGCGGTAGATCTGAAAGCAGGGAAACCTCAGAAACCGCTTGTATTTCAAAATCTTTTCCAAGATTGTATTTCTCAAAAAAAGGCAATAACAGCACGGAATTTTCACCACCATCGCCGCAAAGAATAACTTTCGGTTCCATGATGTGTTTTCCGCGAAATTAGAAATTAATTCACTTTTTCAGAAATAAAAATTAAAATCGGGCGCAGAAAGGGTTAAAATACGGTAAAAAATTCCGATTGTGCTGTGAAAAATTCCCGGTTAAAAGGAGTTTTTTTTCTAATTCAGAAAAATCTGGTATTTCTGCATTTCATTAAAAACACCGATCAAATCGCCATTAACCTCAATCATGGTCTGCATACTCATCACTTCAAGCTGACTTTCATCGGCAGGATTTTTAATGAAAAAGTTCAGTTTTTGTTCGCCTTTGTGCTCCCCAAACTGGTTCCGGAAAAATTCTATATCTTCTTTGCGTAAATCATTAACATCGACAACGACGGTCATTTTCTTTGCGAATTTTTCGAAAGCTTCTTTAAGGTCGGTCACATCGGTGATATTTACGAAAACGCGACCGTCGTTGGCTTGTGAAAATTTCACTTTAAAAATGACAAAACGTTGCACATCAATTTTATCGCGGAATTTCATGTAATCGCGGTCTCCAAGGCGGAAAGAATAACTTCCGCTGTAATCTTCCAGCATCAAAAAGGCTACTTTTTCGCCGCTGTTTTTTCCGTCTTTGATGGTATATTCCGTAACCAAACCGGCGACCATATATTCCGGCGTGTTATTTTTCATGGCCTGCTTTTCCTTCCAGCTTAGCTTATCGTTGTTGAAAAGATCGGGTTGATTATTCGCAAAAACAGTGTTTTTATACACTTCAATTTCATCGAGATTCAAAAAGTTGAAATTGCCGCGCGGTTCCACCGTTTTTGTGGGTTCCTCGATAATCTGTTCGTCTTCGCCCAAAATTTCTGCGGGAAGATCTAAAGCATCTTCATCACTTTCATCAGTTTCAGAAATTTCGAGCGGTAAGACAACTTTTTCCAATTCTACCGTTTCTTCTTTCTTCTCTTCTAAAATGGCTTTCTTGCTCAGCGCGCCCTGCAGAAACTGGAACTGATATTTGTACTCATCCAACGGATGCGCCGAAAGATAAAAGCCGATAATTTCCTTTTCTTTGTTGAGTTTATGCATGTTTTGCCATTCCGCCGCCGGTAGTAATTTTGGCTGTTCAATCTGGACTTCATCCGCAAAATCGGCAAAAAGCGAATTTTCAATTTCGTTTTTATTGTCCTGAAAACTCTGCCCGTAGCGGATTAAACGTTCGATATTTGTTTTCCCGGAATTATCAATGTCAAAATACTGCGCACGGTGATAACGGTCCACTTCATCAAAAGCACCGGCCACCACAAGACTTTCTGCAACCCTTTTGTTCATCTGCGAAGTTGGAATTCTTTCAAAGAAATCGTAAATATTTTTAAACCTGCCGGTTTTTCGCGCTTCAACAATCGCTTCACTCGGACCTTCACCAATGCCTTTAATTGCACCCAAACCAAAACGGATCTGGCCTTTTTCATTCACGGCAAAAGCATACTGCGATTCGTTCACATCCGGTCCCAAAACATCCACACCAATGGCCTTGCAATCTTCCATAAAAAGGGTGATTTGCTTGGTATTGTTAATGTTATTAGACATTACACTCGCCATGTATTCTGCCGGATAATTGGCTTTTAAATAAGCGGTTTGATAAGCGATCAGCGCGTAGCAGGTGGAGTGACTTTTATTAAAAGCGTATTCCGCAAAAGCTTCCCAGTCTTTCCAGATTTTATTGAGTTTGGTTTCATCAAGATTATTGCTTTTTCCGCCTTCGATGAATTTTGGGTACATTTTATCCAGCACATCACGCTGTTTTTTACCCATAGCTTTCCTCAAAGTATCGGCTTCACCTTTGGTGAAATTGGCGAGTTTTTGCGAAAGCAACATTACCTGCTCCTGATAAACCGTAATTCCGTACGTTTCCTTTAAAAATTCCTCAGTTTCTTCAAGGTCATACACCGTTTCTTCCACTCCGTTCTTACGGTTGATGAAGAGCGGAATATATTTAATTGGTCCAGGTCTGTACAGCGCGTTCATCGCAATCAAATCAGCAAATTCCGTAGGTTTCAGCTCGCGCATATACTTCTGCATCCCCGGACTTTCATACTGGAAAATCCCGATTGTTCTACCCTCTTTAAAAAGCTGATAAGTTTTTGCATCATCCAGCGGAATGGTATCCGGATCTATTTCAATACTATGTTTTTGCTTGATAAGCTTTATAGCGTGCTTAATTATGGTTAAAGTTCTTAAGCCTAAAAAATCCATTTTAAGCAACCCGGCGCTTTCTGCCACCGAGTTATCGAATTGTGACACCAAAATATCAGCATCTTTAGAGGCGATGGTTATCGGAACCAAATTTGAGATATCTTCCGGCGTAATAATCACACCACAGGCATGAATTCCGGTGTTTCGAATGCAGCCTTCCATTTTCTGAGCAGCGGCAAGAACTTCGTAACGCTCATCCTGAGGATTTGCCAAAATATCCTTCATTTCCTGCGCAAGCATTTTATCTTCGGGCGCCAGTTTTTCGAATTTTGCAAAAGCTTTGGCGATATTCATTCCTGGTGTTGTAGGAACCAGTTTTGCGATATTATTAGTTTCAGAAATCGAAACATCTAAAACGCGTCCGGCATCTTTAATCGCAGATTTTCCACCTAAAACCGAATAGGTGATGATTTGCGCCACATTGTTTTTACCATATTTTTCTACGACCCATTTAATGATTTTATCGCGGCCTTCATCATCAAAATCGATATCAATATCGGGCATTGAAATACGTTCCGGATTTAGAAAACGCTCAAAAAGCAGGTCATATTTTATAGGATCAACGTTTGTAATTCCAGTGCAATAAGCGACGGCAGAACCCGCGGCAGAACCACGCCCCGGGCCGACCCAAACACCCATCTTCCGCGCTTCATTGCAGAAATCCTGAACGATCAAGAAGTAGCCCGGATAGCCGGTATTGGCGATAACTTCCAGTTCAAAATCAAGTCTTTCACGGATTTCGTCCGTTATTTCGGAATATCGTGCAGCGGCACCTTCGTAGGTTAAATATCGTAAGTAGGCATTTTCGCCCCTTTTGCCACCATCAATTTCATCATCAGAACTTTGAAATTCTGCGGGAATTTTAAACTCCGGCAATAAAACATCTCTTTTTAATGTAAAGGGTTGGAATTTCGCTAAAAATTCATCGTATGCTTCAAAAGCATCCGGGAATTGCCGAAAACTTTGCTTAATTTCCTCGGTATTTTTAATGTAAAACTCCTGAGAAGGCAATCCGCGTCTTTTACCAAATCCTTTGCCTACAGGCGACGAAAGCTTTTCACCATCTTTAATGCAGTACAAAATATCCTGAATGTGCGCCTCGGATTTTTCGGTATAAAAAGTCTCGTTTTGTGCTAAAAATTTAACCTCATATTTTTCCGCAAATCGCAGCAAAACGTCGTTTAAATATTCCTCCTCTTCAAGCTCGTGATTTTGAAGCTGAACATAAAAATCATCTTTAAAAGTTTCCTTCCACCACTGGAAAAGCTCTTCACCTTTCTGCTCCCCAAATTCCATAATGGTGTTTGGGATATCACCCGCAATCCCCGAGGTTACAGCAATTAAATTTTCCTTGTATTCCGCAACCATTTGCTTAGAAATCCGCGGAACACCGAAATAAAATCCGTTAACAAAGCCCAAGCTGGAAAGTTTTGCAAGATTTTTATATCCTTCAAAATTCTTCGCCAAAAGCACCATGTTGGTGCGGCGATCCGGATCATCTTTGGTAAACTGTTTTTGCTCCGGCCGGTCCGAAAGATAAAATTCACAACCGATAATTGGGATCAAAGGATTTTTGCGCGGTTCGGTTTCATTGAGTGGAATTCCGTCATCTTCCGCTTTCTCTTTTTTTACCTGATATTCCCCGTAATTTTTCTTAATTGCACTATTGGCTTTTTCAACCTCGGAAATGAATTTGAAAGCACCCATCATATTGCCCAAATCCACGATGCCAACCGCTGGAAAATTGTTTTCAAGCGCTTTAGAAATAAGTTCACCAATATTTGTTGAAGCCTGCAGCGAAGAATAAATGCTGTGATTATGAAAATTAAAATATCTGCCGATTTCAATCTCATCGGTGTCACCAAAATGAACGGTATTCTTTTTCGATTTTGAAGCGGCAACCTGACGCCGAATAACAATCGGGAAAGGTTGTATCGGGTTTGGGTGCGAAGTAACAAACTGCTGCAGCTCAATTTGCGAAATTTTAAGCGTTTCAGGCGGAATAATTCCAATGCGCTTCATTTCAAAGAAAACTTGCGCCGTGGCATTTACGTCGGCGGCGGCGTTATGCGCTTCGTCGAATTTTTCGCCATACAACTTTTCGTAAAGTTCTTCGAGTTTCGGAGATTTAAATTTTCCACTTTTCCCACCTCCTAACTGGCAAAAATCGGTACCGATTTCCATCGTATCAGCAAAAGATAAAGATTGTAGATTATTCTCCATCTGCTTACGGAAAAACTCCGCGCCCACAATATTATAATCGAAAATAATATTGTGACCGATGACAACTTTAGCTTTATTTACCGCTTCGCGGAATTCATCTAAAACTTCGCCTAAATCACGCCCTTCTTCCTTTGCGATTTTTGTGGAAATTCCGTGAATTCTTTGGGAAGAAAACGGAATATCGTACCCTTCAGGTTTGATGATATAATCCTGATTTTCAAGTAGCGTCCCATCATTTGCGTGCAACTGCCAGGCGATCTGAACCATTCTTGGCCAGTTGTCGGAGTCGGTAATCGGAGCATTGAAATTTTTAGGTAAACCTGTAGTTTCGGTATCGAAAATCAAATACATTGAAGAGAATAATTTCGGTAAAATTACTTTAAAATAACTTCAAAAAAAAGTTGCAATTTAGAAATGTGCCCTTCCGAATTTTTAAATTGTGTAGCCTTTAACTTTATAAATTAGCCGTTCTTCTCGCAAAATTTTTATCTTTGTTTCCTATGGAAATTATTAAGAAAGAAAGTGTTTCTCAGGATATTTTGCTAAAAGCGTTTAAGCACATGATGGTGGCAAAAGCAACCGCCGATGTGTACGAAGAAAACCGAAATTTGTGCAAATATGTGCACTCCACTTCCCGCGGACACGAAGCCATTCAGCTCGCTACTGCGTATCAACTCACGAAAGACGATTGGGTTTCACCTTATTACCGTGATGAAAGTTTGCTGCTCGGAATGGGTTTCGAACCGTATCAGTTGATGCTCCAACTTTTGGCAAAAGCTGACGATCCGTTTTCCGGTGGGCGTTCTTATTATTCACATCCGTCTAGCCGTGCGGAACATTTACCAAAAATAATTCACCAAAGTTCCGCCACAGGAATGCAGGCTATTCCAACAACCGGCGTGGCACAGGGAATTAAATATATTCAGGAATTTAACCTAAAGACTTTTGAAAATAATCCGGTCGTGGTTTGCAGTTTTGGTGATAATTCCATCACCGAAGGCGAAGTTTCGGAAGCTTTTCAGTTTGCTGCACTTCACCAATTGCCGATTATTTTTTTGGTGCAGGACAACGAATGGGGAATCTCTGTAACTAAAGAGGAAGCGCGCACTTCTGATGCTTACGATTTCGCCGCGGGTTTTGTCGGTTTAAACCGAATGAAAGTGGACGGAACAGATTTCGAGGCGAGTTTTGAAGCCATGAAAAAAGCGGTTGATTTCGTGCGTGCAGAAAGAAAACCGCTGTTGGTTTGCGCCAGCACGGTTTTGATCGGGCATCACACTTCCGGCGTTCGCCGCGAGTTTTATAGAGATGAAGAGAATTTGGCAAAACACCGCGAGAAAGATCCCGGAAACATAGTCCGAAAAAGACTTTTGGAAGAAGGCATCGACGAAGAAATTTTAAAGCAAATCGAAAAGAAAGCGCGACTTGAAGTTGAACAGGCTTTTCAAAAAGCACTGGCTGCGGAAGATCCAAAACCACAATCTGTAGAAGATCACGTTTTTGCGCCGACGCCGATAACAGAAGAAATCGGCCAAAGAGAAGGTGAAAATCCGGAAAAAATTGTCATGGTGGATGCTGCAATTCACGCTATCCAGGAACTGATGTGGAAACATCCCGAAGCATTGCTTTACGGCCAGGATGTGGGCGAAAGAATTGGCGGAGTTTTCCGCGAAACCGTGACTTTAGGTAAAAAATTTGGCAATAAAAGAGTTTTCAACACCCCAATTCAGGAAGCGTATATCATCGGTTCAACAGTCGGAATGAGCGCTGTCGGCTTAAAACCGATTGTTGAAGTTCAGTTTGCAGATTATATTTATCCCGGCATTAACCAGCTGATTACAGAAATTTCGAAATCTTGCTATTTAAGCAACGGAAAATATCCGGTGAGCAACATTATCCGGGTACCGATCGGCGCTTACGGCGGCGGCGGCCCGTATCACAGCGGAAGTGTTGAAAGTATTTTAGCCAATGTTAAAGGAATAAAAATCGCGTATCCAAGCAACGCGGCGGATTTTAAAGGTTTGCTGAAAGCTGCTTTCTACGATCCAAATCCTGTGGTGATGCTGGAACATAAAGGCTTGTACTGGAGCAAAGTTCCGGGAACAGAGGAAGCGAAAACCATCGAGCCCGCGGAAGATTATATTTTGCCTTTTGGAAAAGGAAATATTATTTTGGAAGCCAACCCAGAAGAAACTGAAAGAGGCAGAACAATGCTGATTGTGACTTATGGAATGGGAGTTTATTGGGCGAAAGAAGCCGCAAAAAATTTCGTCGGGCAGGTTGAAATTATCGATCTGCGAACCTTAATTCCTTTAGATGAAAAACTGGTGTTTGAACGGGTAAAAATTCACGGAAAATGTTTGATTTTAACCGAAGAACAATTGAACAATTCATTCGCAGAAGCTTTTGCGCACCGAATTTCGAAAAATTGTTTCAAGTATTTGGATGCACCGGTGGAAGCCATGGGTTCTTTAAATTTACCTGCCGTTCCAATTAATTTGGTTTTAGAAAAAGAAATGCTTCCAAACGCGGAAAAACTTTCCAAAAAGATTGAAGAAATGTTGACGTACTAACACAAATTTCGACTTAATAGAAAATGAAAAATATGCTGCTGTAGCGGCATATTTTTTTTATTTAGCGACAAAATTTTAAAAACTTTAGCTTCTATAACCACGAAGTTCACAAAGATTTTTCACAAAGTTCACCACGGTTGAAATTTACGTTAAAACTTTGTGTTCTCTGTGTTCTTTGTGGTTTTTCAACGTCCTGTAACCACAAAGTTCACAAAGCTTTTTTCACAAGGTGCACTAAGCCAAAATTATCTCTGTGAATTCTCTGTGCCCTTTGTGGTTAAAATTACATGCAATCACTTCCTCACTTTTTGGTTGCTTTTTAGCTGTTTTTTTCGTTTTTATCCCCACCAGAAAGCCGTCGCAATAATAATATACAAACCAATCAGCGCTACGCCTTCCAGCCAAATACTTTCGCCATCGAAAACGATAAAAGCACTAACGAAAACTGCTAAAGCCAGCGCCGCCAATAACAGTGGACTCAGCACAAAAGAAAGCACTGCTCCACCGAGGAAAAACGAAAGTAAAATCAAAAGCGGATACAGGACTAGCGCAATTTGCAGCGAAGAATTCATAATCACACTCACGGCATAATCGGCTTTATTTTTAATGGCAAGTTGAATTCCGACCAGATTTTCAATGGCATTTCCTGCAATCGCGACGACAATTAATCCTGCGAAAACATCATTAATTCCTAAAGAATCCATCGCGGGTTTTAAAGCTTCAACAAACCAATCGGAAACGAAAGCCGCGCCAACGCCGGACGCTGCTAAAATCGCAATGGTTAACGGCAAAGACCAGCTATTCGCCGCTTCATCGCCATTTTTATCCGGAGTGACGGCTTTGTCACCACGAATGGAAAAACTTAAAAAAGCACCGAAAGTAATCAATAAAACCACGGAAACGATGATATCTAAAGTGTTGATGTGGCTTTCCGCTGGTGTGTGTAAATAATAAGTTAAAGTTGGAACTGCCATCGCGGCGAATGCTAAAATCATCAAAACTGCATTCATTTTTGGTGGTTCGGAGTGGAAGTATTGTCGGCCGTTTTTAATGCCTCCAAACAAAATCGCCATTCCAAAAACCAAAACCGAATTTCCCAAAATCGACCCTACAAGTGCCGCTTTAACCACGGTATCCAAACCGGCTCGTAAGGCGAAAATACAGACAAAAAGTTCAGGTAGATTTCCCAGTGCAGATTGTAAAACTCCGGTTGCGGCGGGACCTAAACGGCTTCCCAGCTGTTCCGTGGCTTTTCCCACAATCATCGCGACCAAAACAAGCGCAACCGCTGCGAGAATAAATAAAATTACGGCATTGAAACCTGCGTGCGTCGCGTATCCCGTGAAACCGGCAACCACGGCCG
>Ga0308157_10000876_pt1 | contig 78135 bp, 114 predicted proteins | sample PhyBR1_FD_201035 | JGI IMG/M metagenome (GOLD analysis project Ga0308157, IMG submission 201035) | Phyllosphere microbial communities from UC Gill Tract Community Farm, Albany, California, United States - DLSLB.R1 | ecosystem: Host-associated > Plants > Phyllosphere > Unclassified | place...
TAGTCATTTACGCGGGCGACAACTGCTACGCAGCCTTTGCAGAGTCCAAGTCTGGGAAGATCTTCTACCGAGTCTCTGGAAGCGCTCAGACCAAGCAAATCACTGACTTCAGTGTTAGACCTGCTGGTTATCCTGCAAGCTGTGCATTCCCGTCCTCCGCCTCTGAGGTTGGCGATTCTGCTCAGTTGAACAAGCTGCTTTCTCAGGCAGTGGTCAATGAGAGCAACCTCACTGGCGATCAGCACAAGATCGTTGCCTTGAAGCTCTCTTCCGATAAGGGCTATACTGTTTCCTCTTCGTGGAAGTACGGTTCATCGTTCCAAACGACACTGGGTGGTAGCGAACTTATCTTCAAGGCTCAGGCTGTCAGCTACAGAGCTATCTCACTTCTCGGCTCGGGTGGTGGATGGCTAGACACCACGTCACTCGACACACCCATTCCTGGTAGTGAGCAGTCTAAGGGTCAGTGGTCCACGACAGTAGTTGGTGCGGGCAAGACCTCCATCACTACACCTAATGGAGCCAAGTCGGTCAATGTTGTTCCCACCAGAGACCTAGACCAGTTCGAAGTCAATGGCTACACAGCAGGTACTCCCGGCAACCCAGTCCTGACCGAAACCATTGGCGACGGCAAGATCTACAAGATGCTCGTTTGGGATAGGGCGCTTACCAGTGATGAGCAGGATGTCATCAACCGCTACCTTGCATCTACTGCTAAGTAGCCCTCAACTTGACATTTACCGATAGTCATGGATAGGATTACCCTCATCACTAGTGAGTGTTGACATCTACAGAAGAACCTCGGTTAGCGCGCTGGATGGTCGGGCGCGACAAAAGTACTGATTGACTTAGGTCACCACTAATTGATACCCGTTGTATGATTTCAGTTCATGCAACGAACAGAACCCCTCATCGCTTCTACAGGATGAGGGGTTCTGTCGTCTAGTTGTAGCTGACTTACTCGAAGTGATGGAACCGAGGGTAGTACCTTACTCCGTAGTGCTTAGCCACCGGCACAAGCTCTTCATCGATATGGATGATGTCTGCCATGAGGACCGACAGGATTGGCTCGATGGAGAAGTCGTAGAGCGCGAGACGGGCGATGATGTCGATGTGGTACGCCACCGGATCGTTGTCCGAGTTGGTCATGATTTCGGTTTCGAGATCCGTAGAGCGCACCTCCGGACCCCACTCGTTGTTGGTGTACTTCCGCACGGAAGCCTGAATCTCCTTGGAGCTACCGGAAACGAGGTAGCCAACGGTGGAGATGAAGCGTGTGCGGTTGTCGTGGAAGTTACCCTTGTCGAGGTCCGACTCGATAAGGGCGGTGAACGCCGCTGTGACGTTCTGAACGAGGTTCTTCTCGGTGGCGAAGCTCATGCTGCGCTCGTCTCGTCACGCACAGCGTCATCGAAGTAGAGGACGGTGACGATGAGAAGGTTTCCGAAGTTCTTGAGGTAGGAAGCGACCTCGAAGATGTCGGTGGACGTTGCGATCTCGTAGGCGTAGCGACCCAGGATGTCGAGCGTGCCGAGGATGTACGGCTCGTCGTCGGTCGGGGTGTAGATGTCCTCGAAGAAGACCTCGGGCTTGTTGATGTACGACCCGATGGAGTCGATGACCGGCTCCCCGAAGGAGCGCACCAGGGTCGTGACGCGCTCGCGAAGTTCGGTCGCGTCGATTGCCTCGTTCTGGATGTCCGTCGCGCACAGGCTGGTGTAGGCATCCTGAACCTTGTTGAACATGTTGAGGCGTTCCTGAGCGGTGTACGTGATGTCCATTGTCTTTTCCTTCTGAGAGGTGTTGGGTTTCTTGGTTACCTGTAGCTTATTACAACTTGCGCCGTCACGCAACCCTGCCACGGAGAATTCGGGCGAACATCTCGTGGCTGGTCTTGAGGTAGGCGATGTCACGCTTCAGCGTCGGCATGACATCGATCAGAACCTCGATGGTGTCGGTGTTCTTGATGCGCTCAGCGGAGTTGTCGATGTCGATGACGTTGCGCTCGAAACCGGGAAGCTGCGAAGGGTTGGTGAAGTAGAGCGAACGCATCTCACCCGAGAGGGAGTAGAACAGCGCGAGGGTGTCAGCGTGCAGCTTCTCCTTGAACTGGGGAGCGTCGATAGTGGAAGACGCGAGGAGGTCTTCGAAGGTGTCGATGACGTTCTGTGCGAGGTCAAGCTGTTCAATCGTACGCATGATGTGCTCCCTGTTCGGTGGGTGAATACTTACAACCTATCACCTAATCTGGTCGATAGCAAGGGCGAATGCTCTAACGTAATGTTCGACTTTGCTGCTTAGGCAACCTATACTCCGCGACATGGATAACACAGAACCGAAGCCAGCACCCGAAGTCGTATTGATGGCAAAGCTCCCTCTCGCCATTGACAGGCTCATGGCAATTGCTAACGCTGCCACTGCTGCATACGGAAAAGACATCTTCATGCTCACTGACCATCCCGATAGCAAGACTCACGTCGTCTTCGCCAGAGACTGATTTCCCATTGTCCGCGCCTAGTGCTATGGTGTAACCAACTACCAGAGTTCCACTCTTCTTACCGAAGGAAGTAACCAATGTCTTCTCACGACTACCGCTCCATCGAATCCGTGCCGGTTCAGTTGAACGAGATCGTCAAGAGCCTCAGCACTGAGCGCGGCTTCTACACCTACAGCGCAGAACACCTGTGGCTCGAAGCAGTGGGCACCTGCACCTACAGCGTCGAGGTCGAACGTCTGGTCATGTCCATCATCGACGACATGTTCACCCCGGGCGTTCGCAAGCAGAAGCTCTCCATCGATCACCTCCGTGCCGCTCTCAACGAGTACGTCGGAGAGCTTCAGGCAGCCTGAGTTATCTCGGTCAGAATCCCCCTTGGAAGAAATTCCTGGGGGGTTCTGCTTTTGGGGTTGCACGTCGTTCTTACTAGTGATAAATTCTAATTATTCAGTCAGAGAGTCCCTTCCCAACAAGGAGAACATCATGCCCGACACCATCGCTCCCGTCATCCCCACGCTGCTCGAAGAGATCACCAACAAGATGAACTCCATCATCGAGGAGTACAAGAAGTCCGCGAGGGACATGCTGGTCGTCGCTGAGGGCGGCAGCATCTCGCTCTTCGGTGAGTACGAGAAGCTCGGTCTCGCCCAGGCTCGTGCACAAGCTGCCTGGCACGTCCTCTACATCCTGGAGGACCGTGCGAACACCTGGGGTGTTCAGGAGGCGGTGACCCGTCAGATCATCGGCGCTGCTGGCAACACCGACTACAAGCCCGCCTACTTCGAGGCGTTGCAGGGTGTCATCTCCACGCTCGACCGTGAGAAGTTCCGTACGCACCCGCGCGTCTAGCTCACTTTCCCCATCACCCCGTCACCTTTACCGGAGGCGGGGTGATGGGTCGTTAAAGGTCTAGCTAGTGGAAGAGAACTTACCTGTTGGTTAGCGTGGTGGGCAGGAGCGGTCTAATCAGTTCGATGTCAGCCCGGTCAATCTCTGGGTTTTCAACCTCGCCCGCTGCTGACTCGATGCGCTCCCATGCTGCGATCTGCTCTTCGGTTGGTGTCTTGTCAGTCATGTTGCTCCGATTCTCGTTAGGTAGGTGTAGCTAGGTGATGCTAGTTGTTCTACATCATACTGTCAACCACTTATGACGCTTGGCAATTGCCACCTGACAATGCGAGTGGTAGTATCACAACCATGTCCCAGAACCCGTTGTTGTATCGCAACAGCCGTAACCGCAACCCCGGTCAAGCTGTCCGCAACGCGGTGCTAGAACGCAGTCGGTGGGGTGTTCCTTTCGAGGTGGACGAAAAGCTGTCTGGGATGCTATCGGAGACGTTCGAGAGCACAGCAAGACTGTGGACGGACGATAGCGCTGTCCGGGAAGCATGGTCAGTCTTCGATGAGCAGGGTGATGTTGTCAGTCTCGAACTCTTCCTGGTCATGATCAGAACGCCATCTAACCTCCCGAATGACGACCGCATCTTCGACGGTATGAGCTACAAGAAGCCGGAACTGTTCATCTCGGCGGATATCACCGTGGGCGAAATAGTCTTTGTCATGCAACGCTATGCAAGCATCCTGTGTCACAGCGGGTTCATGCCTGATGGTCATAGAGGTGGTTCATTCAAGCTGATCGAACAGGACATCAAAGTGGTCCGCGAGATGGTTCCCGAGCGCGAAGCTCTTGCATGGGTGTTGGCTCTGAGACTGCTCAAATCAGGACACAAGGGACTCACGGATCTAGCTCAACTCGTCATCGACAATGGATATGGATTCGAGGACATTGCGAGAGTGATCAATGGCGGCGTGCTGAGTCGAAAGCAGTTTGAGATGGCAGTCCTACACGGTATTGACACTCAACTCATCTTGTCCGTTGCCTGAGACGAACTGCTGCTCAGTTGACAGCAACATCTCTCAACGATAGGGTTTGAGTAATCAGATGAAAGCGGAGCGATGGCTAAGACGGTAGAGCTTGAAGAAGGTCGTTACCGCGTGCCAATGAGCGTTCTGAGTGAGTTCGTCGAATCGCCCTTCGAGTGGTGTCCGTGGGACTGTCCTTTGTTCACTGAGGCTGAGGTTCGAGAGCTTCCCGAAGACATGTCGTGTGACGTACCTTACGACGACCAGACCAACGTTCGAGACATGGTTGTAGGGCAGTCTTCCTATCACATCGCTCGCATAGCCTACCTTGTCCGTCATCAGACAGTGCTCGATGAGTACGACTACCCGGTGTTCTCGACCGACAATGCTCAGAGAGGTCTACACGCCCTTCTTGACGGTAACCACCGGTACGGCGCAGCAATCATCCGTGGCGATGAGTTCTTCATTGTCGATATCGATGGTGATATTGACTATGCACGCGAACTTTTCGATGTCTAATATCGGTTGGGTGCCTACAAAATCCTGAATGCGGTAGATAACCGACTACGATAGTCGTACACCGCACAGAAAGAGGATGGCATGTCGCTACCAAACACATTTGTTCCCGAGTACATCGGCAAGGTTGTCGAGGTCACCGTCACCAAGCACATCAGTAACGGCACGAAGACATCGAAGTACTTCGGTCTTCTTTTGGGTTACAACGAAGAGTACTCTTCTGCCAAGGGCAAAGACATCGATGGACTATTCTTTGTGATCAAAGGCTTTGCAGATCCCATCGCAGCTACTAGCTTCGATGGAGCATCGTCCTACGAAGTGAGCCTAGCTACCAAGTCTAGCTAAACCGTCCCAGTTCTTCATACACGAACGCCCCTGTCATGTTCCGACAGGGGCGTTCGTGTTTTGCTCTTAGAGGTCGAAGCTGCCTCGGGCGTTGTCGAGGATGTCGCCGTCGATGTTGTAGACGTGGTTGAGGAAGATGTCTGCGACCTCTTCGAAGCTCTCTTCCTCGTCGTCCTCGTCGTGGGTGCCGGTGGCGGTCGCGATGGAGCGGAGGCTTGCGGAGTAGTTTCCGTCCTCGCTCCAGTCGAAGTTGAACTCGATGGACGTGGCGGCGGGGTAGGTCTCCTTGATGTCCTTGAGCATGTTCTGGATTGCCTGCTCGTTCTGGAGGTAGTTGAAGACCTCAGCGATGGCGGTGATGTCACGCGCACCCTCGGAGGCGGGGTCGGAGTTGTAGGCGACCAGGGCGTTCTTGACGCGGATGGCGAACTCGGCGGGGGCTTCGGTGGCGATGCTGCTGACGCTCATTGTGTACTCCTGAGTTATGTATGTGTTGTCGTTGTGAGTACCAATCTAGTCTGATTGGATGAGTCCTGTCAAGTTAGAATCTAAGTTTTTCGAGAAGCCTTCTGTCTTGACATCTAGACAGTGGTTGGTTAGTGTTGACGTACAACTACGTGTAATGGAGGACTACGGTGGCTATCAAGTTTACTGAATCGGGCATCACCATCTACCGTGGTGTCGCGTATCGCGAGGGTTTTGTATCTCGCCTTCGTGACATGCTGCATTACCAGCACAAGAAGAACATTGTTGCTATCCTCGTCTCCTTTGCGATCTTCGTGGGACTGAGTGTCGCATTCGTTGGTGCGGTTGTTTCCGAACAGCATGAACTCATCATTCTGGCGTTGTTCATGGCGGTTGTAATAGCCCTCCTTGTCATGCTGATGAGGATACAAAGGGGATTTGAGAAGATTGGCAGTCGGTGGGAATCTCACATCGCCAATTGGTTTTTCTTTGCCGGTGAGTACGACAACATCCCTCTTCGGTGGATGAACCAGTGGGACGCTCTTCCTAACCGAGATGCTGCCGAAGAAGCAATCAAGGATCGGGTTGCGCACTGGGAACGTAATGAAGTGCTTGTCAAACTCATGGCTACATCAGCGTGGGATGTTCAGCGCAGCTACTACGGGGTGTTGGCTAAGTTAATGGATGCCTACTCGAAGACCGTTTCTAGAACGGTCATGGGAATGAACCTTCGGTATGAATCCAGACCCGCAGCATGGCTTGCGCTATTCATCGAAGAAACGCTACCTGTTGAGCAGTGGGACAATGATGGTATCGATATCTACGAGGCTTTGAACCACCACCTCAGTGGAACCAAAGCAGAGGTTATCGCCCATGCAGTCGAGAACGATATCGACCCCGGACTCATGGATTCCCTACAGGGTCTTCAAGCGGTCAAGAACTAGCCTCAAACTGGCTGTTGCAAAGCCACTTCCTTTCAGGTAGTCTATTACTACCAATACCGAAGGAGACATCATGATGCTGTTCGCCACCAGTGCGCCCGCCAACGTCTACCCCATCGCCGCTCTCGTCACCCTTGCAGTCCTTGCGCTCGTCGCGGCTGTGATCATCAAGCAGCGCAACCAGAAGTCGATCATCGAAGATGCCGTGGTAGCGTTCCCCAAGCGCAACGTGCTGCTCATTGATGACCTTCGGAACTTCCGCGAGACCCCGAAGGACGCGAACGTGGTCATCGCTCGCACGTCGGCTGAGGCTCTGATCGAGCTTGAGAAGGATGTCGCGTGGGATGAGATCTGGTTCGACCACGACCTCGGTGAGCCGAATGGTGTTCTCGACACCACCATGCCAGTGGTGGACTTCCTGTCCGAGCGGGCGTACTTCGACAACCCTGTGTTTGTCAACCGAGTCATCGTTCACACCTCGAACAGCGTGGGTCGTGACCAGATCACGCAGAGCCTCCGTCACTACGGCTACTCCGTCAGTGTCGTGGATGCAAAGACGTTCTTCATCGTCTAGCTGGCACTTGTGCAGTATCAAGTGAGGTAGTACCATTTCAGTGCTGCCTCGCTTGGTTGTTAAGCGATACCTAACGGAAGATAACCTATGAACAGTCCAGCATTGTGGAACCCAATCACTTCTGATATCAGTGAATCAGACATCGCAAAGGGTATTGCGGTTGCTCTCGTCTCCATTGGTATTGCCTTTGTTGTTGCTCTGGTGTGCCTCGTTATCCGCCTGTACCGATATCGTCAGTACAGTAGAGGTATCACCAGCACAGATCCCAGCGGCGCATCCTCGCCGTTCAAGTGGAAACTACTTGGTCCTGGCAAATCTTTCATTGGGGTCATCTTCGGGGTTGTGTCGATTGCCTCTATTTTCGCCGTGGGCGTGCCATTGGCACTGAGTCAATCTGGAGGCAATTTCAACAAAGATTTCGCCTCACTACAGCAGTTTGTTGAGACCAACTATGGTGTGACGCTATCGGATGAGTCAGCCAAAAGTCTCTTTAGGACGTATGGACCCAATAACCAGTACTCAACCATTGTCATTGAGCAGAAGGGTGTTGACGTACGTCTTGATGACATACAGACAACAGATGGCGAGACCGGTTACCTTCTGGTAGATACGGATGGTCAGCCTCTACCCCAGAACGCTCGATAAAACTCATCTGCATTGACAGCTTTGCGAACTTACGATAGGATTTGACTACATCTAACGAGAGGGGTGCACACTGTGGCTAAGTACCAGGGCTTTGAATGGCGCTCTCAGCTTGCTGGATGGGACAACCGTATCTGGGAGGCTCCCATACCGCTCTCGAATGAGGTCAAGAAAATCAGCGGTCGCACCCTCAAGTCCGTGAGCCACTTCCACCCCCGAACTCATCGACAGGTGATTCTGAAGAAGGCTCTTGACACCCCCAATGTGGTCTCTTTGTCCTCGCTCACTCTCGCAACTACCCAGGACAAGGATTGGGTGGTAGAGACCCTAGTCGGTTCATCTACTGACAGGATTGTCACCGTAGGCGAACTTGCTCACACTGTCGCTCGTTTCCCCGCTGTCTTCAGGAACGATAGCGAGTACCCGGACGTGCTTCATGGAGAAGCAGATGGAAATGGTTCATTCGAGGGTGAGGCGACCGTTCGTGACTTCTACCGTAGATTCCTTGCTGAAATCAGGACCGAGATCTGCCCCGAGGACAAGGACTCTGCTCTGAGTCACTTGCTGCGGTTCGCGCGGTTCTATCGTGTCGGTCAGCACGAGAATTTGGGTAGCAAGACGGTTGCTACCGTGAAGATGCATGCTGAGTTCGGTCTGACTTTCGACGACATGATTCGATACAACAAGCTTGGCTTTGCCACGCCCGAGTCGATTGCGGAAATCAAGAATCAGGACATCGACGAAAGCATCCTAGTACGACTCTTGGAGGATTCACATGCTTGACTTTGAACAGACCGAATGGAATGCGCCCATGCCCATTTCGAAGTCTCTCATCATGCGCGGAAACGATTTGGTGTCCGACCTCGACCAGAATCACCTCCTGGCATTGAGCGATGAGTGCCCCGCTGTTCCTGAGATCTCCGAAGAAGACCGTGCAACGATGATTGATGGGTACGACTACTCTGATGTCAAAAACGAACTCGTCATCTCTCCCAACCTCGCCCACTACGCCACTCCGAACTCCTTCCGGTTCGACTCTACCTGGCTCAAGTGCGTCAGGACACGCGCGCCGTATGAACGACTCATGGCTTCTAAGGTGTATGCCAACACTCGCATGGACAAGAACGAAAATGCCATCCGATACGAGTATGACTTCCTGCAATTGTTCCTCAACTACGGCGATGATGCATTCAGCTTTATTCACGCGCTGTCGCCTGATGTCATTGCTCCGGCTGAGACGCTGTGGTCGCTTCCCGAAACCGATGAACTGACTCCGTTTAGGCTGTCCGTCGCCATTCGCAATGCGACAACCGACAGCAAGATTGCGAGCAGCCACTCGACTCTTATGGATGCTTTCGGAGACAGTCTTGCCGACCTCCGCATCTCCGAACTTGCTTTTGTCATCGCTCGATTCCCCAACGTTTTGACGCATAACAGCACCATCGACATCTTCTCCGAGATGGAGGGTATCTTCGAAGACAATATCGATGAAGGTCGCAAGCACCTCGGTGATGAAGCGTTCGCCTGGCTGATTGCGCTGATGAACAACGACTACCACTTCGTCACAAATCTGGACAAATACGACATCCCTCGGTGGTTCGAGGTGCTTGCTGAGCATCAGGTGTCTTTCGATGAAGGCGTTCAGTACCTCTATGACGGTTGCTTCAATCCTGAAGTCATTGTCGGCTTGCTGAACAACGATATCGACGATGCGCTGTTTAGTCAGATGCGAGACGTGGCATGAGTGGGCATTTTGGTGCTAAGCCTTGGTCTGATGAGGTGATTGAAAAGGCTGACCATCCTGTACCTCGTCCTCGGACCATCAAGCAGCGTCAGCCGTATGGTGACATCATCACGATGGAGCAGATTACGCTTGGTAACTCCTATCTCGCCACCATCAGGGTTCTCGCTGAGCAGACTGATGTGACTGTAGGTGAGGTCGCATTCGCACTCAGCCGTGACGACAGCATCCTTAAGGGAATTGGCAAGCCAGGTCATATCCCTTCGGGGTTCCCCAACTACCTCAAGAACATCAGGTTGTATAGCCGACCGTATGAGGGTCTTGCTCTTGCCTCATTCTTCTTCGGTATCCCAGTTCATGCGGCTCACGAGTTGGTGGAGATGGCAGCAAGCAAAGGTGAGGGTTACGATGAAATCGCTGCCGTTGTCGCCAGGATTGGATACAGCTACAGAAAGAGGCTGGTTGCGGCAATCGGTCATGATGTGGATGTCGAGTTGCTGGGTCATCTCAGAGGCGCAGCTTGACGTTCTATAGATTGTTTCGTATCATGGGAGTATGACTTCAAACGAGACTAGCGCGCCTGTGCTGAAAACTGGCGACTTCGCGATCTCCTACAACAAGAAGCATGACCGCATCAGCCTCCTATCCGATGACGGCGACTTCGCTGTTGAGGTCGAGACCGGTAGCAAGGCTGAACTTCGATTCCGACGAACCCTGGTTCGCAATGGTGTGATTGAGCCTGTCGCGCTTACCCTTTTCAATGACATCGAACTGGTTGACGCACCCAACCGATCCATCGATGCTGCCCTCGTCAATGATGACCGACCCATCGCTTCGGCAGTCAACATCAACTTCTTCAAGAACCTGTTCATCCCTCACCAGGACGATGTTCGCTACTGGCTAGTCACGCAGAACGTGGCAGATGAGATTCTTGATGAGGTGATGAATCTCATGTCTACGCTCTCGAATAAGCAGCGCTATGCCGATGCCACTGACGACAACATCAAGCGGTTCGTCGAGATCCTCCTGTGGGAGAACTCGTACTTTGAGAGCGATATTGGTCTTGCCTGCTTCGATGGTCGCAACCAGTCCAAGCTCATTTCCGGCTCCACCGTGCGAGATGGTAAGCCCGTCACCATGCTCGACCTTTGCTTCATCACGCACGTATTCCGGGATGAGATGGACTGGTCAAACGTCACCGTTGCTGAGCTTGCATTCGCTCTTGGGCGCAACAAGTCGCTGTTCAACTACGTGAAGAGCACGGGTAATTCAGGCAACAAGAGCAGCACGAAAAGTGATGCAGCGATGCGTTTTGTCACGCTAAAGCAGTTCCGTGCAGTCACCAATAACAACTCGGCATTTGCATGGATGCTGTTGAGCAATAAGGCTGGTGAGGACGCAGGTCAGGCGCGCGCCAAGCTTGTTGATCGTGTACGCCGGGACGCTGAGCGTCGTCTAGCCCGTGATGCTGTTCGTGGTGCTTGTAAGATGGTTGCAAAGGAGTTCGGCTTCGACCATGCAGAGGCTATCTTCAACCAGAAGCACACCTACTTCACGGCGGGGATCATCTTCCCCGACTACATCATCAATGGGGTGCGGGCTGACCTCGACGTGGATATCCTGCTTGCTATCCACGGTACGGAGCTACCCTCATGAGCATTGAGTCAATGTATATCTCGCACAGTACCCCCGAAGAGTACCGGGGTAGGAAGCTTCCAAAGGGGCAGTTCTCGGAGTGGCTTTCAGCGTTCCTTGACACCGAGCAACTACCCCGTTGGATTATGTTGCAGTGGTTCGACACGGTAGGCGACAAGGGCATCATCGATGACTTTCTCTACCGCAACTCGTGGGTCATTATGGACAAGATCAAGTCACGTCATGACTATGGCATGGTTCGTAATGCACAGTCGAATGTCGCGGTGAACCTCCGATGGCACAGGCGCGAGATTGCTAAGGTTGACTACTATCAGCGATTTGAGGGCGAATCCTTCATGGTCACGGTGATGTGTTTTGCCGGTGCTCCGCTGGAAAAGGTTCTCGAACTACAGCGACTGGGAATCGATAAGGTATTCTCTCTGTTTGTGAGGAAGATCCCCATCGATGACATCGCGGGATTCCTAGAGAACGATATCGACCTTTCTCTCATTGAATCGCTCCGGGAAGGGTGACGTTTTGGATGATGGCATCCCATACCTAGGGCGCAACAGGTCCGTGAATGGTCGCGGCACGCTAGCGCTCATTGGTGGTGCCAGGATGAGGTCTGAGCTTCGGATGCTTGTCGAAAAGAAAGACAATGCTGCTAGGGCGCTTGGCATCTCAACTGAGCAGATTGACACCTTTGTCTCTTATTGGGGAGAGATGCTTGGTGCCTTTGCCGATGACACTAAGAACGACCATCCCAATGACTGCTCAGGGCAATTGGGTGAAATTAGGGTGGGGTCGGATAGAGTCGGCAGTGTCGTCATTTTGGACGTGCTGAACCTCGTTGACATCATGTGCGTAGTCTTCCCACAGATGAGGTTCGATCCTCAGTGGGAGATGCAGGAGGTGCGGTGTGACAGGTGCTATGAGACCTTTACTGCGGCGATTGTCGAAGTGGACTCGCTTCCTCCTATCATGGATGCATTCAACAAGGATGTCCCCGTGTGTGCATTTACGCTATCGACGGTCTACAGCAATTTCGCTGGGGTCTTCTCTGCGCTACGGAAGATCGATATCAGCAACGAGGATGTCACCCGCGCCATAAAAGACCTCACAGGGGCGCAGGTGGCTTCTGAGCCGTACTTTGGCTCGACGTGGGTGCCGACAACATGGGGTGCTCAGTATGGTGGGTTATCAGCTTTGCGAAAGATTAGACGGCATCTTGAACTCTGGAAGAGCAATGGCGCTTCTGATGAAGTTGCACTGATGGCTCTCTTGGTTGAGTGCATTATTCACCAAGGTGACGTGGAAAGCGCGGTGTGGTCATTCATCACTAAGACGCTAGCTGACCCCGATGAGCGAGCGAGGTTCATGTATGAACTCGACAAGTTCCACTCCATCTGGCAAAGAGAGACCCCTGAGCCAGAGATATCCGACGACCGGCTACGTAGGTTCGCTCGGGCGTATGAATTCGGTATCGATTTCGGTATCTTGAATGAACTTAGCGGAGAACGCTACGTATCCTAATCAGAGCAGTTTTCTTGCCTTCTCCATCAGTGGGTATCGGTTCCCAGAGTGCTTCATGATGTCGTTGTGGATGGTCGTAAACCCCGCGTCGGTGTAGTAGTTCTCCAGGTGCTCGATACCCTGTGTTGACATGCGAATCATGGCTGCGGTGCCAATGGGAAAGCAGTACAGAATGCTGCGGTCGGGGGAGGTGACCTCTTCCATCTTCTCAATGAGTCGATGACCGAGCTTACGCCCAAGCTGGCGGTAGACGTTGAGCGTGTAGATGAAGAGGATACGTTCGTTCGGCTTGGCATTGATGATTGCCTCTCTACCGGCGAAGTCTCCAAAGTCAATGATGCCATCCAGATTCTTGCTGTAGGCACCCTCATCGTCAGCAACGACTAGGTACGCATCTACCTTGCCCAGTACCATGTCGTCAGACACGAATTCCTCGTAGTTCGGAACGTCACGCACTGCGTTGTTCGCCATGAGACGAATAACGTAATGTGCTGTTGCTAGCTCGGGGAAGTCCTCAACCTTTTCGACCGAGAAGTAGCTGTGTTCAATGACTGCGGAGATAGTCGCGTTCTGTTCAGGAGTGTAGGAATTCACACGGGGATAGTAGAGTCAGGCAGGCTTGATGTCAATGGTGTGAAGTGTAGACGCATGATGATATCGGATGCTCCTGGTAACATTGACGCATGACCACCACACCACATCACATCATCGACAAGAATGGGAAACACACCACCGTTCATCGACGTGTTGATGGTGCTTCGTCAAACAAGAAGGCAATTCCGACAGCGCCGACAACACCTATCAAATACCAGGATTACCGGCAGAACGGCGTACTGACTGGTCGAGAGATGCTAATGCTTGGTGGCACTGCTGAGCTAGGAAGATACCTTCGAGATAACTTCGGTTGGCAACCCGTCATTCGCGCAACTGACAGTAATTTTGGTGTCATCGAAGGTGCTCCCGACTATAACTCCTTGTGGGACAAGATGGCTGTAATGACACCCGAAGGAGCCATTATTGATGGCTATGGTGTCTACACCAAAGAGCAGTACATGAAAGCCGCAACGCACAAGACAGAGCGACTTTGCGAAGTGGGCGAAGACATCTTCGATGAGATTACCGAAGATATCGACCAGCCCGGAACCTCTGCTGGAATGATCGCCGTAGTGGCTTCCAAGATCCATATGTCCGTCTACGGAACAAACTCTATCGACTGGCACCGTGAGCTAGACGATGCTGATGTGGTCAACGTCAATGGCAAGGACTTCTACGTTGGTATCGAGGGATGGAACAGCCTTGCATGTCAGAAATGCGGCACATTCCTTCATGAGTCAGTGCTGTCCATAGATATCGAATGGGGAGATGCGAATACTTGCCAGCAATGCGGAGATGAGTTCAGTCTCGCCACTCTGACGTGTGCTATTCGACCTGGGTCAGTTGACTTACTTGACGATGATTATGCGCGTGAAGTCTCCTGGTATCACGCCAGTGTCAATCCCAACTGGGGAGAAGAAATAGCGAAAGCCGTTGATAATCCAGTCGTTCACTTGGGAGAGAAAGACACTGCGTTAGATAGGGCTAGTCATGTCAATTCCAGTGGCTTGTCTAAGATGTACCTCTACGAGGTCAAGATCAAACCAGAAGCTCCGCTATCCGCCTCGCTTCATCCTGATGACAACGTGAATCAGCCGCAAAATGCTGATCAGATGAGCAAGAAGGACGGCATGACTGGTAATGGTGTCAACAGGTATTTGAACGAGTACGAGACACAAGGCGCTATCTCACTGATGGCGCATAACCAGTCATTCGAAGTCATCGGAATGACAGCCATCTAGCTAGCGACCGATGTACCTGATACGATAGAACCAACCTAAGGAGAACGCATGTCGAACCTCACCCCTAAGAGCATCGTTGACAAGAACGGTAAGGCAACGACCGTCCACATCAACCCCGATGACAAGGGCAGCATCGCCAAGGAGCGACTCGACGCTCTTGCCGCTAAGCGCAAGGCAAAGGACGATGAGCCTTACACGCCTGCCAAGTTCGGTAAGCTCTCCGACAGGTTGCAGGACCGTCAGCAGAACTACACCCCGCAGGAGTTCGTTGAGGGTCGTCCTGACTACGAGTTCAACCCGCCTGAGCTTGCCGAGCTTGGCTTCGAGGGATTCCGCTTCACGACAGAGTACTCCGGTGGTCGCGTGAGTAGCGCATTCGTCATCCTCACCGAGCCTCGACCCGAAGAGGACAAGGACTACATCGACCGCTTCAAGCACGCCGTGCAGATGTCCTACTCGCCCGATGATGACCCCTATGTCATCACTGAGATCGATGCAGATGAGCTTCCTGGTCACACCAAGGAATCGCTCACCGATGCCATCAACACGCACGGTATGGACGGTGCGTGGATGAGCCTGAACACCTTCGAAGAGGCAATCGAGTTCTACGGCGGTCCTGACAAGGATGGTCACCTCCGCCGCTAAGTACCACCAGAAGAACCCTCCGTTGCAACTAACCGCGACGGAGGGTTTCTTCTTTGCTACGATGTCGCCATGTTTCGAGATGAGTATGACGCGCAGTTGAAGAAAGAGTTGGGCATTTCCGATAAGCCCTACTACATCTTCCTTGCGGTGGTCGGAGTTCTTGCGCTCATCGGATTCATCTTTGCTGCCCAGGCTGTTGATCGGTTCAACACGAACAGGTGGAACGACCAGGCTATCCATGATCTCAAGAACATCGCGGTGGCACAGGACTTCACCCTCCACCGCGTTGACCATTACGGTGACTCAGTGCGCGACATCAATAACATCTCGCTAGAACTGACACAGAAGGACATCAAGGGCATCAACCTTCTAATTGACCCAGGTGTCGAGACCTCGGTGAAGACCAACAAGGACCGAACTGCGTATGTTGCAGCGGTCATGTCGAAGACCGGGAGCGTGTATACCCTCTCATCAGAGTCAAACGATATTGAGTCGTACGGTTCGCTGGAAGAGTATGAGCGTGATGCGGAGTCTCCGCTCGATGATGTTCTCATGCCGGTGTTCAACCTGTAGCCTCTGAGCCGTCTCACCCTTACGGTATGATTGGTTCAGGAAGAGAACATGACTACCGTACCTACCCCAATCGTTGACAAGAACGGCAAGAGGACCACTGTCTATCGCCGTCTACTCGGGCGCTTTGGTCGCAGCCGAGAGCTTCCCGCAGTCGTTGCTAAGAAGGAGATTCAGGAGAGGTCTTTCGATGTCGAATCGGGAGTCTTGACCAAGAGTCAAGTCAAACTTCTGCGTCATGATCCTACAGCGATTAGAAGCCTCTGTGATCACTTCAATTGGGAGATGATGGCTATTGGTCCCGTGCCTAAGAACATCAAAGTCCGCGAAAAAAGCGGAGGCGGACCTCAGTCATGGAATATCAACTGTCAGAACTGGTATGGCTTCGCTGCTGTTACACCGGACGGCGCTATCGTCGATACGACAGGTATCTACGCTTCGGTTGAGTCGTTCAGAGCATCTCTTCCGCTCGATGCTGTACCCCGTGCTTCTTTCCAAAAGGTCGAGAGGAATCTCGTGCCTAGAAAGTCGATGGATTACGACCACATCGATCCTTCTATTGCTATCGAGAAGATAGGGTACGCGGCGCTCAGTGGCGACCATAGAGACGCTCTGACAACCGTTGACGACATCCCGTCCATCTCCCTAGGCAAGGAGCAGGCACGTCGCTCTCAGGAAGACGTAGAACTCGGTCGTGAGCCTTCAGGATTTGATGTGCCCATCGCCACTAAGCGTTTTCTGGTTGCATGTCCGCTCTGCCAGACGTTCTATCGCGACAGTGATGCTAACTCGGCATCAGTAGGCATGGAATGCCCTGGTTGCGGTAAGTACAACGAACCCCATACGTTGATTGTTGGCGTTCTTCCTGAAGATGTCGAGCTACTCACCAGTGATGATGCTGTTAGACAGAGAACGTGGTATCACGTCAGCACTCGCGAAGACTGGATGGGTGAAATTGACAAGGCGGAAGTCACGCCGGTTGTTCATCTCGGGTCGAAGAAGGCTGCCTACGAAAGAACTAATCAGTTGGAGTTCAAGAATCTTCGCATCTACGAGGTAAAGCTCAACGACGACATCCCTATCTCGCCGGTCATCGAGATAGATGACACTGACAGGCAACCAATCACTGTTGACCAGTTAGAGCCACACCCCAACATGGTTGATGGTGCTAACCGCTACATCAACTCGTTTGAAGACTGCGGGAGTGTGTCGTTGATGGTGAACCCGACAATGTTCACGGTCATAGACTCTAAATCCATCCGCTATGACCTTGCCACGATGAGGCTTGCCGAGACAGTCAGGGGAGAATGACAATGAGCACAGTACCCACCTCAATCATCGACAAGAACGGTAAGCGAACCACCGTGCATCGCCGTGTCGATAAGGCTAGTGGTGCCGATAGAAGCATCCCGTCAGTAGTCAAGGCATCTAAGGTCAAGCCGATGGACTTTGCCAAAGAGGGTGTCCTTCTGCCACACGAGTCTGACACCTATTGGAACAGGCATCTACTGGTCCGAAAGCTCTGCCAGGACTACGGATGGGACATGGTTGCCTTTGGTCCTGTAGGTCCGGACGATAAGGTCATCGAAAGCGCATTAGGCAAAGAGGGCGATTGGTATGAGGTTGCGGCACTGACACCAGAAGGTGCTCTCGTCAACACCAAGGGTATCTTCAACTCAATTGCCGAGCTACATGGTACGTTTCGTGGAAACATCGACCGCTACCCATTGCAGAAGATCGAACTAGACAGCATCGTCTACTTTGAGGACATGACGAAGGGTTGGGGTGATGGCAGGGCTGACATCGATATCGTCTCAGCGAAGATTCATGGTGCTGTTACTGGTCAAGGCGGCGATGAGTGGATGGAGAACGTCGCAGATCTTGACAGTATCACGTTCAATGGTCAGCGTATCGCTATCGGCGTAGATACTCATAGCAACTTCGCGTGCCTGCAATGCGGCAACCTGTTCCAGTCCGGTATCAAGATGAACTACAACCCGCAGTGTCAAGCCTGTGGTGCTATCTCATCTCGTGACGACATCGAGGTTGTTCTCAAGCCTGAGTCGGTGCCGATGCTTCAAGATGACAAGAACGTTCTGGAAGCTTCCTGGTATCACATCAGCATCCGTAAGGACTGGGTTGCAGACCTTAACTCGGACGAAGACAAGCCTGTCGTTCACCTTGGTTCCAAAGAGGCGGCTATGGAGCGCATGAGCGATATCGGTGAAGATGAGATGTACCTCTATGAGGTGAAGTTGAACCCTGGTATTCCTATCGCTAAGCACCTTGAAGACGACCTCAACGACTACCAGCCGGAGCTTGTTTCGCAGATGGAGAAGAGTACCGTCATGGAGGCGGATGGTGCCAACAGGTACATCAACCGCTATGAGGATGCAGGCTCGGTGTCACTCATGGTTTCACCCGATAGCTTCACGGTGACTAAGGTCGAGTTGATTGGTGTAGAAGACAAATGACAACCGTACCTACCCAGGTCATCGACAAGAATGGTAGGCAGACAACTGTTCACAAGTCGGTGGGTAAGGCATCCGCGAATCAGCGAATTCCAGCACCTCGCAAAGAGTCAGTGACCGCCATTCATCGTCGTCTCAGTGACTCCGATGACGCTTCCATGTCCGGCATTAGAAGCTACTTCAAGGACTTCTCCACACCAGAAGGTTCATCCAACTTCTGTGAGGGCGCTTCTATCGATCTCGTCGAGATGATAGGTGGTGAGATGATTCGCGTCACCGGTCTCGTCGAGGAACCAACCCGCAATCCCAACAGCGCATCTCAATCTGCCATTGAGCACCATGCTGTGCTCAAAAATGGCTATGTCTATGACGTGACTGCTCGTCAGTTTGAGCCTGATGCTGACTTCCCGGAAATCGTTCCTGCCGAAGAGTTCTTTGCCAAATGGGACCAAATCGAGGTCTACGGCAAGGACGATGACGGTGAAGAAGGATGGAACTCACTATCGGATGAACTGTGAGCTAACTTTTGCTTCCTATCACGATTCAAATGAGTTACTCTTTCCGCCTAGCAGCAATCACAGGAGAGATTTAGATGGGTTACCGCTCAGAGCACTTCATTGGTTACGGGGTCAATCTTGGCAGCCCTTCGGAGTTCCCCGAGTCCTTAGCGGCTCTTCCCGGTACTGGATTTGCCACCGGTCTTGAAACGCTCATCCGCCGTGAGATGCCTCGCTTTCGAGTTGCTATCGCCGGAGACCTTCGTTCAGAGAATCCCCAGTACGTTGTCGTACTGGGCAGCACCATCGGGTCGGTGAAGACTACCGCTCAGGATGCCGTTGATGCTGCTGATGAACTAAGCGAAGACGAATCGTTGATACTGGATGTCTTCTTGAAGCAGTTCGATGTCACGCAAGAAGCCAATTGGATTGAATGGGAGCGAGTCTCCTAATAGGAGTAAGTGGATATGAGTAAGAGTCTGTTGAAAGCTGTTGGTTTCGTTGCTGCTGGTGCCGGAGGTGCTGCCGCTGCTGGGGCGGCTTACTACACCTTCTTCCACCCCTTCAATGAGAAGGTCGAAGCACCCGCTAAGAACGTCCGTCACAAGGAGTTTGATGTCCGCGCCAAGAACGTCATCAACACCATCACGAGTGCTGAGGAACTCATCTACTTCAACACTGGTTTCTACGCCGATTCACTCGATGGTCTCGTGAGTAACGCTGCCTCTTTCGGCTTGAACGTCGATATCGCAGCACTGCGTTCGGAAGCCGATATCTCACTTGTAGGAACTGATGACCAGGATGACTTTGCTGTCATCGTGAAGTCTCACTCAGGTCGTGTCTTTGTCCAGACCTCGCACTATGGCAAGATCCTCTCATACACGAACCCGGAGGATTACAACACCAAGACTGGTGGCGTTGTGGGTGGAATTACCGTTCCGCTTTTCTAAGCGCTGAACAGCATAGAAGAAAGCCCCGACGATGTTCTGTCGGGGCTTTCTTCGTACCTAAGGGTTACTAGTATGTCTCGCCGCTAGACATACGGATGTAGATGGTTGTTCCATCCGCTGCGGTGTATTCCCTCTGCTCATTTCCTTCATCGATCCAGACCGGCTTGTCGGAGTCTTCGGGGTAGATACGCTCGATGAATTCGTTTGCTGTGATACCTCTTGTTACCAGCGCGTTAATGGAATCACTTCGCCCTGCGCCGTCTAGCTCCTTGAGGGTGTCAAATACTCGGGCAGGGACACCGCTCACCTTAGCAAGATCCTCAGAAGAGAATCGGTACGTCTGCTTATGCCTCAGTACGTCGGGGATGTTCTGCTTCATTTCGTCAGCACTCATAACGTGCCACATTCGCCCTTGCGACTGGACTGTGAGTCCGTAGGTGTAGCTACCCAAAGGGTCTATCCTGAAGTCTGAGAAGTCGGGATCGCTGTTCAGGGCGGTGACTGCATCCACGAACTCCTTCTCAGTACCTTCAACAGCGAAGCTCTTGGCTACTTCATTGATGTCGGTGGACACCTTCTTGAAGAATGCTGCGGTCGGGTCATCCACCTCGTAACCAAAATCGATGTCATTCGTGTACGCCGTGTAGACGAATGCGTTTTCGGGTAGCTCATCGAGGTTGTTCTCTCGAAGGTAGCTCTGGACCGCCTGATCGTCATACTCAGAGACCTCACTAACCTCGAACATCATTCCGTCATTCATTACGCCGTATCCCGGCACGGATACGATAAATCCGGTTCGCCCTTGTGACGTAAGCTCTGGCGGATTCTTGGTAATCTCCATACTGAGTCCGCGTCCCTTGTTGACGGGGGTGTCGAGCTTGTCGAGTTCATCCGCAAGCACGTTTTCTTCCTGCACCTGTGGCGGTCGAGAGGGGAGCTTTGCGGGATCGGGTAGCTTGGGCGGGTTACGGTGAACTGTTGTCTGCTTGCCGTTCTTATCGACAATCGGGGTGGGTATCTTCGTCATGGATGAGATCCTTTCTCACTCATCTTACTGCGTTCATGCGTCACTCATCTTGGGATGGACATGTTGCGGTCACTCCGATTCAGTGATAAAGTCTGTTTATCGAATGAATCGCTCATAACCAGCAGGAGAAATCATGTCCGAATACACGCCTCGTCCGTTCCCCGTCACCAACAAGTGCGACCGTGAGTGCACGGTCATGAAGCACGAACACCTGAACGAGGGCGAGGTGTTCGTGATGCTGGGTGAGGAGTACCTCGTCGTCAAGGTGAACCGTGTCAACCTCGTCGTCCTGAACCTCGGCACCAAGGTCGTCTACAACTACCACCGTGACGCGGGCGGAACCGCCATCCGCTACGACCAGAAGGCTCTCAACGACTACCACCTCGGCAAGATGAAGAAGTTCGATGCCGTCGTACCCCAGACGGAGAAGTCCTTCAAGCTCGGTGACCCGGTGACCATCGTCGGCTCCAAGTACAAGGGCAAGACCGGACTCGTCTGCAAGGTCAACCCCAAGAACTACCACGTCGTGATCCGCAAGCTCGGGGTCGTGTCGTTCCACCCGAGCTTCATCGCTGCTGAGTCCGAGTAGCGGCTACACAGACAAAGACCCCGACACGAATCGGGGTCTTTGTCGTTTCATCTAACCTCACAGTCCTCTGTGAGCGGATTGGTTCTATCTGACAGTTGTTGCCTGGTTGATAGGATTAAGAATGACTTTCGCGTACGGTGTTTCCTTTCCTCATCCTTTCGAGCAGGTGGAGCTTGATGCTCGCGTTCCTAAGCTAGTTCGTCCATTTCGACATTCGGCGGTAGAGAGCGCTATCTCGTCTACCCCTGTTATCCCTTCGCCGTCATACCCCTCACTTTCGAGGATTCAGCTTCTGCATGGTGGTGACGCGGTTGTTGTTCGCTCCACAGTGTCCGAGACCACTCAGCGTGTGCCCAGCCCAGATGAATTGAAGGAGTTGAATCGCTTCGTTAGCGAACTCCGTTCAGCGCCTCGGGTTGCTCAGTTAGACCTCGCTGGGGCTTAGAACAACTCCGCCCATATGAGCGCCGATGGGTCGTACCGTGTAGACGGTTCCGTCCTCTGCCGTTAGCTCTCGGAATGCACCCTGGTCCATCCATGCACGGTCAGGGAACTTCTTCATCAGCTTGGTAGCGAATCTCTTCGGTCCACCAGTTGTCGCCTTCATGACTGCCCAGAGACCCTGTGGGATGTGCTTCAACGCCTTGGTGATTTTCGGAGAGACATCAAAGACCTCCGCCAGTAGCTCGGTATCGAATGTCGAAAGCATGTCTGAGTACTTATCGCCTGCCATTGCTACGAGGTTCTCACTGAGGTAGTAATCGTCCATCGCGATGTACTTCTGACCATCCTGGATGAATAGCACTCCATCCCAGTTGGTGCCGTCAAGGACAGTAAATCCGGCGTAGCTCTCGTCATGGTTCATCGCACGGATGATGTCGCGCTGACGGTCGTCGTAGTAGCTGTGATGGGACTTGATGATGTCGTCGATACTCGTGGCGATGGTGCCATAGAGGCTCTTGTTAGCGGTGAAGTCCGTGTCAGCGAACACCTCGGTGGCGACGATGATTGTGTTGTCGGAATCAGCTTGGCGCTTGGTCTGGGTGGTGTTCATGTACCACGTACCGTCATCCTCGGTGGCGGTCTCCAAGACGAAGTACATGGCTCCTAGATGGCTCAGTCTGGTCCCGTAATGGCTGTAGCCAGGCTGGGTGATTCGGATACCACGCTTGCCGTTCTTGGTGAGTAGCTCGGGGTCGAACTCGACCTTGACATCAGCGCCATAGAGATACTCGTCTGTCGTGTAGGCGGCGAACATCGCATCAATGTGCTCATCACCGGGTACGGTCGTACTTGTCATCATGTCTCCTTATCCGGTGGATGCTAACTCAGAAAGATGAGGCTGTCAATTATGAGCAACTGCCCTAAGTCATAAAAATCGGCTCATGTCTTATGACTTAGGTCGGCATCCTTATTGGCTTGATACCCCGAAAATGCTCGTGGTTGACCCTCTGACAGCCTTTTGCGCCCGTTCTGCCCATTCACTCATCAGCGCTTGGGTATGAAGCCCTAAGGCGTTAGAGGGGCGTACAGCGCTTTAGCTGCGGGTGACCCATTCGTGCCAGACCGGAGTCATGGCGAGGTTGAAGCGTGAGGCGAATGCTTCTAGCTGCTCCATGACGGCATCGCTGGGGTTCTCATCACGTTTAGGGTGCGATCCGTCAATGAGATAGATGATTGCTTCGATGGTGAGGTCTCCACCAATAGCCACTTCGAGCAACGGATAATCTGCTTCAATGAGGTCTTCGAACTGGGTATCTTCGGCATAGTCTTTGAGCGTGGTCGTCCACACTTCACCCTGACCATAACCCCATTCGCTGAGGTCTCCCAGGGCGAATCCAAAACCGTCGTAAATATCGTTGCCGTAACCCATGAGGTTCTCCTTTGTTAGGCGGCGACTATAGCTGATTACGGATGTCGTGTTGATGAAATGGTGCTAGCTGTGCTATGGTTGCCCTTGTTAGTCAAGTTGGTCACAATCATTAGGCGGTTGTGACTCGAAGCCCACCTTCATGAGCCGGAGGTGGGCTTCTTCCTTTTAGCCCGGGTTGACATCAATCAGTACTACATGATATGATTCAGCCCTGTCTTTCGAGACTGTTAGTTGGATTATTAGCAACACCTTACGTACTACGAATGCGTAAGTAGCCCGCCTCCTCCCAGAGGCGGGCTTTTCTCATCCTGTCGTGATGCTCTTACGGTATTCCTCAGCAACTGGCTTTTCTACGAAGTCGAAGACGTTCACCTTATGACGCTTCAAGACTTCGAGGACGGCGCTTGGTGAGGTGTAGAAGAACTCCTTGCGCTGGTTGATCTTGTTCACTCGATCCTTGGCGAATGCGTCATGCAGCAACCCTTCCAGAGCTACCGCGTCATCAGAGAAGACGATGGTGTGCACATCGAATCTGAATGGGACCGATGCGTCTCCCAGTTCGAGCACTCGCTCCATTGGGTCAAGCCTTCTGGTCATGCCTATCTTGACGACCCGTTCACCGAATGCGCCGATGTTGGAGATGACGTAGACGTAGCCTGCCCGGGTATTCGCTGCTCTAAAGTCAGTCTTCTTGATCTCGCTGCCAACTTCTTCGAGCTTGCCTTGTGCTTCTTCTACCTCGCGCTGCTTATCGATGATGGCTTGCATGTCCTGGTGTTCACGGCGGGCATCAGCAAGCTCTTTCTCCAAGCGTCCGAGTACGTTTCGGTAGTGAGACTCTTCCTTGGCGAGTTTGTCCTTCTGGACCTTGATCTCGGCTTCGACCTTTGCCTGTTCACGGATGAGTTCTTTCCTTTCCCGCTCGGCATCTCGTTCTGCGTCCAGAGCCATCCGGTACTGCGCCGCGAGCTTGATTTCCTGCTCTCGCAAGGTGATGTACCTACTGGCTATCCGAAGGTCGAGCATCTTCCCAAAGGTCTGAATCTTGTCAGCAGTCGCACGAAGCTTCTTGATGGATGGTTCCGGGTTACCCCTGGTGCTCTTAGTGAGGTTCATCGCCTCCGTGTTGAACATGTTCAGAGCGAGCTTCTCGATGGACCGGGTGAACTTCAATCCCTCTTCCGATGAGTTGTTGAAGACCATCGGCGTGCAAGTGGTCGCCTTCTTGTCCTTCACCACCTGCTTGATTTTCTCCTTCAGCGTTTCGAGCTTAGCTTTCAGAGCAACGGAGTTCTCAGCAGGGTGTTCATAGTCGATGAGACCGGATTCGACGTAGAGGGTTTTCTCGTCGAGAAGGGACTCGATACTGCGAAGTTTCAACTGCTTGCTCTTGATAGCCCTATCGACTTCATGCCATTCATGCACTCCCTCGATTGCTGCTACGAAATGGTTGAACTCACCCTCCTTGCGGACTATCTCACGGTCGAGGTCTTTTACTTGCCTGGTGAGACCTTGCACGTTGATGCGCATTTCGATGAAGGAACCGATTTCCGCTCCTTCGCGGAGGTATCTGTCGATGGAATCTTGACGGTGAGCTACTTCCGCACGGAGGTTCTCGATGTCATAGCTCAGCCCTAGACGCTCCTGTACGGCGTTCAAATCGGTACTAGCTGCTTCCAGTTCGTCCAGCAGCCTATTCGCCTGCTCTGCGATACCACGGAACTGCTCACTCTTGCTACGGAGCTTACCCGTCGTTAGGAACATCGGCACCATGAGTTCTCGGTCTCGGAGCGCTTGATGCTTCTTCGCCATCTTCACGGCGGTCCTGTCTGCGTCTTGTGCCAGTGCCAGATGAGCGGGGATGCCTTGTTCGATGACTGACTGCGGTATCTCGTCAACCGTGCGTGGTGCGTGTACCTCGGTAGCGATGACTTCACTCGTCATCTCATCAGCTTCAGCTTCAGCTTCGACTTCGGATGAGATGGTGCCCTCCGGTACAGACGGAATCCGTTCTGGCTCTTCCTGTACCGCGCTCTCCGGCTCTGTAAGGACTTCTGCGCCTTCTCGGGTGCTCACGTCCTCTTCGACGCGCTCAGGGGCGCTGACGGCTTCCACTTTGGTATCCACTAATGCCGGTGATGTCTGTTCAATGGGAGTGACATGGGATGTCCATGCGGTTCCATCCCACCATCGTGCTTGGGTGGCATCGGTCGGGTCGGGATACCAGTTGGCGGAGGCGGACATAGCTATACCTGTCTGTAGGGTCATCCTCAGTATCCCGTACGAATACAACCCATCAAGGCTTTACTTGCCTCTCTGCCGCAATTTGTCCCCTCCCTGACCCCTGACGTGACCAACGAAGCTATAAAGCTATAGTCCCCGCTCCACCTGCTCGTTCTCTTACTCCAAGCCCGCAGAACGGCGTACAGCGCTTCAGACAAAGAGGCGGGGTTACCCAGTTCCCTGAATAACCCCGCCTGTGTCTTACTTCTCCGGCTTCTCGTAGACCTTGCCGTCCGCCCACCGGAACCAGATGCCCTGGTCAAGGTTTCGCTGGGTGAGTAGTTCGCCGTTCTTTACCTTGTCGTCCTCGCTCATCGCATCCCAGACATCGTACAGCGGCTCGAACCCTTCGACTGTCTCCGCACCGTCAGGGAAGATAGTGTCCATCCACAGGAAGAAGTTCAGGTCGGTGACTTCCCATTCCTCGTCTGCGTACACCCGCTCAGGAACCGCGTCCTCTACCTTGTCCTCAGCGATGCGGTAGAGTTCCCCGTCAGACCAGCGGAACCAGATACCCTCTGCCAGGTTCTTCTCCACCAGCGCTTCCGCCTTGGTCTTACGCTCCGTAGGAGTCAGAGCATCCCAGGCATTGTAACGCGGCTTCATGATGCCTCCGGCGTTCACAACAGCTTCGGGATACACCACGCTGACCCAGAAGTCGTTCTCCACGTCTACCTTGTGGCTGACCGGGGGAAGGATGCCGCTCTCGCGTTGCTCTGTGATGTACTCTTCCATCTCCACCATGATGTTGTGAGCTTCAAGGCGGACACCGCTTTCAAACTCTTCCCACCGGTCGGCTTCTTCTTGAAGCGCTTTCTTGAACTGCGTGATGGGGTTGTTCCTCTCGGTCTGCTTGACCGAACGCACGGTACCGTCAGTCCAGATGTACCACCGCTCCACCTTGTTGTGGATGCTTCCATCCTCCCACCGGAACCAGACACCCTCCTGGATGTGGTTCTCGATGTACTCTGCCGTACCCGCAGCCTTCTCTTCCTCACTCATGGCATCCCAGACAGCTTCTTTGTCCTCGCTGCCATCGCCTTCTGCCAGTCCGCAGAAGTCAGCCCAGTAGTTCCACCTGGCATCCATCAGACCGTCGTCTGCCTCTGAGTCGTAGGACGCTTCGAGTTCTTCCATCATCTTTGCGATATCCCGCTCAGCCTGAGCCGCGTGCTCTTCCATCTCCGCCTTGTACTCGGCGTTGATAGCTTCCTGTTCCGGGGTGAGGTCCGACATGATGTCTCCTTGCAAGGCGGTGTACATGGGTGGGGTAGGTATCTCACTCTATATTGTTCTGTGTTAGAACGCAACTACCGCCCTGTGCGGCTCTGTACGGAATCAGCATTCTTCAGACAACCGGAAACCCCAGTGTGGGCAGAAGGGTCGTCATGTATCCATCAGCGCCCTACGGGGATGGGAGTAAGACTTATGGAGCTTGTTCACTCGGTACGTGAGCGTATGGTCCTAATCGACATTCTTGTAATCCACATTGTTGATTACGTCATTCACATTGTGGATTAGTGATTGGGGATTATGTGGGTGTGCAGGAGAGGAAGGGGTTGCTCGTTCACCCTGTGTGACAGGTGGGGTTCTTCTTGGGTACGCATCCTGTAGGCGTACGTGGTTGACAGAGGGTGTCTCTCAGGGAGGGGAGTTGTTGTCAAGTTGACAGGCTCGGAGAGCTTGGGTGTCTGAGGGATACAGTCTGGGCGCGGGGTGATTCTGGGGGAGGAAGAGGGTGCTGTTGCGGGGAGAGTTTAGGCGCGGGATTTTTGGGTGTTTGGGAGGGCTAGAGAGGGGTATTCGGGGTCTGGGGTCGGGAGGGTGTTCTAGCCATTTCCGTATTAACTATAACCAAGAGCTTTGCTCGATACGTGGCGGCGATTCTCAAGCCCAGATGGGGCGAAAATACGCTTTGTAGAGATCCTACAAAGAAATGCACGATTGTTTGTAGGGTATCTACAAACCTTGTCCTGACGTGAATCCAAGATAGCATTGGAGTGTTGGTCACACAAGGGGCTTGTTTGAATTTCTTCCGTCTTTTGGTAGAGCCTAGATGTGATAAGCCCCTTGATAGGATGTGGACAAGCATGTACTATCCGACCACACTAACGAGATAGGGGCGGGTTGCTCATGAGCGATATTGTTATCACTGACAAAAGAAGCGGTGCCGTGGATGGCACCGAAGAGGAGTTTGCAGACTATGCCGACTTGGACTTCGATGAGGAAGATGACCGACCGAAAGAGTCTGCACACAAGATTCTCGTAAGAGGTTCCCTTCGGAGCTTCTTGACTGAGGTCATCTCCTTCACCACCATTGGTTCCGTCATCGGACTGATTGCGCTCTTCAGCCCTGGTGGGTTTGGTGACAACACTTTCAATGCCGTGATGACGCTGGGAATCGCTGCCGGTATCGCTGTGCTTGCGACATTACTGGTTGGTTTGATCGGTGAAATGATCAATGGTCCTGCCGCTCTTGTTCACCTCGCATTTGCCGTGGTGCTATTTGTCTGCGGTGGAAATCCCGGGTTGGTTCTCGACCCTACCGATAATGTGGACGGCTGGTTGCTCTTCGGTAAGGTCGTATTCAGCGTGGTGGCGGTCATCGCTCTGACATCGTTGGTATCGGTGGCATACAACGCCATCATCAATAGGGCAACTCGCAACGTGAAGTAGCTTCTTCAATAGCAAACGCCCCTGTGTTGATTCACAGGGGCGTTTGCCTTTGTCACGGGTTTAGCGTTCGATACCGGTTCGTGCTTCAACGTAGTCACAGATAAACGTGTCGAGAGCAATGAGCCTACGGTCGTTATCCCAGTCGAGCACCCCTTCTTCTAAGCAGAAGTCGTAGCCTTCTGCTGTCTCGTTGCTGACAAATGCTTCCTTGTCGTAAGCATCAGGGCGGTATTCGTTCGGTAGGGAATCATAATACTCAATGATCTTTTTGCCGCTGAACTTGTTGTTGGTATCGATAAGAGTAACAGCCACTTCACTGGATACGTTGCCCTCGGTGAGTGCGATGAGGTCTTTGTCGCCGTCTTCCTTGTCTAGACCGAGGATCTCTTTGAGAGTGTCGTTGTTATCGACAGCCGTGATGAGCGCCTTCCGTCCGGGCATGAAAACATCTATCGGGTCTGGATGGTCTTCGATGGAGTACACGTACGCTTTCAATGCGCCAGGTAGATTGGAGGATAGACCAAGCTCGTCATTGACAGCATCCTGAACTCTCTGCACACTCAATCGACCGCCGTCTTGCGTAATGACGGTTTTGCTGATGATTTCACTTTTCCCGGAGTCGAAGTCGAACAGACCACCAAGCTCCTGGTTGAGGGTATAAAGCTTGTGTCCACCCTCGCGCACCCATTTCTTGAGGTCATAGCCCTCGCTACTGAGTCGGAATTCAACAACGTTTCCGCGTTTGACATCGCCTGTCTCGACGCGCTTGCGTAGTTCTTCTTGTGCTGCTGTGCTGCTCGGTGTTGATGCGGCAAACCTGCTGATGTTGAGGCGCTGACGTGCCTTGGCGGTGAGTTCATCTTCACGCACCATTCTGGTGTACTGGTTGCCGTTTACGTCAACACCGATTTTTGTTGTGAGGTTGGACATGTGGAGCCTTTCGTAGTTGGTGTTCTGGGTTGGGTGTTAGAGAGATTCGCTGTATACGCGACCGTAATCGACAACGAATTTCTTTATTGCGAGTTCCTTGAAGAAGGGGGTAGGAGCACCACGCGGGACTGTTGATTGGTACTCGTAGGGAAGCTGCTCGAAAGCCTTGTTGAATTCGGTGCGATTTTCCTCGGTTGAATTGAGGAGATTGTTTCGGTAATTGCCGGTCGGGTCATGTTGGAACAGCTTCGTTTGACCTTCATCGGTGTCAGCGCCAATGAAGTGAGCAAGCGCGGTGTGGTTTTCGACATGTTCGAGGATTTCGTGGTCAGCCATAACGAAATTGTCGTCACCGGGTTTGATAGGCTCGATGTTGGTAACTGCAACGTCGAAGTAATCCTCGGGGTCGGTGATACCGAATGCGCTTTCAAAGCGCTCCTTGACATCCTCAACGTCACCAAAGTCATCATTGAGCGACTGAGGAATACGCCATACGATCTCGTTGGTAGAGTCATTAAAATCCACCGCGCCTCCCAGTTCACGACTGAGTTCTTGAAGGCTTAGTCCCGTTGCCCACTTGCGGAAGTCGTAAGTCTCACTACTGAAGGACAGTTCGACAACCTCGCCCTTGTAGACCTCGCCACGCTCCAAACGGTTGAGGAAAGTGTTGGTGTTGATGTCCTTCTTGACATAGCCATCGAGCGACAGGATGCTGCGCTTGGTCTCCAGCGCGTCAGGACTTATCATCCTGGTGTATCGTCTGCCGTTCTTGTCGATGCCTGTCTTGGGTACGAGGTTCGTCATTGGTATGCCTTCCGTTACTCAATGGTACCGCACACCACAGATATAGGCTTTGACACACCTATTTCCAAGCCAGATGTTTGACGAAGATAGTACCGAGTGTTATCGTTCCCGTCATGACATCCCCTTTCGCTCCCCAAAGGCTCATGTAGTCATGCTGACTGTCCGATTTCGAGAGTACGCTCCTGTTCGCGGAGTGACCTGGCAGAGCATCTCTTACAACGAGGTAACGATGGTTCGGATTCTTACCGACGATGGTGCTATCGGAACTTGGGTAGGTGATTCGCAGATGTTCTATAACGCCACTAAGACGGTGGGCGTTCTTCACACGTTTGAAGTCACCGCCAGTGCCTCTGAGGTGAAGAAGCTCCGCAAGGGTAGGGTTACCCGTGCTTTGAAGGATCGACTGAATCGCACTCACAAGGTAGAAAGTAACAGCTAGGACTTGCGCAACCGCGAGAGGGGTGCTATTGTTCTAGTAACAGCCACTGTTAGGTTGAACTCCTCGGTCCTTAGGGACTAAGCCGCAGGCACGTTAGACATGCTGGACCACAACGACTACTCATTGGGTAGTTATTACATGCATAGAAGGTTTCGAACCCTCGCGGCAACGTGAAAATCCATGGAATGCATGTAATTAAGAGCCACTCTTCGGGGTGGCTCTTCGTCTTTAACGGATAACCGCTTTGCTTTGTGTACCATATGCGGATGCATGCAGAATTCCGTCGCTACCAAGCTCACCAGGGTGTCTACTGGGAGAGCATTAGAGCGGACACTGCTTTCTTCGTACGCTTCGTCTCAGCCCGTGACAGTATTTCGCCGTGGGTGGCGTACCCCACTGATTTCGAACGTGACTTAGAGGTGGACAGGACAAGCATCAACGAGAGGTTCCCGTTGAGCAACCGCGCGTTAGAACGCATGTTGAACGATCATGTTCCTATCTCTGTTCGACGCGAGGCGGAGCGCATTCATCGAAGGCTCAACAAAGATCACCGGTTCTCTATCAAGGCTCGGAAGGGTCGCATCAAGATAATCGGTGAATTGTAGAAACCCTACAACAGATCCGGTATTTCTTTGTAGGTATCCTACAAAGTGTATTTAGGCTGAAATCGGGGAGTACCCTTGTTTCATGACAGCGATAAGTCGGTTCCAAGAGCACTGTGGCTCACTTCCTTCGACCAAGTGGCAGACTTTCACTCTGGGTGATTGCATTATGAGTCGAATGGTCACAAGCGCCGGACCTACGGCATGGAAGAAGCTAGACGAGCTATCTGCGCATCTGCTGCAATCTGACGAAGCGGGCAATGAATCACCCGCCGCTATCGACTTACCAATGGTGCTCTCCCTTGATGAAGAGTCTGAGCTTCTTCGCGGTTCTGTACCCCGAAACCTCATTCGTCGAGCAGAGACCAAGATCCGTTCAGGAATGCTCACAGACGGCGGCAGGGCGGTTCCTGTCATACACTTCCGTGAGCAGCGTGAAGAGGGTAAGTTCGCCCGTGACACCATTACCTTCGAGGGGCGATGCTACATCAGGGTGGTACCTGAGAACGGTACGTGTACACAGTGGAAAGTCGTACCCTCCCAGGAGTCGGCAGTAGACCTTGAACTGATCGATGAGTTCAACTGCGTCATCTCCGACTACGATGCTCATGAGCTTCGAGAAGGTAGAGTCTCGCGCGGTGTGTTCAATAGCATCGCTGAATGCTCTGACACCAAGTCTCTTCGTGTATAGCCGTTAACGAAGAAGCCCCTCTACCGATAATGTGGTAGAGGGGCTACTCTTCAACAAAAGCCTCTGCTAATGTCGGTGCTACTGTACAATCTAGATAAATTTGACTTATGCGCCTATTTTGCGCCGATTCATGTATTGGTTTACATGTCTCACTTCTCCTTTGGGGATAGCCATATATAAGTTGTCAATGATTATTTGCATTCTACGCTGCCCGTTCAGGCTAATGTGCGCTTAGTTACAATGTGAATCACATCGGCTTACTCCTTCTTGTACCTTTTTATACTCTGCAAATGGGTTTGATATACATTAGATGCGCCGTGTTAGCGCTTTTGTGAATTACGTTGGTATCACATTGGCTTGCTCCTATAAAGCGACGAATACTATGTTTGGTTCAATTTTCAAAGATGTGTTACGTCAAATTTTCACTGCGCTGTTGGCGCTGGTAAATCGGGCTACACAGGCTCTCCTACTTGTTATCTAGCGGCGGTTTCGCCTTTCCTTGCCTACAAGAACTACTCTACACGAAGATGCATTAGTGTGCAAGCTCAAATCGAAAAAAGTTTGAGAAAGATCAAAGCAGCCCCTCCGGTGTCGAAGGGGCTGCTTTGATTAGTCGCGTGTGAGGTGAGGATGAGCCTCGTAGAAGGCAAGAACCGTCTTCTCAGAGATGGTGTCGGAGGCACCTTCGAGTAGACCTCGCATGCTTGCCCACACGCGGATGCGGGCGTTGAGGACTGTTGTCCCCGCGTCTACGACGGGCTTCGTGACGACTGACTTAGTTGCGCTACCCGCAACTCGATCAGTAACCCGACTGCCCGTTATCCATCGCTGCATGTGACGCTCGAACGTCTTGCGGTTGCGCTTGTTGAGGTCGATCTCGTAGTCAGTGCCGCCGAAGGAGAAAGTGACAGTCTCGGCTTCACCTGCCCCACCCAGATCGTCAGAGATTCTTACAGTAGTGGTCTTCATTGGTTTCTCTCCCTTTATCAATTAGTGCCCCGCCAGCCCGGAACGAACTCGTCGAGGAACTCACCGTATGCATCGTCCCAACGACGAGTTCCGTTACCCTGACTCGCTGTGCGCATCTGCACAAGCCAGCGGAAGTTCATCTTTTCTGCGTTGGATTTAGCGTTCCACGCAGGAAGTCGGTCGTGAGCGTTCACCCACTGAACAAAGTCAGCAGCGGCGACATCCCAACTTCTCTTCGTTCCGTAGTACGAATCCTTGGAGTGCCAGTTGGGAATCGATTCGTCGAGCTTCTCGAAGAGGTCAGCGTATTCCTGAGCAAGAGCAGCACCCCGCCCTCCCTTGGCAATGGTCTGAAGGCGAAGGAGGTGACCATTGAGAACCAGTTCCTCTTCGCCGCTGGTCTTCTGTTTGCGAGGAAGGGCACCGTGTTGGTTATACCACTCGATGATGGCTGTGACCTTATTCTCACGGTAGGCAGACATGTCATGGTTCTTTGACTTCCAGTCCGGCAGCAGGCGATTCATCGTGTTCAGCCTATCTGCGGAGAGCGTTCCTGTTCTATCCGCCATGCGCTGATCACGAAGCCACCGGTAGAGACTCTTTCCATGTGTACCGGTTGCGCTTTGCTTCGGGAGATCTCCGTTGTTTTCAATCCAAAGAACCAGAGCGGTGAGCATTTGCTCCCATGTCTCGCCAGCAGCTTTCACTTTGAGGTTGAGGGGTGTGGTGGGGATAGGCATGAGTGTGACTTTCTTGGTCTGTAGAGGTTACTTCTCGAAGGGTGCGACGACAGCGTTCACTCGCGCGATAAGGTTTGCGTCGGCAATCTCGTCACGGTTGGTCGTCTGGTACTTCACCCAGCTAGCAAGCGCTCGCTCGGTCTGCTCGGCTGCATTGACCTTGGGCGCTCGACCGTGAGTCTCAGTCCACTTGGTGAGCTTGCTGAACGTCCTCTCCCACTGGCGGTCCTGACGCACGACGAAGGCGTTCACATCCGCAACGGTGGGGTTTTTGTCACTGAGGTACCGCTCGATTCTTGCCGCCTTGCGAGCCGCTACCTCGGCATCCCTAGCCTCTTTGATTGCGATTTTACGAGCCTCAGCGTCAGCAATGCGCTGCGTCTCGCGTTCAGCGTTCTCTTTACGAAGCTGTGCCCGCTCTTCTGCGGTCTCCATCTTACGTTCTGCTCGCTCGTTCTGACGCGCGACGATAACCTCGCTGCGGAGGTTGAGCTTTTCAGAGGGGATAGGCACGATGATTCTTTCGCTAGGGTTTGTCGTCTTTCTACATCCTAGCGTAGATAAACCGAAGTTGCAAACAGCGAAAGACCCCGTGTCTTCAATCGACACGGGGTCTTTCGTCTTACCGAGTTAGCGCCACTCGGGGAGGATGCTGGTGAGAAGTGCCTCACGCTCAGGGGTCCACTTGCCACCCTTGCCGTTCGCGGCGGCACGAGCCTGCGCGAGCCAGATGTACTTTCGGCTCTCGACGGCATCGTCCGAACCGTAGCGGGGAAGGTGACCGTTCTCCTTCACCCAGTCAGCGACCTCCTGAGCGCGGTCCTCCCACTTGCCACGGGGGATGCGCGTGCCATCAGCGACGGTCGAAGAACCGCGCCAGCCGGGGGTCTTCTCGTCGAGAAATGCACCGTACTGCTCGTCCCAGCGGTGCGTGCCCGAACCCTTGGATGCCGAACGCATGTTGATCATCCAGAAGTTGTGGCGCTGCTCATCAGCGTCATCGGTGGGGTAGCGGGGAAGACGACCGTTGGTCTCGACCCAGGCGACGAACTCGGCGGCAGCCTGCTCCCAGGTGCGGTACTCGCGGCGCTTCTTGCCACGCCACCCGGGCACTCGCTCGTCGAGGATGGCGAGCCGCTCATCGCGGATGCGGATGCCGTCAGCGGTCGTGGGGTTCATGACCTTCTGGTTGAGTCGCCAGACAGCGAGGTCGTTCTCTTCGCGGTCGGTCTTGCTGCGCTGGGGGAAACGCTCGTGCTCCGCGACCCAGGTGACGAGGTGCTCCAGGTGGGACTCCCACGTCTGGTAGTGGCGCGACGATGCGGCGCTCTTCGACTTGATTGCGGTGTTCTCGATCTTGTCGGTGTCGGCGTTCCATCCGGGAACAACCGTGTCGAGGTAGTCGAAGAACTGGTCGGACTTGCTGTCCGTGCTCTGGCGGCTGATCTGGTGAATCCACCAGTCGCGGTGCTCCGCGTAGTCGTTCTCCGCACCGGTCGCGGCGTACGGGAGACCGCCGTTGCGCTGAACGAATTCAGCGAAAGAGTCGGCGCTCTTCTTCCAGGCATCGAATACAGACATTTGGGTGATTCCTTTGGCTTAGTGGAGGTAGTGGTAGTTGCTGTGTAATTACATCCTAAACGATAGATTAGGAAAACACAAGTCGGCATTACAGGGGACGTTATGCTGCGCTTTCGTGCTGCTCATCTGAGTCCTGATGAAGAGCTTTGTTGCGTAGCATGTTGATCTGATTCATGGTGGGTTCGTGCTTGAAGATGTAGACACCCGAACCATCATCGTTACGCACGGTCTTGACGAAATCAGCAAGGTTGCCTGCATTGTGGTCGTCATCAAACAAGTTGATTTCTAACGTACCGCGATTCTCACTTCGTTTTGAGACGGAGAAGTGAGCACTGAAGAATCGGTTGGGACTCAACTGCATGGTGACGTAGTTGTCGCGAATCTGGACAGGATTGTGAAGAGCGAGTGGAAGTTCATCCCCTGTGCTGATGATTGTTGCATCGCTGAGGGTAACGATCTTCTTGTAGTCGAATAGGTCTTGGAGGAAGGGTCCAAGCTTAGCCTTGATCTTGTCGTCCGCAGTCGCACCCTTTGGGGTCTTGTTCTCCTGAGTAAGCGGTGCAAGAGTGCGGAAGGTGGCACCGCTGCTCATGTTGGCAGGGTGACGAAGGTAGAGGGACAGGATGTATGACCCTAGGCGGTGATGGTTCTTGGGACTGATGATGGTCTCCCAGTCGAGGTCCATCGTTGCGAGCTTCTTGAAGATATCGACTCCGGCGCTTTCGATGCGCGACAGGATGTATTCGATACGAACGTCAGCGGTATCGTAGGGAGTGTAGATGTCATCCTCACCACCGATACGCTTGGCGTTCTTGACCTCCAGCGAGAACTTGTTCGCCTTGCCAGAAACGGTAACGACATTGCACTGGCAACTGCGCGGGTCTTTGCTTCCGAGCTTCGTCGCGAACTGCGCGAGGTGGAACACCGGCACGTAGTGCTGGTACTGATTCTGATCGGTCATACCTAAAGCATATTGCTGGAAGACTGAATTGTCAATCGGCGCTACTTCTTGGCTGTGCCGTTGTATTCGCTGTTGTACTTCGCAACAGCCTTGCGGACATTACCCGAGACGATGATGCTGACAGTCTCATAGACGGTGTAGCAAACCACGCAGATGCTTGCGAAGAAGTAGAAATTGAACACGCGGTTGCTCCTTAGGCAAATCTAGGAGAGATTATCACAGACATCTTTGCAGGTTGTGAAATCTAGGCTGGGTCGCTGCCTTGGATGATGCGACGAGGCTCGATAACGAACTCGTAGACCGCTGCCCCGATAGAACCCACCAGGCAGTAACACGACACGACGAGAGAACCGATCATAAGGGCATCAGTGCTCACCACTCCGAATACCGTGAGCAGAGCGATGGTGATTAGCGCCAATGGTGCCAATCCAACAAAGATCTTTCCGGTCATGCTCACAATGCCTCCTTAGGCTGGTTTGTGAGCGCTAGTGTCTCACATGTCTAGTGGTGATACCACCTCAACGCATGTCGAATCCTGCATCTGCGGCGTATACGTGTGCGAGAGTGATCACGTTAGGGTCGTTTTCATCGACGAAGATGGGCGACTTCAGACGGTTACTCACGATGCATGTGCCAGCCGGATGTACGGTTCGGTGGGAGTCGCAGTAGAGGTAGCTCGCGCCATACTGACTATCGTCCATTCCCTCGGGGTCCACGCCAAATGCTCGTGCGTACTGCCTGTGAACCTCACGATCTTCCAGCATCAACTCCATATCGAGAGCGAAGGGAGGCATAGGGCTGAATGCGCGAGGAAGAACTGTGGAAGAAGCCTTGGCGGGGTCAACCCAGTCGCCCGATTCGATTACCTTGGCGAGATCTTGGTAAAGGTGATCCTTTGCCTCTTCGTTATCGCCAAAGATGTCATTTGCTTCCTTGTCAGTGGGGTTCGAGGCGAGCATGATTGCGTCAACCCAGGTCGGCTCTTCGACTTCGGTACGATTGCCGCGAGCGTTGCTGCCTTCTTGATACTCGATGGTCTCGGCGTTCATCATGTCACGGTCGTATTCGCGCCAGAGGTGCTTGAATGTTCGGTCGAAGTAAGTACCAGAAGCAACAATCGACTGTGCAGCGTCCTTGCGAAGACTCATCTGCTTCTGCGGAGAGTTACTCGACATCGACGGAAGGATGCGATTCGTCGTGGCATCCTTGTCGGAGCCTACCCAGACATGAGTCTGCTTACCGTTCTTGTCAGTCGTGGGGATGCGTCGCTTGCTCATTACTGCTCCTTTGTTGTTCTCAGTGTACAGGAGCGAGATGACAATGATTCACATGCGCCGACCGCTATTTGACTGTCGCCCAGGATCTTGATAGGATTTACTCAAAATACACGACGAAAGACGACTTCCTTATGCTGAAAGCCGCCACCGCAAACCTTCGCCGCAAGGCTCGCCATCCTGTCCTGAACGAACTGTTCAAGCTCGGTGCCATTATCACCGGAGCCATCTTGGTCGCCGTGGGACTCGAACAGTTCCTCGTGCCCAATGGATTCCTTGATGGCGGTGTCGTGGGTGTGTCCATTATCCTCACCAACTTCTTCGACATCCCTCTCGGTGTGTTCATCGGAGTGGTCAACATCCCGTTCCTCATCATCGCTCTCAAGTACGCGGGGTTCAAGTCAGCCGCCCGTACTGCTGTGGGCATCGTGGTCCTGTCGGCTTCGACCGTGTTTCTGCACCACTTCGAGCCTCTCACCGAAGAGTTCGTCCTCGCGCTTGGATACGGTGGAGTTCTACTCGGTGTGGGTGTCGGTCTTGCTCTTCGCTACGGCGGAGCGCTCGATGGTACCGAGATTCTGGCAGTCACCCTTGCCACCCGTACCAAGATGAGCGTTGACCAGATCATCTTGGTCATCAACTTCTTCATCTTCGCCATTGCAGCATTCGTCTTTGGTCCGGAGCGGGCGATGGCATCGTTCCTGCTCTTCTACGTCGTTGTAACTCCAATCATCAAGAAGGTCATTGACGGTGGTAACTCCACCAAGGTCGTTCAGATCATGTCGTCGAAGCACGCCGAAGTGGCAGAGGCTATCCACGAGTCGCTCAACCGAAAGGTTATCTTCATCGATGCTCACAAGGACGACATCAATGACTCGTTGAAGGTCGTGAACACCTTCTGCGCTCGCGCTGAGGAAGCCATTCTTGTCGAAGCTGTCGATGCCGTTGACCCGGACGCTATCATCGTCATCAGCGATGCCGCGAACATCCACGGAAGCATCTTCACCAAGAACAAGCACCACTAACCGCGTGTCGTTTTGACACGATTCGACGAGGTGTGATAGGTTATACCTAGTAACAACCTTGGCTGAGACGCTCCCTCTGGAATATCGAGGGAGCGTCTCTTTTTCTCCGCTTCGAAAGGACACCTGTGCTGCACGACTTCATCGGTCAGACCCTTGCTGTCTTCGTGACTATCACCGTTGTGTTCGGGGTGACCAACTTCATCTACATTGGTCGATTTGCTGACCCGACGATGGGTGCCGAGGAAGATGCCGAGAGCATCGTAGAACAGTCTATGGATACCGTCTTCGGCAGTATCATCGGGAACACCTTTGAGGTCTCACTCTGGTTCTCTGCGCTGCTCTTTGTCACCTGGGTTGGCTGGTTCGTTGTTCAGTGGTTCGCGACCATCTCCTAATTCGGCAACCGGCTCGACAACTTGACGCTTATCTACCGTCGTGATAAGATTTGACTTCTTTATGAAGGAGCGTTATGAGCGGCACCACTATGTTCGGCAGCGGAGATCTAGAACCGCACGATTTTGACGATGTTGCGCTCATCATCAAGACGCTTGGTGTGAGCAACCCCCGCGCTCTTGTCCTTGACCGGCACAACGGATTCATCATTCTCAACTCAGACAAAGGCGTGAGTGATTCCTTCAACCTAACCCTTGACGATCAGTCGTACCTTCCCATCAACGACACGCATGACTCTATGGTTGCAATCGTGCTCACCATGCGTGTGAACAAGTTGATGTTGAAGAACCCATCACCAAGTGACAGCAACCAGTGGTGGCTCATTCCTCCCGAAGACCGCAGTCTCATGAGTAGAGAGGCGATGGAATGGTGGGAGGACTTGGAGTATCCAGACCAGGACATGCCTGTTTGGAATCGCGCCGTGGAGACCTACGAAAAGCTGTATGGCGAGAAGCCTCTCTAACGTCTGTTAGCATTCTGACAATCGATTGGAATGTAATAATGTACGTACATACTATGGCTTTTGGAACCGGTGACCAATTCGGCACGAAGCACTACCATGACCTCATGAGGGCAGTGGATTCTCTTGGTGTAGATCATCCCGAGTGGTCTTGTTTCGACGAAGAGCGCGGCGATATTGACATCAACTGCAATGCTCCTGTTGATAGCGCGTCATTCAGAGACTCATTTCATCTCACACTAGACGATGAAGTCAATCTACCCATCAGTGACACCCATGACGCGATGGTTGCTGTTGTTCTTGCAATGCGCGCAAACTACCTCGCCGCTAAGGATGCCGAAGACCCCGCTGATGTTCAATGGGTGATTGCCCCCGTTGATAGATCCAAGGCTGCTGCATGGATGCTGGAAGATGAAGGATATCAAGAAGAGATGGAGTATCAACAAGGACCGCTCTTTGATAAGGCGGCATTGGCATACGAAGAAGTGTATGGCGAGAAGCCTCTATAATGTGTGTTAGCATTCCAGCAATCGATTGGAATGTGGCAATGTTTGAACACACTATGGCTTTTGGAACCGGCGACGAATTCGGTACGGAGCATTACGATGACCTCATGAAAGCCGTTGATACTCTCGGGGTAGATCACCCTGAATGGTCTTGCTTTGATGAAGAGTCGGGTGAGATCTACATCAACCGCGATGCACCTATCGACAGTGCATCGTTCAGAGACTCATACCACCTTACGCTCGATGACGAGGTATCACTACCCATCAGTGATACCCATGATGCAATGGTTGCTGTAGTCCTCTCGATGCGAGCCAACTATCTCATTGCTAGGGATGCCGAAGACCCTGAGGATGTCAACTGGGTCATTGCTCCCGTCGATAGATCCAAGGTTGCTCCGTGGATGCTGGAAGACGAGGGGTATCAGGAAGAGATGAAGTACCAGCAAGGTCCGCTTTTCGACAAGGCAGCGTTGGCATACGAAGAAGTGTATGGCGAGAAGCCGCTCTAACTAACAACCTTCCTGTCAGCGGACTCGGCTATCATTGACACATAACCGATAGTGGGAGTATCAACTATGTCCAGCAACAAGCAAGTCGTCACCAAGCCAGTTCAGGGTAAGAACGGCGTTCACATGCAGCGATTCCACGTGAACGCTGATGCGAACGATGCAACAGCGAAGCGAGTTAGCGGTGTTGCAGCGCCCGCTAGTTCTGCCACCCCGGCACGTGAGGTAACCATCCAGATTGACTACGGCAATCCGCAGCCTATCTACCTGAAGGCATCTTCGTATGGCATGAGCACCGGTCTCAACTTGTCTCGTGAAGAGGCACGGAATATGTTCAATCAGCTAGATCACCTACTTGGCGAGAATACCGAGGAATATGTTCCTGCTGAGAAGTCAGATGATTTAGTGCGCGATGTCAGTGTCATCATTGATGAGAACGACTCGTACCGTCCTTACCAGCTTCGGGTCGGACAGCACGGTATGTACTCAGCTACGAATATGACGCACGATGAGGTCATGCTTTCTGCTGATGCTCTTGGTGCATATCTCGATGGAGAGCACAACTTGCCTGAACCCAACGTTTCAAAAGATGTTGACCTCGAAGATTACATCCGTGACGCAAACGGTATCAACTTCATGCTCCGCCGACAGCTTGGTAAGGCGCTTGCGTCTGATAACGGTCGAGCAGAAGTTCGCGAGCTTCTCGAAAATGCTGATGAAGACAAGATCGAGCCACAGGTACGTTCTAACATCGAGTACTTGGAAAAGAGCTACTAAGAGCTAGCTAGCACGAACACCCCGGCGCTATTCCTGCCGGGGTGTTCGTGTTTGAGGCTGTGTTGTCTAGGGTGATTAGCTTTTCGGTCGGAGACCTAGTGAGTCTCCGTTGCGGAAGGAGTCTAGAATTCCCTCGTCGATGTCATTGGCAACAACGAGATTGATCTCACTAGTCGGACGACCTTTATGCAGCATTGTGAAGACGCGACTCATGTCGGCGTTACGCAGAGATTCGCCATCAATGCCTACCATCAATCCGAGGACAATCATCTCTCGGGTGTTGGTGCCAACGTACTTGTGTGCATCCAGAAGGAGCGGAGTCATGATCGGATTGGTAAACTCAGCATCCATCTTTCCCTCTGTACCGAAACGTTCGATGAATGCCTCCGCGACCAAAGTCATAATGTCGTCATTCTCGCCGTACTTTTCCAACTGCTGATAGTACGGCAGGGTCTTTTCGCCTGCTGACCTCAGTACGTACGCGCCCGGCGACATATTGTACTTACCGTTGTGATGGTACTTACGCCGAAAGAGTGCCGAACCCGCAAAACACAGAGCGCCCGTTCCGATGAAGACAACGCTAGCAATTTGCTCTATGGTCATGTGTGGATGGTACCAGCCCATTTATCGTCCTGCGCAGCAAAGACCCGAGAAGCGGCGGCGAGTTCGTTTGACACTCTATTGACAGCAAGCTACCATTCGCTAATCAGGATAAGAATGGATACCCATTGAAGAGGTTTACGAAGCTCGCCACCTACTTGCGTGAAGAGCACTTCCAAAGTGTCTTTAGTCTTACTGTCGTGCTCATTATGGTGGGTTCCATTGTGGGAACCATCGAGCCGCTTATGCATAAGGAAAGCACGCCCCTGTTCCAAAGCTGGGGTAGTTTTGTCATGGTTGGGTGCATATCCCTGGGTGTCACGATGTTTCTTGTTGTTATGTTGATCAACAAAAGACCAAGCTTTGCCGTTGATACATTGAGCTATGCGGGCGTTCCATTCTTCATTACCATGCGCGCTCGACTAGCTGGATGCGACATCAACAAGGTGGCTAAATACTGGAAGTCTGTACATCCTGACAGCGGTGTCAATGGGTGGTTCCGCTTTATGCGCGGTTCAACTTTGCGGAGAAAGGTTGCTGTTGGTGTGCGTATCGCCCGTGTCGCACCAAGCATTAGTCAGTCACACTTTGCAGCGATGCTCATTGCTCTCGATGTCCCGGATGATGACATCAAGTCATACGACAACCAGGAGATGCTACGGCTATTTGAGCAGGGTGTGCCGCCGTCAAGTCTTGGTTTTGTGGTAGGAAACGACATCGACTACCAAACCTTCCTGTCATTCCGTAAGGGCAATGGCTTTGTAGGAAATGAGCTATTGCTTATTCGCGATTCGGTGGTGCTCTCTCATGCTTAGAGCAAAATCCCTACTCAATAGATTGCGGACCTTCTTGTTGCACCCATATATCCTGATAGGAGTGGGTCTTTTTGTCACAACGGCTACCGCTATTGTGTTTATGACAATAGGTTACATGCGGTCTTCATTGGCGACCGTCACGTCGGTAGAGCAGATGGATAAGTTCTCTACCTTGATTATTGCTCTCGGTCCAGTGACGGCATTGGTAGCATTGGTTTATATAGCGGTCGTGGCAAACAATCGTCGCCCAGATACGGCTAAGGGTGTCCTGAGATTCGCTGGACTATCGTCTCGTATGGTTCGAGAGATGAAGGAATCGGGAATTGACATCAAAGCGGTTTCTGACCACTGGAAGCTAGCTCATGTTGAGACTGGGGTTACTACTTGGACCAGATTCGGTCGCCCATCTATGTGGCGACGGAAGCTCGCCGTCTCTACCCATGTTGCATTGCTATCTAGCGACAAATCTGAGTCAGTTTACGTTGCAGCGTTGCACTTGCTGGGTGTTTCGGATCAGGACATCCGAGACAATAGCGCCCGAGAGATGTACCGTCTCTATACGCAGGGTGTTTCACTTGATAGTCTTGCCTACGCCGCAGAGAATGACATCGATGCTGATTTGTTTAAAAACTTCACTCGCAACAACGATATGATGGACATGCAGATGCAGATGAATCTATTAGGGATGGCTGCCTAATGCACAAGACCAATACTCCTTTTGACGGCATGAAGGTACTTCTGTTGCTTGGTGTCATCTTCGGTCCAATCGGTTTCTCGATAGACAAACTGCCGTCTCTTGCATTGCTGCAAGAGCACGGATTCGACAACAACTGGATGCCATTCATCCTTTCGTGGGTGCCTCTCACCGCGATTACTTTTGTCATCTACAAGTTCCTGAACCACTTCTCGGAGGACGACCACGTTCGAGCGCTACAGATGCATGGTCTGCCTAAGCTTGTCATTCGTCGTCTGGCTGCTGATGGTGTGAACATTGTCAGGGCTGGTGAGCTACTCAAAGCCCGAGCAGAGCGGTCGCAAGCTCCTAAGATGTCCCGCGCTAGAATCATCTTCGATTACAGGGGTAGAGCTTCTAAAACGATGACCGCTCTTCGTTCCCGCAATGGTCATTACAAGGTGCTTCTGAAATCCTTCGGTGTCGAAGAGAAGATGATGAGAGGTCAAGACCCCGCGCAGTTGGTTCGACTCATCATCCGAGGCGTAGACGCAAATATGGCTGTTGCTGTGGCAGAGAACGATATCGACATTCAGACCTTCGATTCCTTCTATGGCGGGTTCGGCATGATGGGTCTTCAGATGCCAGCAAAGGTGGCGTAGAAGGATGTACAATCCGGACATGAGTGAGTCATCAGTAGAAGAAGTATGTGCGGACTGTTGGAACGAGGCATTGTCAAGTTTGGGCATTCCGCCTGAGACCGCACATGTACCTCAGGATAAGTCTGAGGCAGTCCGAGACGCTTACGATGACTGGCACTTCAGCATGCACGAGGTGGGCAAGAACACCATCAGTCCGAGACGCTTCATCAAGGTGGGTTGACACTAGATTTTACTTGTGATAGGATTCAAAGTTATCGAAAATCAGAATCCTACCCGAAGGAAAAATCATGTCGAACGACATCTACACAATCAAAAGTCTCATTGAAGCATTCACGGTATTAGACGGCTCCGAGTTGGTTGTATCCACTACAGGATGCGACGGCTGCGGCGGCGAAGCTGGTTCTCTTGTCTACAACGAAGAGAACAAGAAGTACGCCGAGATCAACATGGCAAATGGCACCGATAAGGCGATCAATGCAACAGAGTTCCTCGCGTTGCTCATCGAGGGAGAGAAGAATGGCTACGGCGATTCCGAAGTCTCGATGGAAGGTTGTGACTGCTACGTTGACGTGACAGAGATCACGATCCTCGACAACGAGATCATGCTCACCTAAGGCACTAACCCATCACACCCCGGTTGACGTTAAATGCCGGGGTGTGATAAGGTTTGAGTATCTCAATCAAATCCTACGCAGAGGAAATCATGTCCGGAGACATTCTCACGACGAGAGCGCTCATCGCATCACTCAAAGACACCAAGAAGAACAGCGGCGGCGAGATAGCTCTCATGCTCGAAGGCTGCGACGGTTGTTGGGACTACGCCTGTTCCGTCACAACGACCAAGCGCGAGGGTTCCAAGAAGGTCTTCCTCAAGAGGGGCAGAGAGGACGATAAGTCGCTCACCGTGAACAAGACTCTTAAGGCACTCTCCGATGCCAAGAAGCTCGGCTACGCCGATGCAGAGATCATCGTCGAGGGTTGTGACTGCTCCGGTGATGGTGGCAGCGTCGAGACTCTCGACAGTGGTGATCTCATCATCAAGAGGGCTGCCGAATCACACACCGTGTTCGGTGGGGACGAAGACGACAACTACTTCTGAGTCAAGATGCAAGCAAGGCTGCGTTTCATTCACATGGGATGCAGCCTTGTTTGCTTTACGCCCTGTGTGGTGGTAAGGTTACCTTACCGAGTTAGTTCAATGGTTATATGCAGTGCGGCTAAAAACCGCGAGCGAGAACGCTGGAAACAAGCTGGAGATGGGTAGGCATAGTGCAGGATTAATTACCCTGCGACACTATGTGTGGTTCGATTCCCCCACTCGGTGCCAAACAATCTCCGTCCTTATGCAGGGCGGAGATTGCTCTTTAAGCCATCAGGAGTTAGTCTGTTCATATGGACCTTTACGAGACCAACGAAGAAGCCTACGAGCGAGGTAGGGCTGATGAGCGTCAGTTCATCCAGAACACGGTCCAGAAGAACGGTTACGACTGGGGTCAGGACCGACGATTCTCGCCTCTTCAGCACCTACTCAACTGGTTGAATGCGCGCTGATGCGCTTCTTCAACGGGGTACTAGACTGGCTCCATAGCAGGCATCTTCTCCTGGCTATGGTTGCCATCACCGTCGTAGCGAGCTATGGTCTCTTTGGCATCCCGTTCTTCTTCCTTGGGCAGGAATCGCTTGGCGTTCCATTCTTCATCACCTCTTGGATGCCGTTGTTCATCGCCTTCGCGATGATGCATGTGTCTGCGAGTAATAGAGTCAGCGGAAGCGACATCCGTAAAATGCTCATTGGATCTGGGCTTTCATCGGAGACTGCTAACTCATTCGATTCAGGTCTCAAAACCCCTGGTGGTAATGGATCAAGCCAGTCCAAAGTTCCTCGGAATACGACCGACAGTATCGAGATGCTGTTCTTGAACTGGTACCGAACATTCAACCCTGGTCGGCGCTCCCCGTCGATCAATCGCTTGTCATTCGAGGCACAGCGTATTCAAAAACGTATCAACGCCTCTCTGGATAAGAACATCACCGGAAAGTTCAGCCCTCCCGGTATTGACCACTACTTCGCTGTGCTGTTTCGTATAGGGCTGAGCGACGAAATCGCCAGCATCATGAGATGGCAGGATATCCTTACGCATATCGACAAGGGATGCAGCATTGCTGACCTCAACAGTATGGCTGATTCCGAAAGAATTCGTCGCGAACACGATATCGACCACGACCTCTTCGGCTCGCTTCATGATGGAGACGCAACCATGAAGTTGCGCAACCTGTCTGTTATCAGCTAGTCTGTCAGTATGAGACCAGAGCATCGCGTCACCCTATCGTGCGGTAAGACTTTCGGTGACATGGAGCGCTATGCGTTCACTGGTACGAACTCCAACTGGCTGTTGATCACCACCAACATCTCTGTCGTGCCTGAGCACTGGATGGAAGAGATGGCTTCGCAGTTCGCTTCGGTGGGCGCACTGAGCGCCTATCTTCGTAGTCGTGTGATGCGACGGTTCTTCAAAGCCATCAACTACCACGAGCCTTCATCATGGCTGACAGGAAACAGTGAGATGGATGCGCCGGTCAAGGCTGGTAGCGCCTTCATCAACAGCGCACACCGAGAGGTCATGGATAGTGCCGTACCCAGCGCGAGCAAGGCTCTTGCAATGCTCTGCGTCATGTCCGGTATCGGCATCGATGATGTGACCGAACTGTTCAAGTCTCGCAAGCCGTCAGACATCACACAAATGGTGATTGCAGGCTATGACCTCACTGCCATCGAGGGCGCTGTCGCCAACAACATCGACATGACGCTGCTACTTTCGCTTGTGGATGCAGCATAACGCACGGGGTGTCACAAGCTCTTAGTACACTGGTTCTAATCAACCAGGAGTAGCTATGGGTTCAAATACTAGACCAGTCGTCATCACCGATAAGAACGGCAAGGTCACGACCGTTCACAAGGGTACGAATTGGCGCACTCAGAATAAGAACCGCGCCGAAGCGCTCGGTAAGCCCGTTTCTGCTGCTGGCTTCCACAATTCACCAGAGATTGCGGAAGCTCTCAAGGGAGTAACCGAGGCGCGTGAGACCATCTTGAAGAGTCAAGAGAGTTTCGAGCTAGCGAATGTCAACGCCTTGATTCAGACTGTCAAGCACGACTTCTTTGATGCGGCTAAGCTCGTTCTTATCGAAGAGAATGATGGACTACCTGAAGCACTCCGCCGTGATGGTGGTCTTGTCGTCACCGCTATCTTGGATGAATCGGGCAAAGACCTCGGTTACCAGCAAGGTGACTCTGCGGAGTACGACATCTTCGCCAAGAATCTGACCAAGAATTCTGGTGTTATCGCTATGGCAGATGATGGCTACCACAAGACCCTCTCATGGGAGGTCGAAGGTGTTTCCGAACCGCTTCCTAATAACTCCGCATTCGGTAGCAAGAAGGTTGCCGATATGGTCAGCGATGTTGACTGGATCGACGAGAAGAAGGTCTTGGACAAGGTAAGCGAAATCGGTAATTCCGAAGGCGGCGAGCAGGGTATCAAGAACCTTCTCGCGCGCTCATACGGTGTTCAGCCCGAGAACATCGAAAAGGCATACAAGTCCACTGACGGTCTCCTAGGTGACAACCATGCAGAGTGGCTATCGGAATCAGAACCCGATCCGTGGGGTCCGCAGCACCCCGTGCACTACAGAGTCATGATGGGTCGCGAAAGTCACCCAGTGGTTCGTGAGTTGCAGGACTTCGACTACTACGAAATCGACGACAATAAGTTTATCGGTGGTCACTACTTCCCCAGCCGCGAGGCGGCTCAGGATGCGTTCGACTCCTTCGTTCGAGATGTGATTATCAACCCATAGTGAATTTCCCACGCCAATCAGTTACCCTTCTACCTGAGAGGGAGAGAAGCTGTGATTGTTGGCGTGGGAACGGGTCGTGACGTTGGGTGGTATCAGCCGCTTGCGGTCGTCGCTGGGCACAGAGCTTCTCAGCAGAAATTAGAGATGGCTCGGGGTGCAACCAATCTAGCGACCCGTTTCGACATCTCGGTGAGTCGGGTAGCCCGGTTCGTCGATAACTGGGCAGCGCCTCTTGCTGATTCTGAAACGACTATCCCTGCAACTCGCAACCTCACGTACTGTAACTGTCGAGCGGGGTTGGCTATAGGATCAAGCAGTCCCGATCCTGACTCACTATCGACCGAAATCACCGTTCTCAATTTGAATGACCTGCTCGATATCACGGCAAACACCGATGTGACTGAGTTGGTTCTTCCGGGTACTACAGCAGAGGCATGGGAGCTATCGGGGAGACATGATTACCTTGTATGCGCTTCATGTCGAGGTAGCTTTGAGGCTTTCGTGTTCGATGAACACCCATCCGCTTTCATGGGATTCAGAGGAACGAAGTTCACGCAATTTGAGAAGACCTTCCTCCTACCCGAATGGTCTGAGTGCATTGAAATGTTCGAGCGTAGTACGAAGCTCGAAGTGGATGATTTGAGTGCGGCAGTGAACAGCCTTACTCAGGACTTGTTGGATACAGATCCCACGTTCGGCAGGGGGTGGAGTCCAGTCAATTTCGGACTAGCTGATTTCGAGTGGGCTGTAGAGAGATGGCAAGATGCGGGCGCTAATAAGGAAATCGCGGTGATGTCCGTTCTCATGGAAGCACTTGCTTATCAGATCCCAGATTGCTACACGCCAGACCAGTGGTCAATCGATGTCATGAGTGACAGTACCAAAAGACGAGAGGTCGTCTTACGCGCCAACGCCCTCATCGGTAAGATGTCAAGAGGCGGGTCTTTCACGTGGCGTTCTGATGCTGATTCCAAGACAAGGTTCCGGTACATTCTCAATCTCGTAGACAACGATATCGATAGCTTACTTGGTGAATCACTCCGGTTTGGTGCCTTGTAGTAACACTAGATGTCATGATGGGTCTTGAATCAGAAAGGCTTCATTGTGAACAAGTTCGTAGGCACCATATCGCTCGTTGCAGCATCTCTCTTTGTGCTGACGGGGTGCACCTCATCTGGTGATGCCGAAGCGACCCCTTCACCCACGCCTACGCTCACTGCGTCTCAGGTTCGAGTTCCCGACCTGACTGATTTAGATGGTCGAACTGCGGCGGCAAAACTGTCGGATATGGGCTTGGAGTACGACTTCAGTGAGAGTGTCTGGACATCAAAGAACTGGAAGGTCACTGGTACCGACCCTGCAACTGACACCATCGTCGAAAAGGGTACCAATGTCATTCTCATCGTGACCAAGATAACGCCCTCTGAGAAAGCTACGGAAGAAGCCGAAGATGAGTGACCGTGGGCAGATATCGAGCTATCGAGTAGAACCCGGCGACGAGATTCCTCAGTCAGGTTACAAGTGGGGTCTAGGTGTTTTGGTTGGTGACTCCGAGCCGATGTTCGTTCGAGATGCGGACTACGCTGACCGCGATGCAGTCGTGAAAGCTATCTCATCAATCACCAGAAACGTAAAGACAACACCTGTACGATAGACATAATGAAGGAGTGGTAATGAGTGACATCAAGCGCAACGTAGAGACTTTTCTCGGTACGTCTAACGAGGCTTATGCAGTGGGAGTGTCCGCATTCTTCATGGCTTCGTTCGGCTACATCAATACAGCTTTGGCTATGGCTTAGCTCTGATCGCTCGACATCACGAGCAACTCCGGGCTGATCGCTACCACTTGCACAGAACCGTCATCGACGAGCAGCCAGATGGCTTCCTGAGCGTCTGTGTCTGTCGCTTGGGGAACAAGTGCCGTCATCTCCTGAATGGAACGCACAGAGCCGTCAGAGAGTCCTTCGACGATATCACAGGCATAGCTTTCTATGCGTTCGTCACGGCGCGCTTGTGCCGCTCTTCCAGATTCGCTTACTCTTCCCATGCTTTTCTGCCATTCGGTTGTGCGTCTATTCTCTGGCGCTGAGTGTTGCTATCGTCGGGGTAGCTCGACAGGATTTTCCGTACCGCTGATAACAACAAATTGTCCATTGAGGTAAGCAAATGTAGCGTTGATTTTGTTCCCTCTCCACTCAACTTCCGTTGTCCCGAAGTCACGCATGAAATCGAACTTTGGCGGGTTTGCCCATTCTGTGACCGTGAACTCATCGACTTCCAAGTTCCCGTTATGACCAAGTAGTTCATCAGCCTGCTGGTTAGTGAGATCGAAGTCGTATGTCTCTTGGATGACCGACTTGGTTTGCTCTCGTAGGGCATTGTTCATGACCGATGAGTAATGAGTGCTGATGGTTAGCGCAAGGGCACCGGCAATGACCGCCGTCATAGCAGCGACCGCGAAGAGTATCTTAGGCTTGGTGTAGTCGTCCTCCCCAGCCCTACTCTTCTTCACGCTGAGTAGACCAAGAACAATGAGGGTGATCGTCACTACTGCCATGAGTGCCGCAAGTGCCATGTGGGGACCGACAAGGGTCTCCCATACACCTGGCGCACGGAAATTGATCTGCATTTGACCAGGGTAACAGATGGGTCACAATTAGTTGCTCTGCTGGTGAATTGCGCGGTATGCAGCTATCTTGGCTACATGAATCTTGCTCAGTCAGTTGCGACAGTGCCCTTCCAGACAGAAGCATCAGTAACAGGTGCGTTTGTCATGGTTTCAATCTTCACCATCTTGGCGCTAGTTGTTTGGGCTGTGATTGCAAGCGTTTTGGGTGACTCTGATAAATACAGAGCACAGAAGACGAAGGCGGTACTTGAAGGTGTCGCACCCAAGAGTAACGGCAAGATGGTCAAAATCATGTCCGTTGGTGCTGCATTGATTGTTCTTGCTGGGGTACTTGTCGCTAGCAATATGATGGCTGGTGAGAGGCAACTGGCGAGTGACAATGCCACCGCTACGAAGAAGTGGTCTGCGACTATTACGCCCTGGGCAGTGGAGACATATAACGCCGAAGCTGACTTCGCAGATTTCAAATTCGTCCCCGACGAATCGCTGTTCCTCGAAGACTGCCTAGGAAAATTTGAGCCATGTTCCGAGGGTGAAGCTCTTGTTGGCGATGAAGGCAACCGCGTTGTCAAGGATGTCTTTCTCGCGAAGGTAGGCGAGACACTAGTTCTCATTGACAGCAAGGGGAACCAGCTTAACCTTGCAGCAACAGCGAAGGACTTCCCGCATGTTCCCGCCATGAGTGATGATGACTCCGTAAGAGGCAAGTACCTGCGTTGGGCACAGGACAACTACAACATCAAGGATATGGACTTCCTTGGCGAGGATGACAAGGATCTTGCTTCTTACGACGTGGCTTTCATCACCATCGATGACGAGTTGGTCTATGGTCAGGTCAAGACCGTAGTGGGACAGACTGTGTTGTTGGAGAAGAACCCCGACAAGAGTGGTCCTGATTACATCGAGTATCAGGGGTAGAGCACATGATGGGTAGAGCGCTAGCTCCTGACTTGAAATCTCTGGACTGTACGGCTTATGACGTAGCCAGCACTCTCACGTCGGACATGAAGAACAACTACTGGTCGGAGATACCTACCCGCCGACTTGTTGACGAATGCATGCGCCGCGAAGGCTACTCTGACAAGGTTCGCGAAGAGGTTCTCGCGATGACCGTCTTCGACACCTTCAGCGGTGATGAAGACGTAGAGGCTGACGTGGTGTCCGTGTTCGTCAGATCGGCTTTGTGGGGCGGCGACGAACTACTTCTTGCCGATCAAGACACGCTTTGTGAGCTTCCCGAAGTCTCCCATCTGCTGTTCTCGTCGGATTGGCATGAAGATAGACCAATCGACAAAGAAGAGTTGACTCTTATCCATTCCTCTCTTGGTCACTATCAACTGTGGCATCGTGTGTCGGCACAAGAGCTTGCCTATGCAGCGTCACTCAGGAGAGGTCTTCTTGTCGGTGCACTCACGCACAAGGAAGACCAAATCTACACCTTTGATGATGAGCCGAAGTACGAGCACATCTTCGAGTATGTCGCCATCGCACGTCGATACGTCAGCGATGATTCTGCGCTCCTGTGGGCAGTGAACTGTGATGCTTACGAGATGGATGTCGATGAGTATGAGGCGCTAGTTCAGATGTGCTCTGTCGAAGATGCAATGCTGTATCTCGACGCTGGTGTCACAAATGCTTCGACGATAATCAGGATGCTGAAAAGTGACGTAGATCCGTCAGTGGCACATTCATTCGTTTCTTCTTGAAGTAGGTGTAGCGCTCATCAGGTTTCTGTTGTATGCTTTACTCAATAGCAAGAACGGCAGCGACCAAAGGAAAATCTCATGGCGATTGACACCTTCACCATCAAGCCCGAGAAGCTCGATCAGTTCGACATGTTCCGCTTCGAGGGGTTCGAAGACACGCAGAGCGTCTTCTTCAAGCTGTACGACTCCTACGAAGAGGCGTACATCGAGGGCACGGAGAACGGTGGTACGCTGACCGAAGTCGAGGGTTCCGCCCCGATGCCGGAGGATTTCGACCCCGAGTTCGTCGAGTACCAGGCGGTCTGCGGGTCGTGGGACTGCCGCGCACCCGAGTGCAAGCCGAAGGGGATCTGATCATGGGTTACGCATTCAACAGCAGAGAAAGCCAGTTGGACAAGCGCACCCTCGGTGGCTTCTTCCCGGCTCCCATCGAGATCGCTCCGACTTCCGATTCAAGCCAGGCGGTCTATGAGGCTAACCTGGAGCTTGGTCTTCCGACCTACGAGGGGGACCACACCACGTCCTACGTTCTCGAAGTTGACACCAAGGACGCTGGCATCGTTCGCGGTCGAGGTAGCTCGTGGTATTACATCAACCGCGATGGTGAGCGTAGCGAGAAGAACTACCGTTCTCGGAAGCTCGCTTCCAACGCCCTCGCAGAGCACTTCCTCGGCTAGCCCTCAATGAAGGGAAAGATGCTGTGATCAGACTGGATCGTGGCAGAACCAGAACTGAACAGGGTCTAAACCCAGCCCAGATCTACTTTATGCCTTTGGGCTGCGGCTTTTCGGTTGCCCTTACACCACTTATTTTTACAAGCCTGTTGAACCCAGTCGCTTGGTCTGTTAGGACTGGGTAACCATACACGGTCAGATTTCGAGTGATGGAAAAATAGTGCCATCCGACTGAATAGTTGCATCTAGTCGTCTCTCCGGCATCAGGTGTGAGTGACCTCCACCAAGGATGATGTTGGGTATCTCGTCTTTACGTATGCGCGGCTGTGTGAGTGAGTCCGATGCCATGAGTGGGTTGGTGTGCTGACCTGATATAGCGAACGCTTTGTCGTTCTTGGTGTCGTAGGCGTGTTGACCCAAAACCCTGAGATGGTCTATTTTGCCTGTCGTCGCGAACTCGTGGAGCATGAGAAAGAGCCACACCGTCGTGCGTTCGTTTCTTCCTAGCCTGACTGGTGTTTCTTTGAGGAATAGCTCGGTGAGTGCGATGTCTGACCATACGAAGATGTCTAGTGCGTAGTCTGCGAGCCTCAGGGTGGTGCCCACGGTCTTCCAGATGGGCTGCATGAGCAACGGCTGCTGATTCTCCATTGAGTCCCGCACAACGCCTCTGAGAGCTTCTTGGACCATCTCGAAGGACTCAAAGACCGTCTCTGATGAATGCCAGTTCGATACCTTGCTGTGTGCTGGCGAGAGTATGGACATCAGCCTTGGTCTAGCTTCTCTATATCTCGATGCGATAGAGAGCGCTTGGTACACGATGGTGTCTGGTCTGATGACTAATTCACTCCCGTACCTGTCTTCGGAAAGCCATGCTGTCGTATGGTCTGGCAGCACGGTGAGCTTGATTTCCAAAGCCCTCGTTTGACCCATCGGACTGGATAGGACCAGATCGATACGCGGTAGTGTGTTTGGTACGGCACAGAGGTCGGCGTAGAGGTTGTACTTGTGCTCGAAGGAGTGCTGAATGCCCGCAAGCTCTGCTCCGAACAACTCCGGCAATGTGATTCGGCTATGCACGAGACTGCCGGTCTGGTCAATTGCGAGATAGGTGAAGTCCATTCCTTTGTCATGCATGTAGTGAGCAAGGGCGACAGGGAATGCGTTGTTGAACTGATTCTTTCCCCATGATGAGGGAAGCAAGAAGTCGCGATTGGAGTCGTCGAGTCCGTAGAGCCTGGGGGCTTCTTCCGGTATCTCGAAACGGGACATATTCAAGCCTACCAACTGATAGAGAGATGACAGCGTTTTTGACTTGCTTTTTGACCTAATAGCGCCTATCATCTGAGCCTCTACAACTGATTGGTACAAGCAGTGAATATCGAATGGCATGAACCCTTGGAGTGGACCGCTAGCGTCAAAGAGTGGGCTGATCAGAACCTCAGAGATCTTGAATCTCTGAATGAGAGTTGGTTCTTCCGGGACATGAACCACAAGGGCGAGCTACTGATGTTCATGCTGTACGACGCTTGGATGCTCGACAGCAATAAGTACTCCACTGATGCTTTTGAATTCAAGGGTAGGGTTACGATTGGTGAGTATGCATTCCTGGCTGCCAGAACCCTCGGGGGCGAAACCAGTCGAGTTTCTGTTCCGCAGTCATCTATGCGTAGCGACGATTTCTTCGATATCGAAGAACTGGATATCGAACCTCATTCTGCTTTGGCATGGCAAGTCCACTTCGATAGATACAGACACCTATACGAAAACAAGAGCGCACTGCTCAACACCAAGAGAGCTATCGAGTTCGGTATCAGCTATGACAAGCTCCACAGCTACCTGAAGACATTCGACAACAATAGTCGTCGTTATGTTGAGTTCGGCTTGATCGATAACGAGCTTGACAATGCCCTGCTCGACTCCCTCTCCGATGGCGCAAATGCGTAGTTCGGCTAGATCTGTAACCAAGTTCCTAGCTGCCCGGTTTCCATACCTGCGACCGAAAACACCCCCTTACTACATCTTCATAGCCAGTGTTCCGCTGTCTCTAATCTCTGTCTTTACGGCGGTGATTGGAGGCGTACTCGGGTCGCTTGCTTTCTTCGTGATTTCACTCTTGTTGGTCATGGTGTTCGCGGGGACGGCAATATCAACCTTGGTGATTGAGCGGGGTAGCTCTGGTTCCATATGGTATCGCGTTACCAACTTCCAGAAGGTTTCTGGTGCTCCGCGTTCGTATGTGGATGAATGGTACAAAGCGGTCAACTATGACATGGGAATGCTTGGAGAGATTATCGATGATCTGTTTGAGCCTCACCGTATGACTCCTGCCCTCAGCGGATATGCTCGGAAAACCCGTAAAAAGGTCATAGGTGTATCAGAAGGCAACAGGGCTGCGGCTATGTTGCTGCTCATGATTGGCTGCGAGCCGGATGCCATTTTGAGTTGGGACGATATGGATATGGGTGCTGTCCTGCGTTGCCTGAAAGCTGGTGTGCCTGTAGATAGCCTCAGGAGCTTCGTTCAGAACGACATCGATCCTCAGATGGCTCACAGCATGCTCTCTACTTGGGACTGAAAGTCACGAGGACCGTTATCAGATTGTTATATAAAAAGTAATAAAACACCTAAAAATAGTGCTTTTGGCACCTAAAAACCGACTCTCAAACCGATATTAACGGTGAAGGAGAAAGTCTCCTTTGAAGGAGTTTCAAAATGAACAACGACCAAAACAACAAGACAGATTTCGGTTTCAAGCTCAACATTCGCGGACGCGAGATTTTCAGCTTCAGCGGCAACTTTCAGATTAACGCCGGAATGGTCGCTCTGATAGTAGTTGTCGGAACCAAAGTTCTGGAACTGATGAGCTAAGCGAAATGGGGCGGTGAGTGAAAGTCACCGCCCCATCCCGTATTCACGGTATGATGACCCGATGTTCCTATCACGAGAATTTCCAACGGCGGAGGCTCTTAGGCGGCAGTCATTCGGTGAAAACAAGCCGACCGCATTTCTGCCCCACACGATTGAACGGTCTGACTCTTTCTTCCGACCGGCTGTCTATTTCGTCAAGAGCTTCTGGACCACGACCGAGGGCGACAGCTTAGCTCTGGCTTTCGGTAGTGTGGTGTTCAGCTTTGACCGGTTTGACGGCAAGCACCGAGACTTCTATTTGAACCTGTCGTTTGACGACCTGATGGTTCTGGGAAAAAGAAAGAGGGCGGCATCCGGGCTGAGCTTTGATGTAGAGAGGCGACCATTCGCCATTGCTCACGGCTCCGATAAAATGTGGACATACCCGTCTGCCACCCCGACCGATCCTGAGCCTTGGCGGGAGTTTCTTCATACGCGGCTCGCTGCACTACCTGATGCTCCGGATGATGGCATCTGGCGGGTCATGGACCGCTACTCCATCCACTAAACACAGAACGCCCCTCCGAGAAGAAGGGGCGTTCTGTGTTGCTGTCTACAGGTGGTAAACGGTGATTGCTACAAAGAACTTATCGATCTTGGCGTTCGGCTTGGCAGTGACGACATTTGCCTTGACCTCGATTTCGACGCTCTCCGGGACCGGTCGGCTGATGCTCACGAGGTTCAGACCGCCACCCTCACCCTCACGCTCGATGTGAGCACGAACATAAAGTGCGCCGTACTTCGTCTCCTTCTCCATCAGCTTGAGGGCTGCTGCACGAGCATCCGCCTGGCTGTCGAAGCCTTGTGCGACGATGTGACCGTAATCACCCGCGACCTCGTACTTAGTGACAGCCTTACCTTCGGTGGCGGTGGCGACCGGCTTACGCTTCGCGGGGAGCTTGAAGCTTTGTACGCTCTCTACCTTGCCGACCCCGATGATAGCTTCGACCTTGTTGATGACGAGATCTTCAGTGTAGTTGTCCTGGTGCAGCTTGGTCAGTTCCTGACCGGTGAAGGTGACCTTGATCTTCTCGACGGTTGTGATGGTGTCTTCTTCGCGGAAAACCGGGATGATGACAGCAGCACTGTTCAGGTCATCGATGGCGGGGTTAATGTGACGACGAGCGGCGGTCGGAGTCATTCTCTCCGTCCGCACGATTTGGGTCACATCGAGCGCAGTGGAGTTGTAGGACTCCTGAGTGTACTCAGAGTACGCCTCGTCCACGAGTTCGCCGTCAGAAGCGTACTGGTTCTTCGGCGTGATGGTGAGTGCCGTGATGGGGGTGCTGCGCATGATGATTTCCGTTTCTCGTGGTGTCATTCCGTCTGTATATCTACACCCTATCAGTAGTCTGAAGTCAGTGTCAACTCGCTATCTGGAAATGAAAGAAGCCCCCGAGTTACCCCGGAGGCTTCTTTCATAGTGCTGACCTAAGCGAAGTATCCGAGCGACCGGATTTTCTCGATGTGCACCTGGACAGACGGGGCGTTCCTGGCGTACTCCGAAGCAGCACCCGTCTCGGAGAGCCACTCGTTAATGATGATCTTCTCCTGCTCCGTCGCCTCGACCTTGCCGCTGCCCGCGATAACCTCTTCGAACGAACGGGTTCCCGAACCCTTAGCAACGGAGTCGTACCACTCCCGCTTGATGACCTCCATCTCCCTAATCATGTTGTAGCGCTCAGCGATGACTTCGAGAGGCTCGTTGGAGTAGCTGCTGTGGTCACGGAAGGCGTAGAGGGCGTTGCCATCGTACTGATCGGCGCTGTGGAAGGCAGCCCATGCAGCGGTTCCCTCGAAGCGGTCGGGGAGGGTGAAGTAGTCCTCGTATTCACTCTCGATGGTCACGCTGATGACCCATCGACCGTACTCCAGGCTGACGTGCGCATCGGGGTGGATCTGGCGCGCACGCTCCAGCATCTCGTTGTAGCTGGCGAACTTACGCTCGGTAGTGGTGGTTTCGTTCATGGTTACACCTCGTTATGAGAAGCGGGCAGATGATGAGTTATGGGAGGTAGCTGCGAGAGATATCGAGAGTAAGAGCTTCAATCCGCTCTCGTTCGTTTCCCATCTTATCACTAGCGTAAACGACTCCCGGCACCTTGTCAAATGGAGAGCGGTAATCAGCATCAAACCACTCGATATAGATACGACGCTCTTCTTCGGTGATGCTGTCTACGTTCCTGACGCTCATGATCTTCTCGATGGAACGTAGACCCTTGCTGTGAAGAAGCTCGTTGTAGAAGTCTAGCTGGTGCTGACTGTAAGCCTCCTGGTAGTTGTACCACTCAGCAGCGATTTCGAAGGGAACGAAAGGCTGGTTGCTCTTTGCCCACGCCGCTAGCTGGTTGGGATACTCGTCAGACGGCGAATGAGCGACATCCCATGCAGGAGTACCCTCGAACCGCTTCGGAAGGTTCTCATTGTCATCGCTGACGTTGAGGTCGATCTCCACCTTCCACTCGCCCTCTTCCCCGAGAGATAGCTTGGCATCGGGGTGGATGCTCTTGGCACGGCGAAGCATCTCCTGGTAATCCACCTTGACGACGGGGGAGCTGAAGGGGTCGGTATCAACACTCATTTTGTTGTCCTATCTGGGAATTGGTCGGTGATGTTGCGTCCTTTTCGGTATCAGGAAATCTAATACCGTTGTGCCTGTATGATTCAACTAAGCAGACAGAGATACTTGACCCTATCACTTTAAGCCTATTTTCGCTACCGGCAATCTCCCGCACCTAAGCCTTACACGCTGAGGTGAGGTACTAGGTTGCGTACCCTACTTAAGGCTGTTCCTATGAAGTTGCGCCAACTTTGGAGAGACGATCACGCTGAATCAAGTGTCATGCATACGATCAGCCTCATCGTCAGTGCTCTTAGCGCAGCAACGCTTACCGGGTTCGTTGGGACAATGTACAACTCCGGCGTAGCTCTGGGTAGCGAGAACCAAGCGCAGATGGAATCGATCACAGCGGCAGCATTCTTCGAGCGTGAAGGAAGTGACACTCGCCAGGTGTCTGACCAAGACCCCACCAAAGCAACCATCATGGTTCAAGATGGAACATGCATCACTTACTCGCTCGAACCGTCCGAGACTAAGAACGATGAGGTAAGTTTCGTCCGCACTGAAAACACCTGCGTAGATGATGGGTTCATCCCATTCCGCAAGGTGCTAATCAACTCGATGGATACCACGAGCTACTTTCAGTACATCAACGTAGCTGGTCGAGAGATTGTGGGCGGAGAGGTGCAAGGTGAGTGCGACCCGTTCTTTACTCCTACTGAGTGTGAGTCAACCGTTCCTCACGTCATTCGCGTTCATGCCGATACCAAGAACCCTATCACTGGCAAACAAGACCTAGAATTCACCGTAGTGACTAGCATCCCGCTTCATCAAATGATGGTTGATGGCGACGACAATGTTGCTGTTACATCGACCATTCCGAATGATGGGACGGCAACCACCGCTCCTTAGTTGAAGATGTCGAAGATGTCGTCGAAGAAGGAACTGCCGCCCCACCACCACCACCAGCCTCCGCCTCCGTCTCCACCATATCCCCCTCCACCACCGCGCCGTGACCTCTTTGGTCTACTCACGGTAACGATGATGCCAATGACGAAGCCAAGGACGATGACCACACCGATAGCGATGAGGGTTGGGACAACCCATCCGGGTGCCCCGGCTGCTGCTTCGCTAACAGATGATGCTCGGATCACTAGTTCATTCATGGCGGGATGCTAGCAACAAATTGCCGACTAAGCAATTAAGTTCTTGCTTGCGCTTAGAGCAAGCGTGCTGTAGTGTTCATCTATAAGTATTCATCGACCAGAAAGAGAAACCATGCCTCAGCCCAGCAACGAGTCGCTCATCAGCCTTGTCAAGGAGACCGTCGAGACCGCAGGTCGTCTCATCAACTTCTCCGACAGCCACGCTTCGCTCGTCGGACTCAACGGCTTCCTCACCGGTCTGACGCATGTCGTCATGGGTAACCCCGGTGTGACCGAGGTCGAGATCGTGACCGATGCTAAGAACCCCATGTGGGTCGATGACGACGACAGCGAGAACCACGGCGCGTCGGTGGCGCTTTACCGCTCCATCACTCGTCAGGGCGTGTACCTCATCAAGCTGCTCAAGCAGGGCGAGTAGACCGCTGACAAAACACCCCGTCTGAACTAACAGACGGGGTGTTTTGTCGTTAACGACTAATGAGTGTAGACGTGCCTCATGCGTTCATTGATATCAGAAACCTGTCGCGGCAATGTGAACAGGTCGATGATGGTGCCAATCCCGAACAAGCCCCACGTGAGTAGCCAGATGACACCCTTGACCGGCTTGCCTAGATAGAAGTGCTGGATGCCTGCAACGAGAACGAAGGTGAGCGCCCAGAGAAGGTAGGCGAGTCCAAGATCCTTCTGTGGTTGAGTCGGGCTGATGTAAACGGGTTGTGGTGTGCTCATGGTGCTCCAATGATGTCGCGGAATGGTATTTTAGACCCGAATGAGTACCCGTATCGGAAAACCAAACCAGACTTGATGACATTGGTACTACGGTGCTACCCTGTCTGTACTATGGATTCGTCGCCACATACGCTTTCGGAGCTTGTTGCTCGGCGTATTGTCACGCCAAGAAAGCCGAGCGTGGTTCAGGGCTACTACCCCAAGCATAGTGAGTTCGTGGCAACGCTCAGGGATGAGTGCGATGTACATGGGTTCGATTTCAAAGAGGCGCTTGCTGAGTACAAAGACAGCAGCCTGCGGGAACTCTTTGCTGACTCCGACTACAAGAGGTTCCCTACCGGACTCAATAGGAACGTCACTGCTGAGGTCAATCAGATGCAGCGTATAGACACCAGCTACATGACCCGTGTGCCGCTAGCCTATGGGTTCCTTGTCAATCCCGCCCGAGCTTCTGCATACATGGTGCAGTGGACTGAGAACAAGGCTGATAACGTCGTCTCAACCGATCTACAGCCACCCCATGTATGGCTGCGGCACGCGAATCGAATGCCAGGTGATGTCATCCCACGTAACCTTCGATTGGCATTCAAGACCGAGTTCTGGCGGACGGATATCACCAAGGTCGAGCCACACAAAGTTGAGTCAAAAATCGCACGTTCATTCGGTGCTGAGGGTGCATTGGTCGATGCGTTTAGCCTTCCGATGACTCCCAACCGAGACCAATTTTCGGGGCTGTGTAACGTGCTACCACTGTCGGCATACGCGGCGCACCTTCGACCTTCTGTACAGGATGCGGTGAGTGCCCAGTGGCTGTTCAATGAGTTCTCATCCCGTGTCGATAAGCTATCTGTACCAGGCAGAGAAAAGACAAACAGTAAGGCTGTGTACGAGTTCACCGCCAAGATCGATATCGCCACCTCACACACCGCATATGCCATAGCAAGGCGTGAATGGGGAAGTGACTACCCGCTCTCGTGGTCCATTCTGGGAGAGTATTTGAACCTTGCTGTAGATGAAGTTCGCCGCGCCGCGTTGACCGATGCCGTGCCTTCTCAGATATTCAGATTGATGACAGAAGGGCTGAGCTACCAAGAGGCAGTTATGGTGTCAGGCAGCGGAATGGACGACAGCCTCTTCAACTCTCTCCGCGCTGCGTAATTCGTTCTTGCAATGAGCGGTCATGTAGGTTATGATTGATTTATCTTATTCACCCACACTCGAAGGAACGTAACTATGGCTACCCAGGAAGCTACCGTCGCCGCCAAAAAGGAAGAGGCTGCGATTGCGTTCATCATCGAGAACTACGGTCGAGCCAACCACCCCTCGCACTCGCGCCGCTCCATCGAGTTCCGCTCCGTCTCCACCTACGCTGCTCGTTACGGTCACACCGTGGACGACTTCATCTTCGACGAGGCGATTGCTCGTCGCTTCGGAGACGGTATGGAGTTCGAGGGCTGGGCACCCGAGTCCGACTAAAACGCACCCTTCATCAGATCCTCTATCAGAAAGAGTAAACCGTGTACTTCGTAGTCAATGAGCGTCACCGTCCCGGCACCTACAACGCACCCCGGCACTCGGAAGAGGAAGAGACTCGCCGCCGTGCCGTGAACATCGATGTTCACGAGCGCTACTACGCCGCCCTGGTCCGATACGCCGAGGACGAGCCGCGCATCAGCATCAAGCCCAAGGAAGACCAATTCTTCCCAACTACGTTGACCATCTACGTCGATGGCGGTCACGAGTGGGCGTACGTCACGTGGGCTGGTTTTGGTCAGGAAGACCGCCGCCCCATCGAAGAGTGGCGCGGTCACGTCGTGCTTCGTGCTTCGACCGAAGAGGCGCAGTACGAGCTTCTCGACATGCGAAACCTCGACTACAACGTCTTCAAGTACGGTGATGCTCAGGCGCGAATCGTCATCAATGCGGTCAAGGCTCACATCGAGAGCGGCTTCGCGGAGCCTGTCAAGGTGTCCAGCAACATCGGGTTCCAGATCTAAGAACCTCACATCAAGGGCGTGACTACTTACGGGTGGTCACGCCCTTTGTGGTTGCATAGCGGTAGTCATTTGTGATGAGTGCGAGTGTTACAGGAGTGTTTCGTGATGCCAAAGTGAGCTATGGGGTACAAACCTGAGTTAGAATCTGCCGCACTACCAAGGGGAGTACATCATGCAGCAGAGAACGCCAGAAGAAACCAAGGTCATGCTCGAAGCAATCGCACGCGAGACCAGGAGGCTTGTAGACACCTGGGGCGGAGTTGACTACGACTGGGCAATCGGCGTAGTGGCTCGTGCGAACAACCACCGATACAACCGCACCGAGGTTCGTTTTGGAATCAGCGAAGCTGTCAAGAATGGTTACCTCGATATCAAGACGCTGCCTGGCGACCTCAGCAAGAGCATTCACCCCGGAGCCTAAGGAACTGGTAGGCGTTGACACCATGACAAATATACGGTAAGTTGTTTATACCACTACAGGATACGTCAAGGAGAACACAATGGCTGAGAAGACCAGCGCTGAGATCGGTAACGAGATCCTCGCAATCGTTCGCAGTGCGCACTCGATGAAGTCGGAACTCTACAGCCGCGTTCTCATCGCGCAGAAGTTCATCAAGGACTTCTACCGCGAGAACCACCACTTCACCGAGCACCGTTACGCCGCTTTCGAGAACTCGACGGGGCTATCCATCGAGAACATCGATGCTGAGGGAATTTTCCTCGACGTGGACTACGACGACGGTGCCTACATCACATTCGACGACCTCGACAACATCAAGACATACCTTAAGCAGGACTACGAGGTGTTCAAGGCTAACTTCGCCGCCAGGGAGGAAGAGCGAATCGCTCTCCAGGGTCGTAAGCTCCGCGAAGAGCTTGACGCTCTCGAATCCACACGACAGGTGATCTAACCATGATGAACGACAAGGAACTGGCTCGAATCGTTGATGTGGCTTCCGGTGTGACTTACCAGGAGCTTCCCGAGGGTTACTTCATCAAGCTCACCGAAGAGGTCACGAGTGACGAGCATGAGATCGTGCGAGCCATCGTCATCGAGGATGTTGAGTCCGGAAAGTTCTACCGGACTCTGTTCCGGTTCAACTACTACTCGCAGTACGGCGAGCCGATTGGCGGTGTCTCTGACCTCCAAGAGGTCTTTCCTCGCGAAGTGATGACCGTCGTCTACGAGCGCGCTCAGTAGTGCCCGCCCAGCCTCTTTCGATGGAGGGTGAACTCCGATACCGCCATGCGGAAGAGTTCACCCTCCGCCGTGCGTTTTCCGGTAGTGATGATTCCTACATCGTTTGGCTCGCGTGGCACGACATCACGAAGTCCGACTTGACGTTTGATATCAATGCCTTGGGTGTAGACCGCGACTCTGCTATCTCGTCACTTGATATCGATGAGCTTGATGAGATGTGGGAGAAGGTGGTTCATACAGACCCAGTTAGTCGTTTAGTGTGGATATTGACAGCGAAGATTACTCACCTTAAACTTGACGACCTACTCTTGATGATTGAACGTGGAGTGGATGTTGATGACTACCGCAAGTGGTATTTCTCTGGTATCTCACCCGAGCGGATAGCCGTCATGGTGAGGGACATGGATGGCAGTTTGATTGAGTCGTTCCTGTTCGGTTCGCAAGGCTAGTCCTCACCAATCAGGACACGCCGACCGTATGGTTGCGGATAGTGGCGGGCTGTGATAGATTCTGTCATAGATACTCAAACGGAGGTTCACATGTACATCGGTCTTGACCTAGATGGTGTTACCGCTCGATACGTCGAGGGGCTTCGTGATGCCGTTGCCAAGGCACTGGGGATTACCCCCGAGGACGTTGGTGGCGAGCCTGAAGACTACGGCTTCAGTAACTGGCGTGAGATGAAGGATCGCTTCAAGGAGCTTCACACGGGCGGTGTCGCAGAGGGTCTGTACCGTAAGCTCGCTATCTTCGAGGGCGCATCGGAAATCCTGTGGAAGCTCTCGGACGAGGGCGATGAGATTGGCGTGGTGACTTCGCGTTTCGTCAAGCACCGCCAGAACGGCATCGTCGTACGCGACACGGCGTACTGGCTTGACGAGAACAACGTCCCCTACCGAGACCTCTGCTTCTTGCGAGACAAGACGCGCTTCCTGGCTGATGTCTACCTCGACGACGCGCCTCACAACATCGAGGCTTTCCAGGCTGCTGGGCGCTACGTCATCATCTTCGACGCTCCCTACAACCGACACCTCGAAGGTGACCGCGCCTACAATTGGAACGATGTCTACACGCTCATCCAGAAGCGCAAGGCTGAGGTCGCTGCCGCCGCGTAAAGACATGCGATGCGCAAGAACACCCGCTTTCATCGTAGAGAGCGGGTGTTCTTGCGTGATGTGGACAGTGCCGCTGTTTAGTGATAGGGTATAACCAACTAGTCAAGAGAAGGGCGTTGTCATGAACACAACCGCTGAATCCGCCGAGTCCAACTACGGCACCCTCGACGCGCTTGGAAACGAGCGAACCAACCTCACGCTTTCGGATGCCCGTGCCCAGGTCGAGCACGACTACAACCACGGGACGCTCTCTTCCGTCGTACGATATCTCGATGACGGGAGTATCGAGGACTCCTTCGAAGATGAAGACTTCAGCCAGTACGGTCGTCTCGTCACCTCCATCCAAGTCATCCTCTACAAGCACAGCAAGTCCTACAACTCTTCGAGCGATGAGGCATGGGACCGTAACCCCATCTGCTCGGAAGATGGTCGCGCCTACCCCTGTGAGGTCAGGGTGGACCTCGAAGCTGCTCTGAAGAGCTAGCCACCTAGACAGGAAAATGGATCGGAGTGACCCTCCGATCCATTTTCTTTGTCTAAACGATTGACTTTGGTATCTGATGATGCTAGATTCTTCTCATGACCACTTTCATTGCACTCGCATTCACGTAGGTTTCTGCCTACTTTGATTCCTCCTAAGAGGGTCGTGCTTACTCATCCAGCAAGACACAACCATTCAAACTCTTAGAAAAGGAAATCAACCATGTCCAACGCAACAATCGCAACCGTCTCTCCTGTCAACACTCACTCGCCTTCGTCGAAGCTTGTTGACTACCTCATTCGCTCCAATGCGGATGACTCCCTCTCTCCCGAAGAGAACTACCGTCGAATCATCGAAGCAGCTTTCGAGCACGCGACCACTAAGCGCCGCAAGCATATCCCTGCCGATGAGATCGCGTCGAACTACGCCAAGCACTCGGTTCCTCTCATGAACCGCTTGATGTACTTCCGCGAGCACGCTCGCAACACCGCCCGCAAGATCACCAAGGGTCTTCCCGATGAAGTCAAGTGGGTGAACGGCTACGCACCCATCGTCATCAGTGGTATCTACAGTGGTGGTAAGGACATCACTAGCGAGGTTGCCGCTGGCACTGTAAAGGTGTCGAAGAGCGATGTCGTGAAGTTCAGTGTCGGTGCTCACCTCGGTCAGGTTCCCGTCAAGTTCTTGACGTACGATCCGATGGCTGCTTCGCAGTACGTCCGTCGTCTCGCTAAGGCTTACGCCGTTGAGGTTGAGCGTGAGAATGTGCGTACACTCTCCAAGAAGAAGTCTGAGCTTGCTGCCAAGAAGGTCTCTTTGGAGAAGCAGGCTGCGGCTGCACAGGCTGAGCTTGATGAGTTGATTCGCAAGAACGCGCCCAAGGTCAAAAAGCCTGACTCGCGCCTCGTAAGCGCCTAAGCACGAAAGAACCCCCTGTACCCAATCGAGTACAGGGGGTTCTTCGCGTAACTGGTGTTACTGGATGAGACCAGCACCACGGGCTGCGGTGAGCCACTGCGGGTATTCCTCGAAGAGGACATCGAAGAGAGCCTCGTCGCTGATACGGTCTACGTCGCCAACAGGCTGGTAGTCAGCGTTGTCGATGAGACGCTTGGGCAGGTCGTCCAGCTTCTGGAGGAAGGGGATGGGCGAATTACCGATGGAGATGAACTTCCAGAAGATAGGCTGCTCGGCAGCCTCGGTGATGGCACGTACAGCAGCGGACTCGCTGTCGGGGGCACCGTCAGTCAGGAAGATGACGAAGATAGGCTCCTTGACAGGCAGAGCGGTCGAACTGGGTGCGCTCTTCTTGCCAAACAGACCCTTCTTGATTCCGCCACCAGTGAGACCGTAGTGCTCGCGGACGGAGTTGATGGCATCTGCGTAGTCGGTGGTTCCCATGCGACGACCGGCGCGGAGAGCGTCTACCGAGTTCTGGTAGTCGTTGATGGTGATCTCGCCAGCGTGGATGGCGCTGCTGTCGAAGAAGAACAGATCGATGTTGCCATCGTCGTCGAACTGGGTACCGAGAGCAAGAGCCTTCTCAGCGAGACGCTGCATCGAGCCGTTGCTGTACTCGTTGCGCATGGAGCCGGAGTGGTCGAGGAGTAGGGCAACCTTGGCGGAGTGTCCATCGAGACCGAATCGGCTTAGAGAGTTGACAGCCTTCTTGGTGAGGCTGAGAAGCTGAGGTGCCTCGCGCTCAATCTTTTCGAGACTAATTCCCATTGTGTGCCTTTCTGTTGGTTGAGTAGGCATCATAGCAACATGCTGACTGAATGCAACCCCTCCCAGACTATTTTAGGGATTGCTTATCATAGCTATTTATGGTAGCCTCAAAGTAACTATACGAAATGGACAACAGCATATGAGTAACGTCATCCTGAATGATGTAGAAGCAGTGGATATCGAGAGCCTTCTGCAAGAGCAGCGACCCCTCGGCGTGAAGCACATCGCCACCTACGTCAAGCCCACTGGCGATGATGAGGCTGTGGTGGTCACCATTCAGCGTGAAGGGTTCGCTCTGTTCGGCTGGGCTGTCAGCACCTATAAGCTCGCGTCAACTGGTCGCCGTCGTGTCACTCACAAGGTCTCGCGTGTTGGTTTCGAGGTGTTCAATTCGTATGCGGATGCCGCTATCGAGGCAAACCTCATTGTTGGTAACGTGTAACGACTGCATGCCTGTTTCGTCATGGTCGGCTATCGCTGCTATGATTGCGTCATGACTTCGCACCTTACCCCTACGCCCATCGTAGACAAGAACGGCAAGCAGACCACCGTCTTGCGCAGCAATGCCCCTACGACTACTGGGCGCTCGCTTCCCAAGCCCACGACCCCTGGTGCCAACAAGGCACTCTCCGTGGTCCGTAAGAGCCTGAACAAGGCTGGTCTTCCTCGTAACGAAGAGAACGTCTATGAGGTTGCCCGTCACCTCAGTGCCACCACAGGTTCCGGAAGCCGCTACCAGAGCACCGCTAAGCTCATCGCTCGCCTCTACTCGCTCTCTGGTCCTGAGGCTAAGCAGGCTACGGATAGCGTCTTCAATGCCGTTGGTCTCAATGCTGAGATCAAGGAGACGACCAACCGCGAAGTGCTGATGAGCGCGGCAACCAAGAAGCTCAATGAGAACTTCAAGGTGCGCTATTCCAAGAACCCCGCCGCTGGCATCCTTGATGCTATCGAGGCTGTTCGTGAAGACATCCAGTCCGAGAACCCGACGACGATAGAGATTGACCTCGACGCGCTTGCTGATGAGACCGATAGCGACAGTAGTGAAGCAAATGATGCTGCCGACGCTGCTGCTTTCGTCGATGACATTCGTGACGGTCAGGGCGGCATGATCGACAAGATGAACGCCATGCTCGCAACAGACGATAAGGCGACTCTCGCGGTCATCAACGAGGTCATCGGAAAGCGTACGCCGAAGGAAGAGGTTGAGTTCAGCTACCTTCTCATGCGCACGCTGGGTTCCGACCTTAGCGAGGATGGCAAGCGTGAAGCTGTCGCCTTGGTTGCTGATGACTACATCAAGTTCGATGAGCAGCAGGTATTCATCGATGATCTTTTCGAGCGTCTCGTTTAGCGTTTCGTAGTCGGCGGTAGGTGGCATACTCTTTGTAAGGAGAAGTATGCCCAACCTCACGAGAACACCCATTGTCGATTCCAATGGCAAGCCCACACACGTCTGGAAAAGCACTGACGAGCCAACTGGTTCATCTCGTGCTGCCGCTGCCCCTGTAGCCCCTCCTGCGCCTGTACAGGCGGATTACTACGGCTTCAAGTCGTGGGCTGATAGTAGCCGAGCAGAACGCTTGGTAGTGATGGAAGAGATGGCTACCAATGCCATGTTCGAGCATGGATTATTCGATGACGATTACCGAGACTGGAGGTTCGAATTCAAGCGTGGTCGTCGTGTTCTGGGTGATTGCCGTTTCGGTACTGATACCGGCACCATTAGGATCTCCAAGGACTTGGCTGAGCTTGACGATAATGAGGGTATCGAGCAGGTCATCTTGCATGAAGTAGCTCATGCATTAGCTGGACGAGACGCTAATCATGGTCCAAAGTGGAAGGCAATCGCCAAGAGTATTGGCTATGAGCACGGTAGAACCCTCTCTCTTCCCGTTCCTCAATCCGCTTCGAGCGCCTCGCGGAATAAAGTGGCTATATGGAATGGAAAGGAAGTGCCAGTCTATGTTGGCGACACGGTTCGTGCTTGGGATGGTGTCAACGTCAAGATTGTCAAGGTGAATCAGAAGAACTTCCGAGGTATCGCTGAGGATGGCTCTTCTCACTATGACATTAGCTTCCGAAGAGCAGAGCAATACAAGAACGACTACGCTGCTGTCCAGTCGCAAAAGTAAAGCAAGAAGCCCCTACCGCATCTGGTAGGGGCTTCTCTATGTTGTCACCAGTCGTGCTTCTCAACACCTAGTGCCGAGAGTTCGTTCTCCAAGTAGTTCTTGTCCCACTTCGTGTCACCACAAGGCGAACTGATTGTCACATCGTAGCTCCGAAGGCTCTCGAATCCCCACTCATTGTAGACACGGCAGGTGGCATCCGTCTCGATGATCTGTGTGACATCATCCTGATTGACCGCAGTATCCTGCCTGGCGCTCACAACGAAGTCGAAGTGCTCGTTGTACTGGGTGTAGTGAGAGTACTCGTGCAGGAGGACGAGTAGACGGCTCTCCTGGGAAGTCTGATCTCCCCACGAGAAAAACACCGTCTTGCCGTAGACGTTGCTGTAGCAGCCTGACACGTCGTTCTCGATGGGAGCTTCGAGGTTGACTCCGCAGTTGAGCGACTTGTCTCGGGTGACGACAACTTTGATTTCAGGGTCAACGCCTGGGATCTGGCGAAGGTAATCCTGCACGTTCATGCCATCAGCAAATACAGGAGCAGCATCCGAAGCTGGCGTGGGTGCCACGTTCTCACCCGACCTCCAGCGGTCTTCGTAACCGCCGTCATCGACGATGATAGATGCTGCGGCGGGAATGGAGCCATCCTCTCCTGTTCGTCCGAAGTTCGTTGCGCTGACGGATATCGCCGGTCGCACAATCTTGGCGAGGTCGTCACCTACAAAGGGAATCTCGGCGGGCACAACAAGTACCACCGAAGCGATACCCGGAACGAGAAGAAACCCGACCCAGAATCCGATTCCATTGATGAGCTTACGCATCTTGCTGTTGTTCTTGCGCTTCATGGCTGGAACCTTGTCTGAGTCGGGTTTCTTACGGTCGTTGTTACTGCTGAGTCGAGACTACACCCAAAGCCGCAATCTGTGTCTCAAGGTAGTTCATGTCCCACGGCGTGTCGCCACAGGGGGTGTTGATTCGCTTCTCCTGCTCGCGGAGGTAGTCGAAGCCCCACGAGTAGACACGGCAGGTGGAGTCGGTGCTGAGGATCTGGCGGAAAGCCTCATCGCTGATGGTTGCAGGCTTGCCATCAGCAGTCGGCTTGGCTGCCTTCTCCGCGCTGACGATGGTGCTGTAGTAGTAGAAGTTCTGGTAGAAGCGGGCGTACTGCTTGAGAAGCATGAGCTTCTTCACGTCCTCCTTCGCCTGCTTGCCCCAGTACATGAAGATGGTCTTGCCGTAGTCACGCGAGTAGCAAGCGTCAACGGCGAACACATCCGGCTTCTCCTCCGGCACCCAACTCGAACCGCAGTTGTACATGGGGTTGTCGGTCACGACGACCTGCACCTCGGGGTCCACGTTGTCGAGGCTGTGGAGCCACTCGTTCGCGGTCATGTCATCGACGAACGGCTTGACCTCTGCGTCCTCGGAGGGCGGCGGCGTGCTGACGTTGGGGTTCTCCTTCCAGAGTTGCTCCCCCGTCTTCTCCACGACCTCGGTGAAGACGGTCTTCGTACCGCTGTCGGAGTCACCGCTCAGCCCAGTGAGCGCAGCGATGTCGCTGGTGATGCCCTGACCGGGACCAACGAGGAACCCGGCGACGAGGATAGGTGCGAGTGCCATTCCAACAAGGAAAGCCTTGGTCTTGGTGAAGCCCTTACGGGTCTTCGTGCTCTTGTGCTTGTTCATGATCGGTGACCTTCCTTGTGACCGTAGGTGAGTGAACACGGACCCTTCATGCGAGATGACTTGTACATGCAGAGACGCTTGTTGTTCTTGGCTTCTACTGTGGAGCGGTGGACTGGGATGATGTGGGCTGTGTGCTCCGTGCCGAGGATTTCCTCTTGGTGCCGACTGATTGCTTCGAGCACGATGGTGTTGAGGTCATCGCCGTAACGGTGGGTGAAGCGAGGTGCTGCGTCCCACTCACCGGGAGTGGGTTCTTGGTGCTGATTGACCACTGCGTACTCGTTGATTGAATCTTCGTTGAGTCCGCTTCTTGTCAGACGACCGATGTGGAACGTCTCGGTGACGTTCTCGTTGACGCTGATTCGAACTTGAATGGGCATACTTAGATACTAGCGCACAATCGAAAAGAGTGCAACTTCATGTTCGGGAATTTTGGTGACTATCGGTAGATAGCATTTTCCTTGATGGTGATGAGGTCGCCCTGTGAGCCAATACGCTCGATGAGATAGACGTAGCTCTGCTTCTTATCGTTCCATCGCACGGAGTCAACGGTGCACTCCGACAGGTATGGTTCGAGGTCGTCACCTTCATTGAGATTGACGGTCTGACCAATGACGTACAACGGAGTGGGCTTCTGTGGTTCCATCTCATCATCAGAGATGTCCTCGATCTTGCGTCCGTGAGATAGTGTGGAAACACGTTCTGGGGGTGATGTGAGAAGCCGTCTCGACGACTTCTTCGCTACCTCAGGCTCAGGTTCTTTCTGGATGTCCTGAGGTCCAGCCACCAATGAAAGGATCTCCGCATTGAGATCCCGAATGACTTTGGCGGCATAGGCGAACTTAGTATCGTCTAGCTCCGCAGCTATAGATGAGGCAATGTCGATGAGACGTTGCTGCTCTTCAGTGGGCTGCTTGCTCCCTTCGGGAGTGGAAGTCATGTCGTGCCTTTCGTGTGACTGGCAGAAGACTACATCCTCAATGCAGATTTGGCTAGTGGCGTGCTTCTGCAACAATCATGCATATGCATAGTGTAACCATAAAGGGGGCTTTCATATTGGGTAAGAAAGGTGTCATGTCCTCTAAAATAGGGACATGCTATCGAATTGTGCCTTTCAGTCTGACCAGGCTGAAAACTCGATCATGCAGACAATCACCATTGCAGTGTCAGCAATCCTGATAGCTGCTGGTTTGGTGACAGCCCCTGGTCTCATCAATAACGCGCGCGACAATAACGCCACGACTGACCTCGCAAACATCGCTTATGCCGAAGAGATGTTCATGGGCACAACCGGTCAGTACTCATCTTCCGTCACTCAGGCTCAGGCTGATTCTTCGGGATTCTGGTTAGGAAAACAGGACGGACTGAAGTACAACCTATCGAGCAAGGTATCCAACCAAAAGGCTCTGGTGTGTAGTGACCCAAACTGGCACTACCTTGCTAAGGCAACGTCTTCGTCTGGTAAGACATTCTTCCGTGTTTCGGGTAGATCAGTAACATCGACCGATATCAGCAAGATCGATGTTCCTTCTTGTATTGCGAACCTACCTGGGTACGCTGACTTCATCAGTGAATCCTCCACCCCTGTAACAGAACCGGGGTCAAACCCTTCGACCACACCGGTCGTTGTTGCGCCTACCACCCCTCCCGTAGCAGCGACTCCACTTGCGTTCAAGACAGCACCTGTATTGAAAGCATCATCCATTGGTGTTCCTGTGAATTACAAGCTAGAGACCAACTTCCCAGCAGCCGATGTGGACTACTCAGTGGCAGATGATTCGGTCCTTCCTCAAGGTCTTGTGCTTTCCGATAATAGTATTGAAGGTCGTATCTCTCAGGCTGGTCAGTATGAGTTCACTATCGATGCCACTAGCGGCACTCAAACCGTAAGCCAAGACTTCGATATCACCATCAACGCTATTGATCTGTCTAACAACGCACAGCCTATCTATGCGGCGAAATCGTCATACAGCACTATCAATAACGTCTACAGGTCTTCTTCGACGGGTGGTATTACTGGCGTAGTGGTCGCTCCTGACGGTTCTGTTTATCATGCCCAGAGAAACACCGTATACAAGTTCTCATCTCCATCAGATACGAAGGGTTCTATCCTTGCTGGTTCTCCTGGCGTATCCGGTTCGAATGATGGTCCTGGCAGCACCGCCACATTCTCATCCATTATCGACATGGTGATGGATTCAGCAGGCAATATTTACCTTACCGAAGGTAGCGCCAGTAACGGAAGCGTAAGAAAGATATCACCTGATGGCTATGTCACGACCGTTGTCTCGCTAGCTAACGTCAAGGCTTTGTCTATTGGTCCGGATGGAAAGCTTTATGTATCTACCAATGGTATCGGAAAGACATTTGTCTATCAGATCCAAGCTGATGGAACTCCAGTGGTATTTGCCGGTACCGGTGCCGTTACTGGCGATAAAGTAGGACCAAAGCTTACTGCAACGTTTAGTGCCCTCGCCGGTATGTCCTGGGATTCAAGCGGCAACCTATTCATTGCCGATGGTAACTATGTAAAGAAGATAGATACTGCCGGAATCGTTACCAACTACTCATCCACAACCGGCTTCGACGTATACGTAGACAGCAAAAACAACGTCTTTGTTATGCAAAACTCCAAGCTTGTCAAGATAGCCCCGAACCTAACTGTATCAACGGTAGTTGGTAATGGCACGCAAGGAAGTGCATCAGGCTTACTAGATGCATCGTTGTGGAACGTTAGGTTCTTCGCGGTGGGCAGTGATGGCAGCATCTACATTCCTGACTCAGGCGTTTACTACACAAAGGTGGTCAAGTGATGAACACCAAATGCATCTATGACGACGCTGCTGAAAACAGCATCATGCAGACAATCACTATCGCGGTCTCCGCTATATTGATAGCTTCGGGTCTTGTTACCGCCCCTGGTCTCATCAACAATGCACGAGACAATAACGCCACAACCGATCTAGCAAACATCGCCTATGCCGAAGAGATGTTCATGGGCACCTCTGGGCAGTACCACGCTTCCCTTACGTCTAGCCAGGCTGACAGTAATGGCTTCTGGCTAGGTAAGCAGGAGAACATCAAGTACAACCTCTCGGGTAAGGTCTCGTCTCACAAGGGTCTCGTCTGCAAAGACACGAACTGGCACTACCTCGTCAAGGCAACATCTTCCAGCGGCAAGACGTTCTTCCGTGCATCCGACAGTGCAGTGACATCGACCGATATCAGTAAGCTGAATGTCCCTTCATGCATCAGCAGTCTTCCCGAATACGCTGATTTTGTGAGTGCTTCAACAGTAGTCGTACCTCCGGTAACTAGCCCGGGTGGCACCACCCCTACTAACCCAACTCCGGCTCCTGAAAAGCCGTTGGTATTCGCTAGCCCAGCTAGCCTTGATACGTCAGACATTGGCTCCTACATCAACTACCGCTTGACCATGAAGGACGAATCTCGCGCAGTGACTTACGCTGTTGCCGAAGACTCTACCCTTCCACAGGGCATCGAATTGAAGCAGGACACATTGCAGGGTCGCGCCACTCAAATTGGTGACCACGAGTTCACTATTGAAGCAAAAGCGGGCGATGTTGTCGCTAGTCAAGACTTCAATATCAAGGTGAACCTCTACAACGGTAGTCCGAAGGCTTCTGTAACTTCGAAGACGACCTACACCACAATCTCTTCAGACTATGCCGCAGAACCTACGGGAAGCATTCTTGCCACGGACGTAACTGCCAACGGTGCCGTCTATTCAGTGCAGAACAACGCGCTCTACAAGATCAACGCCGGTTCCACCACAAAACAACTGGTTGCTGGTACTCCTGGTGTTTCTGGTACATCTGACGGACAGGGTTCAGAGGCTCAATTTGACTCATTGCGCAATGCTGTATCAGACACTAAGGGCAACATTTTCGTCTCTGACAGAACCTCGATCAGAAAGATTACTCCTGACGGATACGTCACAACAGTGGCTCGTTTTGACACAACCACTGTAAAGTCCATGAATATTGGTCCCGACAACCTTCTGTACTTCACTCCGCAGACTGTCAATGGCTCCACAGTTCATGCGATTTACCGCTTGAACAAGGATCTTTCTGTTGAGCGATACGCCGGTAGCGCCGCCACGGGAAACCAGAATGGCTCTCGTCTCGCAGCAACATTCAACGCACCTTACGGTATCGATTGGGACTCTCAGGGAAACATGCTGGTAGTTGATACCACGAACGGTCTACTAAGGCAAATCACACCCGCAGGAACCGTCTCTACTGTTGTTGCAGTAAGTGCATACAACATCGTTATCGACTCGAACGATAACGCCTACCTCAGTGGACCATATAGGGTCTTCAAGGTAACCAAATCCGGAGCGGTTACAACTGTTGCGGGTAACAGCACATCAGGAAATTCGAACGTCATCGGTGGTAGCTCTCTTGGAATTACACCGTTCATCGATCTAGATGCGCAGGGCAATCTTTACGTCACCGATTCCACAAACCGAGTAATTAGGGTAATACGATAATGAACACCAAATGCATCTATGACGACGCTGCCGAAAACAGCATCATGCAGACAATCACAATTGCCGTCTCGGCTATCCTCATCGCCTCCGGGTTGGTGACTGCGCCGGGGCTAATCAACAACGCGCGTGACAACAACGCCACTACCGACCTAGCAAACATCGCTTACGCCGAAGAGATGCTGTTGGGTACGTCCGGTCAGTACCACGCCTCCCTCACACAGGCACAAGCTGACTCCAGTGGCTTCTGGCTAGGTAAGCAGGAGAACATCAAGTACAGCCTTTCCGGAAAGGTCTCATCTCACAAGGCTCTTGTCTGTAGCGACCCGAACTGGCACTACCTTGTCAAGGCTACCTCGTCCAGCGGAAAGACGTTCTTCCGTGCATCTGGAAGTGCAGTGACATCGACTGATATCGCCAAGCTCAAGGTTCCTTCGTGCATCACAAACCTTCCCGCGTACTCTGAATTCATTAGTGGTGCTGTAGAGGCTCCGAATCCGACCACGCCGGTCAATCCTGACCCTCCTGTAGTTGTTGAGGCACCCCTAGCATTCACCACTGCTGCTAGCCAAAGTAGACTCATCAACCGCAGCATGGCTATGGACCTCGGTACCAACTCTACTAAGTCCACCACGTACTCTGTCGTTGATGGAGAGCTTCCTACGGGTACCACTCTCAAAGACAGCGCCATCACGGGTGACGTAACCAAGGGAGGAACCTACAACTTCACCATTGAGGCTAAGACACCCACTCAGACTGCTGAGCAGGACTTCACTGTCAAGGTTGTTCTCACCGAAGCCGCTGGCTGGAGTGCTGAGAGTCCGCTTAATGAGCAGGCTCATGACTGGAAGTATGTCCGCATGTCTCCTAGCAAGCAGTATCAGCTTGCTAACGATGGGTCAGGTACTTTCCGCTCGGCTGATTATGGTAGCTCATGGACCAAGGTAGCCTCCTTCACGGGCGATTATGTGCTCAGTGTCTCCAATGATGGTATGAAGATGTGGGCAGGTTCGCGTGCCAACGGAGATATCCAAAGAAGCCTAGATGGTGGATTGACATGGACCAAGATGAAGTCGATGGGATCTAAGGTTACGTTCATGGAAATGAGTGAGGATGGTTCAACTGTAGTCGTATCATTTGCTGGTGTTTCTGGTGTTTACAACTACAATAATGGTCTTACTGCTACAAGTACCCCCTCACAAACGCAACTATATGCAAGTACGCATTATTCGATGGTTGGAGCCAACAAGGGCGGCGGTTTTGTCCTGGCTATGTCGTATAGCGAAGACAGAATTAGGGTCGCGCGTACCCCTAGCGATAACACCTATGTCACTGTTGCCGGATCTGGTTTTGGTCGAGGTTTCTGGATGGGCAAGTATGGAACAGCAGATGACAACATCACGGGCATCAACAAAGATGGTGTTGTGTGGAAATCGACAAACGGAGGTTACAACTGGACCAAGGGTGTCACCACCCCCATGCTCAACATCACTGAACTTGAAGTGACCTCATCCGGTCACATCGTGGTCATCAACGACGGCAAGCTATTCCTCTCCAAAGATGCTGGTGCAACATGGACCAACATCTCTCCTAACCCTGATGACACCTACGTTTCGGTTGAGACAACCGCTGATAACGGAATCACCTTGGTGAGTTCTCAGGTCGGCGGTAAGGGTGGATACGTCTACAACTTCACTGGTACACTCTAAACACAGTTTGTCTCACAGAAAGAAGTAGCTATGGGATTCCGATTCAGCCGCCGTATCCCCATCGGCAAGTTGTTCAGTGTCAACCTCTCGAAGAGTGGTGTCTCGCTCAGTGCCCGTAAGGGTAGGGTGAGCGTCAATAGTCGAGGCGGCGGTAGTATCAAGGTCGCTAAAGGTCTCTCCTATCGATTCGGTAAGACCCGATAGGAGAACGAAAGAAAGCCCCTACTGTAACCCGATGCAGCAGGGGCTTTCTTGTGTCTTGCGCTAAACAGATTTGTGTACTACTCTGTAAGTAAGCAAGCACAACGACCAAAGGATTGAGCATTATGGCTGCCAAGACCCCTCTCCCCACCATTCCCGAACTGTTCATGCGCGCCCGCGTCTACGGCAAGGGTAACGGTCCTCAGTACGAGGTCACCGGTCACAAGCTCGTTCCCGGTGACAACGACGACAACTTCAAGGTCTACGTCATCGAGACCATCGAGGGTGTCGGAGCAATGAGCTACATCCTCCACGAGTTCACGGTGCGGAACCGGAAGCCCATCCTCGGGTTCAAGCGCAATCCGAGCATCACCGAGCGCTTCGTGGATGTCTACTTCAGCAACTACAGCGCGGTCTACAACATGGAGCAGTACGGTGTCGTGGACCAGGAGGCGATCAACGCCGCTGCTAGAATCCCGCACCGCAGCCGCCCTCGCTTCTAAGACCACTGAGAACGACCCCGATTCGATATGAGTCGGGGTCGTTCTTCGTTGTGCCCGCTAGATCCCTTCTCACGCCTCGCCTGGGAAGCCCTGGGAGCCTTTGAGGCTGTACGTGAGCGGGTCTTCGCATAATGGTCCCAACGCCTTAGAGCGGCGTATACGGACGCACGACAAATCCCCCGAGCTAGTTACTCTCGGGGGATTTGAACGAAACCTCCTACCAGAGATCCACGAAGGTCGGTTTGCCGATGTTGGCGATGAGGAACTTCTTCACGTCGCGAGCCTTAGCGATACCTCGGCTACGCTGACCGTCCGGGTACGGCTGCTCGTACTTCGAGATGTGCGGGAGGCTGAACGCGACCGTGATAGCCGGGATGATCTCAGGCGTGATGTAGACAACCCCGCCCTGACGCTTGTAGAGCGCACCGATGCTCTCCACAGCGAGGGGGATGTAGTCGTTTCGGTTGCCCGTGCTGCCGATCTTGAGTCCCGACACCTGACCCACCCACACGTCATCGACGTAGTGGATCGGCTCGTAGTCGTTTGCCTCGGTGACCTTATCGGACAACTCGTTGTAACGCTTGATTCGGATGGCGATGTCTTCGGGCTTTGCGTCGTAGTCGTACTCGAAAGTAGCGAACTCACGAACGAGTGCGGGATCGAGGGTGTCGGGGTTGAAGGTGATGATGTGGAGATCTGCGGACATGATGTGTGCGCTCCTGTTGGTTGGCTTATGTATTAGTCAAACACTACTAGAAGAGCCTCAGTTCGTCAAGTTTGACAATGACGGGAGTGGCTAGCTCTTGGATAGCTTCGACAAGGTTGGCATCTGAGAGAACATCCCCCTCGCTGGCTTCCATGAGCAGCCATTCGATGTTTTGTTCGGGGATGGTATGTGAGACGACTTCGGCGTTATCGAAAGACAGGTAGCTGTACGGTGACTCTTCAAAACCGCCGCCATCATGCTCGATAACAACCTTCACCTTGAAGGTGATCTCTCCGAG